>Ga0265336_10000082_pt1 | contig 75742 bp, 82 predicted proteins | sample 42119metaG_FD_193583 | JGI IMG/M metagenome (GOLD analysis project Ga0265336, IMG submission 193583) | Rhizosphere microbial communities from Carex aquatilis grown in University of Washington, Seatle, WA, United States - 4-21-19 metaG | ecosystem: Host-associated > Plants > Roots > Rhizosphere... | reverse complement strand
CGATTGTTGTTCATGGCTTCGACTGGTCCTGGATTGGAGGGCGGATCAGCAAGCCGCGAACAAGTATCGACGATCTGCTCGGCCCGCTGCACTGGAGCAGCCACTCGCGACTGACCGGTCCTGGCCGGCAGTTGCCGAAAGGAGCAGATGCTCACGAGGCTGGCTCGTCCCTAATCCGGTCGTTGAAGCAAAAGTCGGGCACGTAGCCCTTGCGGTACTGCGAGCGCGATAGCTCAGTGTCAACCCAGGACTTTACCGGCGAATCCTGTCGGGCAAGAAGAAGCCAGCCAGCCCTTGTCTTCAGTGATCGGTCGTCCGAGTTGACCATCAGTCGAAGATCGGCCCAGAGGGTGCTTGTCCCTCGGAGCCTGACGTACCTGACCATGCTCCAGAACTCTCTGCGAATGGGCCGTGAAAGATACGCGATCGCAACCAGTTCCAGTCGTCGCTCTTGCCTCGAGGTCAACGGTGCTCGTTTCAAGCGGTGCCAGGCCTCCTGCTGCATGTAGCCGGACCGGAAGAAATACGGATTCGACTCCAGAAACACGACTGCAGCCTCGATTCCGGCTGCACCCCCTGCCACAAGACTTGCCCAGGCGTTCTCGCCGCCAGGAAACGACAGCTCGCAAAACGCCTGATGGAATTCGGCGCAAGCAAGTTCCCAAGCCTTCCGATCCGGCGCCGAACGCGACCGTGCAACGACCAAATCCGAGATCCGAGCGCGGAGTCGTTAAATCTGGTTCGCATGCCTCGAAAAATCGTCGGGAGACATCATCAATTCGTGTCAGTTCTTCAGGCCGCCCTGCATCGCGACCCCGATCAAGTCAGCAACCAGAAATTGCTGTGGGTCTCTCGTGGTGGCTTCCACGACAGCGTGCTCCAAAGCCGACTACTGTAACTATCCGGTCCTGGCCGACTGACGCCCTTGGAGGCGGTGATTATCCGTTGAGGCGGCTGTGCCACTGATGCACCGCAGCAACGGATCTAGGAGTCCAGCACGTGTGCCCGTCGGCGCGTCAGCTCCGACGCGCACTTTCGCAGTGCTGTTATTTCGGCGCCCGTCCAGCACCGCGGCGCGTCGTGCACGCAAGAGATCATGCCCCACACGCGCTCGTCGACGTAGAACGCGGCCACGATCATCGTGAGCCCCCCGGTGGGCTGCAGACAGGTGAGGAAGATCTCGCGCAGCAGAGGATCGCTGGCCGTGTCTGGGCAAACATAGCAACCGCTGTCATACAGCAGCTGGAAGAACGCGCCGGTGGTCTCCTGCAACACCAGCTGCTCGGTCAGCACGCACCCGGCGCGCCCGTCATAGCCCGTGACGCGGCGCATCTGGCGCTGGCCCACGGGGCCCGACACGTTCCAAAAATTCACACGCGCGCAGGCTAACGTCTGCTGGATGGCTCGGGCAACCGTGGTCGCCGCATCGGTCTCAGTCATGCGTCCGAGGTCGACGGCCAGCGAGTGGTCGCGCATGAGATGGTGAAAATTGAGGGGCGGCTTCAAGCGGGCACCAGTGTGAGCCCCATATTTTCACTCATCAGAAACCAGCACGATCCAGCTTTGCGCAAGGCTCGAGGAGTAAGTCGTATTGCCGGCGCCTGCGCCTCGCCGTAGATTGTGGGATCGCTGGCTGTGACCCACGGCTCCTTCGCGCCCAACTCACCCATCGTCGCTGGCCGCTGGCTGCCATCGCCGCCCTGCGTCTCCATAGGGCACCAGATACCGGCCGAGCTTGACTGGCGGCAGCCCGCCAACAATCGACGCCAACCCAGGCTGCGCTTCAGACGCGGCGCTGATCCCGGCATCATCTGTGAATCCTTCGAAACGATCGCAGAACTAGAAACGCACCGATTCCTGCAGCGACAACCGCAACTACCAGTACGCTGAGCGCCCATGGGTGAATCGAGAGCCGTTGCCCGGGGCTTCGATCCTGAATTGCGTCACCGAATGCAAGGAGGGACACGCAGACAATTCCAGATGCCAACAGTATTCGGAAGCCAAGTCGCCTCTGCCTGCCCATTGCCGGCGAAACCTGGTTCCGAGAAGTCTCGTCAATCATTTGACTGTCGACGCGTTGAGCGCGCCCGAACTTGGTTCAGCGGCGCAAGAGTTGGGACGAGGAACCTCGGTTTCACATAGACCTCATGGCGAAGTCACTCGCTAACGAAGTCCTGGCGAGCGTCCACCTACGCAATCCTGACCGCTTGCTACGCTCACCTGATCAGCCCTATCCGAATGGCGCGAATGGCAGCCTGTGCCTTGTTGACGCAATCGAGCTTGAATGTTGCACTTGCTAGGTGCTTGACAGCACCGCGCTCTGTGATCCCCATGATCTGGCCGATTTCCCAGGCAGTCTTTCCCTCGATCGTCCATCCGAGCGCCTCCAGCTCGCGGCGGGTAAGCTCTGGTACAGCCAAAACACTCGGTGTCCGGAGGCGATGAATCGCCTCGTGAATCTTGAAGGCAGATTCCGTAATGTGCGCTAAAAGCAGTTGCATTTCACCCAACATCCTCGTGAGCCGGGTAGGGGAGCTAGGCAGCGCACGGTCTCTGTCAAGCCCGATCGAGAGGTGTCGCCCATTGGGCATGTGCGTGGCCACCGCGACACCGTTAGACAATCCACAGGCCGCCATGTGCTCCCAGACCCCGTCCTGGCCGACGTTTGCGTAGGTTTGCCGCGTCCACAGGACAGGCAACGCGCTGGATTTCAAATGCTGCATGACAGGGTCCCTCCGGGCCTCCTCTCGGTCGAGGAAGGCCTCCAGGTATGCGGCCGGCATGTTGTGAAAATTGCCGAACGTCAATGCTCCACTGAAGGACTCGCCTACCGTCATCACGTCCGCCGAAGTGCAGTCATGACGGTCTGTGAATTCAGCAAGCGCTTTGCGCATGTCCGCATCGGTCCTCGCCTCTGCAGCTGCAAGGAACACACCATCTAGAAGTGCTGTCGACATAGTCAGACCCTCACAATCAAATCGTTCATCTACGAACCCACCGCACCGTCCAGCCGCGGTGACTTCGCACAATTCAAGACACGCGGCGAGCCAGGCTGTCGCGGTTCCGCCTTGCTTGACCAGACATCCACCATAGGAGAGTTACTCATAGGGGTTCCATAAATGGAAGCTTTGTGCTCCCGGGCGTCTAATCCCATGCTCGATACTGGCCCACACCGCGCCCGGTCCGTTCGTCAAGGCTGGGCGCTCACAAGAAACGCGAGCGAACCACTTGCCCCCAAGCGCCCTACTGCCCGAACCACTTGTTGTGCGAGTAACAACCGCACTGTGCTCGACACTCTCTTTCACACACGACAAGACGGAGCTAGTTGCCGCTGAGCTGCCTCTCGTCGGCACCACACGTTGGACTGCATCCCTCGCCGGCGAACAAGTCTTCCTGTCATGGAGATGGGCACTTGTCGCGTTCGATGTCATATGTGTTGAGAACCCACTTGAGATCCAGTCGAACATCTATGTGATCGGCGAGAATCCCGCGCTCCGCCGAAGACGGTTGATCACGATGATCTCCGAGCTACCTTGGCAGCAGCAACTCCTCGATCAATTCAAGGCCGGTGATGCCGACCAGAGTGATAGCGCCCTGGGACGCTAGCGTCCCTGGACGCCAAGCAATGCGATTCCTTCTCCAATCCGTTGCAACACGAGGTGTACAAGATCTTGTGACGCGACATGAATGCCCCAGTGCTCAAATGTGTTCATCGGAAGGCAACCGAAACGCACCCTCCACAATCAGCCCATCCCCCGGCAAAGCCTCCAAGCGATGTCAGCGCGGAGAAGCTGATTGACTCTTGGGGTGTCGACGATCTAGTCGGCACCCCCTCTTTTTTTGGTTGCCCGCTTAGTCCCTGTGTCACCGATACTGCCGCCGTCTCGGCCTTCGAGTTAGCTGCCGGCTTCAGTCAGAGGAAATCCAGAGTAGCCGTGCCGTGACGCAGGTTCATCACTGCGAGCAAAACGCGCTCGACTGCTGAATTCTCAGCAGGTAGGTGCGGAACCCACGCCCCCACTTCTTGCCTGCGGCTCAGACTGGCGTCACCCGATAGCATGTACGCTGAATCTGCGACTGCCAGGTAGGTTTAGCGCCTGCTGCAAAGGGCTTCTGGGACGACCCGACGCCGGAACTCACCGATTCGATGTTACTCAGTCCGGGCTGCCTTGACGCAGTGCCAGAGTAGTTCGTTGGCATGTGCAAACTCTCACACTCGCCAAGTCTTACCAACTTCCGGCCTTACACCCGCAAGCTCTCCCCTTCACCACCCGCCACGCTTCGAATCTGAACTCGAAGCCCTGATGGGGAATGCTACCCTTTGTAGACTACCGAAAACGGGGTACCGTATACCTAAAACAGGGTAAGGAGCTCAATGATGAATCGCTGTATTGAATTTCCATGGCTCGCCGACCTTACTTGGGAGGTAGCATCTGTGGATGGAGGCGTACTCACCTACGAGTTCAGGAACGACCGACTGGGTCAGGTCGGGCGCATCCTCATCCGACCAGTCGCAAGGGGCCAGTGTGAACTTGAGTGCCAGTACTTTGGAGGTGATGACTTGGACCTGGTGACCGAACGAAGATCCCAGTTGGTCAGCATAGGCGAATTCATCCGGGATGCGCTCGCAGAGCGGCAGGAGGAAGAGGACAGTCTCGACGAGAGCCTACGACGATTCAAACACTGAATATGTAGTCAGAGCTCATCGCAGCGCAGGCCTGCGGCAGCAGGCTCAACCGCGTTGCAGTGCAGATCAGGCCGCCAGCCGTTGCCGTCGCCGCCTGGCTCCCGCGAGTACGGGACTTTGCCAGCGCAAGCGAAAAACCGCATTGTTCAGGTGCAGAATTCGCTTTGTGGGGGGTAGGGCACGACCGACCTCGTCCAGCAACACGACGTTCGACGCAATGTTCATTGGATTTTCGATCGCGACGATGTTTTCCCCAACCTCTCGCCAGCGCCAGCGTAGCGCAACCAGTGCTCCGCGAGACGGCGTCCCCCACAATGTGTCACCGTACTGTGATCCCGACGATTCATCATCTTCAATGGAGAGTTCGAGTTCCCTCAACGACCGAGTGATCCGAAGCCACTCCAACAATGTTGCCTGTACGGGAAGCCAATTCGATACCGAGTTCACGCTCATGTGTCACTCCATGCGTCTTGTAATGCCTCAGTTTGAGACGAAGAACGCCTTTGTGACAAGTCACCAACTTTGGTAGATCTGAGACTCAACATGAGACTTCAACGATTCGTGGACATCAGCCAGGCGCAGAGTACAGCGAGCCTAAAGAGGCAGCTGATAGACATCGCGCATGACATGGATTTTGGTCTCGTACTGGCCGTCGTCATCACCGAGATCCCGGGAGTTGACGCGCACGTTGCGCGGATAGGAAATACGCCCGAAGCCTTTGAGAAAGCCTCCACGAGCTTCGAAGGCTTGGCCCGCGACCCTGTCAACAAGCGACTTAAGAAGCTCAGCCTTCCCGTGGTCTACGATCAGGGGCTGTATGTCCGCGAGCAAGCCGCCGACCTTTGGGAGGAGCAGGCCCCTTTCGGCTACAGAACAGGCATCTCCGTCGGCCTTCATCTCCCAGGCAACCGCCACTTCCTCCTTGGAATGGATCGTGAGGCCCCGCTTCCGAGCAGTGATGAGGCGATGACGCGCTTGCTGGCCGGACTCCAGTTGCTGGCCGTTCACACGCAGGACGCGGCAATTCGCTTGCTATCGGAGCCAGCCACGCGAACCTCCGAACTGTCACTCAGCAGGAGGGAAATCGAGGCGCTTCGGCATTGCATGCAGGGCAAGACGGCGCGAGAGACAGGTGAAGCGATGAATTGCTCAGAAAATACTGTAAATACTTATTTCAGAAGAATCTTTTCGAAACTCGACGTATCGTCGAAACACCAAGCCGTGCTGAAGGCAATCCATTTGGGTTTGATGTAACTCCGAAAAGTCCTTTTGGGGCGCTGCTCTTCTGAGACTTACAAGAGTTTGTGTCACGCATCGGAAGCGTTTCTTGATGAAATCTCTCCATCCCCTGGAGGGATCTATTTCAACAAGGAGATTTCCATGCTCGATTACCTCTTGACCCTTCTCACTGGCACTTGGCTTCCGGAGATGCCCAGGGGCGGCTGAGCTCGATGCTAGCAGTGACCGACCATAAGCGGCATCTGCCCACCTAGGATCGCTGGGAAGCGATCTCACCAATTTCTTGGGCCTCGGCGTTACCCGCCGAGGCGCTCTCACTGCTTGCGAGTTTGCGCAAGCGGCATTTAGCACAAGCGCCGTCATTTCGCAAGGTGTCTGACATGACACTTTTGCGATTCGCGGCGTTCTTCGATCCTCTGCACGAACTACACGACCTCTGGTGACGGCGGCTGCTCCGCTGGCTAGGTCGCGTACTCGTGGAGCGAGGATGACGAACCGTCACAAAGATGCCGCGCCTGTCACGGGCTCGGATCTTCGGGAGATCTGGGCTCTCAAGCAAGCCGTGGAGCTACTCGGCTTCGACGCGGACGCCCTGGTGCGCCGCATGTGCGAATCGTCAGGGTTCTTTTGGCAGCGGTTGGCGCTGCGCTCAACCACCGTTCGCTTCGACCCCACACGGGCTCGTTGCCTGGATCCCAGCATTCCCTCGGCGGGTCTAACTGTGGCGGGAGCATGGCTGGCTTCGGTACGCTCGGCCCCAGGCCCCACAGCGGCGGCCACTATGGAGCTGGTCTCGCTCGACGACGGGTACGACCCGCCCCGCACAGTCGCCAACACGCGAGACCTCATCGGCCGTGGCGTCTTCGCGCTCGGGTGATATATGGGCACGCCGACCACCCTGGCGGCCCTGCCTCTGATCAAGGACGCTGACATTCCACTGATCGCGCCGTTCAGCGGATCTGGCCTGCTGCGATCGCCGGGGTTGCCCCAGGTTTGTAACGTTCGGGCGAGCTACATGCGAGAGGGTGGGCCGATCGTCAAGCACCTCACGCGATACGGCGCCGACAACCCAAAACTCGCCATATTCGCGCAGGACGACCTGTACGGCCAGTCCGTCGAAGCGTCGATCTTGTCTGCCCGCAAGGATCGCAACCTTGCACCTGTTGCGATCGCCCCAATCCCGCGCGGCTCCGGCGACGCTCGCGCCGCCGTCAGGCTGCTCCTTGACAAGGGTGCCACGGCGGTGGCGCTTGGAAGCGCCTACGCGCGAATCTCTGCCGCGTTCATAGCCACCGTCAACCGCGCTCCGACCGAGGCTGCGAAATGACCGCGAAGGTCGACACCGAGGCGATCAAGCCAGCCGTTGTTTCGCCGCCCGTCATCACCCCGCTCGTCACAGCGCTCGTCTTGCAAGGCGTTGTCGCCGGCCAGCATGAGCCCAGCGAAGCCGCCCGCGACGCGTGGCTGATGGCGGCAGTCCTGGAGGCGCGCGTCACGGCCAATGGCCAGGACGCGTTGCCGACACCGCACCACGGCCAGCGCGCGCCGATGCTCGACCTCCTTCGCCCGTTGGCTGAATTCGACGCAGCCGATGACCTCGCTCGCACGGTCGCGCCGCCTGTTCGCCCGAACAGCGCCGGCTCTGCGCACCTTCGCTAAATCAAGGAACCACCATGAAGAAGTACCTGGCCGCTGCTGCGGTGATGGCGTCGCTGACCTTCTCAAGCTCGGCATTCGCACTCGACGGTTGCAAGGTGCTGTTGTGCCTGGCCGGCAACTGGAAGGGCATCGCTGCCTGCGTGCCGCCTGTGCGCGAAGCCTTGCGCGACATGGCCCTCGGCCACGCCTACCCGCACTGCGACATGAACCAAGGCCCCGTCTCCGTCCCAGGACAGCCCGAGGCCAATCGTGCGGACAGCTACCCGACCAACGCGGCAACCTGTCCCGTCATGTACTCAACCTACAACCCGCGCAACGGTAGGTGGCAGAGCTGCAAGTACCAAGGCGTCATCAGCGTAGTGGTGCAGGGCGCCGACTGGACGCGGGTGTACTGGGATGCCAATGGCGATACGTCGACCTGGTACTCGCCAGCTGCGAAAGCGCAGCTGGGCGAGAACATCGATTCGACCTATGACCTCGACCTGGCGCGCTGCGGAGCGTGCGAGCCGCCGCCGATCAAAGGCTTGCAGCCTTAAGGCTTGGGGACTCGCAAATGGAACTCGCAACGCTCGTGGTCGCCTGTGCACCGTTGATTTCGCCGGGCACCGCTCAGGCGCTGATCGCCGTCGAGTCGAGCGGCAACCCCTACGCGATCGGCGTCGTCAACGGCAGCCTCGTCAGGCAGCCGCGCAACCTGGCAGAGGCCGTGGCCACCGTCCGGGCGCTGGACGCCAGCGGGTGGAACTACAGCGTGGGGCTGTCGCAGATCAACAAGACCCACTTCGCTCGATTCGGCATGAGCGTTGAGACCGCGTTCGAGCCCTGCCGCAACCTCGAAGCGATGCAGTCGATCTTGGGCGATTGCTTCGCCCGGGCCTCAAAAGGAGCCGCACCACAGGCCGCACTGCGCCAAGCGTTCAGTTGCTACTACAGCGGCAATTTTCAAACAGGTTTCCAGGCTGGCTACGTCGGAAGGGTCGTCGCCGCCTGGAACCACCGCACGGTCAATCCGTAGCAGAGCAAGGAGGCGCCAACGAACCAGTTCTTCCTGAAATCACAACCCGGCTTTCACGTTTCACATCTTCTCAATTTCGAGGTTTCACCATGAAGTTCAAATCCGCCAACACCAGTCCGCTGCTCAAGCCGACCTACACGGTCACGCAGAGGGTCATCGGCGCGGCAGTCGCCGCCATCGCGTGCAGCGCGTTCGTCAATCCGGCGATGGCGCAGGCGCTGGCCCCTGTGACCACCAGCAGCAACATCGTGCGCGACACCATCGTGGGCATCTGCCTGGCAGGCATGACGGCCGCTTGGGGTCTGGCTGGGCTGAAGATGGCGTTTGCCGGTGCCGGCATCCGCGACGTCCAGGCGCCGCTCATCGGCGGCACGCTCGCCGGCGGTGCGGCTGCGATGGCCGCAGCCTTCGTCGCCTGACTGACCTCAGTCATGCGTGAGCCCATCTACAAAGGTGCGACGCGTCCCGCGATGAAGTGGGGCATCCCGTTGATGGCGCTCGTCGCCGTCTTCATGCCCACCATCGTGGTGGGTGTGTGGGCGGCGATCCTCGTCTCCTGGCTGGTCGCCCCCGCCATCCTCATCGCCGTCGTGCCCGCTTACGCATGGATGCGATGGGTGACCTACAGCGATGACCAGCGCCTTCACCAGATGCTGCTCAAGATCAAGCTCAACTGGTTGAACGGCAACCGCCGCCTGTGGACCGCACGCTCGTACTCCAGCCACCGCCCGAGAGAGGGAATGTGATGTTCAAGCCCCAAGCCACGCCGCGCTATTGGAAGGAGGCCGCCCGCGAATCCAACGTGGCCGACTTCGTCTCCATTTCTGCGCCCGTTACCGTCAACGATTCGATCACCCGCAACGGCGACTACGTTCGGGTCTGGGAGCTCGAGGGCGCTGCGTTCGAAGCCGCCTCGCCCCAGACGATCTCGGATCGTCACGAGGCCCTGTGCGCTGCGATCGCAAACTTGACCGCCGGCCGCTTCGTCGTCTACATGCACCGCATCCAGACGCGCACCGTCGATCGCCTGACCGATCCGGCCGCGCCCACGTTCAGTGCGGCGTTCTCGAAGTTCTACCAAGACGGCCTGGCTGCCAAGCCGCTCTTCAACAAGAGCTTGTACGTCACGCTCTTGTACCGGCCGTACCCCAGCGAGATGGCCAAGCGCATGGCCCGGGGTGGCAAGACCAAGGACTCCATTCGCGCGCAGTCGGCCGCGGCGCTCGGTGTCATGCGCGATACCGGAGCCGTCCTAGAGCGCATCTTGCGCGACTTCCGGCCGCGCCTGCTGGGGGTGAGGGAAGAGGGCGCCCGCTCGTTCTGGGAAGCTGGTGAGCTGTTCAGCTTCCTCATCAACGGGATCTGGCAGCGCGTCCCGCTCCCCAACGGCCCGGCCTGGAAGACGCTGCCCACGTGTCGTCTGTCGTTCGGCGGCGAAATGCTGGAGATCCGCAATTCGCTGCGCAAGCGCTACGCCGCAATGGTCGACATCAAGGAGTACCCCAACGTCGTCGAGCCGGCCACGCTCGGCGGGTTGCTCTACGAGGACGTTGAGTTCATCGAAACGCAGAGCTTTACTTCGCTCCCGCGCAAGATGTCCACGGCCAAGCTCAAAGTTCAGCGCAACCAGTTGATGGCCGCCGACGATGCGGTGCTCACGCAGATCGCCGCCATGGACCAGGCGCTCAACGACCTGGGCGATGGGCTTTTCCAGGTTGGCGAGTACCACTATTCGTTGGCACTGTTCGGCGACACGATCCAGGAAGCCCGGGACGCGGCAGCCAAGGCCATCGGCGCGATCGGGGAGGGCTCGTCCACCGAACTGGTCAAGGTTGACCTGGTTGCTGACGCCGCTTGGTTCGCCCAACAGCCTGGCAATGCCAAGTGGCGCCAGCGCAAGGCCTATATCACCAGCCGCGCTTTCGCTGCGCTGGCGTGCAACCACAACTTCCTGCGCGGCAAGCGCGACGGCAATCCGTGGGGCGAGGCGCTGATGATTCTGCGCACCCCCAGCGGGCAGGGCTACTACTTCAACCTGCACGCCAGTCCCCGCGACGAGGACAGCACCAACAAAAAGCTGCCGGGCAGCACCGTCGTGTTGGCTTCTACCGGCGGCGGCAAGACCACCACGGTGTGCTCGATTCTCGCGTTGACGGCGAAGTTTCCGGTACGCCCTCGCGTGGTGTCCTGGAGCCTCAACCGGGACACAGAGATCCTGATTCGTGCACTCGGCGGCACCTGTCTGAGTTTTAACCGCAACGTGCCAACGGGCCTGCAGCCCTTGCAGCGCGAAGTCACCCAAGACCGCATCTCGCACTGGGTGGCGCTGGTGACGCACTGCATCAACACCGACGGCATGGGCCTGCTGCCTTCCGACCGAGCCAATATCGCCGACGCCGTGCACACCGTAGCGGCGATGCCGGACCCGAACCACCGCTGGTTCTCGACCGTTCAACAAAGTCTCTCGCGCAATGGCGAGAACAGCCTCTACAACCGCTTCGCGCGCTGGTGCCGGGGCGGCGAATACGGCTGGGTCTTCGACGAGGCGCCTGACCGCTTGATGGACATCCACAAGCATCCGGCCATTGGCTTCGACTACACGGGCATTTTGAAGAGCGACGACGTGCGCACGCCCATCATGATGGAGCTCATCGACGTCATGCGCGGGCTCCTGAACGGATACCCGTTGATCTATCACGTCGCCGAGGCCTGGAAGGCGCTCGGCGACCCGGTCTTCGCGCCCTTCATCAAGGAAGAGCAAAAGACGATCCGCATGAAAAACGGGCTCGGCATCTTCGACACCCAGGAAGTCGGCGACCTGCTCCAGAACGAGAACGGCCGAACCATGGTGGAGCAGGCCGTCAACCAAATACTGTTGCCCAACGCCAAGGCCGTACGCGCCCACTACTGCGAAGGGGGTCTCGGCCTGACCGACGCCGAGTTCGACTTGGTTGTCAACCTTGGCGCGACGGGCTCGCGCAGCCTGCTCGTCAAGCAGGGCGACGAATCGGTGCTGTGCGACTTCGACCTGACCGGCGCCGACGACCTGCTCACGGTGTTGTCCTGCAGCCTTGAAAACGTCGAGATTCTGGACGAGATCCGCGCCGAAGTCGGCGACCACCCCGACCACTGGCTGCCCGTTCTCTATCAACGCGTGCAAGCCCGTCGCGCACGCATCGCCCCCACCAACCCAACCCTCCGGAGAGCCGCATGAACGCCCGATTTCCAGCCCTTTGCCTCATCTGGTTCTCAGCAACAACGGCTGTCACCGCCGCGCAGGCGGTCGACGGGGCGACAGCCCCCTACAACGAGGCCGTCAAGATCGTCGACGGCAAGCGCGTCGTCGAAGTAGCCCCAGTCCCAGAAGTTCTCAAGCACATGCTGGTCACTGGTCGTACTCCGGACGAGTTGGGAAAGATCAACTACGTGTTGACGGAAGTCGAGACGCCAATGGGCCTCATGGACTGTGCCGACTTGCCGTACTACCACCCCAAGGTCTGCAATCCGACCAACTTCGGCAAGGTCAAGAAGCAACGCGAGTGGGCAGTCAAGCTCGGCGGTCGTTGGCAGCTGTGCATCGGCCGCCTCAAGCCCATCCAGTGCATTCCGCTCGTTCAAGACGGGGTGCTGCGCGCGCTGCCCGCACCCGACGCCGAGTAGCCAACCATGTTTCAACTCATTGGCAACTGGCTCAACGGCTTCTTGACTGGATACGTCGGCAATATTGTCGGCACGCTGACTTCAGATCTCGTGCCGATCGCGTTGACTTGGGTCACCGTCTACATCGCGCTCTATGGCTTTGCCGTCATGCGCGGCGAAGCGAGCGCTCCAGTGGCGGTATTCGCCTGGAAGATGATCAAGGTTGCATTCATCCTGAGCTTTGCCCTCGGTGCGGGCAACTACATGAATGTCGTCTTCGGCACGGCCAACGGCCTGCAAGACTCCTTGGCGACAGTGTTTCTTGGCAACGCGGCTTACTCCGAGGGAGCACCAACAACCGTCTTCGGAAGCTTGGACGCCGCCAACGACATCGCCAATGGGCTGTTGAAGCAATTGTGGGGCGATGCGGGGATCACTCGCCTCGACCTCGTTCTCGCGTCGCTTCTGTTCTCTCTCGGCACGGCAATCTTTCTTCTCTTCGGCCTGGTCGTGACGATCATGTCCAAGATGATCCTGGCCTTCGCACTCGCGATCGGCCCGATCTCCATCCTCACCTTGCTGTTCAAGCCGACCTCGAAGTTCTTCGACGCCTGGCTCTCGTTCGTGCTCAGCGCGGTGGTCCTCAGTGCATTCGTCTTCTTCGCGCTCGGACTCAGTCTCTACGTCGAGGATCACCTGATCCGTGCGCTCAACTTGAGTGGCGCTTTCAGCCCAACGGGCGCGGTCAATGCGCTCGAAGGCGCCGTGACCTACCTCACCATCTCTGTCGCTCTGGCGATATTGCTCTCTCAGGCCCCGCACTATGCCTCCGCATTGACGGGCGGCGCCACGATGGGCACGGGCGCCGAACTCGCTGCCGGCTTCCTTGCGGGCAGGGCGGGTGGCGGAGGTGGCGGCAATCAAGGCAACGCGGGTGGTGCCGACGCCGGTGGCGCCATCGGTAAGGGCGGCGGCGTTGCGTTCGCTGCAGGCCGCATGGCAGCTGCAGGCGGACAAGCCGCAGCAGACCTCAGCAAGGCCGGGATCAGCGGCGCCCGCGCCGCCTACCAGCGCGTGGCCAGGCTCGGCCGTCGCAAGTGACTCGTTCCCCCATCACCACTTCTCGAAAGGAAACATCATGAAAGCTCCTCGCGCTCTCGTTGCCCGTATCGCTTTGGCCGCCTCTCTCACCTTGGGCGTCGGCGGCGCCAACGCCCAAGGTATCCCCGTGATGGACATCGATTCCATCATCCAAAGCATCCTGGACGTGATGCAGTCGCTCCAGCAGATCCAAAACCAGATCCAGCAGATCAAGCAACTCGACAGCCAGATCAAGGCCGTCAGTGGCATGCGAAACCTCGGGCAGATTTTGAACAGCCCGCTGCTGCACAACTACGTGCCGACCAACGCCGCGCAGATCGTCACCACCATCGAAAGCGGTGGCTATTCGGGATTGAACGGCACGGCCAAGGCGCTGCGTGACGCCCGCATGACCTACAACTGCCTCGACAAGGACGGCGACGCCCGCACGAACTGCCAGGCCGTCCTCGCGCAGCCGTACCAGCAAAAGGCGTTCATGCAGGACGCGATGACAGCGGCCAACGGCCGCATCACCCAGATCCAGGACCTCATGAGCCAGATCGACGCCACGGATGACGCCAAGGGCGTGGCCGAGATTCAAGCGCGCATTCAAGCCGAGAGCTCGATGCTGCAGCACGAGCAAACCCGCATCGACATGGCCAACGGCATGGCCCAGGCCCAAGCCCGCATCGACGACTCGCGCAACAAAGAGCAGCAGATGCAGCAGGCCAGCCGCACCGGCCGCCTGGCTGACTACGCGAACTGAACAAGGACTTCTCCATGAGCACCCTACTGGCCGCAAACAAGGCCTCCGACGACGCACCGTTGCCTGTGTCGAACGCCGCCCTGAAAAAGATCGCCGAGGCTGCCTCCTGGGCCGAAGACGACGAACTCAAGCGCTCGCAGTCCACCAAGCTGGCCTGGAGACTGACGGGCGGCGCCGTGCTGCTGGCCTTGATGGGGTGGGGCATGGCGTTGTTTCAGTCGACGCGCCCGACGCCGGCGCCTCCCACCATCGTGGTCGACCGTATCTCGGGCGCCTTGATGGTGGTTGGCAGCTTCGACCAGAACTCCGTCCCCCAACTGTCGCCCCTCGACCAGAACGAGGCGGCGATCTACGTGCGCTCGTGCGAGCGCTACTACTTCAACCTGCTCAAGACCGACTTCGATCAGTGCGCGCGCATGTCCACCCCTGAAGTCTTTGTGCCCTACAGCGCGAAGTACCAAGGCGACGGCGCCAAGCAATCTACGGTGGGGGCAAAGGAAGAAGACCACGTGACGATCGTCTCGGTTCGCATGACGTCGGACACCGAAGCTGGCCGCCACGGCGAGGCGATCGTCACCTACGACAAGGAAATCACGAACTCGCAAGGCCTGCCGCCGTCTCTTGCGCGCTTCGTGGCCACGGTGCGCTTCGAGTACCGCCCCAAGGCGATGACTTCCCCGGTCGATCGCCTGGAGAACCCGTTCGGCTTCGTGGTGCTGGCCTACCGAACGGATCAGGAGCTCGTCGCACCCACGCCCGCGGCTCCGCCTGCAGCGGCGCAACCGACCGCCGCCATGTCCAACACCCCCACCGGGAGCAGCAAGTCATGAAGTCCGTTTCACGCGTTCTCCTGCTGGCCACCGCTGCTGCCGCCACCGCAACCGCTGCGGACGCCACCGGCGCGCAACCTGCGTTCGGCCAGGCGAGCCGGCCAGATCACCGAATCCGCACTGTCGTCTACGCCGAGGATTCGGTCATCACCGTTGCGGTGGCGCGCGGCGTGGCCACGCAGATCGTCCTGCCTGAGGACGAGACCCTCGCCGGCGAGCCAGCGATGGGCAAGGGCTCCGACTGTAAGCAGGAGGCTTTTCGGTGGTGCGTCGATCACACTGCGCAAGACATTTTCGTCAAGCCCAAGCTCGGCGCGGACTGGAACACCATGGCGCTGGTGACGAACCGGCACCGCTACAGCTTCGTCTTCAAGGTGCTGCAGCCCGGCCAGGAGTTCGATGCCACGCTGCGCGTGTCGGTCGTCCTGCCTCCACCCCCTTCCCCCCCGGCTGCACCCGCTGTCGCAGCCGTGGCAGTTACCGCTGTCGATCCCGGGCCGCCGCCTTTGACCGCCCAGCAGCTGATCGACAACCGCATGAGCGCCGAGCCCAAGGTTCGCAACAAGAGCTACTCGGTGGCTGTGGGCAAGGACTCCGAGGACATCGTGCCGGTCATGGTCTTCGATGACGGGACGCAGACGTACTTCAGCTTTCCGAACAACCGCCCGATCCCGACGGTCTTCCAGACCAGCCCCGACAAGAGCGAGGAAATGGTCAACGCGCGCATGCAAGGCGATCTGCTCGTTGCCGATCGCGTCGCACGTCGCTTCGTGCTGCGCCTGGGCGGCAGCGTGATCGCCATCATCAACGAGGCCTTTGACCTGGACGGCGTGCCGCCCGTCGACGGAACGACCGTTCCAGGGGTTGCGCGCGTGCTTCGCACGGCCGTCGCGGGCGCGGGAGCCCAGCAATGAGCGCCGAAGTCCTCAAACCCCTCGAAGGCGAAGACGCCATCCCGAGCGTGGCGCCGGAGAAAGTGGCCTCCAATACAGCGCGCACGCTGGCCATCGTTGGCTGCATGGTCGCTGTCATGGCGGCCATCGGCTTCGCCGTCTTGCACTTTCGCCATCGCGACCCGCCCGTCATTGCCGACAAGCAGACTTCGACCAAGGGCGCGACGACCGCGCGTGCGTCCAGCTTGAAGATGCCTGACCCGGCAAGCGCACTGGGAAACGCACCAGCGGGCTCGTCCCCTGGCGGTGCTGCGGCCGGGGCGAGCCGGACGGCGCCCGGAACCACCGTGCCCGACATCGCGCTCCAGGACGGCGACGCCCAGGCCATTCCCGTTCGCTCCGGCAGTGCCGGTCCCGGCCAGCGCACGGGCGCCGGCGGTGGCGCGCGCCAACCCAAACCCGTCGATCCGGACGATGCGCCGATTTTCGCGGGCACGCCGGGCACCAACGGCCACCAAGCGCGAGTGACCATGGGCGGCGAGGCTGGTGCTGGGTATGGGCCTGGATATGGGGGAGGGCAGCCCGATCAACCCAACGCGCGCCCGGCCGACGGCGGCTCTGACCCCACGGCCGACGCGACCGCACGGATGAATGCCCTGCAGGCCCAGCTCGGTGGCCTCATGAAGAGCGTACAGAACCGCATGAACCCGACCGCCGGCGCCGCGACCAACGTGCCTACCTCGGCGATCAATGTGAGCGGCGCTGGCTCGCAGTCCAAGGCGACCCTCTTCGACTCGATGGAAAAGAGTGCCACGCCACGCGTCTCGGCCCACACGCTGGGCGACCGCAGCATGATCGTCGCCAAGGGCACGCTGTTTCTGTGCAGCCTCAAGACCCGTGTCGTCTCGGCCATCAGCGGTTTCGTGGGCTGCCAGACGGAGCGCAACGTGTTCTCCGACGACGGCAAGGTGCTGTTGCTGGAGCGGGGATCCCACCTGGACGGCGAATACCGCGTCGTCACGATCAAGCCCGGCGTCACGCGCGTGCCCGTGCTTTGGACGCGCATCCGCACGTCCAAGGGTGTTGTGGTGGATCTCGACTCCCCGGCCACGGGCGAACTGGGCGAAAGCGGCCTGGACGGCTACGTCGACAACCGCTGGGGCGAGCGGCTCGGCGCCGCCATCTTGCTGTCGCTGATCGAAGACGCCATCCAGTACGCGACCACGCCCGCCAACGGCACGGGCAGCACCAGCGTCGTACTGCCCAACACCTCCACCCAGGGCTCGAAGCTCGCCGAGAAGGTGCTCGACACCACCATCAACATCCCGCCTCTGCTCTACCAGAACCAGGGCGGCGTGGTGGGGGTATACGTCGCGCGCGACGTCGACTTTTCATCGGTGTACGAACTGCGTCCGAAGTAGTCGACGCGCCGCAGGAGAACCCCATGTCTTTGGAACGAGTTCTGGCCGATGCGGACGCTGCCGCAACAGCGGCGACGCGAGGTGGCCACAAGACCCCCGGCATCGGCGCCCCTCAAGCGTTCGCAGGCATCCGCGCCGACACGACAGTCGTCGAGTACATGAAGCCGTTTCGGTGCTACATCGACCAAGCGGGCATCAACGAGGTGTGCGTCAACGGGCCTGGCGTCCTCTTTGCCGAAAAGAGTGGTGCCTGGGAGCGATTTGACGTGCCAGAGCTGACCTTCAAGCACTGCCGCAGCCTGGCCAACGCCGTGGCCACGCTCACCGGGCAGCACACGAGCGAGGCCATGCCGCTGCTGGGTGCGCAGCTACCGACTGGCGAGCGCGTGCAGTTTGTGCAGCCGTGCGCGACGGCCGCGGGCATCGTTGCGGTGTGCATTCGCAAGCCCTCGACGTTCCTGCCGCGCCTGGCCGACTTCGAAAAGAGCGGGCTGTTCACGCGGATCATGCCGGGGCAGCGCGCCCTGGCCCCGTTCGAAGAAGAACTCTTGTCGCTCAAAGAGCAGGGCCGCTACCGCGAGTTCCTGCACAAAGCCGTCCTGAGCCACCGCACGATCGTGTGCGCTGGCAAGACGGGCTCGGGCAAAACCACCTTCATGAAGGCGCTGGCCGAAGAGATCCCGTTCCACGAACGTTTGATCACGATCGAGGACGCTGCCGAACTCACGCTGCCCAATCACCACAACAAGCTCCACCTGTTCTATTCCAAGAACGCGCAGGGCGCCTCGAGCGTCTCGGCCAAGCAGCTGCTCGAGGCCTGCCTTCGCCTGCGCCCCGATCGCATCTTCCTGGCCGAGGTGCGGGGCGAGGAAGCCTACTACTTCCTGCGCCTGGCAGCGTCGGGCCATCCGGGGAGCCTCACGAGTTTGCACGCCGGCAGCTGCGAGCTCGCCTTCGAGCAAATCGCGCTCATGGTGCGCGAGTCGCCGGCCGGTGGCGGCATGACGATGCCCGAGATCAAGCAGCTGGCCCATGACGTCATCGACATCGTCGTTCACTTCGACGTCGACCAGATCGACGGCCGCCACATCACGGGCATCCACTACGACCCGCGCGCTCGCCTGAACCGGGGGGCTGCATGAGCCGGCGTCATCTCGTCAATGAGAAGCGTCGCGCCCATGGAGAAGCGGCATGAGCGCCGACGACAAGGAACAAACCAAGGCCAACATCAAGCGCGGCGCGATCGCGGCCGCCGTGGCGATTTACCTCGCGGCGGCGGCAACGGGAACCCTGTTTGGCAGCGCGGCGCTGTACCAGGTGTTCCACAAGCAAAAGCCGCACGATTTGTCGATCACGACGACGTTCGACAACCTGAGCGAGACCGCCGACGATCCGAAGGAGCACAAGAAGGTGCTCATCTCGATTGTCTTCCCGGCCGGCTTGCTGTTCGTCCTCACCCCGTTGCTGATGCTCGGACTCGCTGGCGCTCGCCGCGAGCTGTTCGGCTCGGAACGCTTCGCCAACCCCATGGAAATCCGCGAGTCCGGGCTGCTGGACGGCAAAGGGATCATCCTCGGAAAGTGGCGGGGCCGGTTCCTGATGCTCGCGGGTTCGCTCAGCGTGATGCTGAGCGCCCCCACGCGCAGCGGCAAGGGCATCTCGATCGTGATCCCCAACACCCTGAACTGGCCGGACTCGCTTGTCGTCCTGGACGTCAAGCCGGAGATTGCGCGTCGCACTGCCGGGTTTCGGGCCAAGCATGGCCAGAAGGTCTTCGTCTGGGCGCCGTTCGCCGAGGACGGCCGCACGCATTGCTACAACCCTCTGGCCTACATCCGCCCCGAGTACCGCTACGTCGTCGGTGACGCGCTGGCTATCGCCCAGATCATCTATCCCACGCCCACCAACGCGTCGGGCAGTTCGGTCTTCTTCGCCGAGACCGCGCGAAACCTATTTCTGGGTCTGACGCTCTACCTGGTGGAGACCCCGGAGCTGCCCCGAACCATCGGCGAGGTGCTCCGTCAGGCCAGCGGCAACGGCAACCCGGTCAAGGCCTACCTGCAAAGCCTCATCAACGACCGCACAAGTTCCGACCGGCCGTTGTCGGACAAGTGCGTGAACGCCTTGATGCGCTTCCTCAACACGTCCGACGACGTGCTCACGAGCATCCTGGCCACCCTCAACGCGCCGCTGGTCGTCTTCGAGGATGCGTTGGTCGACGTGGCCACCAGCAAGAACGACTTCCTGCTCACGAACCTGCGTCGCGAGCGCGTGACGATCTACGTACAGGTGCCGATTCCGCGGCTTGCTGACGCCGCTGTCTTGTTGAACCTGTTCTACGCCCAACTGCTCAACCTCAACACCACGGAATTGCCGGAGGACAACCCGGCTTTGAAGTACCAGGTGCTCATGATCAACGACGAGTTCACGACCATGGGTCGTGTCAACGCGTTCTCCAAGGGCATCGGCTACATCGCGGGCTTTGGCCTGAGGGTGTTGACGGTCATCCAGTCACGCTCGCAGATCGACAGCACCTACGGCAAGGAAGACAGCCGGAACTTCGTGACGAACCACGGAGCGGAGCTGATGTTCGCGCCCAAGGAACAGCGCGACGCCAACGAATACAGCGAGGCCCTCGGCCACTTCACGGACAAGTCCGAATCGAAGGGGCGATCAAGCTCCGGCAAGAGCGGCAGTTCGCAGTCCAGCAACACCAGCGCTGCCAAGCGCCCGCTGCTGTACCCGCAGGAGTTCAAGCGCATCGGCAAGAACAAGGCAGTTCTCATGGTCGAGAACGTGCGCCCGATCATGGTTCAGAAGGTCTGCTACTACACCGATCCGGTGTTCAAGGCGCGCCTGCTGCTGCCGCCCACCGTGCCCTTGGTCGACCTGGACTTGCACCGGGCGCGTGTGGAAAAGAGAACGCGCCTGGCCAAGCCGGGCGAGCTGTTTACCGTCGAACAGATCGCCGCCGACTTCAGCAGCTTGCCCAAGCTCGAAGCGGACGCCACCCCCGACGACATCTCGGCGTTCGTGGCTGCCGTCCTCGATCAGATGGTCGTCAGCACCAAGGCCAGGGCCGAGAAGCCGGAAACGCCCCCCGATCCGGATGCCGACCCGGACGCCACGCCGGGGGCAACCCCTGAAGCCGACCAGCGCACCGCGCACAAGAACCCTATCTCCGAGGAAACAACATGATCCGCAAGCCCCTCTCCGCTCTCTCCGTCATCGCTCCCATCGCGGCCAGTCTCGCGCTGTCGGCCTGCTCCACGCCACCCAAGCCGCCCACCGTCGACGACTCGACCAAGCGGCCTGTCAATGTCTCTGAGGCTGTCGACCTGCAGGTCTGCCGCTCCGAGCTGTCGGCAACTAAGGTCGTTCTGAACGAGGCCGTCGCGGGTGTTTCCCCGAGCCGGGCCGCATCGTCGGCCGAGACCGCTGTCGCGCCAGTCGCCGGCGCCACCGCGGTCGCCGCGGCGGCCAACGCCGTACGCCCCAACCACGTCTTCGTGGTGCGGTTCGCGACGGGCTCTGCCCAATTCATCATCCCCGGGCCGCAGGCAGCCAAGCTCGCAGAGCAAGCGGGCCATGCGCGCTACATCGTCATTCGCGGCCGCACAGACGCGGGTGCCGATTCGCTCGACGAAACGCATCTGGCTCAACGCCGTGCAGAGGCTGCCTACAACTACCTGGTTCGCGCGGTCAAGCTCCCGCCGGAGACCCTGCGCGTGTCCTGGCAGGGCGCCGGCGATCGGGCGGCCGCTGGCTCTGGCCAGCTGGACCGCCAGGCCAACCGGCGCGTCGAGATCGAGATCTACGAGACCACTCCGGAGGTCGAGGTCATCGTTGGCAGCGCAGCTGCGGGCCACCGCACTGCCTGATCGCCTGGCGCAGCGCGCACACGCCGACTTTCCAACCGCACATGAAGGAATTCGCGATGACCCACGACGACAAACCAACGACGCCCAACATGCCCAGCGACACCGTCTGCGCCGGCAGGCCGCTTCGGTTCGCGGCCTCGGACGTTGCCGATGTTGCTGCAGTGGGTGCCACGACAGCTGGAGCATTCATCGACCAGTGCACGGCAACGGTCTCGCTGAGCCGCTCCAGCGCGAATCCGACCTTCGGGTTCGCCAAGTACTGACACCAGCGGCTGGCTGTATCCGCGCACGACCTGCCCCACACCCGCACCGAGGAGCTTCGACATGGACGCCCGACCACCAGGTTACAGCCGCCTGAACACCACGCAATTCTTGGCGTTGCGCTCAATTGCCAGGGAGGCCTGGAGCATCCCCCAGTTCAGCATCCAGTGGCGCTTCAACGGTCATTGGTTCCGCCTTTTCCGTCTCCATGGCGTGCGAGCGCCCTTGGAGCCCTGCAGCCAATTCGGGCCTTGCGGCTACGAGTCGACTTTCGAGCGGGCTATGGATGCCGCCTGGGAGCTGGAAGAGCGAGGCTTGGTCGATCTCATCGCCACACGACGGTGCTGCTCGAACGACGCATGCCACGGCGAAGACAGGCATGAGATCAGATTAACGCAACGAGGCGAGTACCTGCTCCAGCGGGCCAACGCGATCAGCCGAGCGCAGAAGGCTGTCGAGCCAGCACGCCCGCTCATTCCGGCGCCATCGAGCACCGGCGTGCGCATCGGCTGGTTGCGTCGCGCGGCGTTGCGCGTCGTCTCGCGAAAGGTTACTTGATGTCGACTTCCTCACCCAAAGCGCACCGTCCCATGAAATGGAGCAAGACCATGTCGTACGAATTCACAAGGCAGAAGATTTCGGCAGAACGCACTGCGCTGGCTAGACGGCTGGCCATCGCTGTTTTGGCTGGGTGCCTGGGCGTGGCACTTGGCTGCGCAGCAAACGACATGCGCAGCATCTTCGGCATCTTTGCAACGAGCGTGGTGGCAACAGCGGCCAGCTTGGTGGGCTTCTACCTGGCCCGTTGATCACTACACACCAATTGAAGGCGGAACCATCCTATGGCAACCCCAGACACAGATCCGAAAGCCGAATTCGCCGTGGCGATCCGCCGCGCCGGCCTCATCCTCGATGGGGAACCCGTCATGGACGGCCAGTTGCACCGCTTGGCCGTAGTCGACGGCAAGCCCCGCGCCAAGGACGGCACCTACGTCGGGTTCCTGGACGGCCGGCCCGCTGGCTTCATTCAGAACTTTCGCAGCGGCACGCGCGAGACCTGGACGACTGAAGGCAAGGAGCTGACGCCAGAAGAGCGCGCCCACCTGGCCAGCCATGCGCAGCTTGCGAAGCTGCAGAGAGCGGCTGACCTGAGCGTTCAGCACCAGACGGCGGCCGAGAAGGTGCAGGCCAAGTGGGACCGCCTCCCGGAGACCCCCGCCAAAGGCGAGAACGCCTACCTCGCGCGCAAGGGCGTCCCCGCCTACGGCGTGCGCTTCAACGGCGACAAGCTCGTGGTGCCGGCGCGCGATGCCGACGGCAAGCTGTGGTCGCTGCAAACGATCGCCGCCGAGGACGGCGGCCCAAAGCTGTTCGAGAAGGGCGGCCGCAAGACCGGCAACTTCCACCTCATCGGCGAGCCCAAGCCGGGCGAGGCACTGCTTGTGGCCGAAGGCTATGCCACCGGTGCGAGCCTCCACCAAGCCAGCGGCCAGCCTGTGGCGATCGCGTTTGATTCGGGCAACCTGGATTCGGTCGTCGGAACCCTCAAGAAGCGGTTCCCGGAGAGCCCGATTTACGTGATGGGTGACGATGACCATCGGCAACAGGTCAACGTCGGCGTGGACAAAGCCCTCGCAGCCGCGCGCAAACATGGTGTCGGCGTGGCGCTTCCGGAGTTCCAGGTCAAACATGGCCTCTCGGATTTCAACGATCTGCATGGCGCCGAGGGCCTGGCGCAGGTCAAGGCCCAGGTCGACAAGACCGTTGGCCAGACGATGGCTCAAACGCGCGAGCAGGCTACCGAACGTTTCGCCGAGCCGCAGATCTCTGCCAAGCCGCAATCCACTCAGGATCTGCCTCGATCCGCCGATGCGCCCCTGGCTCCCGAAGTGGGTCAGGCGACACGCCCCGTGCAGGTAGAGCCGATTCCCGATCAAGCGCGCGTCGGCGCACCGCAGGCCTCCGAGCAATCCGCCCAGCCAGGCGCCCAACTTCCATCCAACGATTCACCGGCGCGAGCGCCGACCGCTGCAGCTGACACCAGTGCAACGCCGCCTCCGTTGCCGAGGGAGCAACCGGCCGTCGTGGTGCCGGCGCCGTCGCAAGATGCGGTTGCGCGCGTTGTCGGCGCAGACGAGCTCGAGCGCATGGCTCAGCAGCCGGCAATCGCCGACCTCGCCCTGCAGGCCTCGATCGCGCACCGCAATTCAGACGCGATGGCCGTTCCCAGGAACGCCGTCAGCCCGGAAGAAGCCAGGTCATGGGTGGCGCTGGACGTTGCAGATCTCCGCCAGATCAAGGCTGACGGCGATCGTGCCGAGGCGATGTTCGCTGTCGGACAGAACGCGCAGGAACAAAGGCACTACAAAGCCGAGCTTTCGCAGCAAGACCCCGCCTTGGCGGCTCTGGCAGCCAAGGCCTACATGGAGGTCTCGCTCGAAGAGATTCGCGCGCCTGGCGGTCAGGGCCGATTGCTGGCCTACGAACCGTTCGAGTTCGCGCAGATGCAGATTCGTCACGACCAAGCCAGGCAGGACGGGCTAACGGCCAAGCTGTTGCCTGACGAACGAGCTGACACGCTGGCTCGCGATGACGTCCTGACGCTTCAACGACTGCGAGGCACCGCAAGTGAGCCAGCGGCCTACGCTCTGATCGGCGAAGGCTTCAAAAACGAGGTCTACCGTGAGACCTTCAACCGCGAGATGAGCGCCCAGCTGCTGCCCGATGATCAGTCTCAGCGCTATGGCGGCGAGCAGCGTGACATCCAGCGAAAGGCGGTCGAGGAGCAGGACGGTGCGCGCCGTCAATCCGTCGAACGGCGCCATCTCGACCTCGAGACGGTTCCTCCGGACGGCATCGGCCCGACCGTCGCGCGCGACCTGGCTCGCGTCGACCTCGACACGCTCCGTTCGACCCAAGAGCCGTATAGGCGATTGGAGATCGCCGAATTGATGGGCGCGACTGCGCAGCGGCAGGCCTCCTACAAGGTCGAGCTCGTGCGGCAAGACCCCGAGATCGCCAAGTCGCTCGAACAGTTGCAGCTGTCGGGGCGGGATGCCTACGATGTGATGAAGACCGATCGGCCTCACGTCAGAGAAGCGGTTCGCACGGAACCTACAGCGCCGGATGATTGGGCGCTGCCCCTCATCAACCGGGGCATCTTCGCCTCCGAGCGCCCGCGGCCACTGACGCCTAGCAACCACACCGCTGAGACCTTTATCGAGACCCTGCATCGCAACGAACGTCCAGTTTGGGACAACAAGGAATTCTTCGTCAACACGACGCCGCCGCTCGTCGGCGACTTCAAGTCGAGCTACCGCGAGCCGGCGTGGGCACTGGCGCGCAGCCGCGGGCTCCTGCTCGAAGACGATCCCGTTGCGCGGTACGTTCGCCAGCAGCCTCCGCTGCCCGAACGAGCCCCCCGCGTGGCGGACGCCGCCGAGCCAGCCCAGGTCCCGGGCAACGCGATCGACCAGCGCTCTCGCGAGCAGTTCTATGACGACGCCGCGACCGCAGCCTTGCGCAAGCGGATCGCGCAGTCCAATGAAGCGCAGCTGAACGATCCGGCCCGACATGGCCCGGCAGGGGATCGCGCGCTGGAGACCATCGGGCGAATGACCCGAGACGAACTCGAGGCCTTCGCCCAGGCAGCCAAACAGTCCCCCCAACAAGTTCAATCGGTGCTCGCGGCAGCGCAGAAGCGGATCGAGGGGGACGTCGAGCTGCGCACGGGCCGTGAGCCTGTGCCCCCGCTGCACGAGCGCTACAACGTCGTACCGCACCTGGGCTCACGGGAGTACCTGTTCCGCGACAAGCCAGGGACGGCGTTCACTGAGGGCTGGCTGACCTTGCGGTCTGCCCACGAGACGCCTGATGTCATCAAGGCAATGCTCGATCGCGCGGACCACCGTGGCTGGACGGCCATCAACGTCAAGGGATCGCCAGAGTTCAAGCGCCAGGCCTGGATCGCGGCTTCGGCGCGCGGCATCAAGGCGGTGGGGCACACGCCCACTGAGGGCGACCGACTGGCGGCCAACGAGGAGCGCAAGCGTATCGGCCTGGAACCACCACCCGGCCAAACCCAGACGGGCGGCACCATCACACGAGTGCCCGGCCTCGCGCCTGCGCTCGAGCCCGGTACGCAGGCCTCACAATTGCGCACTGTGGACGCGCCGGGCACAGGCAACCTTCGCCCAGGTGCACCGGCGCCATCATCAGCGGCGGCCGCCGAACCCGGCGTGCAGCCCGGCCCGGCCGTGCCCGAGCGGGCTGTGTCTCAGCCGCTTCGCCAGTACCTCACCAACCTGGGAGAGTCGCCCGCCAATGTCGAGGCGGTCGTTGCCGTCGCAGCCGCGACACTGCCCAGCGATCGGGTCTATGTGGGCCTGGTGACTGCCAGGGACTACGCCCCCTACGAATTCAAGCAAGACGCCAAGGAAAGCCCCTACGTTACGCTGCAGGGCCCCACCGGCGCGAAGACGGTCTGGGGCGTCGACCTGCCGCGTGCGCTCGACGCGGCCCAAGTCAAGACCGGCGACAGCATCGCACTCGAGTTCCGGGGCAACCAGCCAGTCATCGTTCCCGTCAATGAAAAGGACGGGGCGGGTAGGGTGGTCGGCTGGCACGACGAGACCGTCATGCGCAATTCGTGGTTCGCCGCCAAAGTAGATGATCTGCGCGCTGAAGCGCTTCGCCCGGCAACGACGCCCACGGTCGCTGGTGCTGCGGCCAACGATAGCCAAGCCGTCGCACTCAAGTCGCCTGATCGGCTCCAAACGCCACCCGTTTCGCCTGCGCCGACTGCGGTGGCCGAGCCGGCGCCTTCGGCTTCTCCAGTTGCTGGCACATCCTTGCTGCAGCCCCCATCCCAAGCGCCCAAGCTCGTGTCTGCCGGCGCTGCTGTAGGCGATGCCCAGGTGCCGTCGACCGGCATCAAGCCGAGCCACAAGATCAGGGACATTGACGCGCCAGCCTTCGCTGCGTTCGATGCCGTCCTCAAGCAGAAGAACATTCCTGCGTCGCTGCACCAAACCCTGCGCGAGACCTTCGGTCGGGAACTTGAGGCCCGTCAGGCGCGAGGCGAAACGGTTGGCGTCAAGCTCTTCGACGCGTCTGCCCCGCGAGCGGTAACCCCGAAGCTGGATCTCCCGACGGAGCAACGGCGTAACGGGCCCAAGGTCAGCCGCTAACGCCGCACACCCATCTTCACGTCGGCGACCTGGCGAGGTCCACACCCATGAAAGTTAAATCGGCCTATGAAGCGAACATCCTTCTTCCTCGCGGCTGCAACCTTGGCCACTGGCATGCTGTCGGCGAACGCACAGGTGATCGCCGAACCTCCACCGCTATCGCTATCGCTAGCAGACGCCGTGCGGGTCATCGGACTCGTGTTCGTCGTTGGCGCCGTTGGCTTCGCAGGCTTACACCTCATACGCCGCATCGTGTTTCGCCACACCCAAAAGCAAGCGACCGGGACTTGCCAGAGCTTGCAGCACAGCGTACCGATTTGTCCCCCTCGCAATGACGCAGGGGAGCCTTGAGATGCTTTGCGGGCTTTTCGCGCGTCGGTGGCTCTTGCCATGGTCCCTGGGGATCGCAACCACAGTCTTGACCGCCGGCGCTGATGCCCAAGGCATACCATTTGACAGCCTCGGCATCCCCGCCATCGACCTGGCAGAAGTCGCAGCCAAGCTTCCGGTCGTTCCGCCAGATCTCGCTGCCTACCTGCAGCGTGATCCAGAGGCAGCGGAAAGGCTTCGGCAGTTGCAGGCTGACGAATACAACCGCAACAAGGCTGAAGCGCTCCGCCGCGCCCGGGCCCATCGCGCGCCGGCACCGCGCGCGCCAAGCTCGACGTCTTCGACGACGCCGGCAGCCACCGCGCAAGCTCCGACCAAGACGGCCGCTGGCCAGTGAAGCGGCTGCGCGCCAGCGGTCACCCTCACGCCATGGACGGCCACTCATCTGGCCGTTCGGCACATCAATCTCAACCCTCGACTGGAAACCGTATGAACAGAAAACTCCCTGCCATCGCCACCGCGATCGCCATCGTCTGCCTGACCGGTTGCGGCGGTGGAGGCGGCGGCACCAGCGATTCATCGTCGACGCCCAACGGCTACTGGACGATGAACGCATACCGCTACGTTGACGGCGGGTATTCAGCGGCGTCAACAACCACGCAGGGGTACACCTCGGCCGCCGTTTCCACCGCGACGCTAACCACCAACGATCTCAGCAACGGCGCGTACTCCGGCAGCGTCGTCAGTTTTCTGTTTCTCGGCACCGCCCCAGGCGTGTACACCCTCGTTCCCGACCAAGCAACGTTGATCAACACACCCGCCGCGGCCAACCCCATGGTTGTACAGATCGTTGTCGGCGCAGCCGTGACAACCGGCTCGACCCAATACACCGCAGCCTCCGGACAAGTCACTGTCTCCCTCGACGTCGCAGGCAAGTACCACTTCACCAGCATCGGGGCGCTTCCGATGACAAAGACATTGGATGTCAAGGGCGGAGTCGTTGGCGCACCAGCAACCATGTCGCTGACCGTCTTCGACGCGGATTGAACGAGGTCAGGAAGAATATGCGAACCCTCTCTCTGGCCGCCCTGGCCGCCTTGGTGCTGCACCTGGCCTCGGCGCACGCCGCATCTTCGAGCTGCCCTGGCAACTTCTTTCACAACGAAGCGCCCGACCTGGTCAACCCGGAGCTCGCCGTCCAGGCCCGCGAACTCTGCTTTTCGGAATTCGCCGTGCTCCACTCCGGCCAGACGCGCACGCCGCTCTATTCGGCTGACCATCTGACGGCGGCGCGCGTGGCCGTCGCCAGGCGCCAGCAGCGACAAGATGCCGCCGAGACATTTCACGAGGAAGAACGCCTGCCGCCCGGCGAACGCTCGACACTGCGTGACTTCGCCCGCAGCGGGTACGACCGCGGGCACTGCAGCCCCAACGGCGACTTCGACAATCCCCAGGCGCAAGGCGAGTCGTTCTCGTTGGCCAACATGATGCCGCAGAACCCGAACAACAACCGCAACCTGTGGGAAGGCGTTGAGGCAGCGACCCGTGCTCTCGCCAATCGATACGGCGAAGTGTGGGTGGTGACGGTACCGATTTTCGCAGGCGCCCAGACGCAGTGGCTACACAACCGCGTGGCCATCCCGGCGCGAATCGCCAAGGCGGTCTACATCCCTGCAACGCGATCCGCTGCAGCGTATCTGACGGACAACGTGCCGGGCATGGCCTGGCAGGCGATCTCCATCGAGCAGCTGCGCGAGTTGACCGGCATCGACGCGTTTCCAGCGTTGCCCCGTTCCATCAAGCAGGAGGCCGCCACACTGCCGCCGCCTATGATTCGCGGACACTATGCCCAGCGGGATTGAAATGCGCACCGACCTGCAGCCCTTCTCCAACGAATCACAGGCCCTCTCCATCGGAGATCTCCAGGTCGAGAACCGGCAAGACCGCGTCATCTTCTCTGGTTCCGTCGATGTGACCAGGGACAAGGTCGGCCTCGACCATGCCAGGCGCCTCAAGGCCGTTGTGGACGCGATCCTCGCCGCGCTGGAGTCGCATCCTGGCCTAGCAGAGAACGTTCCGCCGCCGATCTCTCCGACATCCGCGCGCGATCCGTTCGCGTGATCCCGCTGCAATCTCGCACTCAGTTCGCCGCTTCGCCGCTTCGGCGTTGTGGCGGCGTGCGCACCGCTGGCATTCAGTCCGGCCCGCGCACGCGTCGCCAGCCCCTAGCGGCAGCCTCATCCCAGAGCCATCCATGCGATACGCTAGGTGGTATACATATTTGCTTCGGGAGGAGCACTTTGAGCGACGTGAAGACCACCCCGGGTACTTGTCAGAGAGCCTCGTAGTCCAGTTTCGCCTGGCCAAGCTTCTTGGCAGCCCATTCGACCTGAGGCATCAGCGCCTGCGTAGCGGCAGACGCTCCATCGCGGAACCTGGCCAACTCCACCGCGCCGGCAGAAATCCGCGTCTCGAGAACGGCCTGTCTGTTGGCATACGTGTTGCGTATCTTCGCTCGGTCCGCCGCAGTGATTGCGTTCCCGGGGTTGAAGACAAACTTCCGTTCGCAGCTTGCCTTCCAATCCATCAACGCCCGGGTAAGGCCGTCGCCGAAGCCCCGAATCGAGCGGATCTTGTTCTTCTCGCAGTCGGCAGCCGTCTCGATACCGAACGACCGCAGGGCGGACTTTCGAGCTGGCCCCAGCCCTGAAATCGATGCACTGTCGATGAAAAACGAGTCCATGTGCTTTTGAAGCTGACGAGTTTGAGCCGTGGACTTCAACTTCTCCATTTCAGCCTTCTCGGCCTCAGCAAGACCTTGGTACTCGGTCTTGCATGCGGCAAGCTCCTGTCTCAGCTTCGAGAATCCGTCTCGACCGCGGTCGTTGTACTGCTTGACCAGGTTGGTGTACTCGCCTTGAGCCCAATCGAGGGATGCTTGGCGCGTGCGCTTCTCGGCTGCACGCTCGCTGCTGCCTATGTTGGCTGTGATAACCCACGCAGTCACCCCAAGCGCCGCGCCGATGAACCAAGCGCCCGGCAAGGCCATGCAGAACCCGAGCGCAAAGAGGACCGCCAGCGCGCGGTAGACCCTAAGTTTCGTGCTGCTGGGAACACCTGCAGGAAGTGCCTTGGCTTGCAGACCAGCCGTCGTAGGCATTGGAACTGGCAGCGTCTGGGGAGCGGAGATCGCCTCGATGAGCGTCCAAGCCCGAGCCAAGACGAATCCAGTGTGCGTCCTAAGCTGCGGCGCAACAGTGTTGTCGACGAAGTACTGGACGCCTTGGCGCTCGAGCGCACACCAGGGACAGTCGCTCAAGTGTCCTGCGTAGACGTGTACCGGCGAGACAGAGCATTTCTTCAGGCTGCTCCGGATCGCATCCAACGCGTCAACCCACTGCTTGGCGGTTGGCCGGGCCCCTTTCGCGCCTTGCTCGGTGAAGGCGTAGAAGAACATCGACTCCATGTTCGATGGGACACTCCCCACCGGAATGGACTTCGGAGGCGGCTCTGAGCCACGCGTGCGGGAGTCTCGACCGTAGGCGTACCGGAGATCCTTGATGTCCGCTTCGAGTGCCTCGCCGGCGCCAGGCTTGAGCGGAACGCCCGCAAACGGGTGTCTGCCGCCCAACAGCAAGTGGAAGATGATCAGCGCGAGGCCGAAGTTGTCGTGGTTGGGCGTCCGGGCTTGCTTGTCGAAGGCAGTGACACCTTGAAGCTCAGGCGGCGTGAAATGAGCAACGCCGACTTCGCAAAGGTGCAAGGTACCGGCCGCGCTGACCTGGAACGAGTCACTGTCGATTAGTACGACCTTGCTGTCCGAGCCAACGTAGACGTTGCCCTGGTTCACGTCCCCCAGCACGTGGCCTCGGGAGTGCAGCATGTCGAACGCAGCGGCAGTGTTGCGAGCGACGTAGAGCAGGTAGTCCCATGCGGCCTTGGGCTTCTCTTGCTTGCGGTGCGCTGGGCTGTAGATGTTGTGGACAGGCTCTTTATTCGCAGCCTTGGGCATCAGGAAGCCGACGACCGGACCACCCTTCGCAGAGTGCAACGTGTCGAGCGGCCAAGCGACGTAGCGAAGAAGCTCGGCGTCGCTAGCACTCGCCATGAACCGCAGCTTCGCCTGCTTCTTGGCGTCTACTGCGCGGTGGTAGAGCTTGGCAACCTGGTCGGGGAGGGCGGCGATCTCGAAGACAGAGCCCTCGCCGCCTTTGCCAAGCTCGCGACCTACTTGGACGACATTTCCGCCCGACGTGTAGACCTTGTTCATGGCCCGGTCAGCGACGCAACGCTAGTGCCAAAGTTTTATCGTCGTCGGTACGGTCGTTGACCGCTTGGCTGCTCAGGAACCGGACGAGCGACGCCGTCAACTGGTCCTCGTTGTCCGGAGTCGCTTTGGCCATGACACCCCAGAACGGTTCGAAGAAGGGCGCGTGGGGAGTGTTCGCGGCCATGTTGAGCGCGAGGCGCTGCAGCCCATCACTGAACGCGGCGCACGCCTGCACCTCTCCAGAGTAGGTCTTCGTCGCAAGCGACTTGACTGCATCCTCGTCGGTCAGGAACTGCGTCATGTTGGCGTACTCGCCGCCCATAGGCACGACCGCAAGCTCCAAGCCCTCGCCGGTGTCCAAAACGACGGCGCCGTCGCCAATTTGCATGACGAGCGTTCCGCGGCTTCCCGACAAGACTCCGAGAAAGGTACAGGCGAAGTCTCGGGCGGTGATCCCTTCTTTCTCTGCCTGGGCGTACAGACGATCGCGCACCGCTACGACCAAGTCAGTTGCGAGCGCATCCGTGAGGCCGAACTCGCGCTTGGAAAGCTTGGTCGCGACGAACTCCGCTGCCGTCTTGATGGCGAGCTCGGCGCCTTCGCCGCCCCGAGCGGCACTCCCAGCTCCGTCAGAGACGAACATAGACAGAAACGGTGTTCCGTCCCGGTCTTCCTCGACCTGCGCCCAGCAGCTGTCCTCGCACGGCTTGCCAACAGCGGTATGAGATGTTCCGACTTCGGATGCGGAGAGAACGGTCCAGGTCACACAGAGGCCCATCCGGTTGGCGCCTGGAGGGGAACTTCGGTACCGGGTGTCGAGCTCGACACTGAGCGCAGCGAGGACGACAGCCAGCTGAAGAGCTCGCGGAACTTCAGTCCGTCCAGGCTGATGGGCGTGCGGACGCTGATCTGGGCGAGGGTGCTCATGTCAGCGCCCTTGACGCCGATTGCGAAGAAGGCGAACTGCTTCGATGCCTCGCCCTCACGAACCGCAGCGGCCGCGGCCTGCCAGGAGTCGGTCGGTGCGCCGTCGGTGATGAGAAAGATCCACGGGCGGTAGTAGGCGATGCCGTTGGCTTTGTACTCAGCCTTCCTGTCGCGGACCAGCGTCAGAGCCTGCTGGATGGCAGACCCCATAGGGGTATCGGCTTGGGCTACCAAGTGCGGCGGGTAGAAATTCGCCGCGCCTGTGAATGGCATCTCGACCTTCGTCGGGCCGAAGGTGACGATAGCGACCTCGACGCGCTTGGTCGCCAAACTGTCGGAGGCGAGCTCCTCACGGAACGTAGCGAGGCCAGCGTTCAGCTCCTCGAGCGGCTTACCGCCCATAGAGCCGGACACGTCCAGCAGCAGGACGCAGGGGCAACGCGGCTCTGGATTGTCCGCAAACGTGTTCGTCGGAAATTCGATCTGCTCGCTCATGGCGGCCTCCCTTGTGAATGGGACGATTGTAAAGAGATGCGTCCTGATCCGTTTGCGGGCTTTGTCAGACCAGTGTGCCGGGCCTACAGGAGGCATCCGGGCTCTACTGAGGACGACCACGTGGGTGGCACATGGCTGTGTGCGTATGACCTGGCTGACTCCTAGCCAGGAGCAGCGCCAGAAGGGCTTGGGCCAAGGTCGCACCGGTCGTGGAACCTGGACTCCGGCCGAAACTTTTCTGCTGCAGAGGCGTGCCGACATCGCATCCTGCGGCGAGCTCCTGTTGTCGGGGTGCCTGCAGTACGATCCTCACCAAAGAGTCTGCGCCGCCACGTAGCCGGTATAGAGCTTCGGGCGCAGCGGCGCGTTTTCTGTGGGGAGGAGCGATGGGGCTACGACTTTCAAAGAGTATTCGATTCGGCGCAGTGCGGTTCAACCTGAGCAGTTCGGGAATCGGCGTGTCGGCAGGGATCCCCGGCATTCGAGTTGGAACCGGGCCTCGGGGTGCCTACATCAGCGGCAGCCTTGGCGCGTTTCGCTACCGCAAGAGTCTTGGGCGAGGACGAGGAAGTAGCAGCGCGACTAGCACGCCGACAACCAGTCCTCGCCCAGGTCAGGCTCCTCCAAGTGGAACACCCCAAGCACAGCCAGCGGCCCTTGGCCGGACGGCCTATGACACAGCAAGTGTGCTCGAGCTGAGCGACGCGAGCGGCGAAAGCGTTCTACAGACTATCAGGGAGCAGAGGTCGCGTGCGGCTTACTGGCCCTTTGCTGCGGTAGCCTCCGTGGTCGCGTTGTTCGCCCTCGCGTTAACCGCTCCCCAGTTGCCGTCAGCGGTGCTCGCATTGGCTGCGATCGCGGCCGTTGTTGGATCGCTCTGGATGCGTTGGCGCGACAAGCTGCGTCGTCTGACAGTCTTGTTCTACGAGCTCGATGACGAATCGGCGGCTCGGTTTGAGGCGCTTTCGCAGGCGGTACACAGCGCCGCGCGAGCCTCCCGATTCACAGCGGTGACGGAACGAGTCACCTACTCAGATAGGAAGTACCACTCAGGCGCGGATCACGGCGTCTCGACGAAGCCGGCCAGTGCGAGCTCAGGTTTCCCCGATGGAATCGTCGCGAACGTGGCGATTCCCATGCTTCATGCGCAAATGACGACGCTCGCTTTCTTGCCTGACCTGGTCTTGCTGATTCAGGAGGGCGACATCGGGGCAGTGGAGTACCGGTCTCTCCGCGTCGGATGCCGCCCGGTGACGATCATCGAGTCAACCGCTAACGCACCCAGCGACGCTACGGTGATTGGTCGCAACTGGAGGTACCCGAACAAGGACGGCGGTCAAGACCGCAGGTTCAAGGACAACTTTCAGCTGCCAAAGTGCCGCTACAGCGAGCTAGCACTTACGACAGGTTCGGGTCTAAACCTGCGGTTTATGAGCTCGCGCGACCAAGGGCTTGAGCCTTTGAGCGACGGCGTTTCGCGTATGACGGGCGATGGGCCAGTACATAGGACACCGGGTGCGGGAGTAGGTTCCGGCCAGCAGGACGGCGCAGCCACTGGTGGAGGGGCGTACGTCGCCTCCCGATCTGAGCTGTTTCCTACGATAGTGGTCGGGATACTTGCCATCGCTGTGCTCTTCGGGATTGCCCGCGGGCTTGCCTCGTACAAGTTGGCCGACGGAACAAGCGTCGCCTCTTCGCGTGCAATCGAAGCGACGGCATCGGAAGATGCGCTAGCAAGTCAGAAGGCCATCGCAGATGCCCAACCTTCGTTTGACTGTCGCAAGGCCAAGTCGGTAAGTGAGCGTTTGATCTGCGGCAACACAGAGCTCGCGGCACTCGACCGGGGACTTGCGCAGCACTTCGATGCGGTTCGAGGTGCGCTTGCTGAAAGCGATCGCAAGGCGTTCGCGGCAGAGGCTCGCAAGGCGTGGCAGGCCCGCGAAGCCCACTGTCGTGACGCGGCGTGCCTAAGCGAGTGGTATCGGACGCGAACTAGCCAACTCGACGCCTGGGATGCGCGGCTGGTCACAGCGGCAGCGAGCCCTCCGACCGAGCAAACCTCCGGGACTGAGCAGACTACCTCCGACTTTGCGCAAAGCTCGCGGCAAGCCGCGACGGCGAACCCAGACGCGTCAACAACTGAGATATTTCATCCAACGAAATCGTTCTGTTCTTCGCCGCAGTCCGACGCGCAGCGCATCATCTGTTCGGACATTGACCTCGGAGGACTGCAATTAGCATTGAACCGCCGCTACGACGATGACCGCGTGCGATTTGAACCGAAGCTGCCTGCCGACCGGTACTCTGCGTTCGTGGCTGAAGGCGAGACAGCAGCTCGGTATCGTGATCAGCAGTGCCACGACAGGGAATGCGTCCTGGGCTGGTACAGAGGGCGAGGTGAGCAGCTCGCGGCATGGGAAGCGGCAGCACCGTAGGATGCACGGCACCCATCGTCTGAGTGCCGCCCCACAGGCGAACGCCTAGGCAGAGCGCCATTGGTTCGGATTTCTCTTGTTCGTGTGACGCACCCAGGCCATCACGTTCAAGATGGGACGGCCACCTGAGCGCGGATCGAGCGCTCTGATGATGGCAGCTTTCAGCTTCGAGCCAACGAACACCTCGCTCGTCAAGGTGTGATCGCCAGCCGCTTGCGTGTTTCCGCCGTCACCTCGTAGTTGTCGGACACGTGGAGGACGGTTCCAATTTTGAGCATTCGGGCTTCTCCTTCAACACCCTTCATAGTGCATCAAAGGCCTCCGCGCGCACTCCCCCAGGAGCGGGGGCTTTACCGCTTCGGCGACGGTCGCTGTTCTCGCGTTCCTGGCTGAGGTGCCGGCCTCTGCTGCTGGCCATCAAAGGTCTCGCTGACATACCGCTTTACCTCACTGGCCAGCGCCTGGTCGCCAGGCTCAGGCGACGCCTCGAGCGCCTGGCCAAGCTGACGCCAGCTTTCCTGGGCTTGCGCTCGGCTCTGCGCCGTCGACCCGCCACTCCGGCTTCCAGGGCGCGGCGCGCGCACGTTCTCGCCCGCCCTGAGCCGCCAGATCGCCTGCGACGCACGCGACTGGTTGCGCGAGGCCGCCCGCGTCGCCATCGCATCTATCCCGCGATCCTGAAGCCGCTTTGCAAACGATTCCCGCCACTCCTGCAAATCCGCCTTCCGCGGGTTCAACCGCTTTCCATCCCACCGCTCAGCCTTCACAGCCAGGTGAACATGCGGCGAATCGGTGTCGTTGTGCATCACGAAAACATACTTGTGCCCCGAAAAATGATCGCGAGCAAAGTCGCGCGCTGAATCTAAAACGTGCTCGGGAGGCGTTCCCGACGGCATCGACAGCACGATATTGAACGCTTCGCGTCTCTGAGACGTTTCCTCGACAAAGCTCCCCGAGACTCGCCAGTCATGCTGTAGCGCCTTGATCTCCTGAGTCCCCGAAATCTTCTCTCCGTCCTGATCCTCTAACTCCAACGACTTTCCTCGCCCGCCAACCTCCTCTTTACCCTGGCGTGCGATATAGCGCATGTGGGCCGCAATCGGTGCCATCCCACGTCCGCCGCCAGAAATTTTCACAACGACCTGCTTTGCTCGCGGGCTGACCGCCTGCCGCACCCGATTTCGAATCTCGCTCGCAGTAATTCGGCCTGGCTTGAAGGTGGAAGCCTTTTTGACCAGCTTGCCCTTGTCCGGCATCGAATAGAAGAGTCGCGTCCCCCACTCGACCAGCATTCCGTCAGTAGTCTTCGCCATCATTTCCTCCGCCTATTGATCTGCCGCTCGCTTGAGCATCGGCCGCAAATCACCGAGTAACTGCGAGGCAGCCAAAACGTGGGCATCAATTGCACCCACAGCCGCCTCAAGTTCAATTCGATCAATCACCCGCGCAACGCCGCCATTTCCCCGCAGCGTCTTCGCGATGCCGCTGACGCTTCGCGCTACTCCGACCAGCGCGTGGTTCGAAGCCCCGAGTGCATCGACTGCCTCACGCAGCGCCACAGGCTTGCCAGGAGCGGCGCCGCCAGCGCCCGCGTTGCCCACCCCTGAGGCGTCAGCCCCACCCACGACGCCAACGCCGGAAATCAGCGCCCGAAGCACCGCCGCCCGAGACCTGAAGCCGTCCCGCTTGCGACGCGCATCCAACTGGGCCGTCAAGTCAGCGCTGAGCCACGCCCGGTAGACCGCGGTCGAGTTCCCGGCATCGCCGGCCGGCGCCCCGACGTCGGTCGGCGCGATCGCTTCGAGCTCGCGGCGCACAAGGTCGCGCAGCCAGGTCGAGGGGCCGACGCCGGCGGCCGCAGCCGCGGCCACCACACGCGGCTGGAGGTCGTCCAGGCGCACGGTTGTCGTCTTCGAGACCCGGGGGCGAGCGGCGTCGGCTGATTTCATGCGTCAACGGTAGCACACTCGGCACGTCAGGGCCTATCCTGTCATCTAACTACTGAGCTTGCATTCGAGTGTTCGTCCGTGCTTTTGCCCCGTGGGGTGCATGGTGACCCCAGTCGGCGCCGCTTTGGAGCCGGTACAGAGCGCTTCGCGGTCATCAGGGGCCATTTCGGAGCCGCTTAGGAGCCGCTTAGGAGCCCATTCAGAGACTAGTAGCGCCAGCTTGGTGCCATAACAGAGTCGAGAGGAGACATTTCGGAGACAACAAATCGGCGGTCGCGGTAAAGTCACCACGAATCCCGACCCAACCTCAATCAATCATGACCACTGATCTCGACCGTCCAGGCAGCCTTCACCTGATGGCGCTGCGTGATATGACCCCGTCTCGCATGGGTGCACGCATGACGGCCCTACTCCCTGACATCGAATCGGCGCTGGCGCATGGCTTCACGCGACATGCGATCCATGAGGCGCTGGTGGTCTCTGGCCTTCAAGTCGGCTTCCTCGGTTTCGTGAAGTCGCTGTACAGGGCAAGGAAGAAGGTGCGCTCCAGGCCCGCCGCCGGCGCACCAACCGCCCCCCTCGCGGCGACACCTCCGGAGGTTCGCGCCACTGCCCCACACCAGGTCGCCCCCGTGCCACCTCCGAAGGCTCCAATCCCATCCGCGCCTGTTGCCCCGCCTGCTGCCGCTAGCACCTGGAAGCCGGGCAGCATCGCCGAGATTGCGCGCAGCCAGCCAGATATGGCCGGCCTTGCGAAAAAGGGGCGCGAGTATGCTGCCAAGCGCGCAGCTGAAAAGAAACTAAAGGCCGAGCAGGAGAAAATGCACGGCAATTCGAAATGATATTATGAATATAGTGAATTCCAGTTCGCTATATTCAATAGTATTCTAAGCATGCAAACACAACCCATATATAATGATATCGTGGGTTAGGCAGAAGTATTCCCGTATCAGGCGGATTCCTGGTCCATTTGGGAGGTTCCCAACAACGTGTCGGACGTCTTTCCGATTCAGACTGGAGTTTTGTAAATGCAAGCAATTCATACTCAACGGGTTAGCACGAAGCGTCCCGCCGCACCTGGAACTCGCGCCGATTTTCGCCTGGGTGACTTGGTTTCCACGCCCTACAATGTGCGCAAGGTCAAGCGCACCCCCGACGACATTCGAGCAATGGCCCATTCCATCCAGGCGCATGGGGGTGTCATGCAAAACCTATTGCTCGTGGCCGATATGGCGGACGGGCAATGGACGGGCAAATACGGCGTTGCAGGCGGTGAAACCCGCCGCCTGGGCTGCTGTTTCCTTCGCGACGGCGGAATCCCCGAAGCGGCCTCTGTCTTTACCGATGATTTTCTCGTACCCGGCCTCGTTATCGACGCGCCGGAAGCCAGCGCCATCAGCGCCACGGAAAATATCCGCAGAACCCAACTGCACCCGGCCGACGAGTTCGAGGCCTTCCGCGAACTGTTCGACCAGTGCGGCAGCGTCGAGCACGTCGCAGACTTCTTCGCAGTTTCCGTCGGCACCGTCGAACGCCGCTTGAGGCTCGCCAACGCCTCGCCCCGGCTGTTCGATCTGTACCGCGCTGGCGAGATGAATCTCGATCAACTCATGGCGCTCTGTCTGGTGGACGACCACAAGCGCCAGGAAGCCGCCTGGAAGGCCGGCGAGACCTACTCGCACATGCGCAACGCCGCCCAGCTGCGCCGGGCGCTGGCCAGCGGCAAACTGAACTTGCGCGAGAGCCGATTCGCTCGTTTCGTTGGCGCGGCGGACTACGAAACCGCCGGCGGGCAGGTTGTCCGAGACTTGTTCAGCGTGCACGCTGACGATGGGTACATCGAGGACGGCGAACTCCTGCACCGGCTCGTCGCCACCAAGCTCGAAGCGGCGGCGGTTGCCGTGCGCGCTGAGGGCTGGGCCTGGGTCGAGGTCAAACCCGACTTCAACCACGACGAACAGAGCAAGTACGGGCGCTGCCCCACGCGCAGGCAGACGTTGAAGCCGGCCCAGGCCAAGGAGCTTCGCGCGCTGCGGGATCAAGCCAACGAAGCCCGCGAGGCGTGGGAGAAAGCGGGCGAGGACGGCACCGAAGCGGGCAAGGTCGCGCAACTCGAAGCCGCCTCTGAGGCACTCGACGCCCAGGTCGAGGCCATCGAAGCGGCCATGGTTGGGGTCGAACCGTCATTTAGGAGCATTGCTGGCGCGGTGGTCACGATCGATCACACGGGCCGCTGCGAGATCCAACGCGGTCTTGTGCGTCCGCAGGATCGCAAGGAACTGGCGCGCGGACAAACGGCCATGGAGCGCGGCGCGGCGGCGGGTACTGCCAACGCGGCCTCGGGCCGCAGCGCGGTGGCGGAGCCGGAATCGACCGACGACATTTCCCGCCCGTTCAAGCTGCGCCTGGGCGCGCAGCGGACGGCGGCCATGCAAGTGACGCTCGGGCGCAATGTCCCGCTGGCCCTGGCTTCGCTCGCGTTCACCCTGGTGTCGGAACTGCTGCTCGATGACCGCGCGCCCAACACCCTGCGGCTGGCAACCACGCGGGCGCGGGATCGTCTGTCCACTCTCGACCCGACAATCGAAGCCTCCCGGGCCCACGTCGAAATGGGTGAACTGGTCGCCATCTGGAAGACCCGACTTCCCGAGGAAGGCGTATTCGAGTGGCTGTGCGCCCTGCCGCAAGGCGACTTGCTCCAGCTGATCGCGGTCTGCACGGCGCTAACGCTGGACTCGCTCAGCGAGCACGCCTTCGATGTCAAGCCCTTGGACGGACCCGCCGCTGAACTCGCCGACCGCGCCGGCCTGGACATGGCCGACTGGTGGACGCCTTCTGCGTCGAGCTACTTCGCGCACGTGTCCAAGGCCAACGCCTTGGCCGTGGTGACGCAGGCCGTCTCGACCGAAGCAGCCGCACCCCTGGCCAGCCTCAAGAAGGCCGAAATGGGCGCTCGCGCCGAAACCTTGCTTGAGGGGCGCCGCTGGCTCCCGGCGCTGCTCCGCAGGGCCTGATTCCCTCGGGAGGGCGCGCCACTGCGGCCCGCCCTCCCCTTCAGTCGGTACACCGCGTATCGGCACCGCTCCGGGGCGCTTCCCGGCTTTCATTGGAGAACTTGAAATGCAATCAACACTCGCTTCCCGCTTCGGCCGCAACAGCAGCGTCTTGCGCGGTCAAGAGCCGCTCAGCGATGAGCAAATCCGCCGCATTGCGCCGTCCATCTTCGCGCACGGCAAGCACGAGAGCCGCTCGGCCAGATACGCCTACATTCCCACGAGCGAAGTCCTCGCGGGCCTCCGGCGTGAGGGCTTCCAGCCCTTCATGGTGGCCCAAACCCGCGTGCGCGAGGAAGGCAAGCGCGAGCATGCGAAACACATGCTCCGCTTGCGCCATGCCAGCGAGATAGCCGGCGCGGAAGCCAACGAAATCATCTTGCTAAATTCGCACGATGGGTCGAGCAGCTACCAATGTCTGGCGGGTCAGTTCAGGTTCGTCTGCTGCAACGGCATGGTCTGTGGTGACGTGACCAGCGATATCCGGGTGCCCCATAAGGGCGATGTGGTCGGGCGCGTCCTCGAAGGCGCGTTCGAAGTGCTCGACGGCTTCACGCGCGTTGTCGAAGACCGCGAGAGCATGAAGGCGCTGCAACTCAACCCCGGCGCGCAACACGCGTTCGCCACGGCTGCGCTGACGCTGAAGTACGATTCTCAAACCGCGCCCGCACCCGTCACGGAAAGCCAGTTGCTCCAGCCGCGCCGCTTCCAGGATCGCGCCAACGACCTGTGGACGACGTTTAACCGGCTGCAGGAAAATCTGACGCGCGGCGGTCTGCCGGCTCGTTCGGCCACCGGTCGCGCGATCCGGACTCGACCTGTCACCGGGATCGATCAAGACGTGAAGATCAATCGCGCCCTCTGGGTGCTGGCCCAGGAGATGCGCAAGCTGCACGCCTGATGAGTTCGGGGGGCCGGGCCACGTACCCTGCCCCTTTTTCCCGGGCCTGTCCTTCTGGTGTAGGCCCTTCCTGGTGTTATCCCACCTGGTGTCTTGTCATGTCCACGCCGCCAGGCGTCTATTGAGATAGGAGCACGAGCCAAAATGCCGAGCGAGCTGCCACGCCCGAGCAGGGACGCTTTACCACCGCCGTCAGGCGCACTTCGCGCCCTGCCCCAGCGATGCAGCCGCCGCGGGCGTCGATCGCCGTCGACGAGCCACGAACGACCTGGCCGGCGCCGCCAGCCTCCACACGAGCACCCGAAGTCCCCAGACGTCGCCGCATGCCCGGCCGCCACCACGAGACCCACCTGAACAAACACCATGACCTACCGCATCTACATCCGCTGGCCTGACCAACGCGTCACCGACAAGACCGTCACCGAGAACAGCGCCGTGGCGACGACCGCCCATGAAGCGCTCACCAGCCAGGCCGAAAGCCTCAGAGCGCGCGGCGCGCTCGGGATTGCGTTCACCGAAGACGGAAAGCAGATCTCGTACACCGAACTCAATCAAGACCCGGCGGGCAGGCGCTCGAACTGACCGCAGCAATGAAGCGGGCCTGGCCACCCTGGGAAGGATGGCCAAACCCCGTACCTGAGCAGGAACCGCGGTCGACCGCTTGGGTTAGCTCGCCAGGTAGACCGCTCCCTGAATCAGCCACGCAAATAGCAGCACCTTCAAGAGCCGCCAGGCAAACCAGCGGAAGTTCGCATAGTCGAACAGCGCGCGGCTGACGCGCTTGAGCGCCCACCACACCATCACCGCCGAGAACACGGCCCCCAGCAGGCTGCCGTGCTTGGGCCAACTCCACGCCCAGCACAGCAAGAGCACTTGCAGTGCAACCGCGTCCACGACAGCCAACACACGCACAACAACACCCGCCCCGGGAAAAGGGCCAGGTGCGGTGGGTGGCACGCTGTAGAAGCGCTCGTCGGGCATAACAACCCCTTTCAAACTTTCACGTCATAACATAGGATAGCGCAAATACCATCAGCCTGCGAGCCCACCCATGTCAGACGAAAAGATCAAGGCCCAGTTGCTCCAGCTCGCCTCGGCAGAACACCGCTCGAACTTTCAGCGCATCACGGCCTTGATGCCGGAAATCGAGGCAGCGCTCGGAGCAGGCGCGACCAGAGCAGCCATCGTCAAGATTCTCAACGCCGAAGGGATCTCGGTGACGACCGAGGTCTTCACCACATATCTGTGGCGACTCAAGAACCAACCGTCGAAAGCGGCTCGCTCACGCACGCGCAAGTAGATAACACTACCAAGCACCACCTAACACCATCGAGGAATTCCATGAAGGTCTGCGTCATCAACTTCAGCGGCAACGTCGGCAAGACCACGGTGGCCGCCAACATGCTCATGCCTCGCATGGGCGCCACCCTGTTTTCCGTGGAATCGCTCAACCAGGACGCCGCGGGCGATGGGGTCGAGGTCAAGCGCATCCGCGCTGAACGCTTTGGGCACATCCAAAGGCAAGCCCTCGAGCACGACTCAGTTGTCGTCGACGTCGGCGCCTCCAACGCCGAAATGTTCCTCGAGATGATGGGCGAGTACGACGAGAGCCATCGCGACTACGACTACTTCGTCGTTCCCACGGTCAAGGACCGCAAGCAGACGGCTGACACGCTCAACACGATCCGCGCGCTGCGCCAGCTGGGCGTTGAACCACACCGAATCCGTGTCCTGTTCAACAAGGTGGGCCTGCACGACGACGTTGCCGAAGAGTTCGAGCAGATCCACGGCCTGGCTGTCGAGGGCGACTTCATCCTCAACGAGGACGCCAAGCTGATCGCCAACGAGGTCTTCGAGTTGATCAAGGACTCCGACATGACCCTCGCCGAGGTCATCGCCGACCCCACCGACCACCGCGAGGCCCTTCGCCACGAGACCACGCCCGAAGGCAAGTCCGCGCGCATCGATCGGCTGGCCATCAAGCGCCTGGCCACCAGTTGCGCTCGCAACATGGACACCGCCTACGCCGCGCTGTTTGCCGCGTGATGCAAGCCCTCGACGCCCGTAACGTCCTCCTGGCCGAGATCCTCGGTGAGGTCGACACGCTCTTGACGCGCGTCGAAACCTTCGCGCCCGAACTGGACGCCGCGCACGGCCGCCTCGCCAGTACCTCGGTGGAAATCATTGCAGGCATCGAACGCTACCGGCAGACGATTTCCGCATTGACAGAGGCCGCCCAGGCGAGCGCCGTCAACCACATCGTCCGCCGTACCAACGCGGTGTGCGAAGACAGCCTCACCGCGCACAAGGACGCCATGCGTGTGGCAGCACAGGAGGCGTTCGCCGCCCAGCTGGGCCCGCGCGTCGACGCCCTCGCCGTCGCGCTCGAGGGCGTCATGCACCGCGCGCATGGCCTTCGCTGGCGCGATTGGCTCATCCACCTCGTGACCGCGCTGGTCTCGTCGGCCATCACCGCGGCCGTCGTTGCCGCTCTGTTCCTCAAGTAGCCGCGGCGCCTCACTACGTTCGAGCTCGCCACCCACTCCAGGCCAACACCATGCAAACGTTTCGCCTCAAAGCTGAGACCCTGCGTTCCGACGATCCGCGCCTGGCCGCAGCCCTTCAGGCTGCCTACGCCAACAAGGAGCGGCCCCACTGCCTGTGTCTGCCCGAGGGCGTGGCGATGTACATCGCCCACATCGGCGACCACTACGTGGCCAAGCGCATGCCCAACTCAGGCAGCCGGCACCACCCCGACTGCGGCTCCTACGAACCCCCGGCCGAGCTATCGGGCCTCGGCGAGGTCTCGGGCTCCGCGATCCAGGAAGACACCGAGTCGGGCATCACAACCCTCAAGCTCGACTTCACGTTGTCCAAGGCCGGCAAGCGCGTCGAGCCGGCCGCGGCTGGCAGCCCGCCCGACAGTGTTCGCACGGACGGCAGCAAGTTGACCCTGCGTGGCACGCTCCACTACCTGTGGGATCAGGCCGAACTCAACAAATGGGTGCCCGCCATGGCCGGCAAGCGGTCCTGGTTCGTCGTCCGCAGTCGCCTGCTCGAGGCGGCCACCAACAAACTGGCCAGAGGCGACGCTCTCGACTCGATGCTGTTCATCCCGGAACAGTTCGCAGTTGAACGCAAGGACGAAATCCTCGGGCGCCGACTCGAAAAGCTGCGCCGGCTGTCCGAACCGAGCAAGGGCCCGCGAAAACTGATGCTGATGGTGGCCGAAGTCAAGCACGTGGAGCCGTCGCGCTACGGGCACAAGTTCGTCCTCAAGCACCTTCCCGACATGCCGCTCATGCTGGCCGAAGACTTGCACAAGCGGATCTTCAAGCGCTTCGAAAACGAGATCTCGCTCTGGGACGCCGACGAGACGACGCACCTGGTCATGATCGGCACGTTCGGCTTTGATGGTGCCGGCAATGCCTGCGCAGAAGAGGTGTCGCTCGTGGTCAACACGGCCAACTGGATTCCGATCGAAAACCGCGCGGATCTCCAGCTCGTCGACACACTGACCCACGCGGGCCGTCGGTTCACGAAGGGGCTGCGCTACAACATGGCGGCCGATCGCCCGCTGGCCAGCGCGGTGCTCTCCGACACGACGCCACGCGCCGTAGCCATGTATGTGGTGCCGGCCAATGCCAAACCAGAGTTCAAAACCGCTCTCGATGAACTGGCGCTGGCCAGCGACCTCGCGTCCTGGAATTGGGACGCCGGCGAGACCGCCATGCCCGCGTTGCCACAGCTGCGCGGCTACTTGTCCACGCCACCAAGCCATCCCGACGCCCAGGAGGCCGTCGGAGCGCCCGGCAACTGACAAGATGACCCCTGGGCTTACTTGAGTGATGTACTTGAGCGGCTTCCCAGCCACCTCAACGGCTGCATCGAGCAGTCGCTGCCGCACCGCTGGCAGAACCCAGCCGCCTGATCTCCCGATGAATGGAGCGTCGTCACCTCAGCGCCATCACGTCACGGGGGACGACAGGACGCTCACAACGGACCCGTCGCCCTGTACGTGGTACCGCCATCAGCCGATGTTGACGCGGTGGCAAAGGTGACGACGCTCGTCGAGGAAAGCGAAGTCCGGTCGTGGATATGGCCCGCGGGCGGCGATGACATCCCTGCCCTTCCGAGCAATTCGATTCGCGCGGCATGAGCGCTGCCCTTGACTGACGGCGGCGCCGTCACACCTAGCCGGTAGCGGCTGGCGCCGCGCAGGTCACGTCTGCGCCGAAGCGCCGGCCTTGCTGGTGCGGTCAGGACGACTGCTTCAGGGCCGTGAGCCGCACTTCTACTTCCAGTTTGCCAGCCCCGCGCAGGGCAGCGATTGCGGCCAGTTGCCTACCCTGAGGCTTGGATTTCCCAGACTCAAACGCATTGACGGCTTGTGCCGTTGCGCCGATCAGCAGCCCGAAGTCGCGGGCTGAAAGGCCGAGCCGCTCGCGATTTTTTGCCATCCCTGCAGCACGAAAGCGCAGCCCTGAGGCGTCACCGACAGCCTCCGCCGCAGGCAGAGTCGGAGCCTTTTGGCTCCGCGACTCGCGCCCCTGCGTCTTGAATTGGCGCTCGAGCTCGTGAAGACGTTTCTTGAGGCCCGCGATTTCCGCGCGCTGCGCGGCCGTGGCCTGCTTTACGGCGTCAAGGACGGGGCGGAGTTCCTTGCGTGCAACGCGGGAGATCTCGGCTTTGAGGATGGTGGCGATGTTGGGCATGGCCGCGATTTTGCAACAAACCGGCGATTGCGTGGGAGGGCGCACACCTTTCGAGATCTGCAGCGCAGTTTGGCCTACGAAGAGCGATCAGCGACCGGCGCAGCGGCGACTCGCTCTGCCGCTCCGAGAAGGGCGTCTTGCGCTTGCGTCCGTTGCGCCTCGCCCATCTGCCATTCCACGAGAAAGAGAAAAGCACCCCGCGGGGCGCTTTTGGAATTGGGAGGGGTTGAGGCTGTTGGCGCCGACGCTGAAAAGTGCCACTTTCGGAGGTTGTGCCGACGGCCGCGTGAGCCAGGTCATCTAGCGGCCTGCTGGGCCGCTGGGCGATTCAGATGGCTCAGTGGGAGGTCGGCACGCTGGCTCAGTTCGGCATCGGCGACAACACCAGCTACCTTTGGCCGCCCGCCCGGCTCCACCGCCGGCATCGCGCCGGGCAGAATGCCTGTAACGAGGGCGCCGCCCTCATGGACGATCCTATTGCTTCGGCTTCGGGAAAGTCTTTGGCTGCAACTTTGACGCTGCATTCACCTGGAACGAGCGAGGCGTCACGTACGTGCAGGTAATGAGCGCCGTAGGCGGTTTGCCGCCTGTGCACTGTTTTGTCAGACGTGTCCAGCCGTGGGCAGTTTGATGCAGGTTCGGCGAGAGGTTGGACGCATGGAAATTCAGCTCTGCCACGACCCAAATCGCAGCTTCGCTCGCGTCGGGAGGAATGTTGAAGGCACTGAACTCATGTGAGCCGCTGACTCCCTGGACAAAGTTGCCAACCAGATCGTCAGCGGGCGCGAGTGGCAATTTGAAAAGTTCTGAATGCCCCGTCAACGCGCACGGCTCGACCGACGACTTGGGGTTGTCTGCGGGCAATGCATAGCAGCCGAAAAGGCTAGTTGTCCTGTCCGATGTGTCCTTCTGTCGGAAGCTCTTCATCACGGTCGTCGGGCCACTTCCGAGCCACGCAACCGACACGGTCACCGGTTCGCCCGGTTTGTACGCGAGCTTGTCAAAATTTATCTGCAAAACCGACGTTTCTCCGAAGGCCACGCCTGGCAGCAGTACCGCAGAGAGAACTGCCACGATCGGGCAGGCCCGGAAGACCAATTTCTTCAATGGAGAGTGATTCATTCCAGCTTCCTTGAGTTTCTCGGTGAGCAAATTTATGCCCCAGCTTCTGAGCTTTCAACCCCAAGACTGCGTACCAATCTTGAGAACTGGGGCGCCCAATCTCAAAATCGCGTGGACTTCCTACTCGGCAACACGCATGTTGATCGGGTGCCCCAAGTCAACTGGACTACTGATGTACGCGCCACCCCAGCCGTTCCCTCGGCCACGATAGGCCAAGCGCCTCGTGCTAGGTCGCACGCCGTCCCGAACGTTAGGATTCTCGAAGGTAACCTCCACTGTGCAACCCAGAAACTAGCGCAGAATGCACTGGAGTTTCGGCTTGATGACCATGATCACGTCCCGTCCTTTCGTGGCTTTCACCAGGTCGTATTAGTCACTGCGCGGTGATGTTTTTTTAGCGGGGCGCCCCGACCGATTCAGGGCGCCGCGACAACCCGAGGGACAGTCGAGTTCTCCAAAAGTCGGCCATGAACGATCCGGAGAGCTTCATCGCAGGCGTGATCTTCTGGGCGGATCTTACGATCCGTCATATTGGCGCGCCCCGACTTCGGTGGCGTCATCCTCCAAGCCTGTGGTTCAGGCACCCAGGGGATACGCGCTCGCTCGTTGCACGCGCTGTAGACTGTATATATGACCAGCCTCGATGACCTCCCCGATGGTGCTCCGGTAGGTCGCGACGGTTCTTCCTCGCCACTGCTTGCCCGCCGCACTTCCAACGCCTTCGGCTCGCCTGGCACTGACTCGACAGTCAAGCGGCTCGACCTCAATGACGCGTTCATCAAGCATCCGGAGGCCACATTCATCGTGCGCGCCGCCGGCGACGCGATGCTTGGTGCCGGGATCGCCGACAGCGACGTGCTGCTGTTCGATCGATCGCTCACGGCTGCGCATGGTTCGATCGTGATCGCTGGGGTCGAGGGCGACCTCATGTGTCGCAGACTCGAGATCGCGGGCAATGCTCGAGCGGGCACGGCTGGTCAGCGCGTGCATCTCGCGGCGGCCGACGGCATCACCGCTGCGATCCCTGTGACAGCCGAGACACCGCTCGAGGTCTGGGGAGTCGTGACGACGATCATCAAGTCGTTGCCGGTGTGAGGGCGTGACAGTGTTCGCGCTGGCCGATGGCAACAACTTCTACGTGAGCTGCGAACGCTCGATGAACCCGCGCCTGGCCGGCCGGCCAGTCGTCGTGCTCAGCTCCAACGACGGCGCCTGCATCGCGCGTTCCAACGGGGCCAAGGAGCTCGGCGTCAAGATGGCGCAGCCCTGGTTCCAGGTGCGGCACCTGGAACGCAGTGTGGGCCTGATCGCTGTCTCGGCGAATCACGAGCTCTACGGCGACCTCTCAGCCCGAATGATGGCGATCGAGGCGCGCTACGCGCCACAACAAGAGGTCTACAGCGTAGACGAGAGCTTTCTGTCGTTCGACGGCGTGCGCGGCGACCTGGTGGCCATCGGCCGCGACATTCGCGCCTCAGTCCTCAAGGAGATCGGAATCCCGACCAGCATCGGCTTCGGTGCGACGAAGACCCTCGCCAAGCTCGCGAACCACATTGGCAAGACGGCCGATCGCAAGCCAGGCTCGTATCCCGCTCATCTGGCGCAGGTGTGCGATTTCAGCCGCCTGTCTCACCAGGAGCTCGACGCGCTGTTCGCTGCGACTGAGGTCGGCAACGTGTGGGGAGTCGGCAAGCGCATCACCGAAAAGCTGCAGGCCGGCGGCATCCGCACCGTCCTCGACCTGGTGCGGGCCGACCCGGCGACCCTCCGAAGTCAGTTCTCTGTGACGCTCGAGAAGACGTTGCTTGAGCTGCGCGGCACGTCGTGCATGGAGATCGACGATGACCCAGCACCACGTCAACAAATTCTGGTGTCACGTTCGTTCGGCACGCCGATCACGCATGTGGACGGCATCATCGAGGCGGCCAGCGAGTTCGCCTCGCGCGCGGCCGAGCGGTTGCGAGGCCAGGCCAGCGTGGCGGGGGCCATCGGGGTCTTCTTCTCGACGAGCCCGTTCAGACAGAACGATCGGCAGCACAGTGTCAACGTGACGATCCCCCTGGCGCGTCCCACGGCCGACTCGGCGGTGCTCGTGAGCTCGGTGTCCGTGGCCGTGCGCGGCCAGTTCCGTCCGGGTTTCAAGTACGCCAAGGCCGGCGCAGTGCTCAGCGACCTTCGCCCGGTCGGCCTGGAGCAGGGGGAGCTCGACCTGTTCTCCGCGATTGAGACCGAAGCGACGTCGGCCTCCGACCTCAACCGCGCCAAGCTCATGACGGCGATGGACGCACTCAATCACCGCTTCGGGCGCGACTCGGTCAGGCTGGGAAGCACCTCTGCGGGCAGCAGCGGCGCGGACCTCCGCGTCTGGGCCACGAAGCAGGAGCGGCGGTCGCCTCGCTACACGACCAGGTGGGCAGAGATACCCGTCGTGAGGACGAAGTAGTGGCGAGCTTCCATCCTGGTTCTAGCCGGCGTCAAGCAGTTCCCCATCGACGCGCCTCTCCCGGGGGATCCTCATTCCTCCGCCGGGCAGCATTTCCACCTCAACGCCGAGGCCGTGGAGGTGATGGACCAGGCGCCCGACGAGACGCTCTGTCTTGACCAGTTCCTCCAGTGGTTCGGGCACCATCTGCCAGGTCTGTGCGCACAGGCGAGGCCGCCCGAGGTTTCCGTCAGCGATTTCCTCGATGCCCTTGAGCACGAAGACAGACCCCCACTGCAGGATCTCGACGTCGCGCAGGATTGGTACCGTCTCCCCGCCGTCGACTCGGGTGAAGGTCGCCGTCCGCACCACGCGCCGGAAACGCTCGTCACGCGCCTCTTCGACCTGGAGGGTGCCGCGCGCAGCCACGAAGACCTTCGCAGCCCCCACGGGAATACCGCAGTCAAATGCGCGGCGCAAAGAGAAGACGAGTGACATACCTGTTAATATACACAGGTCTCAATTCTCCGCCGCAGTCTGTTGCCAGTCCTCAGCAGCGCAGTCTCAGCTTGACCATCGCCCGGGGCTCGCCAACCGCTTGAGCGCGCAACGGTTCGTCCACATTTGGCACGCAGGTTGCACTGAAGTTTCGGCCGCAGACTTGGCGACAATTGGATTGGACACAGGCGGGTGTCGAAGTAGCTCCCTGCGGGACTCGAAGTTGCTAGGCTGCTTCGCGATTTCGCTCGCTGAATTCACCCGCTGATCGTCACCGACCGCACTGTGGCGTTCGCCATGACGACTCGTACCTGCTCCACGCCTGACACTTATGACCGAACAAACCTTCGTCTACTTGGGCCCCGAAGGGGAGCGTTTTTGCCACGCTCCCCCACACGGCGTCACCTTGCTCGGAACCATCCAAGAAGGCCTGGCGATCGGCGCCTTGGCGCAACGTGCCGACGGGCGCTATGTCCAGCTCAACGGCGACTTCGAACGCGATCTCGACGCGGCGATGGTCGAGAGGCTGTTGGCGCGGCAAGGCTGGCGCCAATCGACTGCTGAATCAGGCACCGGCGCTGGGGCACCGGTCGTCACCATCAAGCGTCGCCGCGTCCCTGTGATGCCAACCCGTTGAGCGCGGTGTCTCAGTTTGTGAGGATGCGGTGCGGCTGCGCCTGAGACCGATGCGCTGAGGTTGGTAGCCCAGCGCGAACGGGACGCTATCCGCCAAACGCCCGAAAATGCGAGCCGCGGCACCTTCGCCTGGGCGCAACTTTCCGAGGTCGCGAGGGTTGCTGCGGCCTTGCGACCCGTTCTGGCGACTCGCGTCGGAAAACCTCTCGTATCCTCGCAGCACAGGAGGACATTCCGATGGCGAAAGCTCCGGTGATCGACGAAGCCCAGATGCGCCATGCCTTCAAGGTGGCGGCCGTCACCGGGCAGACGCCGGCCCGTGACGTAGCACTGCTGCACGTGCTGTACGGGACCGGCATGACGGCGACGGAGGTGGCCCAGCTCGAAGTCGCCGACGTACTGGATGAGCGCGGAGGATTCAGGCGGGAGTCCGAGGTGCGCGCGGCGATCAGCTTCAACGGTCGAAGCCGCCCGGTGTATTGGGTCAATATGCGGGTCTGTGAAGCTTTGGACACCTACTTTGTGGAGCGCTTGAAGCTCGGCCAGGGCGTCACCGCCTGGCGTTCGCAGTGGCGCGGCCTGATGCAGCTGGGGCCGGCGTTCCTCACCAACGACGGCAGGCCCTTCACGCTGACCACGCGAAAGACGGGCACCGGCAACACGTCGCGTTCCTGTGAGTCTCTGACCCAGGTGATTCGCAAACTCCACGACCAGGCAGGCATCGAGGCAGCCGGCGCAAGCGCAGCGAGCCGTACGTTCGGTGTACGTCTGCATCGCAAGGGTTACGACCTTCGGCACATCCGCGAGGTTCTGGGTTTGGCCACCCTCTCGGCAGCCAAGGCGCTCTGCGACGGCGATCCGGTCGACCTTGGCCGAATAGTCGCCAAGGTGATCTGACCGCCGTATCATGGTGCACATGAGCACCAACGACAAGTCCAACAACCAGCAGTTACGCGAGCTCGTCGAGGCCTCAGGATTGACGCAGGCTGTCGCGCTAACGGTTTTCAATCGAGGCCTGGGCCCCGCCGGCTATTCGGAATCCGCCTGGAAGGCATTCCTTGCTGACCCGTCGGCAGTGCGCTTTCGGCCCCTGAGCGATGAGCTGCTGACGCACGCTCAAAAGCAGTTCGCGAGCATTCTCTCCAGGGGTTAACGAAAGGTGCACAAGTGCACCATACTTTAGACACCGAATCGAGGAAGGAAAGCACGCGATGACAACAGAAAGGGCTACCGAGGAGAGTCCCACGAAATCGGAGACTGCGAAATCTTCAACGGGAGGGATCCTCAGTACGGCACCCGCGGAAGACGTTCGCGGGCGAACCGTTGCAGTACGACAGCGCGAGTACGCACTGGGGGAAAGAGGAACGACTAGCAGTCGCCTTCGAACGGGAAATATTTCGACCTGCATGGCCTTCGCGGGGGTTGACGAAGAAAAGGGCCTTGTTTTTCTATGCCATTTGGATGGCTTCTGGTGCATGCCAGCGCTCAAAGAATTGGCGAACGAACTCCAAAGCCGCGGAGACGACCTCGCGGGCTTCCGCCTCTATAGCGTCGCCGGAGTGGACCCTTGGGTTTGGTACAGCATGATGCTCCTATCAATGCCGATGGCTTTGAGAGGATGGTGGATTGCAGCGGCAATCTTCCTTGCAGTGGGCATCATGTTCAGCACCACGCGGATGACGTTTCACATCGCACTCAAGAACTTGCGAGCGTTCAAGACTAAGCCGACACCGTTGCGACCCTCGTCGCGGTACTGGTTCCTTCGGCGAACGGAAGTCATAGTCGATGCGAATTTGGGTGGTCGCCCGGAGCCAACTTGGTACAAGAAGGAGTTTGGGGAGCCTCATCCGTCTAAGTTCAGGATGACCAGGTCACCACTGTCCGCGGCCCGCGTCGATCCGAACCGAACCGTTTGGCGCGCGAGCAGGGCAATCATTGATACGTCAAGTGGTACGAGCCGCGCGGCAGAATCGAACGAGCATTGATCGGAAAGCAACTATGAAGCTCAAAGTCACCTTCGCGATAGCAGCGGTGTTCGCTGCTGGAGCGGTCCTGAGCCCGCTCGTCATTCGTAACTCGGGGGCTCAAAAGCAGCCGGGTCTGGAGATTGGTCGCTACCAGGTGACCGCGTTGGCCAACGGTCAAGCGCTGGCCGTCGATACCGCCACCGGGACCACATGGGTTTACACGACGCCCACCGGGTGGACGGTGGTCGGGCAGCTGCCGGACGCGATGCCCGCCTAGCTGAAACAGGCGAAACCCTGACCGCGAAGATCATCGGAAAGACACAAAGTGACGATTGACAGATTCTTGGGACTCGCCGGCCTAATGCTTGGCGCGATTGGCCTGTGGGCAACGATATGGGCTGCAATGGATGCACGCCGGCAACGTTCCGCGCGCGAAAAGGCGGTCATCGCCGCTCACGCGGTGGTTGAGCGCACATATGGGCTTTTGATCGGACTGAAGCCAGGTGTTGCGCCACCGGGCACACCAGCGGAGCGCGCTATCAACGACGGCCTCGAGGCGATCAACCAGCGTCGCAGCAGCCTTGCAGACCTCTAAACAAGATCGGAAAGAGACATGAAAGCCAAGGTTGTATTCCAAGCTCGCGGCCGGGTCGGAACCTGGGGCCGCCAGGCGGTAAGGGTAGTTGCTGCAGCTGCAATAGTGGTCTGCGCGCTGTCGCTCGTCCTGAGTCGGTCGCTGTCTGCGGACTTCATTTGGGCGACGTGCGCTGTCACGGTAGTGCTGCTATTCATCGCTGCGATGTTTGAAGTCGACTGGAACTAGCAGTCTTTCAACCAACGCATAACATCATCGGAAATCACGGATCATGCTCACACGACTGTGCCTAGCAATCTCACTGTGCCTGGTGACGGGCCTTGCCAACGCCGGCGGTTTGGTGCCGGGCTTCCGAGGCATGCAGTGGGGCGATCCTGTCTCCAAGCTCGGCACGACGACGCAAGCCCTCGCGAAGACGCACCCTGAGCAGGACGATTGCTACAAGCGCACATCGGACAAGCTCGTGATCAACGACATCCCGCTCTCGGAGATCAGCTACTGCTTCCGCGGCGGCAAGCTGAGTCTCGTGTCGGTCACGTTCGACAAGAAAGTGTCCTCGCGGATCAAGAAAGCGGTGATCGAAGGCTACGGTAGACCGGACACCGACATCGGGGTGACCTTCGTCACCTGGGGCAATGACAAGGAGCAGGGGGGAGGCACACTGTCGCTGGCAGCCAATGGGCTCATGTTTGCGTCCAACGACGCCGCTCACGCACGTGAGGTCGACAAGCTCGTGAACGCCCGCAAGGACTTCTAGAGTTGTCCGACGTCGATCAACGACACCTCCGCGCGGGCATGAACCACGCCGACGACTTCGATGTGGCGCCGGCCTAACCATCGGAAAGCATTCCATGACCCCTACCCACGCAGCCGAGGCCTCGGGCCGCTACCTCGCAGTGCTCATCCGGCCTGACGGTGCCGTCACGCACCTAAACACCCGCGAGAGGATGCAGGAAGCCGTGGACGACGCAGACGCCAAGGGTCCCGCCGTCGACGCCCAGGTTCTCGCGCTGCAGCCGCGGCGCGTCGTCGCCTCCCGTGAGCCTGGTGCCGCCTGGCGGCGCGCTTGATCGACAACGGAAAGAGATATGGCAGCAGACCTGGAATGGAGTGAGTGGCACCTAACGCCCCATGGCTGGATCGCTGGAACGGAGAACACCGGCACTTCTCTGGTCGAACGTGCCATCCCGGAATCGCGCGTGTTCAGCTTGCAGTACATCGACGAACACAGCGGCTATGGTCGTTCAATTGTGAGATGGCAGGAACAATGGCGGTCGAGCGATCCAGTCTTGATCGCAACGCTGACCGCAAAGTTTGGATCTCGACCTCAGTTCTAGGAAAGCACAGCATGCTTGAAATCCACAGCATTGACGGCCGCAACTGTCCGGTGATCACCTGCGACATGTGCGGCGAGTGCCTTGATCACGTCGGCGCTGCGGCAGTGGTCTTCCAAAACTTCTCGCCTCCCGGCTCGAAGTTGCGACTGCTTCATGTGCACAAAGGGTCGATCGACGGCAAGACCTGCCATCGTGAAGCTGAGGCGCTTCTTGGCACCGACGGCGCCGCAGTCGGCTGGCAGGAAATGCGGGCGTTCTTGACGGACTTGATCTCCAATGCCGGCTTCCCGCCCGCTGACGCCCTGGACTATGAATCTAGGCACTCGCCTGAATAGGTCGGAAAGACGATGACACGAACTATCTTACCTATGGACGATGCTACCGGGCTTCCCTCGATAAAGTTGGTCTTCCAATGCAACATCGCTCCCGGCTCACACGCCATGCAAGGACAGCCAGGGGAAGAGGTTTTTGAGATCCTTGCGCGCTGGTTTGCGACCAACTTTCCGGGCGAGGCAGTCGGGAGAGTTCAGGCGACCGGCCCCTTGGCGTGGGCTATCAGTTCGATGACAGGCCGGACTATCGAGTTCAGCGTCATCCTCTGAATCGGAAAGCATCATGTCTCTTCTCCGAAACTTGCTGAAGATCGCTTGCCTTGGCCTCTTAGTCGGAACATGGCTCGCCGCCGACGTGTGGCTCTTCGATGGGTGCCCGGACATTCAACGCATCAACGCGTATCCGCGATGGCTACAGACCAGCGCGTCGACGCTCCTCTGGCCAGTCGCGGCAAGCACTGTCCTACTGCTCGGGGTGGGTATGTTTTGGCGGCGTACGCCGCGAGTCTAGGAAACTAGAGGAGACGAGCAATGCCAAAGGAAGTCCTTGCCGCGCTCCTCGGAGCGGCCGGCGGCCTCATATCCAGCGCACTTCTGCTTTGGACGATGCTCCGGTCGAAAATGATGGAGCAGGCAACAGAGCGAGAGAAGCTCTGGGTCATCGCATACGACACGAAATTGCTCGAAGCGCGGCTCGTGGACTATCGCAAGCTCTGGGCCCTAACAAAAGCTGCTTCGAGATCGCACATTCAGGATCTAAACCCTGAAAGAGCGAGATCTTTGGCGGCTGATATGACAGACTGGTACTACGAGGGTGGCCTACTGCTATCGGCACTCGCACGGCATGAGTTTTCAACCGCGCGCGAGCTCTTGGAACGCGTGGATCGAGGATCCCCTCGTTCCTCTGAGCGTTGGGAGCACGATGTTTTGCGGAGTTTCGGAGACCTCAGAACGGCTCTCTGCGAGGATCTCAATTCTAGGCGCGGGCCGACGCTTATTTTTCGGGAAGAGCCTTCAACAGAGGAAGAAGCGAAGGCCGAGACGATGATGCTTCGGCGTTTGCCTGATTGATCGGAAAGCACGTATGAGCTGCGACATCTATGCATTCGCTGAACGCCGCACCCAGGGCGACAAGTTCGAACTGATACCCATGGCCAGGCCATTCAGCTTTCAGAACTATGAGCTTTTCGGCTGGCTTGCCGGCGTTCGGAACGTTGCCGGCCTCCCGGTGGTGTCCGAGCCGAGGGGGGTTCCGAAGGACGCGAGTGCCGAGGTGGCCGCCGAGTTCGACCGCTGGATCCCCGACGCGCACGACGCATCTTGGCTCGCGATCGACGAACTGCTAAGTATCGGCTTCGACCAACCCGTGGAAGACCGTCGGGTTATGCGAGAGCTTGCCGTTGGGGTCTTCCAGTGCCAATCCACGGCGACCCCAGGGCAAGGAACCATGTCGACGTTCGGGAAGTTGTTCGGCGACGACTTTTTCGAAAGCGTTGCGATGCTCAAAGCCGTCGGCGCAGCTCGCGTCGTATTCTGGTTCGTCGGTTAGATCGGAAAGAGCCATGACTTCAAGCCTGAAAGAGCCAAACTTCTGGATTGGCACTTTGGTCGGTGCGGTGGTCGCCTTGGCCGGGGCAACTGCGGCACGGATATTCGATTTGGGTCTCATCCCTGTACAAGAGATTACCAAGAAGAACTCCGAGTACGCGGCCGAGGTACTCAGGCGACCTGCGGGTAGCCTCGAGGAGGCGAAGACTCGTGTCGAGACGCTGACACGGCTGCAAGGGGGCGTTTTTGATTGGCTCGACGCCATGAAGGCCTGCTTGGCTTATGCCAAGCTCGACCTAAAGCGTCTGGAACACCAAGCTGAAGAGGGCCAGAAGACTCGCGCCCTTGCCGCCGAGGTTGCGGCATCTGCTGCGTCGTCCGTTGCTGCAACTGCGGCGGCATCGGCGGCGGAGCAGCGCCAGGCCCAGGAATTGGCTGTGCAACTCGCAGAGGCTCAACAACGGGCGCGAGACGCGACAGCAGCCTATGAAGATCGCGCGAGGTCCGAAAGAATTCAGCGCATCATGGATCGCAATCCAAATTCACGCTGAAGCCTCGGAAAGCAAAGGAGAGAAGATGTCCGAAAATCTTGACGTGCTGGTGAATCGAGCCAATCTGGCAATGCGCGGTCAACCGGGCTTTATCGCTTGCCGGGTGGAGTCATCAGCCGACCGTGTGCTCGCATACACGTTCGCTGACCATGAATCGGCGCACCTCTTCCAGCAGCAGAGAGCGCTGCTCGACGTGCCAGCAGTCATCCACAACTCAAATCAAACAGTTGTATTTGTGACGCACACCTGAGCTGGGTAGGAAAAGCACATGCCCAAGCCGAATATTGCAAACCTAGACCTCGCTCGGCGCCTCCGTGAGGCCGCACGTGTTTCCCCCGACACCGCCTTCTCGATCAAGCCAGAAGCGGACGGGCGCTACACGGTAACCGCGGAAGCGCTTGGCGGCCCATTTTTCGGCGACTACCCCTCGCTTCTGCGCCAAGTCACGAGTGCCGTCGAACTACTCTTGCAGCGTGGCGGCTCTGATCGTGAGGCTCCTTCGGGTCGCTCGCGTCGTCTGGTAGATCGGAAAACAGGGGATGGATACATGGCGCGAATTCGCACATCGGCCCAACTGCCGACTGACTCCCGCGATTGGGCACTCGCGCGTTGCCGCGAGGGAGCGTGTCCGCTCGGCACGCAGGCCGGAGAGGCTCACCGCAGGCACATCGTGCAGCAATGCGCCAAACACGTGCTCAAGGGCGAGGATCGCACTTTGAGCGCGGCCGCTGAGACCTGTCCACGGCGCCTCGAGGCCGGGCTGCCAACCAAGTGATCGGAAAGCCCGATGGCAAAGCTGCAGCCTACTCCTCAACACCATCTGGAGCCGTTTCGGATCAGCTGGCTGACCAGGCACACCCCATCGAAAGCAGGAGCAATGATGGAACGCGAAGCGTTGCTTGAACAAGGCGTTGCGATCTACCAGGTCGGTGATGTGTTCGACATCGATACGGACGGAGCGGCGATTCCAAAGAATGAGAAGGCGAAATGGTTCGTGTCCGTACCCGCGAATTCGCCCTTGCTCGCAACTGTACTGGCGATCCCGCTCGCCGACACCGAGAACGAGGCCTGGAGACTGGCGGCTCATCACTGCAGGCTGGGCTAGGAAATCTCCATGGCCATCACGACCCTGGACGAACTCATCGAGCGCCTGCAGCAGAGTAGGGACGCGGCGGGCAGCAACCTGCCCGTTCGCCTGAAGCTCGCGATCGAACACGAAGGTGACGATCGTTCACCTTCGACGCACGTCGTGAGCACGCGAGGGCTGCTGGTGATGCGATGCGTCGGCGAGGACGGGAAGTTCATCCAACTCGCCGCGCCTGGCGCCACTCAGAACTGAATCGGAAGGCAAGCATGAAGATTAGTCACATCGGAGGCGTGGCCGACGGCGAGTCTGTCGAGTTGCACGACAACGTCCTGAGCGGGCAGCAGTTGTTCAAGCGATCGACAGATTTCCCTTCGGACCATATTCGGCAACACGACTACATCCGACATCGGTTTGAACTCCGCGGTGACGACGGGCAGATTGAGCACCGCGAGCTGATGGTGTGGGACGGGCTAACCCGCGAGGAGGCGGCCGCGCTAGTCGGCGCGCGTTTCCAGCGAACGGTGACCTCTCAAACACCCCACCTTTAGATCGGAATGCCCTATGGATGCCGCCGAACCAAAGCGCAAGGCCTGCTCGATTTGTGGCGTTAGCTTCCATCGCTCCGAGTTCGAGTACGGCAACAGGTCGAATCGCTCGTACTGCCGAGCCTGCAACAAGGCGGAGCGCGAGGCCTACTCGCTTGGAGGCGCAGAAGCTGCTCGAGCCTTCAGAGACGAACAGCGCCTCAAGTGGAAAGTCTAGGAAGGCGCTGCACCGTGCAGTGAGCGCGGAGCCAGGCGGAGTCCATCCACTGAGTCGCTACATCGCCAACATCCACCGGCAGGAACAATGGAAGCAGCACACGACGAACAGCAAGCAGAGCGAGCTGCATCTGCCGCCTTTCAATTCCGCAGCGCGTACTACATCAAACTCGGTCAAGGCGGCGCTTGGGAGGAGGACGCCATTGGCACGGCTCGTCTGCGCTTTGGTTGGCGCGGCCAAACCACGGCGGACATCAATTCGTCGCGTTGGGATGTGATCGAGTCCCAACTGCGTCATGGTCAGGCCGATAGTCAGCGCGGCGCTGTCACGCGAGACCTCAAGTCGCTGCGCACCATTGTCGAATCGAGTCCCGACGACCTCTGGATCACATTCCACAAAGGAAAGCTCTGGTGGGGTCGCGTTCTGGACGGGCCAGTCGACGAAGATCCCTTGTCGAAGTACCGACGTATGCATGGCGCATGGTCGGATCGTGATCTGAACGGCCGACTGCTTGTCGCGTCTCAGCTCCCCGGCAAGCTGCAACAGATCGCCGGCTACCGAGCCACGCAGTGCCGGGTTCAGGATCCTGAGTTGCTGTCCCGCGTCATTCGCGGCGCCCGCTCACACGTTTCGCTGGAGCTGCAGTCGCTGCGAGAGGCCGCTTCGAATGCGGCATGCAAGGCGATCGAGGCGCTGCACTGGCGCGACTACGAGATCCTCGTCGACATGGTCTTTCGCGCGACTGGATGGACGCGAGACAGCGTCCTGGGCAAGCAAGAGAAAGGCTACGACCTGATGCTGCGCGAAGCGATCACCAGCGACAGGTACGTCGTTCAGGTTAAGTCACAGGCCGGCAGGGCTGAGGTCGAGGAGATAGCCGCCATGTTCCCGCCTGACTTGTGTCGGCGAGTGTTCTTCGTCGTTCACACCCCTGCTCCAGATCTCCGCGACGATCGCCGCCTGGGTCTGCCGGAGCACGTTGAGTTGGTGGATCCGCAGCGCCTAGCCACGCTCGCGATCCAAGCTGGCCTGTCCATCTGGCTCGAGGAGAAGCTCGCCTGACAGATTGAGACATTCGCGCACAGCCCTTGCTGCACGAAGACAGAGGAAGCGCCAACGTCGACGTGGCGAATGTGCGCTACCGACGCGAACTGTGGGTCAGACGTCTGGCAACCACTAGTGCGCGCTGCTGATCCACTCCGCGGCTGAAAGCCGACTCAGCCCTCGCGTTCGGCCCCGCGTCGCGCTGGCGGTATTCTGGTTCTGGTGACTACCCAACTCCCACCCCCCACACATGCAAGGTGTTGACGTCCTGTTCCTCGACTTCGACGGCGTGCTCCATCCAGAAGACGTGTATCAGCTACCTGGAGGCCCGCCGTTCATCCGCACTCCCGCCACCGGCCACACGCTGTTCGAGCACATGGTGCCCCTGGAGACGCTGCTGGCGCCCTACCCTAAGCGAACGGTCATCCCATCTTGACGAGGGCGCCGGTCAGGGCGCGTTGATCTCGTCGGTGGTTTCGCCGTCTTGGTAGTACCGAGCGATGGCTCGATCGAGTCGCTTGAGCAGAGCGTTGAGCGTCTCGCCGTCTCGGCGTGCGAGCATGGCAAGCGCGGCAAGCACATTCCGCGGTACACCCGACGGCAGTTCCGAAGAACCTGATTAATGGCTAGCTGCACTCGCCGCTATAGACGCAGCATATGCGGCCGTCAAGGCTCGAACCTTCTTCGCCGTTTCGGGATCAATCGGTTTAATCAATCCGTCCATACCACAGCCCTTTACGTCCATCCAGTCGGCGCTAATTGGTAGCTGATCGAACATCGTAAGCGCGAGGTTTATAGCCAAACTGCAGCGCCATATGTTGTCCGAGTGCTCCCGCATTCCGCACCGCGGCGCGTTGACTGCATTGACCCTGCTTTCGGCGCACTCCACCGCCAACGCAATCTCGATAGTCTGGGCAAGCTCGGCACCTGTGAAGCTGATGGAAGGATCGTCTTTGTAGATGATGGATTGCAGTCGTGCACGAGTTTGGCTATTCAACTCCTGCAGATGACCCACGGTCGCCTTGAGATCATCCGCCGTCTTCTTCCTGCGCACATGCGACTGCTGATCCAGCACTGCGTCGGCAGCATTGATCGCAAACACAATCTGGTTCGTATTTGTCTGCAAATCATGAACCAGAGGCTCCGCTGCGGACTTTCTTAGTCGAATTTGTTCCCGCTGCGCTCTCTCCACATCCTGCTGATGCAACTGCCAAGTCGCATAGATGCCAATTGAAGCAATGAGCAGCGGAGTCATAGCGCCCACAATGATCTTGGCAACCTCAAGCGAGTTCCAAGGACTCTTGGACTTCTCCTTCGTGTCAGGCTGCACATAGGCCACCGATGTGACCTTGCCCCTTCTTGGATTCCAACGCATCACTCGCCTCCGCCAACAGCGTCCATGATGATGTCCACCACGTCCCCAGCACTCTTCACGTAGTCAAAGACTTGCGCTTGATTGGGTTGCCAACCAATGGTGCTTACCGCGTCGTTGTGAATCACCATGAGTTCCGTCACTGCCTTCAGCAGCGAACCTCGTAGCTTTTCCTCGCGCTTCGCACGTCCAACAAGCTGTTCGTCCGGCATGCCATCGAGACTCCACCAGTCCATAGCCGTCTTCTCCAAGCCCAGCAGCTTGTAGAGAGCACCACGCACTTCCATCCACGCGTTGTGAATCACGACTGGCGGCGCGTTCTTGTAGATTTCCGCCATCCGGAGCCAGTTGTGCGGCTTGATGTCCTTGTGCGCGAGCTGCGGAGCCTCACCTGGCTCCGGATCACGCACCTCCCCACGCGCATCAACGACAACCGGCCCTAGCTGAACATGCGCAATGCCAACGACTGCCGGCAACTCGGTCTTCGCTTCAGCAACATTCTCTTTGACATCGAGCAGCTTATCCCCGATGTCGACTGACACGCCATCCTTGCCTGCCTTGAATGTCTTGACGCGATCTATCAGCGCTCCAAGCTTCTCCCGCTGCTGCACAAGGAACACAACAACCACAGCCGGCCAGGCGTAACCCACAGCAAGCGTGACGACGTGTCCGATCAGCTTCTCCGTGAACTCAAGTCCATCCATGCCAGCCTCCCATGTCCCTTACCATACAGTCTCCCACACCAGCATCTGCAGCGCACGTCCCCAACAGGAGCAGAATCACAGCACCAACACGGAAGGGAACGTCATGAAGGAGTTGCACGCTAGTCGGAGCAAAACGCCCTACAGCGCGCTCAAAAGTGGTCAGACAGGTCAATGTAGCGAGACGCGGGAAAGCAGCGCCAAACACGCACAGAGATCACCCCAGACGGGGCGATGTCTCGCGGGCCGGTAGCTCAGCAAAGCCGCTGGACGAGTGTTTAACGGCGGTTAGCTGCCGCCGGAAATACGGCAACGTTCACCCGCAGTCGCTGCATTGCTGCCCTCGCGGCGTGCTCCTCACCTTCCGCTATAAGCCCCTTGATGTCGCATTTCGACCACCGAATTCGTTCTAGAGTGAACGGGGGCTGTGTTCACCAGCCGAAACGAGCCTTGGTCGAAAACGATAGCAAGAGTGCAGAGGACGCGCCAACGAATACTGTGCGTCGTCGGTGCGGCGCATCCATGTGATGTCAGACGACCTCAAGATTTGACCGACGCCAGATTCGAGAAAATCTAAGGGTCACTACCCCGGCGAACCGCCAGTATCCAAAAATCGGTCCTGCTGGCACGATTCATGTTCAACAAGATTGGCAGGGAGAGGCAGTGATTTCAATCAGTGAGATCTACGACAAGGACATCAATTTCCTCTTCGGATCCGGGGCGTCAATTGGCCTGCTACCAACGCTGCAGCTTCAAATGCGAACAGGGGTAGGCGACGCAAGGTACTCCCTCGAGGAACTGGCCACCAAGTTTGAGCAGGAAGACGACGACCGTCGGCGCCTCATACCGCTCTTCATGCACTACTACTCGTCCTGCATCAGACCTGCGGAGAAGCTCACCCTCGAGGCCGCGGTTGGCACCGAGGCGGGCGCCAAGACCATCAAGAACTACCGTACCTTCCTCGGCACGGCGTTGGAGATGGTGAGTCGCCGAAAGGCGTTGGACCGGCGTTGCAATCTCTTCACGACGAACTACGACGGGTGCTTCCCGCTAGTGGCTGATGAGCTCATCAAGGAGGGACGAACCGACTTCGTGTTGAATGATGGCGCTCGCGGATTCAGCAGGCGCGTTCTTCAAGCCCGCAACTTTGGCTCGTACCTTTGCCAGGCCGGCGTATTCGGGCGCTACCAGAGTAGCATTCCCCAGGTTAACCTCATCCATCTTCACGGTTCGGTCTACTGGAGCAAGGCGGGGTCAGCGATTCAGGTCAGCTACGACACGGAGGACCGGGATGACCTGCTGGACGCAGACACCACCGAGTTGCTGAAGCCGTTCTCGGCTGCGCTGAACAATCCTGATGCGGAACTCGCTCAATTGCCAGACTCCGGAATCGAAGACGGAGTCTTGGACGCCTTCTGGGCAAAGTACGAACGTATCCCCATCGTCAATCCGACCAAATGGAAGTTCCATGAGACGGTGTACGAGGAGCACTACTACCAAATGCTGCGCCTCCTCAGCTATGAGCTGGAAAAGAGCAACGCCGTGCTCATCACCTTCGGCTTCTCCTTCGCTGACGAGCACATCCTCAACCTCGTCATGCGATCCCTCTCCAACCCCGGGCTGCAAGTCTTCGTCTGCTGCTACAGCGCGTCTGCGCGCGTGGCGATGGAGGAGAAATTAAAAGGGCACCGAAACGTCAAGTGCTTGGATCTGCACGGCGAGAGCATGGACTTCACCGCTTTCAACGAGAAGGTGCTGGTCTGGCCCGAGGCTGTTGCCGCGACGCATGACGCCGCTCCGCCACCGCCCGCCGCGCCAGATGACGATGAGGTTCTATTCTGATGAGCATCCGCGTTGGTGAGGTCATTGCCGTCCAAGGAACCAAGGTCGTCCTTCGGATTGACGAGCAATCCAGCAAAGAGACGCTGTTCCATGGCGGCGACAAGTACAAGGGCGTGTCCATCCGGGAGTACCTGTCGATCCAGCGCGGCTTCCGCGACATCATTTGCATGGTCGAGGGCGAGTACCTAGACGAGACCCGGGTTGAAACGAACGGTGGCAAAGCGGCCTTCGTTCGCAAGGTTGAGGCCCGTCCGATCGGCTTTATCGACCGGCATGGCTTCACGCAGGGCATCAAGTTCCTGCCGATGATTCAGGACGCGGCCTACCTGCTTCCCGAAGAGCGCATTCGGTCGATCTTCGACCGCAACAGCGACAGCAGCTTCAAAATCGGGCAGATGCTCAAGGAAGAAATTGCGGTCGGCCTGCCTTGGAAGCGGCTGTTCAACAGCCACATCGGCATATTCGGGAACACAGGCAGCGGCAAGTCGAACACGCTTGCCAAGCTCTACACCGTGCTGTTCGACCAGAAGCTTCCGCTCATTGCGGGCAAGAGCCGCTTCGTCGTACTTGATTTCAACGGTGAGTACGGTGGCGACCAACTCGCCCCTGCGGCACACAAGAGGGTCTATCAGCTCTCGACGCAGGAGCAGCAAAGAGGTGGAAACGCCGGCGACAGATTTCCGCTGGCATCCGGCGAGTTCTGGGAACTGGAGACCCTTTCGCTACTGTTTCAAGCCACGATGAACACTCAGCGGCCGTTCCTGAGCCGTGTCCTCACGGGCAAGGCAAGGTACGAGGAAAATCCGGGATCTCTCGACAACTACGCAAAGAGCAAGTTCCGACAGGCCTTTTGCGCTGGCGAGGTCCGGCCTGCGACGCTCGACTTGATGCGAGCGATCGCGCGGCGAATTAACCACCAGGCGCTCGAGGATTTGCTCAGGGAGGTGAGCTGGCACCAACGGGCCACTCGCTTTCACATAGACAACGTGTACTTCAATGCGGACGGCGAGAACTACGATGCTCGAATCGGCCCGACCGTGGACACACTGGACACCTCGAACCTCGACGACTTTGATCAGCTGATCGTCCGCGTCAACCTGCAACTGATCTCAGATCTGAATGCTGGATATGTCCAGTTCGAGCACATCCAGCCCTTGCTCAAGCGAGTGGAGTCCTCGCTGAAGAGCATGCGCCGCGTGCTGCGCATCGGAACTGACGGCGAAGAGGAAAGGGTACTGACCGTTATCTCCCTACGAAGGTGCAACAACGAGGTCAAGAAGGTACTTCCGCTGCTGTTCGCAAAGCACTACTACAACGTCCACAAGACGACGGTGGCCGCGCCTCCCGACCACACCGTCCATCTTATCGTCGACGAGGCACACAACATCCTCTCTGATCAGTCGACGCGCGAGAGTGAAAGTTGGAAGGACTATCGCCTTGAGCTCTTTGAAGAAATCATCAAGGAGGGCCGAAAGTTCGGCATGTTCGTGACCATTGCCAGCCAGCGCCCGGCTGACATCTCGCCAACCATCGTCTCGCAGCTGCACAACTTCTTCATTCATCGCCTGGTGAACGACAGAGACCTCTTCCTCATCGACAACACCATCTCGACGCTTGACGCGTTGTCGCGTAGCCTCATTCCTGGGCTTTCCCAAGGCTGCTGTGTGGTCACTGGAACTGCGTTTGAACTTCCAATGGTCATCCAGGTGGACCGCTTGCCAAGCGACAAGCAACCAGCCAGCGAGGATGTTGATCTTGAAAAGCTATGGGGCGAGGTACCAGCAAAATTGCCTTGATACTTTGACTGCAAAGGGAGGCGCCCAGACGGCGCTTTCGTCAGCTAAGCAGTGTGAGCCGTCGGCCCGCGGCGCAGGCCGAACGACATCTCTTGCCTGCATAGCCGGTGTCACGCCGGCGGCGGGCGTCGCGGCCGGTGCAATGCTATTTACCTCGTTGATGTCTGTTCTGATGCGGGATCTCGTTGTCGGGAAGGATGGCAGCGCCGCTCGCGCTCGCGCAGGCCGTCTTAGCGGTGTCCGCGGAGCGGTGCGTCCGATCCGGCGCATCTCGAATTCAGCGACTGCTTCGAGCGCGTTGCGCGATCAGCTCGTTGTCTGATCGGCAGCCGGCCGCCATGCGCCGCCAGTAGCCCATTTCAGCGTTCCGATCGATTCCAAGTCGAAGACGCCTTCGACCTTGGGGAACTGGCTGCCGATCATCTTCATCGTGATGAAGCCGGACTCGGGCCGAGCCTTCTCCGGCCTGCGGTGCCAGAGCTTGAAATCCATAGGCACTCCTTCAGTGACGATCGTGGCTCCCGGCGGAAACGTGACCCTATTGGAAACCCAGTCGAAGAAGCCAGGCCCCGTCAATCCCACCGGATACTCGAGCCGGCGGAGCGACCTCTCGCCACGGAAGCAAAGCGTAGTGCACACCCCCGTCCACGACCCGACGGTGACTACCTCCGGGACGCGGAAAAACAGCGCCATGTCGAGTATCGGTCCCTCCATGTCTCCGAACTCGTGGAGGTGCGCGCCCAAGTAATTGGTGAGCCAGTCGATGGCTCGCGACCCTCGGAGGATGATGTCCTCAATCGCGAACGGCTGCGGGATGCGGGCGCCGTCATGCGTTGCGATGTCGATGAATAGCCGGCTCCACCAAGGCAGGTCGGCCTCCCAGTAGGAGCCGATGAAGAAGTCTTTGTTCGCCGGGTCGTTAACCGTCAGCGAGAGCGCCTGGATGCCGTAGTGCCGGCACTTGTCTAACGCGGGCTTCGAGAACCCGCGGCGCGACACTAGGATCTTAAAGTTGGCGTTGATGTCGTGCGACTTCGTGACGAAGGCGTCGACGTCTGGCGTTCCGACCTTGCCTTTGTAGTCCTTGCATTCGATGACTCCAAGCATGGGCTGCCCGGCGAAGGTTCCTCGGATCACGACGTCGAACTGCCGCGATTGTCCGAGGCGGTCGACGATGCGCTCGTTGTGCATCACGACCGCGGCCTGATCCATCTGCTGCTGTATGGCGGCGGTGATCTTCTCGAAGTCGATTCCAGGAGGGTTGGCGTCTTCGGCCGCGGCGGCAAGGGCATCCATACCGACAATCATAGGCCGAGCTTGCCAGCGACCGATCGCAGCCTAGCATCGGTCCCACGCTATGCGCTGCCAAGGAGCGAGGATGCCCACTGCCGCTTCACGATGTCCCGCTGATTGCTTGCGATCTTGATCGCAAACCACGCTGCCACGCCAGTCGCAGCCGCCCACAGCATGAAGCGCTCCGCCTCGGTGCGGTAGGCGCGCTGCGTGTTGGAAAGGTGCTCGAGCCAGTCGGCCGGACCCTCGATCCCCGTGGACCGCTGGGCCCGGCGCCCCGCCGCCCTCTCCTTCTGGGCTGGCGTGGGCCCGCGCTTGGCGCGCAGCCAGGCCAGTACGGCCGCGTAGTCCGTCGTGGCCTTCAGCAGGCACTGCGACTGCGGACGCCGGTAGACGCCGGCGCGTCCGTCGAGGTCCTGCGGCGGAATGAACTTCTCGATCGGACGGATGTCGGTTGCTGGTTGCACCACCGCGGCGAGCTCGTGCTTGAAGAGCTTGCTGCGCTTGACGCCCACGTGGGGGCCAATGGTGAGCTGCAATGGGGCTGCGTTTTCGTGCAACCACGCCACGAGTCGGGCGCCCTTGACCGCCCCGAGCGCACGGATCGAGCCGTGCCACTGCTGGCCGACGCCGTTGATGCGGTCGACGAGCTGGGCGATCGTGAAGATGTCGACGGCCTCCAGCCGGGTGACCACAGTCGGGGGGAACCAGGCGGCGACCGCGTCGCCGGCGCGCGGGGGCTGCGCGATGAGCGCCTCGAGCCAGCGCAAGGCCTCGAGCTGGCGCTCGACGAGCGCCGCGCGTTTGCGCTGACGCGCGTTCGCAGCCCCGAATTCGGCCTCGTAGGCAGCGATCTGATCGGCCTCGCGTTCGTCCTCGAGGCCCCGCTCTTGCGCGAACGCTTCGAGGCTGGGCAGCTGCAGCTCACGCGCGCCGATTCGGCCCGCATCCAGCCGCAGCAGCCGGGCCGTTCCGAACCGCTGCTCCTTGGCCGCTGCGCGAGAAAACTCCGAGCGAATCCACGCCAGCGTGGAGGCGACCAGCCGTGGATCCGAGGACTCGCCCTCGATGATCATGTAGCGCTGCCAGCTGTCGGTCAGGCGCATGCCTTGCGCCAGCGAGCGCATGAAGGCGAAGTGGGCCGGCCCCAATATGCGTCGCCGCGATGGCGAGACCGGGCGGGGGACGATGGTGTCGATGGCGTGATCGGTCATGACGACGTCTGTGAAAGCACCTGCCCCAGCTCCCCACCGACGCCTGGCCAGCCTGCCGAGCGCGAACTCACCAGGTCGTGCAGGCGTTCCTGGAGCTTGGACCACCGTCGCTCGACTTGCTTGCCCTTGACGGCCATCGCCAGCGCGCGCTTCTGGCCCACCAGCACGACGAGCTGCTTGCCGCGGGTGATGCCGGTGTAGATCAGGTTGCGCTTGAGCATCATGTAGTGCTGCGTCGAGACGGGGATGACCACGATCGGGTACTCGGAGCCCTGCGATTTATGGATCGTCGTCGCGTAGCAGAGGACGAGCTCGTCGAGCTCGCCAAACGGGTAGACGACGGTGCGGCCATCGAAATCGACGGCGAGTTCCTCTTCCTCGCGGTCGATGGCGAGCACGAAGCCGATGTCGCCGTTGAAGACGTCGCGGTCGTAGTTGTTCTCGATCTGCATGACCTTGTCGGCCACGGAGAACGCGGTGCCGAACTTCTCGACGCTGTGTTCACCCGACGGGTTCAGGGCGGCTTGCAAGGCCTGGTTGATGCCGCGAGCGCCGGTGATGCCCCGGTTCATGGGACACAGCACCTGGATGTCGCGCACCGGGTCGGCGCGGAATTTCGCGGGCAATCGCGTCTTGACCAGGTCGACGACGGTATGAGCAATGTCTTCGGGCTCTTCGGCGGGCACCAGATAGAAGTCCGACGGTTCGCCTTTGCCCGGCAGCGTCGGAAACAACCCCTGGCGGATCTGGTGGGCGCTGCGCACGATGCGCGAGGTCGCGGCTTGCCGAAACACCTCCGTCAGCCGGATGACGGTCACCGCCCCGGAGTCGATCAGGGCGGCCAGCACCTGGCCCGGTCCGACCGACGGCAGCTGATCGACGTCGCCCACGAAGATCACGGCCGTGTCGCTCGCCACTGCCTTCAGCAGCTGGTTGGCCAAGGGGACGTCGATCATCGAGCACTCGTCGGCCACGAGCAGGTCGGCGGCCAGCGGTGACTCCTCGTTGCGTTTGAACTGGCCCGTCTTCGGATCGATCTCGAGCAGCCGGTGAATCGTCTTGGCCTCCAACCCCGTCGACTCGCTCAGGCGCTTGGCGGCGCGGCCGGTCGGCGCGCACAGCAACGCGTTGACGTGCTTGGCCCGCAAGATCGTCAGGATCGAGTTGACCAAGGTCGTCTTGCCCACGCCCGGGCCACCGGTGATGACCAGGAGTTTCGAGGTCAGCGCCAGGCGCACGGCTTCCTGCTGGCTGGGTGCGAGCGTTATGCCAAGCTTCTTCTCCACCCAAGGGATCGCCTGGTCGGCGTCGACGTCAGGCCAGGCCGGCTTGCCCGTGCTCAGGCGCCGCACATGCTCCGCGATCGAGCGTTCGGCCTGGTACAGGGGGGCCAGGAAGACGCACGGCGCACCGTCGACCGTGTCGGCCACCAGCACCTCGTCGGCGAGTTCCTCGTCGATGGCGAGCTCGATCGGGTCGGCGGCGATCTCGAGGAGCTTGACCGCGAGCTCGACCAGCTCCGGGCGCGGTAGCCCGCAGTGTCCTTGCGAAGAAGCTTCCGCCAACGCGTAGGACACGCCCGCGCGCGCCCGCTGCGGGGAGTCGAGGGCGATGCCCATTTTTTGGGCGATCGTGTCGGCGGACAGAAACCCGATGCCGCGGATGTCCTTGGCGAGCCGGTACGGGTTCTCGCGCACGACGGCGATGGCGTCCGGTCCGTACGTCTTGAAGATGCGCACCGACTTCGAGGTCGACACGCCGTGCGCGTGCAGGAAGACCATGATCTCGCGGATGACCTTCTGGTCGGCCCACCCGGACGTGATCTTCTTCGCGCGCTTGGGGCCAATCCCCGCGACCTCGTGCAGGCGGGCCGGCGTCGTCTCGATCACCTCGAACACCGCCAGGCCAAACGCGGCCACGAGCCGGTTGGCGTAGGCCGGCCCGATGCCCTTGACCATGCCCGAGCCGAGATATCGTTCGATGCCGCTGAGCGTGTGGGGCGGCGCGATCTTGACGAAGACGGCCTTGAACTGGCGCCCGTGTTCGCGGTCGGTGACCCAGCTGCCTGAAGCGGTCGCGTACTCCCCGGGCGTCACGCTGGGGGCATGGCCCACGAGCGTGATGAGATCTCGCTCGCCGCGCACGTTCAGGCGCAGTACACAGAAGCCCGTCTCTTCGTTGTGGAAGGTGACGCGCTCGACCAAGCCGGCGAGTTGATCGAGCGCTGGGCGCGTGTCGGGGCCGCTCATGGCGCTCGCCCCATCGCACCAGCACCAGCATCAGCGCCATCGCCGCCCTGCCCCGTCGAGCCCTGCCCCAGCGCGCGCGGTCGTGCGAGTCGCAGCAACCCCTCGTCCAACCGGAGTTCCCGTACGCCCAGGGCGTTCACCTCGCCGGCGCCCTCGTCGACCAGCGCCTGGGCCAGTCGCGACAGGGCCGCGCCGTTGCGATCGACGATCTCGCGCAGCTCGCGCACGGAAGCCAACGGGCCCAGCACCGCGCGCGCCACACCAAGAGGCAGAACCACGACGACGGTGGGCGCGGGTCGTTGCTCCCAAAGGACGAGGGTGGTGCCGCCCACCACGGCCACCGGTCCGAGCTGCAGCGCCGGTGTGACCCGTCGGCCCTGACGCGCGAGCTTTCGGGCGATGCACGCCACCCCGTCCTCCAGCAGGGTCTGGTCGCGCACCGGGTCCGGTGTCAACGCGTCCTGGCGCCGATAGGACAGCGGCACGAACCCGCCCTCCTCCAACAAATAGAAGGTCAGTTGCACGGCGCCGACCGTCGCCCGTTGACGCGCGAGGTCAACATCCCACGGGACGGCCGGGCCACCGCGCGCGCGCACGTGCTCGAGCATCACGTCGACGCCGAGCGCATAGAAGCGTTGGGCGGCCAACGCGGGGATCGCGCCAGCAGCGGATAGTGGCTTGTCCTGCGGGCGCCAGGACAAGCCCGCTTGCTGCAGGCACCACCAGGCGCGCACCGTCGTGGCGACGGCACCGGGGATGCCAGGGCCACCTGCAGAACCGTCCTCTTCGAGCCACCGCCGCACGGTGCGGGGGTTGGCGCCGAGCAACTGCGCGAGCTCGATCTGCGTGAGTCCGAATCCCTGAATGTGGTCACGCAGTTCGACGGGCGTCATCGGCCCAGCGCCAGCTTTGACGGCGTTTGTCATGCCGCGGGGTGCTTTGGCTCGGAGGCAGCCGGGCCGGCCACCGATGGCCGCCCTGCCCTGGCCTCCCGCGCGATTGCCGTGCGTTCGACGCGGGCCCAGGCGAAGCGCCACTGCTGGCCGAGAGCGTGACAGGCGAGCATGGCTTCGAGGCGGATGGGCGGCATCGGTATGAACGGTGGTCGGATCAATGCGGCGATCGTAGGCGGCGTGGCGCCCTACAACAATAGGGCGTGGCGCCCTTTTTGTGGGGCTTCTCTGAAACGGGGCCACTTCAACCGTATTTCTACTGCCAATGATAACAATACATATCAATGCATTGTAAGAGTGTGAGCAATCACTATCTATTGGGGGCAAAGCTCATCGCGCGAATCGTCATCAGAGCGCTGGCGATGCTGCGCATACAGCATTCACCTCAAGACGTCACGAGTGCCGCCGGCTCCTTGTCCCAGTCTGTGCCGTACTTCGAGATGCCGTAGACCTTACGCAGGACTGCACCGAACGGCCCGTGCAACACATCGCCTTGAGCAGCCCGCCGCGACGTCACCGCAGTCCAGAGGCCGCGCTCCATCATTTCAGCTCGAGCCAGCTCGACGAGCGACGCGCGCTCCTCCTGGGTCATGGCGGCGAGTTCCGCTGAGAGTTGGGCGTAGCGCGTTTCCTTCCAACTGCTCACTGTCTGCGACGAAACCACCACTGCAGGCTTCTCTTCTGGGGTTAGGCGTGCAGCAGTTGGTTGCATGGCCGGTGGCAATGTCTCAACTGGCTCCGCATTTCGAAGCAATGCCCTAAGGTAGGACAGCGGGTTCTCAAGTTTCGTAAGCGTTCGACTCATCAATCGCTTCTCGAGTACGTCGACCTTCACCTGGACGACCTCGATACCAAACTCCCGGATAAGGCCGTCAAGCTTCGCTTCTGGCACCCCGAGGGTCGCGGCGCGCAGTACGAACCCAACATCTACAGGGGACGCGTCAACCAGTTGGCGCTGTACGCGCTGCTTGCGGCGCACCGCGAACTGCACTTCTTTGACTGCCCTGCCCTCTTTGTGTTCGATGACCTCAATCTCGAGATCTGTGCCCTCGTTGATCTCAGCGATGGCGGCTTTGACTCGCTCATTCTTGAACTTACGCCACTCACGCTTCTCGGCTCCTGCCGGCCCCGAGCTAAGCGCATCGAGCCACCAAGACGGCGTCTGCCGACTTGTGAGGCCTCCGGGACTATCGCGATATCGCGCGCAGATCTCATAGAGGGCCAGTGCCGGCACGCTGCTGAGGTTCTTGAGCACGTCCAGATCGATTCGGGCCCAGCGTTCCGGTGAGAACAGCGCACCCATGATGTCGGGCGGGAAAGCCCACCGGCACCAGTTCTCCCCATGACGGAGTTCAATCTCGGCCTGGGAGAGCATGTTGAGGCTCTTCCACTTGGTTCCGTCACCTGGCGCCGTCGACTGCCAATCGACTTTGACGTCCTGCATCTCGCTGAGGTAGCGCTTCGCCGCGGTGCGGTCGTCACCGCTCGAGCCCGTCGACTTCAGCAAGGCTGAGAGCGGTGCCTCGAACAGGAAGTCGGCTGGCGGCATTTCGCCGGCTACAACTAGCTTGGTCTGCGAGACCTGCAACATCACGTTGTACAACCGCCGCCCTGTAATGGTGACGCGCCCAGCCCGTGGCACCATCACAATCATTTCGTGTGGTTTGCGAAGAGTGGCTGCGGATGAGCCCTCAACGGGTTGGTCAGCTTGTCGCTGCTGAACGGACGTGGCCATGCGATCAGTATACGTCCGCAGGCGATTGGACAGTCTGTTCTCGAAAAATCGACGAATCAACCGGGTAGAAGCTGGACATTTCGTTCCGAACGCAGATTTCGGACGTCACAGGGGGCGGTTAGAACCTGGACACTTCGCGCCCTGCTGAGCGGAACGTTCGGCTAAGTTGGCGGTTAAAAGCTGGACGGTAGCCGCTCAGCGCATTTTTGAGTTGTCCACAGGTCGGGATGAGGCGAAATCCACGCCGCTAGTCTTGTCCGGATCAGATCTGGACACATCGCGGTTCAAAGGTGGACAGCACCGGTTAGAGTCTGGACGGTTCCGAGTAGGAGCTGGACAGTCAATGTGAAAATAGTCTTGTAAGTTGTTGATTTGCAATAAGAAGTTCTGGTTATCCACAAGGCCTAAGGTATTTAAGGGGTTGAAACAACCTTCTTAAATTCTCGTGGGATGGGAGATTTCGGAACCCCGAACAGCCTGCCCATACGAGGTATGTCGCTGAGTCTTCGTTTTTTCGTTCTTCTCGCGCATAATCGAAGAACTGCGATTTAGCGAAGAACACGATGGACATCAGACAAACAATCAAGCGGCAGTCGCTCGCGGACATCGAGGCGCAAGCGGCTCGAGTCGGGGCGATGATGGGGCATATTCGCTCGGCAATGCTTCCGCCATCTGCAGCCAAAGCTGCCCCGACTTTGAGCGTTGCGCAGCTGGCAGACCTTTGCGGTGTCGACAAGTCCAAGGTTGCGTACCGCATCGCCAAGGGCAGCGAGGCAGGCCTGCCGGTGGGCACAATGGTGGGGAACCGCCGGGAATGGGCGATGAGCGAAGCGCAGCAGTGGGCGCGTGAATTGCGCGCCCCGCACATGCGCCCTTCGGGCGCAGCTGGCATCACCATTACCGTGTCGAATTTCAAAGGCGGCGTTGCGAAGACGACAAGTGCGGTAACTCTGGCACAGGGGCTCTCGATGCGCGGTCACCGCGTCCTGGTTGTTGACCTTGACCCGCAAGGTTCAGCAACGACGCTGTTCGGCGTGCTGCCGGATGCTGAAGTGGAACATGAGCACACCGCGATGTTGCTCTTCAGTGGTGATGAAGAGGACTTGGGCTACGCGATCCGAGAGAGCTATTGGCCAGGTATCGACCTGGTGTGCGCGGCACCGCTGCTGTTTGGAGCTGAGTTCGCGTTGCCGGCGCGCCAGTCGAAGGATCCTGGATTCGAGTTCTGGCGGGTGCTTGATCGCGGTTTGGATCAGGCACGTGAAAAGTACGACGTCATTGTTATCGACACGCCCCCTGCCCTCTCGTACGTGACCATCAATGCGCTGATGGCTGCCGATGGGGTGATCATGCCTCTCCCGCCCAGTGCGTTGGACTTTGCATCGAGCGCGCAGTTCTGGGATCTGTTCAGTGACCTTTGTACGCAGTTGATTCGTAGCCGGGGTCAAGACAAGAGCTTTGAATTCATTGACGTTCTGCTCAGCCGCGTTGAGTCGAGCGATGCCGCTTCGAGCGTCGTTCGACAGTGGATCCAAGAGGCCTATGGAGACAAAGTGCTGCCGATCGAGATTCCGAAGACGGCCGTCGCAGCAACTGCCAGCGCAGAGTTTGGGACCGTCTACGACATGCCACGAGGCTCTATGAATTCGAAGACGATGGCTCGCGCCCGTGATGCTTACGACAGGATGTGCGAACTCGTCGAGCAGCAGATCGAGGCTGTTTGGGCCAACCAAAACGGGAGCGTGAGATGAGTCTCAAGGACAAGGCTTCGAAGATCAATTTTTCCGGCCTTCCTGGTGTCGCTCCGACCCCTGCTGCGCCTGTCTCCGAAGGTGAGGTTCGGCGGCCTCGTACAGCGCCAGGCGCGATGATGGAGTTCGCTCAAGGCCAGCGGTCGGAGCTTCTTCGCGAGAACGATGAGTTGAGGGCCAAGGCGGAGAAGGCCGAGGAGCTTCGAGGCAGGCTGGATGAAGCGCTGGGCGACTTACAAGCTTGGGACGGTGCGAAGGCGGCAAGGTTGCTCGACCCTGCCCTCGTCCGACATAGCCGATTTGCCAATCGCGACAGTCGAAGCTTCTCGACGCCTGACTTCGCAGATCTCAAGGCTGAAGTTGCTTCCGCTGGCGGTAACGTGCAGCCGATCAAGGTTCGTCCGATTGCTGAGGGCGCGTTCGAAGTGGTTTTCGGGCACCGCCGGCTTCAAGCCTGCAGAGAGCTTGGATTGCCGGTCTTGGCGTTGGTGGACAGCATCGACGACCAGGCTCTCTTCGTTGAGATGGATCGCGAAAACCGCGGGCGGAAGGACTTGTCCCCTTGGGAGCAGGGCGTTATGTATCGGCGTGCTCTCTCCGAAGGCCTTTTCCCATCAAACCGGAAGTTGGCTGAAGCCGTCGGCGCCGACCTTGGTGCAGTGGGCAAAGCGCTTTCGCTTGCTGATTTGCCGCAAGAAGTCGTTGACGCTTTCCCGTCTCCTCTTGAGATTCAGTTTCGATGGGCGAAGCCTTTGAAGGATGCCATTGAGGCTGATCCGGCCGGTGTGATTTCGAGGGCTAAGGCAGTCAAGGCGGCTGGCCCATTGACCGCAGCCAAGGACGTTTTCGACCGCCTGGTGGCGGTGCCAGGCCAGGGGGTTGAACCGTTCAACCCCCCTGCTCCGGTCGAATTGGTGGTCGGCGGAAAGAGGGTTGGAACCATCAGTTTCAACGCGAAGGGCGCCGCGACTGTTGTCCTGGAACCAGGCCTGGTGACTCCAGCCAAGGCAGCCGGTCTGCAAAAGGCCATTGAGGCATACCTCAAAGGCAAGTGAAGTTGAAGGGGGTTGAACCGTTCAACCCCCTCTGCACAGCCAAACCGACTACGCCGCCGTTCGAGGCCGCTTCAGCCTCACCGCGCCGATCTTCCTAGCCAACTCCTGCGTCGAATAGATCGACGTCGTGTCGATGCTGGCGTGCCCCATGAGTTCGCTCACCACCTCGAGTGGCGCCCCGTCCACGAGCGACTGCCGCGCGAAGGTGTGCCGCATCCAGTGCGTTGACGCGGCTTCAAACCGCC
>Ga0265336_10000079_pt1 | contig 77774 bp, 62 predicted proteins | sample 42119metaG_FD_193583 | JGI IMG/M metagenome (GOLD analysis project Ga0265336, IMG submission 193583) | Rhizosphere microbial communities from Carex aquatilis grown in University of Washington, Seatle, WA, United States - 4-21-19 metaG | ecosystem: Host-associated > Plants > Roots > Rhizosphere... | reverse complement strand
ATAGAATCGACCAGGTTGTTCGAAGCTATCTGCAAATGATATTTTGCTGCATACGTTGAAGCGTGCCATTTGAAGGTGGCATTGCGCTGTACGTTTGTTGCTCCGCTCGGTGAAATAGTCAGAGGAACCGCGGAAATAGGAACGATTGTCGTCAATGTATCGACTGACGAGAATGCACTGAACCCGCCGCTGTTATACCCGCGCACACGCCAGTAGTAGTTTGTGATGTGAGATAACGAGGTAACTTTCTGCGTTGTGTCGGCCGTCGAATCGTTTTTGACATAAGAACTGAAGGACGAACTGGTCGAGAGCTGGAAATTATACCCTGTCGCCGCCGCCGCCGACTTCCACACAAATTTAAGCGTATCCGAACGGAAGGAAACTCCTTTGTTGATGGGCGAAACCAATACAGGAACCGACGGAATGTTGTTGGCTAGTGCCGGGTTGTCGATATTGTTGGCGTTCAGAGATACCGAGTCCGTGAGTGCCAATAATCTTCCGACGACGTTTGCACCGTTATTCGCGGTAATCGTCGATAACGCCATGATACTGCCGCTGAACGTCGAATTCGAACCGAGCGTTGCCGTCGTGCCGACCTGCCAAAAAACGTTGTACCACTTGGCGCCGTTAATGAGTTTCACATAGCTGCCCGACGCTGTCGTGAGTGCTCCGTTCATTTTGAATATCCAGACCGCGCTGGCATCGCCGTTGCCGTTGAGTGTCAGAGTGTCTGTCAGCCCAAACGTTCCGGAGCCGGATTTATAAACGGCTGGGGTGTACGTGAATCCGCCGAGTTGCGTCGCAATTGTCGAATCGGCGATTAGAGCAGAAGTACTGTCGTATGCTGCTTTCAATGCAAGCTGCGCCGCAGCCGACGGTGCATCGCCGGGGTATTCCACACCTGTGAAAATTCCGGGCGGAAATCCATTGATGACTGTGCTCGGGCTGACGCCAATATCTCCCGTGACTGTTGTGAGACCGGTGTTGCTGATCTTAGAACCTGCTAGCACCATGAAGTTGGCTGCTGCGCCTAAGAACACTTCCGGACTAAGAGGAGATGCCGCTGATCCGCCGATGGCGTTCGTCTGCAGAGTCACCGAAGCGGTCCGTGCCAGCGCTCTCCCTTCCAGCGATGCGCCGGTAGCAAATGTAATTGTCGTGTACGCCATGATGGTTCCCTTCATGACGGTTGTCGTTCCAAACGTCGCAGCGCTTCCGACCTGCCAAAAGACGTTGGAAGCCTTCGCGCCGCCGCTCAGAAACACCTGCCGGCCCGATGTCATGTTGAAGCCCGACGCGATCTGGAAAATCCAAACTGCATTCACGTCACCCTGGGCATCGAGCGTAAGATCTCCCGATGATATTGCCAGCGAGCCGGTCGATTTATAGAGGCCAGAATAAAGCGTCCGCCCGCCGATATTTCCTGAAATGCCGATAGGGTTTACTGTTCGTCCTGCCGCATCGTTGTACGCAGTCGTCAAATCGACGATCGCTTGCGTCAACATGGACGGGAACGGGATCGAACCCGCGGGTCCGGTCGCATCAACTCCGTAGATCGTGCCGACCACGTTCGGAGTGCCAAATCCTGTCATATAAGAACCTGCGAGAGGACTCACACCGACGTTGCCGGTAATAACGGAAGCACCGGTATTCGTTATTCCGCCGTACGAAAGAATCGCAAACCCGCCGGTCAAACCAAGGGTCACCGGCAAGAGAGGAGTTGTGGGCGTTGTATTCCACGTCGTGAAACTTCGAACGGTGGAATACGCGCTTAGTGCGCCGCCGTTCTTTGCACTGTCTCTCACGCTCACACGCCAGTAATATTTCGTTGCATTCTTCAAGCCGGTGACAGTGTTTTCGATGCCTGTCAGGGTCGAGTCGTTGTAGATTTTGCTGTCAAAACTCGACGCCGTATCGATCTCCAGGTGATACACACTGTCTCCCGCCGCTGCGGTCCATTGAAGCTGCAGGGTTGTCGACTGATTCGTCGCCAAATCTGCGGGCGCTACGAGGGTCGGGGCTTGCACGGCAAATGCAGCCGATGAGATGAATGCAACAGCCATGAAGAGCACTCCAAAGAAGTACCTCCAATCGCGACGGGCTGTCATTGAATTTATCGTATTGGTTTTCATAAAAATCTCCATAAGAGTTAACCGAAAATATTTCCCGTTTTCTCGCGTTCAAATTTCCGCCGTTTCCGGAAACCGCGCGCCACAAACATGTGGACGGAATAATAGAACGAAATCGACATTGAAACGGGGACAAACATTTTCAACACAATTTACTTCATAAGGATCAGCTTCTTGACCGATACAGATGATCCATTCACCAAGCGGTAAAAGTATACCCCGCTCGAAAGATTCATCATTCCGTTGGTTGCATTGAACGGCACGGCATAGCTGCCGGCTTCCTGGTGGCCATTCACTAGCGTTGCAACTTCATCGCCAAGGATGTTGTAGACCTTAAGGGAAACCATTCCTGCATTTTCAATACTGTATTCAATCTTCGTGGATGGATTGAACGGGTTCGGATAATTCTGCGAAAGGGCGAAAGTTTCCGGCGCAGGCTTAATCTCAACCGCCGCCGATCCATAGTACATGAACGCCCCATTGTTGTCGATCTGCTTCAAGCGATAGGTATAGCTGCCGGCCGCCAATTTAGTATCGGTGTAAGAATAGCTCCGTGGTTCATTGCTTGTTCCCGCGCCTGTGACAAAAGCAACGTCCTGCCACGCTGAGGCCTGCCGTCGTTCGACTTCAAATCCCCGGCTGTTTATCTCCGTCGCAGTCGACCAGTGAAGGTTTGCATTCATGCGGTCTGCCGTTGCCGTAAATGCCGCGAGCTCGACCGGCAGCACCGTCGAATTTATTGTGACCGCGGCGGTGTTAGCCAACAATTGAGCCGTTACTTGCGCTGCAGTGGCATTTACTGTGATGGACGAACCTGCAAGTATGATCCCGTTAAACGTTGCTCCGCTGTTAATCGTCGCCGAACTGCCGACATACCAGAAAACGTTTGACCACACCGCGCCTCCGGTTAAGCTCACAGTGCTATTCGTATTTATAGTCAAGGTGGTCGAAGCCTTTATGATAAAGACATCAGTTGCGCTGCCGGAGAGCGTTAGAGTCCCGGACGAAGCAAGGTCGAGAGATCCTCCTTCATAGACGCCGCGATGCAAAATCTGTCCGTCAAGAGCATCACCCGCAATGGTTTCATCAGTTATTCGGCCGAGGGCATCGGTCAGCGCGGCAGCCAGGTCGGTCTGAGCCTGCATATTGTGACCATCACTAAGATCCGTGAGATTCCAGTTTGTGCCACTGGCCGTTATATTTCCTGAAACAGTAGCGTTTGACGACCCTACATCTCCGTTAACACTGGCAGTGCCGGTGATTGCCGAGTAAGCTAACGCTCCATACGTGCCTGCTGTTAAGAGCGGTACTGATAACGGATTGCTGTGCAACGGAGGATTCGCAAACGTAACGGCAGACGTCAACACGATGACGGCCATCATTACTCCGAGGAAACTTGTCCCTCTCTTTATGAGTGCGGCAGTATTAATGGTAAAATTTTCCATATGAAGCTCCGTGAAATTGATGAAATGAATCAGTGAAATTGATGAACTCTTCTTTTAATAGGACAAGGCTCCATAATAATTCGCGAATGGGATGTCCGGGTATCCCTATTTCATGAGTATTAATTTTTTCGTCGACACATACGAACCGGCCTCCAACCGATAGAAGTACACGCCGCTCGAGAGACTGCGCGTTCCATGATTGGTATTGAAGGTGGCGTTGTAGCTCCCCGCTTCCTGACGCCCGTTCACAAGTGTGGCAACTTCTTTCCCAAGGAGATCATACACCTTCAATGTCACCTGACTGTTCACCGATAACTGATAACTGATCACTGTCGAAGGGTTGAACGGGTTTGGATAATTCTGCGAAAGTGTGAACCTTGCAGGCGCCGTGGCTCCTGCGATCTCGACTTCGGTAAGGCTGCCGCTGTGCAAGATCCGCGAGGCATAGATGTTGTAAGCGCCGCTCCGTTTGTCCTGCCATGCAAGGATCGCGCCGCCGCTGCCGTCACTGACGATCGAGGGATTTGTTTGAGTACTCTCCGCGGTACAGATCGGAACGCCATTCGCAACCCACGGAAGGGCAAAACTTCCAGTGATGCGCGACGCGTAGATATCATAGGTGTTGACGTTCGTGGCGCTGTCGCGCTTGTCGATCCATGTGATGATCGCGCCATGACTGCTGTCGCTGATGATCTGCGGGTTAGATTGGTTGAGCGCCGATACGCAAATGATCACGGCGTTCACATTCCACCCGGTTGCCACGACACCGGTTGAATCGACCCGTTGAGCGTAAATATCGGATTGAATACCGGTACGGAAATCTTCCCACGTCATCAGGGCACCGCCGATTCCGTCGCTGACGATCTTCGGGTTCACCTGGTCATAGGCAACATTGTTGTTCATGACAACGCCGTTCACCGGCCAACGGATTGCGAGGGCCGGACTCATCCGCTGCACCCAGATATCAATGTCGGTCGTGCTGCGCGAATCCTGCCAGACGATGATCGCGCCTCCTGCCCCATCGCTGCAGATATCGGGGTTCATTTGGTCGGTCGCCGATGTACAAACGGCAACGCCGTTGGCAATTCCGACAAGTCCGCCAATGGAGGTCACACGCTGTGCATAGATGTCATAATTCCCCGCGCGGTCATCATACCAGGTGATAATGGCACCGCCGCTTTCGTCACTTGTGAGTTTCGGACCATGCTGAGCGGCTGCCTGTGTGCAAACACCGATGCCGTTCGCCGTCCACTGTGCCGTTCCCGATACATTGACCTTCTGCGCATAAATATCGGCCAGCCCGGGACCGGCATTGCCGCGATAATCTTCCCAGGTGAGCACCGCTCCGTCGCTTCCATCACTGATCATCGCAATGTTGACCTGGTCAAATGCTGCCGTGCAGACAGGCGCACCGGTCGAGGGACTCCACAGCAGCGCACCGACGGCGTTTATACGCTGCGCGTAGATATCGTAACTGCCGCTCCGTTTATCCTGCCATGCGATAATTGCGCCGCCGTCACCATCGCTGACGATCTCAGGGCTGACCTGATCGCTGTCTGCCGAACAAATCGCCAAACCGTTGACCGTCCAGAGCGCATTTCCGGTCCCGCTGACGCGCTGCGCGTAGATGTCGAAATTGCTCCCATTCCGTTTATCCTGCCAAACAATAATCGCTCCTCCCGCCCCGTCACTGGTGCTTGCCGAGTTGATCCGGTCGGCCGCCCCGATACTGATCGGGTTATTGACTTTGGGGCTGCTTGACCATTGAGCAAGCGCAACGGAAGGAACGAGCAGCGATGCGGCGATCAGACCGCCGATGAATCCATGAACTACAATGGACAAGCCCGACCACAGCCGAAACATAACACCAGCGTTCTCGGCAAATGTATTCATGTGCACCTCCATGTAGTTGGTAGAATTGAGCAAGGCTTTTTCCATCTATAAGCCATCTCAAAAATCCCGGATCATGTCATTCTGAGGAGCGTAACGACGAAGAATCTATGTTTTCGTATTATATCGGATTATTAGATTCTCCCGAAGGGATGCCTTCGGAATCGCTTCGCTCAGAACGACAAAACAAGGCATTTCTGAGATGGCAATTACCTGAGTTTTTTCACGGCACAGGGATCACAACAACATTGCTGGCCAGTGTAACCTCTGCAATGCGGGCCAACAATCTTCCTTCAACCACTGCGCCGGTATTCAGCGAGATCGATTGATCGGCCAGAATGTTCCCTTTGAAGACAGAAGTAGTTCCAAGTGTCGCCGACGTACCCACCTGCCAAAAGATGTTCGCTGCCTTCGCGCTCCCGCTCAGGAAAATTTTGCGCCCGGACGTTGTGTTCAACGATGAAGCGATCTGTATGATGAACACAGCATCGGCATTTCCCCTGGCGTCGAACGTGAGATCCCCGGATGAGATCTGGAGCGCACCGCTTGATTTATAGAGCCCGGGTGTGAGCGTGAGTCCGCCGATATTTCCCGCGAGAAGTACGATGTCCGTTGCCGTGCGTCCCGCGGCGTCATTATATGCGGTCGTTAGATCGCCTTTTGCCGCCGTCAACATTGCGGGGACACCGGCGGGTGAAACGTCGTTGGATGCATAAATCGTCCCGGTCACTTCGGTCAGTCCGAAACCTGTAATGAAAGAGCGGGCAGCCGGACTCAATCCGATATCTCCAACAATTGCCGATGTTGGGATGTTGGAAATTAGTGAGCCCGCGAGAATAACAAATCCCGCGTCCGAGCGAAGATTGACCGCTGCCTGGACTGTCGTTTGTACTGGGATGACCTGTGGAGGTGAGTTTACCGGACTATCATCTTTTTTGCATCCAGCGATCAGAAGAAATAACGCGGCTGCAATAATGAGCCCTGTTTGCATCAAGCTGCCCGTGAAATACGTCCGGGGGCTTTTTAGGGTTGTAGGAATTTTCTTATCGGTGTTCATAATATCTTTCATGTTTAAGAGAATTAATTCTTTCGAAAAGACGTCGGCTGATTATATCAGTCCGGAACGATATCGATGATTACCGTTCTGTTATAGAATCGTTCTTCCGGGAAATTGTTATCAAACGGCGCGTATTGAAGATTCTCGCCGAACCCGAATGTCTGGAACGTGATCCCGCGCTTGCCGCTTTTCGCGATTGCTCCCTCGATGATGGCGCGCGCATCTTCTACCCGGCGCGAAGATAGGCTGTCGTTGTACTCTTCCGTCCCTACGATATCCGTATGACCGTGGATGATGACAAGGCTCGTATCCGGAATAAGCGGAGTTACAATGTCTGTGAGAAATTTTTCATAACTTGCAATGGTCTTCGATTGATCGAATTCGAACAGAACGCTGAATCGCACTGCCTCCTTTACCGGTTCGTTCCGCCTGATCAAGTGGACCGTTGTTTCCTTCTTAACGAATCTCCCGCTCTTCGTTTGTCCTAGCAACGTGATGGTGTAATCGCCTTGCGCACGATCGCCAAGGATGGTGTTCCCCGAAATATTTTCATGGTCTTGTGTCGATGGTCCAAACCGTTGAACTTTTCCTTGTTCATCGGTGATCTCTAATGACCATGAGGAGAGAATATCCTTTGCCCCGGCCACATTGATGAGAAGGTGGCTGTCAAGCGGGTCTTCCACTTCTGCGACAATTTGCACCGGCTTTAGCATGTAGTGCAGACCGCCTCCAACTTCTATCGTCATCTCGGGAGAATCGCTGTCGATATCAACACGGCGGTCTTCTGCCCGCAGCAGAGTAAGTTCCTTCGTCGCACCGAGAACTTCCGACGGAGTTCGCGGCTTATCTCGTCCTTCGGTGGTTATCCTTGAGCTGTCGATTCCAAACACATCCACGAGATATCGCTTGATCGCTTCCGCTCTCGCCTTTGCAAGATTTGGCCCTAGTCCCGATGCACCGGTTAACGTAATGACCACAGCGGGACTTCTTCTCATCCGAATACCGACGATATTGAGGATGTTATAATAGACTGTCATCTGTCGAAGTGAGCGGCCCGTCATATTCAGCGGCCGAACGTCCTGTAATTGACTTTCCTGGAAATTTGCCGCTTGGTCTTTTGTCATCACGACATATCGACTTGGTATTTCAGATGATCCTTCCTCGAAGAAGACACAGTTGAGGATTGGGAACGATTCCCTCACCCGGCGTTTAAGAGGGACTGCTTTTGGGGCGCGAACGGAAAAGTCAACTTCGCGCTCGACAACTAATGGAGCTGGCACAACTTCGGCCTGAGCAATATCTTTCCCGCTTCCGAATTTTATAGAGGCACCGAGGCGCAGTGTCGAGACTCCCCAGGTTTCCACGGAGCGCGGGTTTTCACCCATGAACGGCTGGAAGGAAAGAAAAGGCGAAATATCGATCTGGTGTTTTGCGTTAGGCGACTTGAGCGGAATATCGTAGCCCACTCCGATTTGTCCTGAGAAGACGGTTCCCCTCATATCGCTGAACTGGCCTTTGGCGGCATAACTTGGCGCCTGAGTGTAGACGAATGTTTTTTCATCTCCTTTTGAAGGTGACCAGCTGAAACCAACTCGGGGGCCGGCAAAGAAGTAGAGAGCATTTGACCAAGGAGCGAACCGTAGACTCGGCTCGATGGAGAGATAGCTGGCTGTCGCCGCCAGGGACGAGTTCTGGCCGCATGGGCACGGAACGTCGTTGAACGATCCGCGCCGGTCATCGTATGCAGCCTGAAGAATGACGCCCCAGACAGAATCAGGCCGGTATTCTACGAAAGGAGCAAGATAGAGACCCAGACCGAAACCTTTATGGAAAGCGCTCGGAGTCGTGAACGTTGGGTTCAGCACCTGAGTCGTTCCGCCGTAGAAATTTAAATTCGCGGCTTCTGATGCGCCGAACCACCATGTGGGCAGCGTCCTTTGAATCTCCTGTGCTAAAATATTTGAGGTAACGGAAAAGAGCACCAGAAGACTGAGGATGATTCTTGTGCGCCACAAGCTTGTGATCTTTCGGTTTTGGATTGCTGATCGATATCGAAACATTCGTACCTCCTTAAGAGTAAATTTGTTGCTCGTATTTTGGTCAAGTGCAGTCATCATGGTGATTGGCCTACATGTCCTTTGTCTTCATTCTCAAAATCAATTACATCTTCGCTGCCGAGCTGAAGATCCTTCCCGCCAAACAAACGTCTGGCGGGGAGGTCTCAATGATTACGGCGCAGGTACGTTGACGGTCGCATCTTGCAATGCGATTGTTCCCGCCGTTGTCGCTCCGGCTAATATTCTGCCGTTTATTATGGCCCCGGTTACAGCAGTGACATCCCTGCCCGATACTAACGTCCCGCTGAAGGTGGTACCAACTCCAACAGTCGCATCCAACGTTGGAACCCAGTACACGTTCTTTGCCTGAGCACTGCCAGTGAGAGTTACATTAGCTCCTGTGGTCAGCGACGAACCGATCTGGAAGACCCAGACGGCATTCGCATTTCCTCCTCCATCGAGAACGAGATTGGTCGAGACCAACATCGTGCTGCCCGACGTATACGTGCCCGGGGGAATACCTGATGGATATAACGCGCCCAAGTCAGCTCCTGCACCGATAGTTGTGCCGGGCGGCAAGTTCTTGAAGTAATTATATGCGGTCAGCAAATCAGTTCTGGCCTGCGTTGAAACTCCGTCATTAATGTGTATCGAACCGTTCACAACTGCCGGCGGAAAACCGGTCATTGAAGTGCCCGGGTTCAGCGAAACATCTCCGTTGATCACCGAATTACCAGTGCTCGTAATCGCCGAGGTCGCCATGATCCCAAACGTGCTCGCTGAACCAAGCAACGGGGGCGGCAGTGGTGCAACGATAAAGCGCCATGTTGTTGAGTAGGCACTCGTACCGCCGGTATTCTTTGCATTCACGCGCCAGTAGTAGGTTTTCCCATTCACAAGACCCGCCATCGGTTTCAACAGCCCCGATATTGTTGAATCGTCAAATACAGTGCTGGCAAAAACGGCGCTTGTGTCGACCTGCAGGCGGTACGTGGCGGCTCCCGTCGAAGCGTTCCAACTGAGGGTCGGAGTCGTGGTGATAACCGTGTCTCCATCACCAGGTGCGGCCAAGAGCGGTGCCTGGAGAGCAGCGACGATTGTCGTAAATCTCCTGGAAGCGTACGCGCTCGTCCCGGCTGTGTTCTTTGCGTTCACACGCCAGTAGTAGTTTGTTCCAATAACCAATCCGGTGATCGGCTGCGAGGTGCCCGTGATCGTCGAATCGTTGAACACCGTGGTAGCAAACGTGTTACTCGTTGAAACCTGCAAGCGATACGTATCGGCTCCCAGCGAAGCATTCCAACTCAACGTCAGACTTGTAGGCTGGTTTTGTGCCGCGTCAAGAGGTGCGACCAAGACCGGCGCTGCGGGAGGCGTCACTGTCGTAAAGCTCCATACAGTTGAGTAAACACTCGTCCCGGCAACATTCTTTGCATTTAAACGCCAGTAGTAGGTCGTCGCAACTGCCAGGCCCGAGATCCCCTGCGAGGTGCTCGAACGCGTCGAGTCGTTATAGACCGTCGTGCCGAACGTGTTGCTCGTCGAAACTTGCAACCGGTAGGTGTCGGCTCCCGGAACAGCATTCCAAATCAAGGTCGGATTCGTCGCTTGATTGAGTGCTGCGTTGGCAGGCGCGACCAAGACCGGTGCCGCAGGTACTACGATCGTGGTGAAGCTCCATACAGTAGAGTAGGAACTCGTCCCGGCAACATTCTTTGCATTTAAACGCCAGTAGTAGGTCGTCCCAACTGCCAGGCCCGATATCGCTTGAAAAGTGCTCGAGCGCGTGGAGTCGTTGTATACCGTTGTTGTGAATGTATTGCTCACCGAAACCTGCAATCGATAAGTATCGGCTCCAGGAACGGCATTCCAGATCAACGTCGGACTCGTGGCTTGGTTGACCGCTGCATCGACCGGTGCAACTAACACCGGCACGGCAGGTACTGTGATGGTAGTGAAGCTCCATACAATAGAGTAGGGACTCGTCCCGGCAACATTCTTTGCATTCACACGCCAGTAGTAGGTCGTCCCAACCGCCAGGCCCGATAATGCTTGAGAAGTGCTCGTGCGTGTTGAGTCATTATAGAGAGTAGTGGCGAAAGTGTTGCTCGTCGAGACCTGTAAACGGTAGGTATCGGTCCCTGATACAGCATTCCAAATCAGTGTAGGATTAACGGACTGGTTCGTCGCTCCATTAGCAGGGGCAGCTAAAACCGGCGCCGCAGGAACTGCGATGGTTGTAAAATTCCATACGTCGGAGTACGCGCTCGTCGAGCCGGAAGTCTTGGAGTTCACGCGCCAGTAGTACGTGGTCCCGACCGTTAAGCCTGATATTGCTTGAGTTGCGGTTGTGCGTGTCGAGTCGTTGTACACCGTGGTCGCAAAAGTGTTGCTCGTCGAAATCTGCAATCGATAGGTATCTGCGCCCGGTACTGTATTCCAAATCATCGTCGGGTTCGTAGCTTGGTTCAACGCACCATTCACAGGCGCGACAAGTGTCGGCGTCCCTGGTGTAATCGTTGTAAAACTTCTCGTCGAGTACGCGCTTGTCCCGGCGACATTTTTTGCATCCACTCGCCAATAGTAGACTGTCCCGGCTGTCAATCCACTTATCGACTTTGAGGTGCCGGTGAGCGTCGAGTCGTCAAACAGCGTAACGGCGAACGTATTGCTCGTCGACACCTGCAGACGGTACGTCGCGGCTCCCGGCGAAGCATTCCAGCTTAAGTTCGGGCTCGTTGCGATATTGACCGCCGCGTCAAGCGGTGCGATCAACACCGGCGCAGCGGGTGTTCCAATTGTTGTGAAGCTCCATACGTTGGAGTATGCACTCGTTCCGCCGGAAATTTTTGAATTCACTCGCCAGTAATAGGTTGTTCCAACCGCGAGACCGGGGACCGCCTGCGAAGTGCTTGTGCGTGCAGAATCATCATACACCGTGTTCGCAAAAGTATTGCTCGTCGATAACTGCAATCGATACGTGTTGGCTCCCTGCACGACATTCCAGATCATCATCGGACTTGTTGCCTGGTTCACCGATGCATCGGCCGGCGCGACAAGCGTCGGCGTTCCGGTTGCGATCGTTGAGAATGTCCATACATAGTTGCTCGCAAGGGCAATTCCTGCCAGATCTCTGACACCCGTTGTGATCGTGCACGTGTAGGTGAGGGACGGAACTAGGCCGTTCGGAAGAACAAATATCGCAGTCGTGTCGGTGTACGACACGGAGCCTGGATATGAAATTCCGCCCTGTTGTACGGTAAACGTGGATCCGTTGATCGTACTCGGGTCCATCGGCGTGCTGAAGGTTGCCGTGATGAGCTTGACCGCGGCGACGCCGGTGACGGCGCTTGTTTTATTCAGCGGTTCGTTTGTCCCGCCGTTTACGGGAGATGTTCGGATCACCGTCGGTGCATTACAGACACTTACGATTCCCGGAACCTCTTTTCTGCATCCTCCCATCACAACGATGAAGAACAAAGCGGCGGTCAATCCAGCCGTAATCGGGGCGTCGAAGAATCTTCGGGCCGTTCGTGAAAAATGCGTCCATATGGTCGCGACGCTTGATGGGTTTGTTATTTGAATGTTCATAGTGCCCTCTGTAAGTGATCAACGGATGAAAAGAGTTTCTTTGCTGTTAATGTCATGTTTCGTTTTTTAAGGTCTTTTTTTCTTCGATGAAGTTTTTCGCTTCACAGATTTTTTCGCCGACGTTTTCTTTTTTTGCTTCGACGATTTTGTCAGTATTATTAAATTCGCGTTCGACTTTTTCAGCTTGTCGATATTTTTTTTGAACTCGTCAACCTGGTTCTTCGCTTCATCTTTGGCGATCCCAAAATTTTCCTGTAGCCTTCCGACGAGCTCTTCGTACCTTCCCGAAATCGCGGCAAGTTCGTCATTCATTAGTTTTCCCCAATGGTGAGCCGCTTTACCTCTTCGCTGCTTCCACTGTCCCTCAACTCGATCCCAATTCATTGTGCAGGCTCCTTTCGTTTCAAGGGTCGTCTGGCATGGATCATTGTCATCCAAAAGGAAGGAGGAACTCATGCTAGAACGTGGAAAAATATACCAATGATTGAATGGAGGCGTAATAGCCCGAAAGGATGAAAAAAGGGTTAATCCTTTGTGAGAGAGCAAGTTCGACCCAGCGAAGTGCTTGGCCGGCGTTGTTAGTCTCCATGAAGGGTGGGAGATCTTGGAGCGTCTATTGTGTAGATAATCGGATCAAGTGAGCGGAGTACGAGTGGTGGGAAACACGTGCTCAGGCAGGAGAGTATCTATTGTAAGTTGGAATGTGCATTCGATTTTCACAGCAACAAAATTATTTGAACCGGGAGGGCGAACTCTAAAAGATAAGAAGTGCGCACTCACCCCTGGGGGCGATTGTCTGAATACTTTGGGAATTAATGGATGCAGCGGGGAGAGAGTTGAGGGCGAAGCATTACGACGTTTTTCCGTCTCTTGAGAAATTCGCAATCTGGAGCCGGCTATGAAGTGCCAATTTTTCTAAGATGTTATGCACATGGCTTTTAACGGTGAACGTCGCGATGTTCAGCTTTGCGGCTATTTGTTTGTTGCTCATCCCCTCCACGATCAACGCAATAATTTCCTTTTCGCGCTGGGTCATTCGTGTGGCTCCGCGGAGGTTTCTTTTTCCCTTCAACAGCGCATGTTCAGCTATCTGAAAGAAGAGCGATCCCGTCATCGGGGAAGGAAGCACCGTTTTTCCCCCAGCTACTGATCGTATTGTGCTTACAACTTCTTGCAATGTGGCGTCCTTGAGCAAGAACCCATCCGCTCCTGCTTGCACGAACTCCATAATGTCCTCTTGTGCCGGCGCGAGCCCCATGCCTATCACTTTCACGCCGGGAAACTCCTTCTTCATCAGTTCCACTATATCCATGCTGTTTTGACGGTCTAATCCGAGATCGAGAAGCACCACATGCGGTTTGACCCCGCTCTTGGCTAATGAGTTATGACTGCCATCGGACACAGCAACAACGGTAAGATCCTTGTGTTGATTGATCACAGCGGTAATGCCGTCACGCAAAATGCGGTTGTCTTCAATGAGAAGTATTCGGATTTTAGGCATGAGTAGCTTTTAAGATTGAAAACGTAGGAATCTGCTTATCACAGACCCTCATAATGATGGGAATCGTATAAATATATTATTCATTTGCTGCAAAGTCAACGTTTGAAGGTGTTCGGCAGCACCCTAATTTGAACAGACCTTTCACTCCGCTCAGGCTGGCATATAGTTGTCAATGCCTTCATCAAACATAAGAAATCCAGCACCGCCAATGTCGTTCTGGTAACATTTATTGGTGATTATGATTCAAATTAGGATGGTATCTAGTGCTTCGATTGATCTGAAGTCGAAGAGTGCATTCAGGAGATATATTCTGACACTGACTTGAACTTGCCATCAGATCCAACATCGGGCGATGAAATGACGGAGAAAATCGAACATGCTGTCACTGGTGAGAACAAGCAGCTCATGCCGTCAGGCGGTAGAGGTTCAAGGCAATTCCCGAATGCCCCGGCGTTTCGCCTGCGGCGTACCGTAACGCGTCAGATCCCTTAGCTATTCACGCAGCAAGTTTTTATTTTATAATAGAGTATGCGTTGAAATTTGATGCGGTATTGACCGTATTTCAGTCAATACGTCGTATGATGTATTGCGTTTGCGGCAAACCATTCTATCTTACAGGTTGCGGATTTAGTCAAGAATCTGCAGGGGGTGGTATTTTGTTCGCTGATGCTTCCCGCTTCAACGATATGGCATACTTTACCTCAAATTTATCTTCACTGGTCATCCATTCTGTTCCGAGATTCAGACTCACGCCTCGGTCGCTCGCGGCGCACGCATTCGGGAAAATGAAAAGCTGAACATCACCCCCGGCGTCGTCTGAAGAGGTTTAGAATTGAAAATGTTTGCGATGAGGACATTATGGTGCAAAAACGAAAAGCCTCCAAAGAAATAATTCAGCCGAAAGATCGCTCCCGTGTCGAGACCGAAAAGTTCGAGGCACGGAATGAAAGCAAACATACGCTCGTGATTATTGATACGCGCGGCTGCATTCTTTTTGCCGATAAGGCATTTGCCCAATCGGCAGGCAAAACGCTTTCCGCAATCGCGGGTCTGTCGATCCGCAATCTCCTGCCGGATGAGCAGGCGGAAGTGTTGAACGATCGCATACGAAGGGTGGTTTCGACCGGGAAGCAAGAGAATTTTGTGATCATCCAGGGCTCACGTTATACGGAAAACAGCCTTGTTCCACTCTGCGATGCCGAGGGAACAATCGTCCAACTTGCGCTCAGCGGAAACGATATCACCGATCGCAAGCAGGCGGAGAATCAGTTACAGGAATCTCAACAGATGCTCAGATTGGTCCTGGATACTATTCCGGTTCGGGTTTTTTGGAAGGATACCGAATCCAAGTATCAGGGATGCAATCGATCGTTTGCAAAGGATTCCGGACTTGCATCGCCTGAAGAACTTGTCGGCAAGGACGATTGGTCGATGGGGTGGATAGAACAGGCAGAAGCCTACCGCGCCGATGATCGACGTGTCATGGAGACTGGAAAGGCGCGGCTTAACTACGAGGAACCGCAGACAACGCCCGACGGCCGAAAAATGTGGTTACTGACAACCAAAGTTCCTTTACTGGCTGCTGACGGAACCATCAAGGGGATCCTCGGGACGTATGATGATATCACCGAACGCAAGCGAACGGAAGAGGCGCTGAAAAAAAGCGAAGAGAAATTCAAGGAGCTGTTCGACAGTGCCCCGATCGGCTACCATGAAATCGACGATAACGGCTGCATCGTCGACGTCAATCGGACTGAATTGGAGATGCTCGGCTATACGCGGGAGGAGATGGTAGGCAAGCCGGTCTCGCAGTTTGTCGGCGACAGCGAATCATCACAGAAACGGGTCGTAGCAAAACTGTCGGGAGAATTGACGCCGACCAAAAGCGCCGTCCGGAACTATCTCAGAAAAGACGGCACATCGTTCCCGACGCTGATGGAAGAACGGCTGCTTAAGGATGATCAGGGAAAAATTACAGGGATCCGGACTGTCATCCAGGATATCACCGAAAGGACGAAAACCCAGGAGGCATTACGCATCAGTGAAGAGCGGTTCAGAACAACATTGTACAGCATCGGCGATGGAGTGATCACGACAGACATCCGCGGAATGGTCTTCCAGATGAATCCTGTCGCAGAAGCGCTCACCGGCTGGTCCGAGAAAGAGGCGCTTGGGAGGTCCGTCGCCGACGTGTTCAACATCGTCAACGAGCTGACCGGGACCTCCGTTGAAAACCCCGTGTATCGGGTACTTCGCGAGGGAATTATCGTCGGACTGGCGAACCACACAACGTTGATCGCAAAAGACGGAGTGCGGCGCCCGATCGCGGATAGCGGCGCACCGATCCGGAACGAACGGGGCGTAACGATCGGTGTTGTCCTCGTCTTCAATGACCAATCGGAGAACAAACTGCTGCACGCACAACTGATGCAGGCGCAGAAGATGGAGGCGATCGGCAGGCTGGCGGGTGGAGTTGCACACGATTTCAACAATGTCATCGCCGTCATCCTCGGTTACGCTAAACTCATCGAACACGCGATCAGTCCGCTCGACCCGATTGCGCGAAAGATCGAAGCTATCGTCGCAGCCGCAGAACGTTCCGCCGACCTTACAAAACAGCTCCTCGCCTTCGCCCGAAAGCAGGTCGTTGCACCGGTCGTGTTGAACCTGAACGACGCCCTCTCCTCTCTGCAAAGCATGCTTGGACGACTGGTCGGCGAAGACGTTGCTATTTCATTGCGGCCCGGAAGAGATCTCTGGAACATAAGGATCGATCGTACGCAGGTCGATCAGATTCTGGCAAACCTTTCCACCAATGCTCGCGACGCGATCTCCGATGTCGGTTCGATCACGATCGAATCATCGAATATGGTTCTTGATGAAGATTACTGCAAAGACCATATGGAGTTTCAGCCGGGCGAGTACGTCATGCTGGCGTTCAGCGACAACGGATGCGGCATGGACAAGGCGACAATGAACCAGATCTTTGAGCCGTTCTTTACAACGAAACCCAAAGATTACGGCAGCGGTCTGGGGCTGGCGACGGTGTTCGGAGTCGTGAAGCAAAACAACGGGTTCATTAATGTCTACAGCGAACCCGGTAAGGGAACGACGTTCAAGGTCTACTTTCCCCGGTTCTACGGGGAGATCGACATGCCTGCAAGGAAACAGGAGGACCTTCCGCTTAAAGGGACGGAATCGATCCTCGTGGTCGAGGATGAGGAACAACTTCTCGACCTCGCCAAAAGCTCGCTGGAATTGTATGGCTACACCGTTTCTACTGCGAAGTCTCCCGGCGATGCCATCGTGCTTTGTGAACGGGGCAACAAAAAATTCGACCTTCTCATCAGCGATGTTGTAATGCCCGGAATGAACGGCAAAGAACTGAAAGACAGGCTCATTTTGTTAAAGCCGGGTATGAAAGTTATTTTCATGTCCGGCTACACCGCCGACGTCGTAGCAAATCGGGGGATCCTCGACGAAGGAATTAACTTCCTCCAAAAGCCATTCACCCCGCGATCACTGGCAAGAAAGGTACGGGAAGTTTTGAATGGATGAAATTGCAGGATGCAGCAAGAGTGAGTCTCTGCTGAAGCTCCACCTTTAGTACAGAAGAAATCCCTGCCGTTGTGAGACGGCGGGGATTTCTTTTTCAGGCTTCCCTTCCCCGTTGCTAAATGCCGCACGGCCAATTCAACGCCAATCTTCTTGAGAACCGATTACCTCTAACGGATAGATCATAATGAATCCGTCGACAAGCAACGCTTCCGCGGCGGGGTAAAGGCTCAGCATCACGTATAAGAGGGAATGTGGACAAGAGGATGACACCCGCGGGAAGCGATATGACGATCACCGCCTTCTAGCTCCTGCACCGTCAGTTGATGTCGCTAAGCGCGAGCTCTTCGATTAGCTCCGCCTTTTTGTGGATTTCTGGATGTGAAGGAATGATGGGATAGACTTTGGGTTCTGGAATAACAGGCAGAATGTTTCCGGCAGGATGTCCCGCCGTCAACTACTTGACTCCCGAAATAAGGGGTGCACAGTAATCAAGGGAAACAATTTCTCATGCATTCCGTATACCCATCGGAATATTCTTTTCTTTCGTAGGAAGCTAAAGCCCTAAACCCGACCGTAGAAAATGCTGCGCAATGACCGGTGGTCGCTGCATCTGCTCGTCCGCCGGAGACTATTAATTCACGTACCCCAACACATTCACGGAGGTTCTATGAAGCCAGTCGTAGCGTTACTATTCGTTGCCGGGTTGACCTGGAATTCAGCATCAGCAATGCCCGGGGCTGATCAAGAAAAAATTCCCATCACGACCGCGTCGGAGGAGGCGAAGAAAGAGTTCCTTCTCGGTCAGGAGCTCTCCGACAACCTCCAGGCGACGAAATCCATTGCGCATTTCGACAAAGCGATTGCACTCGATCCGTCGTTCGCCTCGGCATATCTCAACCGCGCCAACAATTCTTTCACCACAAAGGAATTCTTAGAGAATCTGAAAGGAGCAATGCTCAATAAGGATAAGACGTCGGAAGGAGAACGTCTCCTTATCCTTGCGACCGACGCAGGGGCGAACGCAAATTTTCAGAACCAGAAGAATTATCTCGAAAAGGCGGTATCGCTCTATCCGAACGATGAACGAGCACATTTCACGCTCGGCGCCTACTATTTCGGCCAACAGGAATACAAGGAGGCGATTGACCAATACGAGAAATCGATCCATCTCTCCGACCGGTTTGCCCCTGCATACAACATTCTCGGTTATACTTACCGTCAAATCGAAAAATACCCTGAGGCCGAGAAGGCATTCAAAAAATACACAGAGCTGATACCGAACGACGCTAACCCGTACGACTCGTATGCAGAGCTGCTGTTGAAAATAGGAAGGTTCGACGAATCTATTGCCAATTATAAAAAAGCCCTCGCGATCGATTCCACATTTACATCCTCGGAAGTTGGTTTATGCATGAACTACCTGTACCGGGGAAACAAAACAAATGCAGCATGGGCAGTACGGCATCTCTTTGAGATGGCGAGAAATCCTGGAGAACGGCGTCAGGCGTTCTTCATCAAAGCAGTCGTCGATGTCGATGAGGGGAACATGGAATCGGGCCTCAAAGATTTTGACGATGAGTATGCTGTAGGAAAGGAAATCAATGATGCTGCGGGTATGTCGGGAGACCTTGCGGCGAAAGCGAATATCCTGCTGGAGATGGGCAAATACGATGAGGCGCTCAAAGCTTTCGATGCCTCGGTGGACATCATGGAACGTTCAGATCTTTCAACCGAACTGAAGAAGAACGTTCTCGTCATTGCCCATTTCAATAGAGCGCAAGTAGCGGTTGCGAAAGGTGATCTTGGAAAGGCAAGAGAAGAAATAGGCGCATACTGGCAAGGTGTACGGGGGAAAAACAACTCAAATCAAATCCGGTTTACCCATGAATTAAGAGGGACCCTTGCCCTTGCTGAGAAAAAATACGATGAGGCGGTAACCGAATTGCTTCAGGCAAATCAGCAAGATCCGTACAATCTTTATAGAATCGCGATTGCACTGGAGGCAAAGGGAGAAAAATCGCATGCCAAAGAATTCTACAAGAAGGCATCCGATTTCTACAGCCTTCCCTTTCTGAACTATGCTTTTATACGAACCAAAGCAGAGAAAATGTCCGTCGAACCATAACGTTCGCAGGTTTCTCGCAATTTATCTCCTTCCTTTTCAAACTTCGGCGGCTGGCCCCCTTTTAACGGGGGCTTTTGCCGCGGAGGGTGTCCGGTATATGAGGGAGCAGTTCTTGGCCGGCCTCCAAAAAATACGCTGAGCGCTTTTCTCTCATCAAAGGCACGTTTTGTAGAATCGGGTGCATCAGCGGAGATCTGCGGAAACAGGATTTCGTCGTTCCACCCGCTCATTCCCCCGAGCAGGGTCCTGACATTGGGGAAGTTCTTTGTTTTCAGAATCACCCATGCCTGAGCGGCATGAGTTCCCCCCTGAGAATAAATAACAATGTTTTCGTTCCGACGAACGCCGCCGTTAACGAGAGCCGTCAACGTCATTAAACGGGCGCCCGGTATGTGGTACTCGGCGAACTCCGTCGAGTCGCGAAGGTCGATCACCTGAAGTTTCTGTTTCCCTTCTTTGATCGACCTGGCCAGGTCGAGCGGCTCGATGTGATCCTGCTCGGATTCAATTAAGGCTGCCAACGACGAGGGATCGGTGTACGCATTCCGCTCCGGATTTTGCAAGAGGAGGGCGCCGCCGGCAAGAAGAAAAGCCGCAGCAGCTAATAATCTATAGAAGGTCATGATTGACTTTTTGTCCGCTTAAATTTTCCCTCTACGAATTCTGCCCCTGAGAAGCCGAGAAGCGCAACGGATGTCACGATGAACACCGTTGTACCGGGCGAGAGATTAAAGACCTGTGAAAGTGTTGCTTCACCCATTGCAGTGGAAGAATACCACTCGGAGATCATCGGATATACCTCGGCAAAAACAAAGATCCCGGCAAACATCCCCAGCAAATGAACCCAGCCGTCCATCCTCCCGGTGACTGCCGCGACACAGCACGTCCCCGGGCAATATCCCCCCATGACAAAACCGACGCCGAAGATTATCCCGCCGACAAGTTGAGGAACGAGATATGTCGGCAAGACCCTGACAAGTGAGAGGTCGACGATACCGAGCCGCGAAAGCCAGAAGAGGCCGAGCATCGCGGTGACGATGGCCGTGAACATTACTTTAAACACCGTGAGGTCGCGAAAATAAAACTGTCCGGCGAGCTTCATCGCGCTTCCGAAACCAGCTTGTTCCAGAAAGAATCCGAAGCCAATGCCGATCGCGAATGCGATGGCAAGCGCGGTCTCGAGGTCAAACATGCCGAATTGGTAGAACGGTGCATTCATGTCCATTGCCTCCTAAAGAGAAATGCAGCCGCATACGCGCTCACAAAAACAGCGATCATAAAGACCCAGCTTCCGACGCTCATCAGCGCTCCTCCGGTAAGAGCCTGGCCGCTGGTGCATCCACGCGCAACTTTCGAGCCGAACCCGAGGAGAAGTCCGCCGCAGAATGCATAGATCATCCTGCCGGACGTTGAAAAGCCCGGGCTCTTTTCGACCGTCCGTTTTATCCTTCCGGAGAGGAGTCCGGAAATAAACCCTCCAACGAGGACTCCCGCAATTTCATACACAAGCCATTCTTTCAACGGATTTCCCGACGGAGTGTTGAGATATTCCCTGTACAGTCCATTCGACTGTGCATGTGTTGGGGCAACACTGTTCACACCCGCGGCCACCACTGACGTGAAAGCACCCGATGCGCCAAGACCCCGTCCCATGATCACAAAAGCGGAGAGAAGCACCAATCCGAGTCCGATGCCGGCGAGATAAGGATTGAGGTATGGCCTGGGCTTTATCATATGATTCATCGCCAAATCAAGTCATTTGTTCTCAGGAGCGAGCAACTGCCGTCGTTTTGCAATTATTATTTCTTGCCCCCATCCGTTTTCTCGACAGGGTAGCTCTCATCCCGCACATTCCAATCCTCGAAACATCCGTCGTAGACCATTGCGTTGTAGCCGAGATATTTTGCCGCCAGGTAGACGAGGGTTGCCTGCTGGCCGACATGGCAATACGTCACAACAGTAGACCCTTTTGCGATCCCTGCATCATCAAACCTTCGTTGAAGGTCCGCAATCGATTTCACCTTATTCGTACTGTCGACGATAGTGGAATACGGAATATTCCTGGCTCCCTTGATATGTCCTTGACGCGCGATGCCGCCTCCGTTGCCATCGTAGAAACTTTTCGAACGTGCATCGACAATGGCGATATCCGGAGATGATAAATGATTCTTCACCCAGTCCGCATCGGTGATGACATTGGAATGGGGCTCTACTGTGAGTGAGGATCTCTTCACTGCCGGCACTTCTTTTGTAATGCTCTTGCCTTCCGATTTCCACATTGGGAGTCCGCCGTCAAGCAATGCAACGTGGTCCCCAAGGCCAAAATACGTAAGGGCGAGAATCATGCGCGTTGCGATCGTGACGTTTCCCCCGTTGAAAACAATAATTATTTTCGACTCTGCCGTGATGCCTAATTCTTCCAGTATGGGCTTGGCCTGATCGACTGACGGCATTTCTGTTGAAAGCTCCGGAGTCGAAGGTGCAAGCCAATCAAACCAAAGGAAACGTGAGCCTGGAATATGGCCGTAGTTGTATTCACCTCTGCTGAAGGCAACCTGAAGGATAACAACATCTTTGTCTTTCATATGGTCACTTAGCCATTCTGCCGAAACGAAATACGGGAGAGATCGCTCTGCAAGGACGAAGGGAGCGAGGAAAAGGCTGGCAAGAAAACAGAGGAAAAGATTCTTCATAGATTCTCCTGTTTATTGTTTTTTTTAAAAAAGAATCAAGGCTGCGATATCGCCTAAGTGCATTGGGTGTGGGAAAGGGTGCCTACAGGGATTGTCTGTTTACGGTGTGAGCGGTCTATTTGTTGCACCGATGAGGGTCCCGCGTCGCGATTCACAAATTTGCGTCCTGAGTGCGCGGCAGCACAGCCTTGCATATGGATTCTTTCGCTCAGCCTCCGGACCGTTTATCGGCCGCCGTCCGGAGCAATCCATAGTACACAACGTCGACGAATTCTCCCCCAGACGTTTTAAAGTCCTGGTGGAGAATCCCCTCTTCGACAAACCCATTCTTTTCGGCAACGCGTCTGCTGGAAATATTATCTTCCGCAATCCTCATGTAGACCCTATTCAAACGTAATTCGCGGAAACAATGATCGATCAGCACTGACACGGCTTTTGTCGTGATGCCCTTGCCTTCATATTCGCCGTCGATAAAAAAACTGCATTCACATTTCTGAACGTGCCAGTCGAAGTTCTTCAAGAACAGTCCCCCGATGATTCGTTGGGTATCGTTATCAAGAACAGTATACGATATGAGCTCCCTTTTTTCCGCCAGTCGAATTCTCTCCGCAATGAACAGAACCGTCGAATCGATATCCCTGTTCGCCACCGTGACGTTGGGGAAATATTTTGCAATTCTTCCCTTGTTGCCTTCGATCAGATGAAAATAGTCCGAGGCATCTTCGGCGGCAAGGGGGCGTATTGAAAAATTGTCAAAATTCATCTCAATGGGGAGTGGTTTACGGGCTCTGCGCAGTCCATATAGCTGTTCGCTATCGGCGCAGTGCCGCTTTTGAAAATAGATAATCCGGGATCTCCGCATCGAGAGTCACGGAATCGACGATAAATTCTGTTCCCTCCCCTTCCTTCATTACGTCTTTGTAAAGAACCGATTTTGCCAGCCATCGCCCCTGAACCTTGATCACTTCGCGCACATCCATCGTTTTCAACAACTTCCCACTTTCTGCGTAGAGATTCTCCCGCAGCGGCACATACCGGTCTTTATCGACCCAGAGACGCCGGTGGTGATACGCGATATCCTCCTTTTTTGCTGTGAGGTCGAGTATCCAGCAATCGCGACCGTTGAGAGTATCTTCGGACAGCACTTTCGCCGAGTAAATATTCGGGAGATGGGGATCTTCCATCATGTCCTCGTACGAAAGGTCGGAGCCCATGACCGACTGCCGGAGTAAGCTTCCGGAGATCATGATCGTCCGGTCTGTGGAAGGAGAATAATCCCAGAGCATATCCTTCAACTTCAGCATTTTTGTCCCCTTGTCCCTGGCCGGCGCAAGGAACTCTGTATACGATTCGCTGGTGCCCCGCTGCCATGATTTCGATTCCACCGTTCTGATCTCGCGGCGTCCGTGGATGATCATGCGCGAAACCGAGACCTTGTTCTCAGAGAACATGTTTTCATCCACCTTCTTTAGGATGCCGTCTCCGGACGGAGTCTGCAAAAAGAATGAAAACAAGAACAGTGCGGACAGCAGAGAAAGTATACGGATCATGTTTCAAGCTCCTTGAACAATTCCGAAGTTTGTCGTTTATAGATGCCGATGCCGGAGATCGCGGTTCCGAAAAATGTAGCGAGCATGCCGGGCACAAATCCTATCACAAATGTCGTCGGCGTGATCCGGGCTCGCACAATATTCGGAAGCATCATTGAACTATCTTTTAAAACCGAGCCGATATCCAAGCCTTTGACCTGGGTATAGTAGGCCAGCGCCAAACCAATTGCAGTACCGGCGAGAGATCCGATAAATCCGATCATCAGCGACTCGGCAAGCAGTGAGAGATAGATATGTCTCTTGTCTTCCCCTACCGCAAGGCGCACGCCGATCTCTCCGTACCGGCGCAGGCTCCCGGTAAGTCCTGCATTCCAAAGAACGATGGCCATCGCGAAAACGAAGATGCCGATGATGGTGTCGGAGAAGACTCCGACATAGTCAAGATAATCGGAAAGCCCGCTGGTCGTTCGAAGTGTCCCCATGACGGGAGAAAATTGATCGCCATTTTTTCCCCTGGAATTGAAATCAGCAGTCACTGCGTTCGCCCGCTCTTCGTGATATAGATCGTCGGCAAAAAAACCGAGGATTTCTCCCGCTCCGTTTTGGATATCGAGGGCTTGTTGAACGTCGGCAACATCGACGATCACCGTGCCTTTGTCCATTGCTGTAATTCCGAACCGAACCGTCCCGACGACGACGAAGTTGGTGACGCTCATGCTGCCGTACATCGTTGAGCTGATTAGCGTTGCGGTGTCGCCGGGCTGGATGCTGAGCCTGTCGCACAATTCTTCCCCTATCAGCATTTCACCTTTTTTTTGAAGCATGCGTCCTTTTACGATCGCCTGGCGCATGTTCAGGATTTTCTGTTCAGGGCTGCCGGAAGAAAGAAGATCAACCGCAAGACCGCTGACAGGCGCCTGGGCCTTCGTTTCGCCATTCACGTCCGGAATATCGAGGAGCCCGCCGAACCTGATGCGGGGAGTCCAGAGAAGGTCCGGGTAGTCACGCTTCAACGCTCCCATAAGCGTGTCGATTCCCAGCAGCGCAAGGTCGTTCGGAATTTGGTCTGCCTCTTTTGCGTACGCATGCGTCATCACGCTGACGTGCCCCGTGTTGTAATGCGCCGTCGATTGGATCATCGATGAGACCGCTCCGTTCAACCAAGCGTGAAGAAAAACTGTCAGGACAACGCCAGCCAGAACTGTGATGAAAGGAAAAAGAGAACGGGAACGGTCACGCATGAGGCCTTTAAAGAGGAAGAAGATCATGAGAGTTTCCCCCGAAGAGCGTCGGTTGGCTTGAGGTGTGCGATTTTCCTCGTCGGCAGGTAGCTGACGATGGTCGTGACGAAACACACAAGGACCGTCGTGCCGATAATCAGCGCAGGAGAATAAACGGGAAAAAGTTTCTCTCCGATGGCAAAACCGAAATTGTCGGTCGATGCGGGAAGGGGGACGCCAGTCCTGGCAACGTACGCAAGCAAAGGGATCCCGTACATCGCAGCGACAACCCCCGCCAGGATGCTGTGAAACGCGCCTTCCAGGGTAAACAGTTCGATCACGTTTGTCCTCGTCATACCGAGCGCCATTAACGTCCCCATTTCTTTTCTCCGGCGCCAGATCGACAGAACCTGTGTGTCGAAAATTGCGAGCATCGCAAGAAATAGGAGGAGGAGGTACATGATGCTCCCTTGAACGCTTTTCATTCTCACCATCGAATGCAGATCCTGCAAAAGAAATTCGAGACTCTTGAATTCCCATCCGGAAATATTGTCGACCGGCGTCATGCCCGCTTTCAGTACCACGATCGTCGCCTGGTCGGTCATCCGGGTGAACTGCTGCAACTGGGCGAGCGGGATCCAGATCTGTTCATTGTCGATATCCTGCACCGTTGAGCTAAAAACTTCGACGATCCTCACGTCCCGCGCATCGAATGTACCGTGAACGTCTCTCCATTGAACCGTCACTAAGTCCCCTTTTTTTAGTCCGGCACTTTTTGCCATCCTGCTGCCGATGAGTCCGGGAATTCCGTCGGGACCGGCTTTTAAGAGAGAGGATGGAACTGACAGGATCGTTTGATCTGGGTCGATCCCCTTGAGAATGATGGAGCGGAATCTCCCCTGGGGATATATCGTCGCAGTCCGGATGAGGATCGAGGCAGCGGACTTTTCGTTGATCAATGCCTGAAGCTGCGGCTGAATTGTTGCATGAGCATCCTCAAAGGAAAGCGGGTCATACGGATCGTACCCCTTTTGCCAATACTGCCCGCCCCCGTACAAAGCATCGATGGTCGCGTGCTCGACCTGGTCGTTCATTCCATCATAAACTCCCTGCAGGGAAATGATCGCCACAAAGGCAAATGAGAGAGCGATCACATTAAGCCAGGTTCTGAGGCCCGCGCTGATAATATTCCGAAAGGCAAGTTTTAGTATAAGCATCGTCTGCCTCACCGTGGAAGTTTGTTGTCTATAATTTCATCTTTGGAGATCTTTCCATCGACAAGCGTTATCTTTCGCCTCAAGTAGCCGATTACTTTTTCGTCGTGTGTTGCAAAGACAAAAGTTGCGTTGGTTTCTTTATTCAATGTCACCATCGTTTCCATGATGTGGTGGGAGTTTGCGGCGTCGAGGTTGGCGGTGGGTTCATCCGCCAGAACGAGTTCCGGTTTTTTGACGATTGCCCTCGCGATCGCAACACGCTGACTCTGTCCCCCTGAAAGCTGGGATGGCCTTGAATTTGCGCGGTCTAAGAGGCCAACCCACTCCAGCGCTTCTTCAACGAGCTTCCTGCGACGCGCCGATTCGACTCCCTGCAGCAACAGGGGAAACTCAACGTTTTCGTACACGGTGTAGACCGGAAGCAGATTGAACGTTTGAAAAATAAAGCCGATGTGGTTGTTTCGGAGACTTGCGGCTTCTCTGTGAGAAAGTGATTCGATCTTCCGCCCCAGCACTTCGGCTGTTCCGTTCGACGGGGCATCGAGAGATCCTATGATATTCAAAAGGGTCGTCTTTCCCGAACCGCTGGGCCCAACGAGTCCGAGAAACTCCCCTCTCATCACGGATAGCGTGATACTATCGAGAGCTTTCAGGGTCGTAGGACCGAGCGAATAGATCTTGTCAAGATTTTCGATCTTTATCAGAGGTGAGTTCTGCATATGCCTTTCCGCTTATTGTTTAAACTGCCCGGGTGTTTCTATTCGAACCATCCCTGAATAAAACTGTCTTTACCGCCAAGGCGCCAAGCTCGCCAAGAAATTATGAGTATAAAGGATGACAAGATCCCTGGCGTTCTTGGCGTCCTGACGGTTATTACAATGTTATTCTATAAAGTCCACACTGGAGTCCGCCCTAAATTTCTCAGTGATTAAACACGACCATGACTTGAATTCCGGTACCTGCAAAAGGATTCGCTCCTGTCTGGTTGCTGTAGAGCTGGATATTCTTTGGATCCCAGAAACCCATAAGATAGAAGCTCCAGTTATCGTATGTCCGCTGCCAGGTCACTAGCCGATACCATTCTTGATCCTTCCAGTCACGATAGAAAATTGCCGACACCTGGTCGACAATACCGATCGGGTAATTGAGCGACAATGCAGAGAACCCGGTCCCTTGAGCAGAGGCGAATGGTTCGGCTGGATTATCGGACCGGAAGTATTCCGTCGCAGCATAGAGGCCGTTGCCGGTCGCGAATGTGTAATCTGCACCCACCGTCCAGAGCCGCTGGTACCGGGCATGAAGAAAATTATTCTCCTGATGAATCAGCGCCGATTCAAACCAGACGCCGATGCCGATATCCCATTTTCCATCCAGACCCAGCCGGTCCTCCGGCGCGATAAAGCTGCTCGTGTCGGTTCGCAGCGGAATTAATGAGCTCAAATCTGCTCGACGATGATGATAGGTGACGCCGATTTCTCCCGTCCACATCGGCGACTGCACCCTGCCGCCGTATTCTGATGATTTCTTTTCCGTTGGCGACAGCTCCCAGCCCTTTGGATCATCATTGCGGTAGAGTCCCCACGCCCAGAAATTCGCATTATTCAAAAAGGTGTATCGTGCGAGCAGTGCATAAACTCCGTCCGTCAACTGCAGCGGATCGCGAGGGTCGACACGGTCAAACCACATAAGGGGACGGAAAAACACGGCGGAACCGAAATTAATCTTCTGCAGCCCGAGCCTCGCCTCAAATTTATCCGTCGAAAGTCTGACCCATCCTCGATACGGCTTTATTTCCTCGTCGTACGATGCTGACTCGTTCTTCTGATATCGAGCGGTCACAAAAGCATTCAGCGACAATTCCATATTTGCGTTGAGATGATCGCCGAGTTTTTGTTCAAGCAGGAGGTCGGGAATATAGCGGAGACCTCCGGCAGCCCCCGGCACACTGTCATGGTTCGCGCCCATCCAAACCGACGCCTGGCCGTGCAATTCTTCGCTCTGCGAACGCGCAGTCGCACACATGCAAAGGAGAAGCATGAAATAATTCAGGCATTTGTTCTCTAACGACACTTTTATTCTTTCCCGGAGTACGCCGCGCGATCCGCTGCGGTAATTTCATGACGACTTAGTCGCCGATTTTGTCCCACCTCAAAAGCAGCGTCTCGATAAGGTGGTTTTTGATGGCATCAATGGGAAACAGATCCGGTGCTACGGTGTAGTTCGCGACAACTCCGTCGAAGACAAACATAAGAAGATAACAATCGAGATCGGGTTTGTCGGAACCCAGTTGTTTAATAAGATTGCTGAGGCGCACGAAAGCGAGTTCGAAGTACTGCTTTCCTTTTTTCTTCATCAGCTTCCGGTATTCTTCGTCGAGGCTGAGCTGAAGCGAAAGCCGAACAAGCAGAGGCTTGGTCTTGATCAGGTCAAGCCAGGAATTGACGAGCGAAATGAACCGCTCCTTGGGAGGCCTCGGGTCATCGTCTTTGAAAATCTCTGGGAGGATGTGCTCAATTTCCTCATCAAAAAGTGCGAAAAGAAGGTCCTGCTTCGTGGAAAAATGTGTAAAGATAAGGCCTTTTGAAATCCGGGCCTTTTTCGCGATTGATTCTGTAGTAGTACCGGAATATCCATGCTTCGCAAAAAGCTCCAGCGAAGCCGCGAGAATGGCTTCTCTGGTTTTCCCCCTCATTTTCTCGGCCATTTCTTTCGATCTTGGAGACATAGTATCCTCTCGCTCGGAGACTCAGTTTGACTGACTGGTTAGTTAATGATAATGACCGTATGGCGAAAAGTCAAGCTAAATCTTCAATCTTGAGACACTTTTTGCCGTACTCCCCCTCGATTCCGAAATGAAAAGCCCAGACAAAATTTTGATCATACCGGGACGTTCTACTGATAAAAGAATTTTCACGGTTTTCTCCTTAGACCATCGCGGTAATTTGAAGTCCCAATTTTTTCGCTTGACAACTGGACCTTCTCGTATTATATTCAACCAAAAGGTTGAATAATGGTCCAGGCAAATTTAGACCGAACGATGATGGCACTCTCCGACCCGACCCGGAGAGCGATCCTGAAATTTCTCTCGGGAAAAGAATCGCGGGTGACGGAAATCGCGCGGCCGTTCAATATGTCCCTGAACGCCGTCTCGAAACACATCCTTATCCTTGAACGCGCTCAGCTCGTCCGCCGGCGCCGCAAGGGGAGAGAGCATTTTCTTTCCGCGAACCCCGAACCGCTCGAACAGGCGGCTGACTGGATCGACGACTACCGCAGGGCATGGGAGGAACGGCTCGACCGGCTCGGAGATTATCTCAAAGCGCTGCAAGCAGACCAAAAGAGTGGCGAACGCCGAAAGGTGAAAACGAACGGCCGTTGAAAAGATAAATGAAACGAGCCGGAGAGCCGCCTGAAGAACATGGGCCGAGGCAACACACTCGCCGGATTAAATATATCATAGAGGAGATGTGATCATGGCCAACTACAATCGCGCTGAGATCGTTGTCGAACCGGGTAAACAGGAGATCCTGATCACGAGGGTCTTCGATGCCCCTCGCGAACTGGTCTTCACAATATTGACGGACCCAACGCGCATTCCACATTGGTGGGGACCAAAGTATCTCACAACCGTCGTTGACCTGATGGAAGTGAAACCCGGCGGAATGTGGCGGTTCGTTCAACGAGACACGAAAGGCAATGTGTTTGCATTCCGTGGAGTGTACCATGAAGTAACAGTCCCCGAACGGATCATTGACACTTTCGAATTTGAAGGTCTGCCGGAGAAAGGACATGTTATGCTCGAAACTTTCAAACTCGAAACGCTTCCGGGGAACCGGACGAGACTCACAACACGGTCGGTGTTTCAATCTGTCGCTGACAGGGATGGGATGGCACAGTCCGGAATGGATAAGGGGGTCACCGAATCGTACGAACGGATCGACGATCTTCTTTCCCAAGAGTTCTCGATGACAAGATAAGGATTACTGCGATGCGAAAGCTGAAGATACAAATGCACATGACCATTGATGGATTCGTCGGAAGGACCGACGGCGGCATCGACTGGGTCACCTTCAATTGGGATGAAAAGCTGCGCCTGCGCGCTTTGGCAAACCTTGACAATGTCGACTGCATCCTCATAGCGATGGGGCGTAAATCTGAAATGCAGTTCATCCCCTATTGGACATCTGTAGCGGCCAACCCACAAGATCACTTCTTTTCTCTTGGAAAGAAATTGACAGGCACGTCAAAAATCGTTTTGTCGAATTCTCTCGCACGTTCTGAATGGCCTGATACCGCAGTGATCAACGGCAATTTCATTGAAGAGGCTGCGAAGTTGAAGAAGTTCAAGGGCAGCGACATCATTGTTTTCGGCGGTGCGAAGTTCGCATCTTCGCTGATCGCAAGCCGCCTTGTAGACGAAATACATCTCCTTGTTAATCCTGTTGCAATCGGAGACGGCCTGCCAATTTTCCGAAAAGTTGCGGGAAGACTGGATATGACGTTGATCGAGGCAACACGCTTTGACTGCGGGATCGTGTGGCTGCGCTATGACTGCCGCGGGTCCGTGACGGCATCATAAGACACTGACGAAAGGAAGCAGAGATGAGAACTGTATTTTCATTTCAAATGGTCTCGCTCGACGGCTTCTTTGAAGGCCCGAGCCGAGAACTCGACTGGCATAACGTGGACGAAGAGTTTCATAAATTCGCCGGGCACCAGTTGAGCACGGTGGACACTCTCCTGTTTGGCCGGGTTACGTACCAGATGATGGCGGCCTATTGGCCGGCCGCGGCTGAAAGCGACCCAATGATAGCGGGCAGGATGAATTCCCTGCCGAAGCTGGTTTTCTCAAGAACACTACGTTCTGTTGAATGGAATAACTCAAGGTTAATGAAGGAGAACCTCGTCGAAGAAGTCTCAAAATTGAAGAATCAACCAGGAAAAGATATCGCCCTTCTAGGAAGCGCCTCCCTTCTAACCACACTTATGGATGCAAATCTGGTTGACGAACATCGGATCATGATCGCCCCCATTGTCTTAGGCTCCGGCAATCCTCTTTTCAGAGAATTGGAACGCAGGCAGGGGCTTAAGATGTTAAGAAGTACGGCGTTCAAATCAGGAAACGTATTGCTCGTTTACGCCCCAATTACAAACTAACACAAAAAGGACCGAAGATGAAATCGCTAGAGATTACAACAACATGGGAATCTATGGGTCCGCGCCTGAAGAGCCTGCTGCGCATCGTCGCAGCAATCATGTTCATGCTTGCGGGTACCATGAAGCTTTTTGCCTATCCCGTTGCAATTTTTCCCAACGGCGGCACGGTGCAGTTAATGTCCGAGCTGGGGCTGGCTGGAATTCTTGAGGCATTCGGCGGAGCGCTGCTTCTGCTCGGCCTTTTCACCCGCCCGGTTGCATTCCTCGTCGCGGGCGAGATGGCTGTCGCATACTTTCAAGCCCACTTCCCGGGAGGAGTCTGGCCGAACTTGAACGGCGGTCAACCCGCGGTACTGTATTGCTTTGTCTGGCTCTATTTCTCGGCGGCTGGTGCAGGACCTTGGAGTCTCGATGCGCTGCGAACCAAGCAGCCAAAATAAATTTCATAAAAGAAAAATGCATGGGGAGAATGCAGCGTACACAGTGGTCTAACCGATCAGTTAGAACAATCGAGGTGGAACACAGTCATGCCTGAAAAGAATTCCCCGGGGGCGAGCAACGTCGACCGGGAGATTTCCATTACACCAATTTTCGACGCACCGCGGGAACTCGTGTGGAAGGTGTGGACGGAACCGGACCACAACGCAATGTGGTGGGGCCCGAGGGGTTCACAAACACGATCCGTAAAATGGAAGTGAGGCCGGGCGGCGTGTGGGAGTTCATTATGCACGGACCCGACGGCGTCGAGTATCCGAACAAGGTTTTCCATCGTGAAGTTCAAAAGCCCGAACGGCTTTGTTATGATCAGGGGGGGCCGGGTGATCTCTCCTACTTTCATGTTACCGTGACGTTCGAAGACATGATGGGGAAGACAGAACTCACGATGACAATGCTCTTCGAGACGGCGGAGCAACGAAACGCGGTCGTTGAAAAATAAAGTGCGGTCGAAGACTTGAAACAGAACATGGATAAACCTACCGATTATTTGGCCAAAATATAAAAAAGGAACTGGCGTGCCGACGCAATGTCGCAAGATCATAATTAAACAAAATTCGCGGTCTTGCGGCACGACGAGGAACGGTATGCATCACGCCAATAACTCTGCACAATCCAAATAAATAATACAAATATGAAAAATGAGCCGATTATTGTCGAGCGAATGTTTAATGCACCTGTCGATAAAGTGTGGAAGGCGATTACCGATAAAGACCAAATGAGGCAATGGTATTTCAACGCACTAGAAGATTTTAAACCGGAAGTCGGTTTTCAGACTCAGTTCAATGTCCGGAACGACGGCAAAGACTACCTGCATATCTGGAAGGTAACAGAAGTCAAGCCGGGTAAAAAGATCGGCTACGAATGGAGCTTCGGAGGGTTTCCCGGAAATTCGTTGGTCATATTCGAACTCGTTGCGGCAGGGAAGAAAACGAAATTGAAACTCACACACAAGGGAATAGAAACATTCCTCCCCGATGTCAATCCACCTCTTGCGCGAAAAAATTTCGTCGCAGGGTGGACGTCTCTGATCGGCGACATGTTGAAGAAATTTGTCGAGAAGTAATCGGAGATTTCTGGAGAAGTCCGCGTTGCCCGGCTCCTACTCGACATCTGCCGCAGGCCGGTCCAATTCAAGCTTGACGATCGTATCGATCTTGTCCTGCTGGCCCGCAGGCATATAGAGAGCCAGGCCGTCCGCAGTTTGTTCGAGTTTCAGGCCTTGTCCGGTCAACGATGTCCAAGCGATGATCTTACCGTTGAGGCGCCGGAGTTTCATTTCATCGCCGTTCCATTTCAGAATGTGAAGGTAAACGATATTCCCTTTACGCGTTGAGCCCCCCCATGATCCATTAGGTATGGGACCGCCCCGCGTTTCATAAATGCTCTCTCCGTTTTTGTTCAGCCACTCACCGATCCCTTTCAACACTGCGACCTGTCTTGGCTCGATCTCGCCGTTGGGCATGGGGCCGACGTCGAGCAGAAGGTTCCCGTCGCCGGTAACGCATTGCACCAGTATTCTGATGCAATCTGCAGAAGTCTTCAGTGTATCGTTGGGTTTCCACGACCATTGCGTACCGACAGTCATACACGTTTCCCACGGAATCGATGTATTGTAGTTCCCTACTTGCTGTTCCGGAGTTGCATAATCTGCGTTAGGACTGATCTGAGTCCTGGCGTCGTAATACGCGTGCGTCTCGATATCGAGTCTGTTATTGATGACGATCTGTGGCTGCAAGGACCGGATGAGATGATAGGTGTGTTCCTGATCCCATGGAGAAGGTCCTCCTTCGGTATCGAACCACAGCACATCGATCTGTCCGTAGTTTCCCAGCAATTCAGAAAGATGCGTTTGCATCCGATTCACATAGGCGGCGTTGCGTACTGTCCTGCAATCGGGGTCGCGCCAGTCCATGGGAGAATAATACCATCCGATTTTGACTCCGGCTTGATGAGCCGCGTCGGCAAGTTCTGCGCAAACGTCCCGTTTGAAAGGCGTACTTCCGATATTGTAATCGTCAACTTTCGTTTGCCACAAACAAAACCCGTCGCAATGTTTCGCCGTGAGCACCATATACTTCATCCCCGCCGATCGTGCAATATCAACCCATTGTTTCGCATCGAAAGCAACAGGGTTAAATTTCTTATAGAGATTGTCGTAGATATCGACGGGTATATCACCGGTGCCGGTTTGTTCAATTCCCCGCCGCAATCCGCCGCGCGACCAGCTTATCTCCGTGCCGACAATACTGACAGGACCCCAGTGGATGAACATTCCGAATCGTGCTTTGCGCCACCATTCCAACCGGTGTTCTCTTCCATTTATTGCATTTTGAAGAACGGAATCAGTTTGTCCAAACAAACTCATCGGGACTAATGCAGACATCAGCATGACAGAGACTGAGGCTATTAGCAGAATGATGCCTGCATGAGTGGATTTCTGCATTGTAGGTTCTCCATTTTGTTCAGCAAATTCATCGGCTCCGCCGCAGCAAAGCGTGGAACGTGAAGGTCGGATGTTGAGACGGGAAATAATATAAGTAAATTGTGAGAAATATACTCTGAAGTGAACGGAGGGAAAGGATCGAAGCGACATATCGCTGTTTTCTTAATCGAAGTAGCACAGTCGAAGCCATCTCAAAAAAAAAGTTGTGTTAGCCCTTCGACGCGTCCCCCTTCGGGGGACTTGCTCAGGGTGAACAAATGGCCCGTTCATCCTGAGTAAGCGAACGGAGTGAGCGCATCGTCCACGACCCTACGGGTCGTAGACCCGTTGGGAAGGATCAAATGGAATATTTTTGAAATGGCTTCTACCCATTTCCATCGGATATTTGACATTCACTTCAAAAAGTCTTAGCATGGTGCGAAATATTAAAGAGAACTCATCTTCGCCATAGCTGACAGTTTCTTCCGCGATTAAACTTTGTCGTTATGATAAAACCGGAGAATACACGATGATGAAATTCATGCTACTTATTCTGTTCACATGCCTGACGGCACTCTATCAACCATGTGCAGCAGACGACTTTCCCACACTGCCGCTTGGGGCCTCCGCCCCGTCATTCAACCTCCCCGGCATCGATGGCCGCAATTGGACTCTCAGTAATTTTTCGGACGCCAGGATTCTGGTGGTCGCGTTCACCTGCAACCATTGCCCAACGGCACAATACTATCAGGAGCGCATAAAACAGATCGTTACCGACTACAAAAGCAAAGGCGTAGCGCTTGTTGCCATCATGCCGAACGACCCAACATCGGTGCGTCTTGACGAGCTCGGCTGGACAGATCTGGGTGATTCGTTTGCGGAGATGAAACTTCGGGCGAAAGAGATCCAATTCAATTTTCCGTACCTCTACGACGGAGAAACGGAGGAGGTCTCGAGAGCGTACGGTCCCGTGGCGACGCCGCATGTATTCGTATTCGACGCTGAACGGAAACTCCGTTATGCAGGAGCCATCGACAACTCGGAACGCATCCAGCACGTAACAAAAAACTACCTTCGCAACGCTCTCGATTCCCTGCTTGCCGGGAAAGAGCCTCCCGTCGCCCAAACCAAAGCCATCGGCTGTTCCATCAAGTGGGCGGGCAAGGAAGAATTGGTGAAGGCGTATATCGATAAGCTGGATGAGGAGCCCGTAACGCTCTCAAAAGTGGATACAACCGCACTGCGCGAACTGAGGAAGAATACGTCCGGGAAATTCAGGCTGATAAATTTTTGGGCCACATGGTGCGCCCCCTGCGTCGCCGAGTTCGATGAGTTCGTAACCGTGAACCGGATGTACCGTCACCGCGACTTCGAAGTCGTGACCGTCTCAGTAAACCAGCCGGATGAAGAAAACGACGTACTGCAATTCCTCCAAATGAACCATGCCTCAAACCGCAATCTTATTTTTTCTTCGGGAGAAAGGGATTCATTGATCAATGCGTTTGACCCTGAGTGGCCGGGAGCGGTGCCGTATACGGTGTTGATAGATTCCGATGGCAAGATCATTTATAAAGAAGTAGGGAGCGTCGACATCCTTGCGGTGAAGCACGCTATTCAGAAAGGGTTGAACGCGCGGAAGCCGTGGTGATTGACAAACATATTTGGATGCTGTGGATGGTGTACAAAATGAGCGGACCATCCATTCGGGTAATTGGTTCTTCCCGCACTGTACTTATTTGTTGACTTCCGCCGACGCATGACTTGCCGGACTTTGCCGAAGTGTTGTCAAAGAATCCATTACCGAGACCGCGGGGCCGGGGCTGCCGTCAGCGTTCCAGACGTCTCGTTCAGGCGCCCAATACATAACACCCAATCCTCGCGGGACACTCTTTACGGTATTGATCAAGTCTACCATAAATTGGAGCCGACCTTCGGGCGTCACCGGCCACAACATATCCTCGTTGTTCGCCACTCTTGAACTGTCGTATCCGGTCTCCACGACAAGGAAATCTTTCTTGTAGCGTTTGGAGCACTCCTCCATATTGTGCCGGACTCCTGCGAGCGAGCCGTGATGCCACGGGGGATAAAAACTTTCCGCGATAATATCGTAATCGACATGCGCCGCTTCCACGTGATCGAAAAACCATTTCGTCACGGCCCAGTTACCTCCCTGATCGATATGAATTGCTATCCGAGGGGGCGTGTTTCCTCCCCCGGATTTCACTCCCCGAATTCCCGCCTTAAGGAGTCTGGTTAGTCGATCCCACTGTTTTGTTTCGTCATACGGTTCCGGCAGTGCATACTGTGTGGACCCAGGAATCTGGATCTGCGCCAGCGGCCATAACGTTCCTCTTGTAATTTCATTCCCGATTTGAACCCAGTCGGGCATCGCGCCCGCATCTTTGAACTGCGTTATGACATCGCGGGAGTACTCTTCAAAGCGCCGTTCCAGCGTATCGAACGGTAGCCCTTGCCATGCCGTGGGAACCTCCTGATGTTGAGGGTCGGCCCACGTGTCGGAATAGTGAAGGCACAGCAGTAACGTCGCGCCGGCAGCTTTGATCCGTTTGGCAAGAGGAATCGCATTTTCAAGCGTGTTATTCGGAGCGTTCCGGACCGGAGAGAGAAAAACACGAACGCGAAATGCATTCCAACCGTGGTTTGAAAGGATCGTCAGTTCATCGCTCTGCTTGCCATTTTCCTGGTACCTCAGAGGAGTTCCCCATCTGCCGCGGCCCGGTGCATCCAATGCGCTGATGTCGGCACCGAGGGAAAAATTCGGGGAAGAAATCGTTGAATCGGGATGGACAGTGACTATTACTTCATATTCCGGAGAGATGGCGATACTTTTCACAACGGCCGCCTCCGAGTTCCCTTCGATCTGTGACCATGCATTCTTCGGAAGGTAGATGGGGGCATCTTTTCGCAGCGGAAGGATCTTCAGTTCAAATCCACCAGCAAGAGAAGCTTGCGCAAATCGCTTCAGTCCAACTTCCCACGTCGTCCCATTATAGAAATTGTCATCGAGTAAATGGCCGCCACCGTAGATCCTCGCGGCGTCTCCAACATAGTTGATGGTAAGAAATAAATCGCTCAATCCTGACGGAATATCCTTCGGAACCGTCAACTGCCAAACGGCCGCTTTGTCGAAAACTGAATCGTCTGGAGCGCTTGCCACCGATCCGTGGCGCCAATCGAACGGTTTACCCATCATCACCGGGGATGAGGGGGCCGGTTCGCGTACCTGCTGAACTGTGACAGGTATGCTTTTCGAACCGACATTGGCTGCGTACCGGGCAAATAGTCCCTGATCGTCAGCTCTCAGGAGCATAACTTTCGAATCAATTTCTTCTCCGGCATGAGGAAACACGGAGAGCGAAAAGTTCTTCGTATCGCGCGACCGAAGGTGAAGTGTGTCTGCGTCAGCAAATACATCGGCGGGAGTGATCAACAAATGCTCATGGCCGCCGATCAGCACCTTCCACGAGTTATATGCCTGTTCTTGAGAGAGGAGAACGATGCGGATAATTTTTCCTGTGTGCGACCGGACTTCCATCGCCTCTTTCATTGAAGGTTCAATCCCTGTGAGGTATAACAGGCCGTTCCGCCGCGAAACGGTACCGGTTCTTGAACGGTATGAATCAAAAGAGGATTCTGCAAAAGCAAATTCCGCGGCGATCGTTGATGAAGGAGCAAAAAAATAGTAATCGATTTTTCCATCATCGATCCTGGCGAACGGCTGCGCGGTCGCATATTCTAAGAGAGCGCCGTCGAGGTCCATGTTGACCGGCCAATAGAAGTACGATTGTGCGGGTATGTCGACCGGTTCGCGCGGAATGTTGATCGCTCCGGAGGGAAGCTTTAAAAGCACGGTAACTCCCTTATGTTCCGGGAGCGGGTAATTACGAAGATAGTTGTCAAAGAAGAGGAACCCGTTTTCACCGTGTGTTCGCGCCGAAATGCGCAACGTTGAAGTGTCCCGCTGCCCCGCAGGCACGATGTCGGGAAGATGGGCTGTCGTTAGTGCAAGATCGGGTCCAAAATCCTGGATGAATTGATGGAGGAGCTTCAGCTTTCGGAACGATTGATTCAATTGTCCGAACTCGCGCAACGGCGCCTGAAAGTCGTACGAGACGACAGGGACATCGTTCGGATAGCCGGTGGCTTGCGACTCCTGCAGCGTCGTCAGTTTTCCTTCTGGATTAGTTCCACCATGGTACATATAATATCCGAGAAGATTGACGCCCGACCCGATTGCCGTCAGTGCCATAGATGCGATATCGTCCGCAGATATGTCGACTCGCCGGTGATAGGTAACCTCCATCCCTCCTCCCAGCTCTGCCGTGAATTTGGGGTAGTGCGAGAGTTCCGTTCTTTCCGTTGGACCGGACATTCCCTGCAAAATTCCGGCTGTCCCTGTAGGAGTTGCCGCATGGAATTGATAAACGCCTTCCGGATCGGGGGGCAGTTCCTGCCTGCTTCCGCCCCACGGCTCATCGGGATATCCGCCAAATACCGGAATGACCTCGCGGTCCGGGTACACGGCATTGTCCCACCCCGTGACGGTATACATCGGCACATCGAGTCCGGCTTCGATCGCCATTTGCTTGAGCACGGAAATGTGTGCTGCGCCGCCGTTTGGTGCGCGGTTGGAATATTCATTCTCGATCTGGATCCCGATAACAGGACCGCCGTCTTTCCAGAGGAACCCTTTCAGTTGTTTTCCGATCTCGTTGTAGTACCTCTGCACGTAGGAAAGGTACACGGAATCATTCACTCTTGTCGGGACCTTTGCAATAAGCCAATCCGGAAAACCGCCATTGCGCACCTCGCCGTGCGCCCAAGGGCCAAGACGCGGATAAACGTACATATCATGTTTTGCGCATAATGCGACAAACTTCCTCAAATTTCGCTGACCCGACCAGTCGAACTGCCCCTCGAATTCTTCATGATGGATCCAAAATATGTAGGTCGAGAGAATCTGGATTCCGCCAGCCTTCATTTTAAGAATTTCTTCTTCCCAATATTTTTCCGGATAACGGCTAAAGTGAAACTCTCCCATTACCGGGAGCCAGGGAGAGGAATCCATCATCAGATACCGGCTGTTCACAGAAAGAATTCGGCCGTCCGGGGATTTGCCCGCCGTGCTGCTCCCCATTTCAAGATAGCCCGTCTCGGGAGCTGTAACGCCTTTGCTTGCGTCGATCGTGAACAGCGTGCCAGTTCCCGATTTCGTTTGCGCAGACGTCTGAAAAAAACCGATCCAAATGAACACCGACACGAAAACATAACGGGATATCGATAGTGTTGGTCCTCTCATATCTTTTCTGAATCCGCCTTTCTTATACCTATTTAACAAATATTATGCGCAAGAGCACTATTTTCTATATGGATCGTTCTAACTGGGGCCACACTTCTCTGAGCAGGGCTTAGCATACACTCCCCTCCATTATTATTTTGCTGCTGGAATCGTTGCGCGCACGCCGCGATTAAAGTAACGAGTTGCGAAACGGGAATCAAGAATTTGGGACAAACCGGCAGCTCAGCCCGGACGAAAAAAAACAAATCATTCTGTGTCCGTTGGATCGTTTTTTGTTAGCTATAGCAGTGAATAATTGCCCTTTATTTGCTGGTGAATCAGGCCGAATACCACGTAATTAAACGAATACCCGGTTCCACTCGTCTAAATTGTTGATGGGATTGCAATTCATTTCCGGTACTGATCGCATGAGACACAGACGATTCAATCGACTTAGTGTTACAGCAGTTCTCGCGGCATATCTAGTCACTAGTGTTTTTAGTGCTACGAGTCTCCTCGGTCAATCTTCATTTTTCAAACTCGACAACTCCATTTCATTCCGAAATGATCGAAGCATCGTCCTGGACGAGCGCCCCTATTGGACAGCTCACAAACATCTCATATCATCGGAGCAATCCTCTAGCGACCACATCCTCGGCACTGCATCCCCCTCTATCAATGTCATTGAATCGGAAGGGACGCTCGACCGTCACGAAATATATCTTCCGGCAGCTTCACACCTCTTTTCCTCAAACGCACTTCGCGCGCCCCCGCTTTCATAAGCACTCGTTCCAGTTCTAGAACTTTTCAAAGCCGTCCGGGTACTGATCCCGCATACGGCACACCCATTCACAATAATCCAAAGGAACGGACCATGAAAGGAATGCGAAATATTTCGCTTTTCCTCCTCCTCGCCAGCTCCGCGGCATTGTATTCAGGATGCAGCAGCGGACCGAGTGCCGATGAATTGGCACAACTCGACCAGCTCAAATCGGAGGTGGAGTCGCTGAAAAAAGAAGTCGCGGCTAAGGCGGTGGAAAAGGAAACACTTGAAATGCAGGTCAAACAGAAGAGAGACGAATTGGCGGCAGCCGAGAACAATCAGAAGCTGACGCGGGAACGCCTCAAAAGTCCGCAATGACGGATCCACAAACCATAAAGGAGAATAACATGAGAAACAGGGTTCTATACCTAGCGGTTGCCCTTCTTGTCGTTGCGACTGTATCACCGGCACAGAACAAGATCTCGAAGGAGGAATGGCAGAAACAAATCAGCGACTACACGACCCAGCGCAACAATCTCAAGAACCAGTTGGCATCATTGACAAAGGAGTCCGACGGTCTGCGGGCGACACTCGCCGCTCTCGACAACCAGATCCAATCAACAAGAGATGAAACGCTCGCGTTGACAGGCGCAACAGACGCTGCGCGCAAAGAGTTCGAGCGCCGGCTGCAGGATATTGAGAGCTGGGTTGCCGCACTGCTCCCGCTATCCGATCAAGACCTCTACGTCCACAGGTTCGAAGTCGATTCGATGCAGGCAGATAAGGATCGTCTGATGAAAGAACGCATCGCCTCTGCGGAACGCTACTTTGAGCGTCTTCAAAAGATTCAGAGCAAGATCGACAACCTGCGGGCCACTCTCGCCCATATTAATTCAACAGAAGAATCGGAGCAGCAATATGTCGTGCGTGCATGGGCCAAGTACCACGATTGCCTCTGGAACATTTCAAAGAAGAAACAGATTTACGATAACCCGTTCCTCTGGCCGAAGATCTGGCAGGCGAACAGAAATCAGATCAAAGATCCCGACATCATCCGGATCGGTGAACATCTAAAAATCCCGGCTGCTGGAGGACTGACAACCGCGGAAAAGAATGCGGAACGGGAATACTGGAGCAAGCGGCATACATAATATGAGGTGAAGCTTGTGCACCGGAGATACCCTGCACAACAAAGCCCTCCATGACGCATCCATGGGGGGCTTCGTTTTTCACGGGGCACTGATCCCTGACGAGAAGATCAGGACACTGCAAATAAATCCTCGGAGTCCAATCCAACCATTAAAAAAGAAGTTCTATCTCTGCCCGCTGCTCGCTTCCTACCTCTATCTTTCCCGTCGCTGACCGCCCCTCGGGCGATTTGATTCCACCCGTGCTCTTTGCCTCCCTCTCTGGTTTGCACGTACGACTCCCCGCCGTGCGTATGGCGATCGAGGTCTGTACGCTCTGGGTATTTCTGCTCTCCGTACAATGGAAGTCCTGGCAATTATTGTCGCGTGGCTGCTGTATGCTGCGATTGCCACTGGACGATATGGATGATAGTACGCAGGGTAATAACCATAGTGATAGGGGCTATAATATAACCTGTGCGGATGCCACAAGTATGCCCACAGCACAACATCCGCGGGCACCCAGGCTCCTGTGTAGTAGTATCCGGGACCGTAGTATGCGGGTTCTCCATAGACAATGACATTCGCCGATTCAGACCCTCTCTCGATTTCAATTGTCGCTATTTCGTGATCGGCACCTGTACTATCTATGACCGCGAATGAAAAGCCTCGCATGTTACCTTTTCCATACTCTGTGACGTGAATGTAGTCCACATTGCCGTCGCCGTCAAGATCCAGATTGTTCACCGACCCCGGGGCATTCAGCTTTTGTTCTATCTCAGCAGCATTTTTGCTTTGCTTAACGATCTCTGTAACTGCCCGCAGGTCGAGTTCAGCGGCGGCGGGCGTCGATGTCGTTGTTACCGTCTGCTCTTGTGCATAACTCTTCTGTTGACCGCATGTAATTGTTAGTCCTGCAGAAAGGGAAAAAATAATCGCAAATGAATAACTCTTCATGAATATCTCCGGAAAGGATGATTAGTGACCGCCAAAATGATTCAGTCTATCGGCAGTTCCGCAGAAGACTCTACGGCAATTAAAGAAGCTTCAAAGATCCGACCTTCCAGTGCAGCCGTTCCTATTGGCGGCAGATATGAGCAACCTATGTTGTGATGATAGATGTTAGATAATGCGGCACATATACTTAGAAACCCGTGCCTAGAAAAAGTTTCATTAACTCGAGAAATGCCCGATGGATCGGACTACAGGTTAAATCTACCGGCAGATTTTTCATGGGATAAAGACAAAAAGGGCGGCCCAAATCGGGTCCGCCCTTTTTTATCCGCGAGTTCTCCACCGCCGGACCATCACGTCCAAGAACGACCTCTTCTCAACGGCAGTGAACGAACCGCTTCCAAAACAAATTGCGTCATATCTATGGGCTGCCTGCTCATTTTGCAACCACGATACGCCGATCGCCATCGCGCATGAGAACCACATATTTCCTGCTGTCCTGACTGAATTCGACGGTGCTGAATTCCGAAACCGTAACGGAAATATCTGAGGTATCCGAAAGGAGCTGTTGGAGCACCGCAGCCGGAATTACAGCTTTCCCGGAATTGGTTGCCAGGAGAAGCGTGTAGCCGGTATCAATTTCCACCAGTTTGTCCGGGCCGCCGTCATGAATGCCCGGCTGCACCCCTCCGGACCTTTCTCTCACTCCGGAACCTGAGAGAGCAAATCCATCAGAACCGAAATCGATCACCGGGATAATTCTGATGAGAACCCCCGCGACGGGATTTCCCCCCGACCATGAGAGGGCCATGTCGCTGTCGGCATTTATCTGCTGGCCGTTCACATAGCTTGTAATATTGATGAGAGCAGCAGGAGATGTGATGGAGACCTTTGTTGCGGGGAACGCCGGTGACCCGGTCGCCTCAAATTCATAACTCGTACTTGCGGCAAAGCGCACGCCAGTGTTTTCCTGGCCGAACAAATGGGGGAATAGAGAATAGAACGCTCCGCTGAAATTATGCCGGATCTTTCTGAACTGCTGGTGATTTCCGGAATAGTTCAAATAGACCGAACCGATGTCCTCCCCGAAGCGCTGTGCTCTCAGCCCCGACAAATCTGCACTCGTGTCGAAGACGACCACGGAGGCGTCTCCCTGCCTCTCCGGGTCCTGATCCGCCGGTCCCACAAACTGATTCCAACCGATGGAAAATACCCCGTCACTGCTGTCGATGGGAACTCCGGAAATGCGTGCGACAGTCAGCTCGTCGACTATAATTGACGCCCCGACAGAGCCCTGGCGGTCTCCTTGCTGGCCGGAATAATAATATGGTTGATTCGATTCCGAACAACCGGCGAACTCCGCCACTCCGATGATCCCCGCGATAAATAACCGTGCAATTGCATTCTTCTGTTTCATAGACTTCCCACTATGACTTGGTTATTTGATCAGTACCATTTTTCCAGTTACCGCTTTTTGACCGCTCTGCAAACGATAATAATAGACGCCGCTCGCAAGCGCGGAACCGTCAAACGAAACAGTTTCCACCGTTTCTCCCTTCACAACGCCGTCGATAAGAGTCGCCACTTCCTGGCCAAGCACATTGTAGACCTTCAGCGTCGCAGTTCCTGTTGCAGGAAGCGTGAACGATATTTTCGTGGAAGGGTTGAAGGGGTTCGGGTAATTCCCGTTCAACGTCATGGCTCGCGGTATGCCGGCGTTTGTTCCTTTAGCCGGAACACCGGCTATCGCATTGTTTACGTTCCATGGATACCGGTATGCACGATAGCTGACGACCTGATCGGGCAGCGTCATCTCAAAGACTTTTTTTCCGTCACTCGTGACTTCAGTGACAGATGGGTTGGTCGCCCCCCATCCTATCAATGTATTGCCGTTCGGCAATCGCTGCACATAACCCATCGCAACACTGACGTAATCGGGGTTGTTCCTGTACTGCCATACGAGTGTTGCGACCTTGTTGACCTCGTCCACCTGGTACTCAAGAGCGCGGGAGAACGGCGGGTTATGGAAGTTGCCGTTGTCGAATAACGTAAAATTTCCGTTGGCCAGCCGTCGAATGGCATGCTGGTGTGAATAGCCGATCGAATCATTGACAAACATGAATTGATTATTTTTCCCGCCCATTCTCCAGATCGTGTTTCCGGTCGACCGGTCGATCTTCGTGATCTCGTCCAAGTGCCGTGAAGAAAGAAGAATGTTGCCGTCTCCGTCCAATTCAATCGCATTGCCATGTACGTCATCGATCGTTGCTGCCGTCAGGTCTTCATGCGTTGCGTCGGTTATCTGAAAGTGGTCCCAGCTCCTCCATTGGAAAACAACGTTCTTGTTCTGGTCGAGTTCCTGGAGGATAATCCCTATCACAGTGGCATATGGTTGCCCGCCGGCAACAATTTTTGACATATCGACCGGTTCAGGGTCTTGCGCCAGCAGCAATGCATGTCCGTTAGGCAAGAGCCGCAATTCGTGCTCATCGGTCGTATACCCATTCCCGCATCTGTAACTGTTGACAGGTTGGTACGTCGAGTCGATTTCAATGAACATCCACGGACCTTCGTCAAAATATGTCAGGTGGCCGTTTGGCTGGATAGTAAGACCCAGTGGAATACCCTCGGTCTGTTTGTAGAAAACAGGGCTGCCAGAATTCGTGAGAATCATCACGTACGGGGTCGAGACGACGCTGCTGGTCCAGGAAAAATTGCTGAGGAAAATGTACCCAGGTGCTGTCAGGCTGTCCGTCGCAATACTAATACTCGGGAATGTTGCCGGGAGCGATGAATCCTTTACTGCAGCAACGGAAGAAATCGACGAGGGATGAGGCAGGAAAGGAATTTGTCCTTCCGACATTATCTGCACGGGGGGAAGATCCATTGCTTTTGGTGTTATCGAAAAGCTGAATGAAACAGGGTCGGCCGACGTCCCGTCTTTCAGGCGCAACCCAGTGCCGAACGTAACTGCGACTTTCTCTCCTTCCGTGAACGCTACGTTCGGGTAGAATATTACCGTCCTCCCGTCATCCGAGAGGACAAGGCGTCCGGCATGCTGGCCGCTGGCGCCGGCAATGACGGAAACTAGCCCGCCCGTCGCAAGACTTGACGGGTCAATTTCCTTGCTGGTTCGGACGGCGATAGTGGTCTGCGGCAAACTCAACGACGAGCCAGGGACCGGCGAGATGTATTCAACGACTGCACGGCTTTGACTTTGGGCTTCAACACGTGCAATCGGTAAAAGAAATGACAGAAGCACAACCTGCGCGTACCAACTTCCCTTCATGATCCTCTCCTCTTGATGTGCCGATTTTTCGCCTCAGAATCCTCTCCTCACATTTTCCTCGATCGGTAATCAGCGCGAATTGCGCGGCAAGTTTTAACAGACAGTTCCAATTACGTCACACAGATCCTTCTTCGCCAAGCGGTAACTTTTTTTTGACACCGCTCGGTCGGGGAAGGTTTAGTATCTTTTCTCGGCTGCATGACAGGCTTATGATTGCGCTATTTCAACAACATCATTTTCTTCACCGCTTCGAACGAGCCGCTTTCGATCCGATAGAAATAGACACCGCTCGACAGGGCTGAAGCATTGAACGAAACCTCATACGACCCGGCGTTCTGATTTCCGTCAACCAGCATTGCAACTTCCTGGCCGAGAATATTATAGACCCGCACCGCAACTCTGCCGGACGCAGGGAGTGTATAACGAATCGTTGTGGATGGATTGAACGGATTCGGATAATTTTGCTCGAGAGCGTATTGCACCGGCTGAAGCGCCGTCGCTTCCCCGACGAGATTCACTATGGCGAGCGGCGCGAGTGAAAGCGAGACAACGGCGTTGACAGGATTTCCAGATTCATCATACGAAACCGTGCCGGTGCTTGATCCATACACACTGGATGAAGGTCCGGATCCGACGACGTATCCAAAACGGTCGACTGACAGAGAGTAGATTCCCGGAGCGAGCCCGCTGACAGTGTAATTCCCTTTGACATCAGTGATACCAAATCCTGCGACTACATTTCCTTTAAATGCATAGACGACAGCACCTGTCACCGTGGAAATTTGACCCATCAGATTCAGGTTTCCCGAAATAGTTGCGAAGCCGTCAACCGAAGTTGGAATTTCATGAACATAAATATTGATGCCGGTTGCAGTGTTCCCGCTGATAACAACTTTTGTTGCCCTCCTCCACCATGTTGATATCGTGTCCGTGGTATAGTATGCAGGTGCATAGCTGCCAAGGGGAACGGCGAAAACAAAATACGAACCGGGCAGAAGATTCCCAACGGTGAAACTGCCGAGGGAATCGGTATCGGCGACATATGAGCGGGGCTCTCCGAACACAATATCTGTCGTGGTCCAACGGTCCCGCGTAGCAATGATACGGGATGGAACTCCGATATCGAGCGCAGAATCGAGCACACTCCCCTCGATCGTACCGAGAGCGATCGAAGGGATCTTTGGAAGCGCAAAGTTGATGCCGGAACTGTCTTTCAGCAGCACAAGCGCCGCCGCAGAAAGCATGTCGGACTGCCCGGGATAGAACACCGTCCCGTACCCCGGATCTTTGGCAAACGCGATGTATGTCCCCTTGGGGAGTTGAAGTGAATAGTTTCCGGCCGAATCGACTTTCGTCTGGAAGACTTCCGCTGAGTTTCCTTCAATGCGAAAATCGTCTCCCGCTTCATGCATATCAAAGAATTGCCGGTAGTCGTCGACGGTCATATTGCTGTTGAACGCAAAGCCGGCCCTGACAAAGAATACGTGTGAGCTGTTAAGCGGAACCATCCCCGAGTCGGTCACGATACCCGATACGGTTATTTTCGGCTTTCTTGCTGCTCCCCCTGAGAGGGTAAAATTAACGATCGTTACGGCCGGACTGTCTGCAACCGGAATTTTGTTCGCTTCAGTTGCGGTGGCCTTGCCGTCGTACCATTGGCTTTCATATTGACGAGAAGGAGAAATTGCGTGCAGCTTGTAGGATCCCGGGTCGATTCTAGGAATCCGGTAATTGCCGTTATTATCTGTTCTCGCCGTATATACATAAAAACCATCAAGCGGAATACTTGTAACGCTTGGACCTGATACTTGCAGCACTTCAACAACAACATTAGGGATTCCCGTATTAGTCGTATCCGTAACTTTTCCTTGTACAATGCCGTTCCCTCCGGAAACGGCAACCACAAAGCGCTGTTGAATGCCGACAACCAACGCATGCGTCGTATACGCGACCACCGCCGTTATCGAAATGGAATACCAGCCTCTTGCAGCCGGTGTCCAGGTCACAACGCCCGACGCCGAATCAATGCTGAAACCGAGAGGGTCCAAGCGATCCACCCTGTAGCGGACAATAGCCGTCGAATCTTTCACAAATAGATGGACGGTGTAGTTGTACGGAACTCCCGCCTGAGCTGTAAGCGGAGGCTGTGAGTCGAAGTGGAACGGCATGAGTGACGGAAGCATATCCATTTGAGCTTCCGCGGTTTGACCGAATGCCGCTGCGATGGTGAGCGCCGCAATCGCAAAAAATAAGTGACGTTTGCACATATGTACTCCTACGGGTTTATGTGTGATTGTTTAAAAACAAAATTAGATTCATCTTCACTATTACGATCTCCTGCGCTTACCCCGGGAGCAGCCGAACCGCGCCGACGTAAACGATCGGTCGGTGTGACGTATTTATTTTATTAATACCATCGCCTTTGTAATTTCGTTTGCATTAAAGCGGAGCGAATAGAAATATTCGCCTGCCGCTAACGTGCTTGCGTCAAAATTTGCAAAATGTTTTCCCGCCTCCTGCCGGCCGTTGACAACGGTCGCAATTTCCCGGCCGATGATGTCAAACACTTTTAGCGTGACAAAACCGCCGACGGGCAGATCATAACCGATGATGGTCGTTGGGTTGAACGGATTCGGATAATTTTGATCGAGAACGAATCGCGCGGGGATTTGAGCGTTGTTCGCCGCGACCTTCGTTATCGACTGAATTTTTTCAAGCCGGACAAGGTCGAACAAAACTTCCCCGGAAACTACTTCAGTCTCTCCCGCAGATAAATGAACTGCGATGGTATCGTCCGGCAAAAGTGAAAGCGTATCGACCAATGAATATTGCATCCAGGACGATGAATCGCATGGAATTTCCTTGAAACTGACCCAGGCATTGTTCAACCACTGGCCAATGCGGAACCTGCTTCTTGGGCCGTTCAAGTTCTTGATCCACGCGCTGAGCTGATAGACGCCTGCGCCCGATTGGCCGGAAATATACGTTCGTGCAAAACCCTCTTGAGGAAACCATCCTGGGCTTAGCTGTAACGACCACTGCCCGCCGCCTGGAGGGGCATCCTGGACCAGCTTTCCCAATACCGAGTCCGCAACCCATGAGTGAAGCGTTGGCTGATCGTTCATTTCAAAGCTTGAATTCTGAATGAGGTTTGTGCTATCGGCCATCGGGGATGAATAGCCTTGATGACAAAGAAGAACAGCGAAGACGACACAAAGCACCGTACTTCGCTGAGTTCGAAATCGACGAACTTTCATACTGGCCATCGTTGATCCTCTTTGTTAGTGTCAAACTCACAATGAGTCGTCGACTGGTGCGTACATCGTGAGTGATCGGTGTTGTCGGACTTCATGCGAAATTTTAATAGTTCACTTCAATAGCGCCAATTTCGTTGTTCTCAGGAAGCTGCCGGAGCGCATTGTGCAATAATATATTCCGCTTGAATAGCCGGAAGCATTCCATTCGACCCGGTATGAACCGGGCAGTTTATAGCCATCCACAAGAACTGCAGTCTGTTGTCCAATTTCATTGGTAATTGTGATCTTCACATTTAACGCTTGGTGCACGTCATACTGAATCACCGTAGAAGGATTAAAAGGATTAGGATAATTCTGAGATAAATCAGCTTGTAGAGGGATAAGCTTGTCGTGGTGCGCGATTAACGTGACATCTCCATACGTGCGCCCGGAAATTACTGCCCCCACCAAAGAATACCACGAATCGGTTCCAGCATTCAAGGAAATGATTCCGATACTATCGGCAATATCGTCTGAAATCAAGCCGCCGGAGAAACTCAGCACTCTTCTCGTCTGGTCAAAGACCGGCATATTGGAGTCGCCAACGAGAGCAATCGGGAAAAAATATTTGTTCACCCTATAGTCTGAAAATGTGTCGCCTACGGATTTTGAAAAGTCATATCGGATGAATTCCGAAGAATCAGCCGAGGCAAATTGATAAATTTTTGAACCATCCTTTCTAAGGTAAAGTGACATGAAATATTTGTAAGTTTGGTTATTAGGCATGAGAGTGTCTTTGCCCAATTGATAAGAAGCTCTAAAAATTGGAAAATCGCTGAACGCGCTGTATTCATCGTAGACCCATTTGTCGTTACCATCAAATGGGAAAGTAAAAGTGTTTTGTGATAAGCAAATCGAAGTTGACAATCCGAAAAAAAGGATAAGTGCTTTCATAGGTTCCCCGCTGAATTATGAAGTGAAGCCATACTGCGAATTTCCTTGATAGCGGTCATTCTAGTATCGAACCGAACTTCCAAGAAGATCGCACGCTGATCAGCTCGAGCATGCATGCGACGGTGAGACGACGTCGTATTGTGTATTGCGCGGTTATTCATCTTTGATCTATTTTGCCGACCTCACGCGTACTAACAACGGCAGCTTGTCCCGCAGCCTTGAGCAGCTGAGTAAGTCGCATCTTATTTCAAAAGCAAGAGTTTCTTAGTTTGTGTGGATGTAGATGTTCTTAGTTGGCAGAAATATATCCCGCTTGGATGTGTGACTGCATTCCACGAGACTACATGCTCTCCCGGAGTCAACCGGCCTTCAATGAGATTCTCTTGCTGCCTGCCAAGCAGGTCATAAATTCTTAACGTTACATATTCGGCGGCAGGAAGGGTGAAGCGAAAACTGGTTTCCGGGTTAAAGGGGTTAGGGTAGTTCTGATATAACATAGGAGCGATGGGTAATTGAATGTTCCTCGCTTGAACATTCAAAATGGTGCCGGTGGTCTTTCCATCTATTATTGCTCCTGTCATGTGATAGGAGACGCCGGGCTCCATTACGAGGCTGACCAGACCCACGCTGTCACTAATTGTCCAGTCAAAGAAATCATAACTCGTCGGTCCGTTTCCTTGCAAGTCAAGGAATACCCAATACGAGTGGCTGGTTAATATGTCTGTATATCTGCCTCCCAGAACTATTGTCCTCGATCCTTGTAAATGGTGACTGATTGTATCTTTTGGAGAGGCGGCAAAATCAAAAAGAACAAATTCTATTGAGTCAGTGTAGCTTATAGCATAGACTTTTGAACCCTCTTGTCTCATGAGATCGGCGCTAAAGAAAGTTCCGGCGCATATCGCATAGGTTTTGCCGTTTGGCAGGGTGGTGTCGCCAGTTATTCTGGTTTCCCATAAGCCAAAATCTGGATCAAGTGATTGGTATTGCCAGAGGTTGCCTGTTTGCAGGGGATACAGGCCTTGAGCAAAAATTTGTGTACTGATACAAATTAAGAATATGGTGAGACAAGTTTTCATTGTAGACCTCAATTTGACTTCGAAGAAAGATGCGCCCCAAGCATGAATGTTCGAGTTGGCAGCCAACTATATTGATCGCTTACGAACCGGCCGGGGAATCGACTTTCCCGATAAAGAGAATCGTTCCCGATTGATGTTCCCGAATCGCAAAAATGAAGGGACGATCGATACGCATCTGCGGAATTTCAACAACCACGGTCGCAACAACGGTTATCACTGTGACGGCCGCGGCTTCGGTTCCTTCTTCGTTGACATCCACGAACGTTTTGTGCAGAACGTCGGATACAAATAACCCACCCATCTGACGTATATGGCTGAGATCGGCTCTCGAAGGATCAAACACTATTCCCATGCCGAGCGCCTTTAGATCTTTTGCCAGCGACCTCGAATAATTCATCGTGAATTTGGGCATAAAAAGATCAACCTTCGCCGAATCCAATCTGGCAATGACCGTGTTCCATTGATCCATCGTTAACGTCGATGCAAATTGATCTATTGACGTACCGGCAGCCGGTAAGATGACCGTCATCGTGTATGACTGGTCGCCGTACGGCAAGTCGATCGCCTGCAGTGTCTTATCGCCGAAATAAGCGTAGGTGTTGCTCTGGCCCATTAATTTGCACTGTGCGGTGCTTCCATCCGAACAGGTAAATGTGGAGGTTTTGGTTTTTGTCGTGTCGAACGTGTGCGTCCAGGCTCCTTTAAAATAAATGGCGTTGATAAGGTACATCATGGCATCGGTCGGAATAGGGCCGTCCAAGATTGTTGGTATTTTACCGTATGTTTTCGTGTCTACCCAGCCGTTAATGGTTTGCACAGCGCTGGGGAGGCTAAAATCGAGGCCGGCTACCTTGGCATCAAAATAGTATGTGTTGACTGTTAAGAATTCCGGAAGCACCTGGAATCCATTCCTGTACCAGATGGAATTTGCATTTTGAAATATCACATGACCGTCAAGAGCCGATAAATACGCGGAGCTGTTCTTGTATGCATTGTTGATGTCGGTTAGCGTCATTCCCTTATCGCCGAGCGCGTTTTCCAACGAATCGAGCGTGGGGCCGTTGGCGCCGTTGAGCAGCATGCCGAATGCCATCGAAACGCTGAAGGGAGAAATGAACACATTCTTATTTTGCTGGCTTTCATTGATCTTTGCAAATAATTTCAGCCCGAACGCGTTGTCCGATGAGGCGATACTTTTTTCCAATGAAGTAAGTGTACCCGGAAGTAGTTGTCCTTGCGAAGGCCCAACGCTGTCAGTTCTGCAGCCTGATTGTACAACTGCAAGAATAATAACAAGCGCTGCACCGAAAGTCTTGTACATAAGGGACTCCTTTCTTATGCGATGAAAACAAATCCCTTCCCTCCATGATCAATAATGCTATACTTCGCGTCGGTAAAGCTATAAACTTTGTTAAAAAGAGATGCCGTTTTTCTTATGATCAGTTTGCGGATGATGCATCATCGTTGTCGTGAATATAGACTGCGATATCCGTCCACTAAGTCGTCTGTCAGATAGAGCGTGTCGGAGGCCGCAAGCTCGAAGTATTGCGGCCAGAACCGGACCGAATCAGCGTAATGAATAATCTGGCTCGAATCGATCTGTCGCACGGTATAGCGAGTCGATGCATACAGCGTATCGTCGCGATACGACTGATAAGTCCCTTCGGAACCGAAAGAAATTTTCATCGTATACCCCGCTGAAGCCGGAGTAATCGTGCCCCCTGTAAACCCGCCGCTTGACCTTATCCAGTTCCACGTGCCAACAATCGTTGTGTTTGAACTTGTTGAATTTTGAGTCGGTAGACTTTTTGAACATCCCACGAGAAGAAGAGGTATCATGAGACAGACGACAATAGATTCCAAGACCAAAAACGATCGCTTCATAGCATCCTCCTTTCTGTTTGTGCCGCCTTCCTATTGGGCTCTTCGCCTCCCTCCATTTCGGACCGCACAAGCCATGCACGAAGCCGGCATAACGAGGTAAAACAGAACACTCCGGTTCACTGCATAGAAACACAAATAGGATGCCGCCAATTTTTCTATGTTTTTGAGCGGATAGGGGGAATTCCAGAAGTTTGGGCGCGCAAATCCTGCGCAGTATGCGCACCGGTTGCGCCCTATATTTTTATGCGAAGAGAGAGGCTGGTTCCAGATCCTGGCATGCCCGCCGGTCCGAGGGAAAGCGTTGCGGAGTTTGCACTGCCAAAAACATCTACTTCAGATGCGATATAGACGATGGCAAATGCCGAAAATGCGTACGCTTCTGCTTTGTAGTATTTGTTGTAGGCGGAATATTTTGATTCGATTGTTGACGCTGCCGTGGCAGAGAGATATTCATTGCGCGTGGAACTCCTCAGCACTTCGAATGCTATTCCCGCTCCAAGCGTTCCTATTCCTCCCGCAAGAAAGAGGTAACCGGCTGTTGTTCTCTTGGTGTGGAGCTGCTCCCAGCCCGGAAATACAACCGTACGAAAAGAGACAACCAGAGATCGCCGCAAAGGAGGCTCCGCAAGCGTATCCGGCTCGGACTTTCTACGAGCATCGAGTTGGGCTTTCGTTTCGTTGAACACTGCCAGGATCTTCGGCGATGTGAGAATAGGATCGAGTTCATATTGGGGATCGAGTTTAAGAAGCGCAGCAAAATGATCGCTCGCCAGCGACAATTTTCCTTGCGCCACGAGCGAAAACGCTATCCATTTTTCAGCTGCAATCACCGCAGAATCGGTGAGACCAGGCATCTCGACGACGCGACGCGCTTCTACTTCCGCGTTCACATACAATCCCGACTCAAACAATGATTCGATAGAATGAAATGCAGAATCGGTGGAAATGGACTGCGCGGACGCCGGTCCTGCCGCGACAACCATGAAAAGGATAATGCGCTTCAGGTTCTTCATCGCGAGAATGAAATGGAAAGATGCACTGTGTCGTGTGCGGCGATAGTTATCTCCTGCCGGATATCCTGGTACGCCGGGTTATGAAATCTGACGTGATGCCTCCCGGCAGAAAGTACGACCGCTTTATCCAGTGGAGTTGTGTCTCTGTAGATATCATCGACGTAGATCTCGGCCCAGGGGCTCGCGGCGCAGTTCAGAAATCCGGCGCTCGTGAGAAAATTACAATCGACGTGAAGCTGTGAGCCGCGGCTGACGCTCACCGTCTTAACGACGGGTTCGAAAGAAGGATGAGTGAAGACAATCGTGTGGGAACCCGAGGCGAGATCAACGGGCGCTGCGAGCGGTGTCTCCCCGAGAAGCGAATTATCCAGATACACTTTCGCCCACGGCGTGCTGGTTATTGTGACCGAGCCCGAATCGGCCGAATTCGTAGTTTCATTCGATGCCGTCTTCACCGGCTGCTTGTCTTTCGATTCATCTTTTTTCCGCGGGATGGTTGATTCTTCTGAAGGCGTTACCACAGGCTGCTGTGCAATTGCCGTCTTGGTGGATGTACCTGAAACCGGCACAGAGGCACGTTCGTTTTCAGGATGGGATTGTTGCTGCGCGGGAATCCGGTGTGCTAGTGAGTTGAGGCCGTATATCGCCGCCGCAACGATCACCAATGCAGCGATGACAGGAAGCGGCCGAATCCATTTTCCCTTGAAAGAACGAGCCGGAGCAACGGCCGCATGATGCCCTTCATCGTGGAGAGCAGTCAACGCCTCATCCGCGGAAGCAAATCGCTTCCGTTTATCGGGGTTCATCAGCCGTTTGATAAATTCAACGAATTCCGGCGACGATGCACGAACGAACCGATCGAGCATGTCCGTCTTGAATGCGCTGACCTTGTTGAGACATTCCGAGTACGTCAAGCCTTCGAATAGGCGTTCTCCACTCAGCGTTTCAACAACCGTCGCACCGAGCGAAAACAGGTCGGCGCGGACGTCCGGTTGTTCGCCGAGGATCTGTTCAGGTGCTAAGTAGGCAGGTGTCCCGACGAGCATTCCTTCCGTCGTCATCGTAGAAGGAACTGAGATACGCGCGAGGCCAAAATCGCTCAGCTTGATCGTCCCGTTCACATCAACCATGATATTTCCCGGCTTGACGTCGCGATGGATGATCTGCTGTCCGTGTGCCGCACTTAGACCGCGCAGGACGTGAAGTGCAACGGTGGACGCGAGCGCGAATGTCCGCTTTGCTTCGTCTGCGATCAGCTCTTTCAGCGACGTGCCGTCGACATACTCCATGACGATCGCCGGCGCCCCGTCAACCTCGGTTAGGTCGTACACCTGCACGATATATTCCGAACGAAGCGCAGCACATGCCCGTGCCTCACGGATAAACCGCTCCCGGATCTGCTCATCATACGCGAGATGGCGGTGAAGCACCTTCAGCAGAACACGCCGGTGGAGTGTATCATCGTATGCCCGGAAAACTCGCGTCGTGCTGCTCTCGCTTATCGTCGCCTCGATCGTGAACGGCACTTATTCACCGCTCCATTCTTTAAGGCGGTACTGAAGCCATCGCACCGAAACCCCCAGTTTCTCCGCGGTGCGCGTTCTGTTTCCCCCCATTTCCGCCAGCGTCCCTTCGATAATTTGTCTCTCGAATTCAGCCAGCGTGGACGCGCTTCGAGCGATGGCAGCGTGGTCCCCGGCGTCGAACATGAAATCTTCTTTCGTCAATTGACTGCCACTGCAGAGAACCACCGCACGTTCAATCACATTCTGGAATTCGCGCACATTTCCCGACCATTGATTTGTCAGCAGGATTTCCATCGCCTGGGGGTGGATGCTTTCGACGGGACGCTTGTACGTGTCTGCCGCGCGGCGTACGAAATACGAAGCCAGCAACGGAATGTCTTCTCTTCGTTCGCGCAGCGGCGGCAGGTGTATTTGCACCACGTTTAATCGAAAGTAGAGGTCCTCGCGCAGCCGGCCAGACTTCACCTCTTCGAGCATCTCGCGATTGGTCGCAGCCACTATGCGGATATCGGCGGTCCGGTTCTTTGTGTCGCCGACTCTTCGATATTCTTTCTCCTGGAGGAGCCGAAGGATCTTCGGCTGCAGGAGAACCGGAAGGTCGGCGACCTCGTCGAGAAACAGCGTCCCTCCTTCTGCGGCTTCGACCAGCCCCTTCTTATCGGCAGAGGCTCCCGTGAACGCTCCCTTCACGTATCCAAACAATTCGCTTTCAATAAGCTGCTCGGGAATCGCGGAACAGTTCACCGTCACAAAAGGTCTTCCCCGGCGAAGTCCGCCATCATGCACGGCACGGGCAACGAGTTCCTTCCCGGTACCGCTCTCTCCGGTAATAAGTACTGCGACATCGACATCCAGAACCCTGTTTGCGACTGCGAGTACGCGCTTCCATGCAGCGCTCTGACCGACCATGGTTGTGAAAAGGCGGGAAGAATCGATCTCGCTTCTGAGCCGCTCGTTTTCCGCGCGGAGCGATGAGTACCGCTGCGCGTTCTCGATTGCGATAGCAGCGAGATGACCGAACACGGTGAGAAATTTCAGGGACTCTTCCGTGAATGCTTTCCGTGAAAAACTGCTGTCAAGATACACGACACCCGTAACCCGGTCGTTCGATCGAAGAGGAACGCAGATGATCGAGAGGATCTTTTGCGCGGCGATGCTGGTCGATGCTTCGAAGCGTTCGTCGGTCAACGCATCGAACGTCAGCACCGGGCTGCCGGTCGAAAGTACTTGCTGGATGACCGATGACGATGCGGCAAATTGATCGGTAGACTGTTCTGAGCCGAAATTTTTCGCCGCAACGACGGAGAAGCCGCGCTTCTTGCTTTCGTCCACCAGAAGCACGGACCCCCGTTCGGCATTCAGATGACCCATCGCCCTCTCGAGGATCTTCTCAAGGAGAGCCACCGGCTCAAGGATCACATTGATGCTTTTCGTAATATCGTACAACGCTTCAAAACTGGATGTCTGTTCTTGAGCCACGGCTAATTCACCACAAATGCTGATTCTTTCGAACGGCTGTAGTTGCCGAATTCGTCGACAACAGAGATTGTCCAGACATAATTTCCAAGCCCAAGTGTCTGCCCGCTGTTATCATGTGGAAATTGTAACGACTCGCTGCCAAAACTCAGGCCCGCATATGTCCAGACAACAGACTCGGTCCCCGAGCTTACCAGAGAAATGGAAAGAGTATACGTATAATAAAACGTCACATTGGGGGGAGTCCATTTCAAGAGCGGTGTCGAACCCGTCGTGTCATTGTTGAGCGATGAAGGGTAGATCGGAGCCGCTTCATCTTCGATGATACGGGTGACGTAGAATGGAGCCCCCGTGCCGCGGGCGTTCGACCGGTCCGTCGAAACGATGGTCAAAGGTTTTCCGACAAGCCATTGAATCGTGTTGGTCGGCAGGGCGTATTTATAGATCGTGGTTTGCCACATCTTCGTGCTCAGGGAATAGCCCATCGCATATTGCATCGAATCGACGACGAACCAGACCGAATCCACATCTTCGATCCCGTTCGGGTCGGAGACAGAAGCAGAAATGTCGACAAAGTACTGGGGGCTCGGGTAGTACTGGTCGATCTTTCTTGTCAGGATATTTTGTGATACAACAAACGGGTATCCATTCAACCCAAATTGAATTTGCTGCGGGGTTCCGGCATCAAGAACGATCTTCTGCGTATCGGAGACAAAACCAACTTTTGAACACACAAACGTCAGCGAACCGGCGTCGAGCGTAAGAAACTGGCAAATGCCGGCCGAGTCGGTCAGAACAGATAGACCGTTCTCAAGACACGTCACCCGCGCACGGGAAACCGGCGTATTTTGAATTAAAACAAATGCCCTCCCGCTCACAGCTGCAATGCTTTGATACCGGGGTGAAAGAGGGTCAAGAGGGTTGTCCCTGGGCGCATCGGAGCACGCCGAAAAAATCAATGCAAACCCGATAATTATTGAGCGAGAGGAGTTCATCGTCTCAAATATAGGCTATAATACGATATTAAATCAAGAAGACTGTCCCGGCCTTGCCTAATTTGTTGCCCGCATCACCTCTCTCCATCAAGATTAATGGGCGATTCCTTCGATTCTTATGTTCGTACAGTCTCCTTCTCACTATTAAAAGCACTCTTCTCCAGCTTGGCAAGAGCCGCGGATGCAGCGATCACTTTTGCGGCACCCGCCTCCTTCAACAACTTCGCGATCGATTGAATAGTCGAACCTGTCGTGATGACGTCATCGACAACGAGGAAGCATTTGTTTTTCATTGCCTCCAGGTGTTGAGGCTGAATGTCGAACGCGTCTCCGACATTCTTCTTTCGCTCGTCTGCATTCAGATGGGTTTGCGACACGGTGTATTTTGATCGTTTGACGAGCTTTGCCGCAACCGGCTTGTGTATGACCGCTGATATTCCCCGGCAAATGTACTCGCTCTGGTTGTAACCTCGCTCCCTCTCTTTCAGTTTGTGCAAGGGTATAGGAACAATGCCGTCAATGGAACGTACATCGACGTTCTCCCGCAGCATCAGACCAATGTGATTGCCGAGTTCAACTCCGAAAAGGGTTATCGAATTATATTTCAGGGAGTGGACAAGGTGCTGAAACGCTCCCCTCTCCTCGAAATAGTAACACGAATAGAATTCATCGATGAAACCATCGGCTGAAAATCGCTCGCGCAGTATCCGAACCGTTTCGTCATTGGGACGAACGTGCTCGATCGACTGCCAACAGGAATTACAGAGGCGCGATTCAGAATCCGATAACCGGGAGCTGCATGCGAAACATAGCGGCGGGAAAATAAAATCTCTCGCGGGCGCTGCGACAGCGCGCAGCAAACTCAGCAAAGATGCTCCCCCCATAATTGCCTACTTTCTTTTATCCTCCGTGAGGCGCCGGATTTCATCGCGCAGTTGAGCGGCGCGCTCAAACTCCAGGTCGTGCGATGCTTTAGTCATCTCTTTGTTAAGCTCTTCAAGCAAGTCCGATTTTTGTTCAGGCGTAAGGTACCGGACGATCGAGTCGGCGACGAGGGGAAGAGTCTCACGCTCTCTCCTGATGTCACGGGCTGATTTGACGTCCGCGACCGCCGTCGACGCCATGACCTCATCGTACGTCTTAAAAATTGTTTTCGGCGTGATGTTGTGTTCTTTGTTGTAACTCATTTGTTTCTCGCGGCGGCGCGTCGTTTCATTGATCATCCTCAGCATCGAATCGGTGATCTTGTCGGCGTACATCACTACTTTGCCGTTGACGTTGCGGGCGGTCCGTCCGGCGGTCTGAATCAGCGAACGCTCCGAGCGCAGGAATCCCTCCTTGTCCGCATCGAGGATCGCCACCATCGAGACTTCGGGGAGGTCCAGCCCTTCCCGCAGCAAATTGACGCCGATGAGCACGTCAAAATTCCCGAGGCGAAGATTGCGCAGGATTTCGACGCGCTGCAGCGCATCGATCTCCGAATGGATGTACTGCACCCTGATGCCGATATCGGCGAGATATTCAGTGAGATCTTCGGCCATCCGTTTGGTGAGTGTGGTAACGAGGATCCGCTCCTTCGCCGCAGCGCGTCTCCGAATTTCGCCGGTCAGGTCGTCGATCTGGTTCTTCACCGGACGGATCTCGACTTCAGGGTCGACCAATCCGGTCGGGCGAATGACCTGTTCCACAAAGGCACCTTTGCATTTTTCCATTTCGTACGGACCCGGGGTCGCACTGACGAAAATAACCTGATTGACCATCTGTTCCCATTCGTCAAACTTCAGCGGACGGTTGTCGAGCGCCGAAGGAAGACGAAACCCGTACTTCACGAGCGTCTCTTTTCTCGACCGGTCGCCGAAATACATCCCTCCGATCTGCGGAACGCTGACATGCGATTCGTCGATAACCAGAAGGAAATCTTTCGGAAAATAATCAAAGAGGCAATAGGGACGCGAGCCGGGCGGACGTCCCGCAAGATGGCGCGAGTAGTTCTCAATGCCGCTGCAGTAGCCGACTTCGCGCATCATTTCAATATCGAATCGCGTCCGCTGCTCCAGACGCTGGGCTTCGAGCAGGAGGCCCTGCGAACGCATCTCTTCCAGACATTCATGCATTTCCACTTCGATGGCTTTGATACCGCGTTCGAGCGATTCTCGCGTCGTCACAAATTGCTTGGCCGGATAGATGACTTCGTACTCTACCTCTCCGATAATCGACCCGTCTGTTTTATCGATGCACGAGATCTTTTCGATCTCGTCGCCGAAAAATTCTATCCGTATCGCTTCTTCGTTTTCGTACGCCGGAATCACCTCGACGACATCGCCCCGCACGCGGAAGGTCCCGCGGGAGAATTCGTAATCATTCCTCGCGTAATAAATATCGAGCAGTTTTCTCAGGAGGACGTTCCGCTCGATGCGGTCCCCTTTCTTCACGACGACCATCAGCTTCATCCATTCGTCCGGCGCACCGATGCCGTAGATGCAGCTGACGGATGCCACCACGATAACGTTCGGTTCTCCGCTCAGCAATGCACTCGTTGCCCGAAGCCGAAGCCGGTCGATCTCGTCGTTAACCGAGGAATCCTTCTGAATGTACGTGTCGGTCGTCGGAACGTAGGCTTCGGGCTGGTAATAATCGTAATAGCTGATGAAGAATTCGACGTGGTCCTTCGGAAAGAAGCTCTTGAATTCCGCATACAGCTGCGCCGCCAGCGTCTTGTTGTGGGACATGATGAGAACGGGCTTGTTGATCTGGTTGATGACGTTCGAGATCGTAAATGTTTTGCCGCTCCCCGTAACGCCGAGAAGCGTCTGGAATTTGTCCCCGCGGCGCACTCCTTCAATCAGCTGCCGGATTGCCTCCGGCTGGTCGCCCTCGGGCTTGTACTCAGAAGTTAGTTCGAATGGCATTGCTTTTCTCTCTGTTAGTGCGATGCCCGCTTCATTCTATCCATTAACGCAAGCCCCAGCCCTTTCGGCACAACCGATTGACAATAGATGACTGATACGTGTGCATTGTCGCAAAGACGGAAAAAATCGAAGAGTTCGTGCGCGTATTTTTCGACGCTCGAGCAGATGCGATGGAGGCGAAATTCACTGATCCCTTGTACGACCTCCATTCCGATATATGCTGCATTTGTCGCGGAACCGATCCTTCGAGGGCTTGACACGATAATAACGCGCGCCCGGGGTGAATAGTGCCGGTATTTCATGCCCGGGCTTTTCGGCGGTCCGGCTTTTCCTTGTGCTGCGACCCGTGTCGAAGGGATAACATCACGTAACTGTTCCAGCGTAACCGCGCCGGAACGCAATACCCGCGGCACCGGGCCCGTACAATCCACAACAGTCGATTCCAACCCAACGTTCGTATGTCCTCCTTTGAGAATACAACTGATGCGGCCGTCAAGGTCCGCCGCTACGCTCCGCCATGTCGTCGGGCTTGGTGTTCCCGAGAGGTTCGCAGACGGAGCAGAGAGCGGCACGTCGCATGCTTTCAAGAAGGCCAGTGCTACCGGATGATGCGGCATTCGAATGCCGATGGTCGGCAGCCCCGCCGTAGCGATGAGCGGAACCGATTGGCGTTTCGCGAGAACCACCGTAAGCGGCCCGGGAAAAAATTCTTCAATGAACTTTTCCGCGGAACGCGGAACACGGCGGGCCAGGAGATCAATGTCTGCGAACTCAGCGATGTGGGCGATCAATGGATTATCGGGGGGACGCTTTTTGGCGACGAAAATCTTCCTCAGCGCTCTTTCATCGAACACGTTTGCGCCAAGGCCGTACACTGTCTCAGTGGGAAAGGCGACAATCTCCCCCTGCGCGATACACTGCGCGGCCTTCTTCGGCGACTCGGTGAGCAGAGTGTGCATGACGCAGTTTCTCTCAATCCCTTCTTCATAACTCATCGATCGGCCGGCGGCCGGGAAAGCCGTCGTCGATCTGATGCCAGTATAAAATGTCCTCTTCACCGAGCAAATAACATAAGTAGACTTCTTCACCGCTTTCCCGAATGTGCGGGAAATCGATCAATCCCTGGTCAAGCCCCTTTACCTGAATGCCGTCATCGGAAAACATCTTTACAATTTCTACCAGTCGTTCCAACTCTTGCGGATAATACCGTTCGCCGTTCGGACCCGAGCCGCCGAAATATGTGTGGCGGTGTGCATCGAACCCTTTTTCATTCAACGCCTTTTTCAGTTCCACCATTTCCTTGATAAGCGGAACAATCGCCATCAATTTCGTGCGGGCCTGGTTGAGTGTAAAATGCTTTGGATGAAGTAATGTGCTCATGATGATTGGTGGGCCGCTGAGGCGCCGTCAGGCGGCAGCGCCTTCCTTCCCTCCGGCCCGGGCAACATTCAGGAACGCATCGCGCACAAACTCGGCCGCGTTCGAAGAAAATGATTCGGGCACTGCCCGCTGCAGCTGCTCGTATGTGATCGGCGTTCCGCCCGCAGAAATGCTGAGGTTCGGGTTGATAACGATCATCCGGCCGGCCCCGGCACATTTCAGAATTACACTTGCTTTCGAGGTTGGAAAGACCGCTTCAATGAGGGGCTGAACGACGATCGGTACATTGAGAACCGACATCGTCTCCACGTTCTCGCATTGGACCTCGATATTCTGCGCTTTCAGAAATTGCAGCTGTTCAAGTATGATCCTGGAGGCAATCGCGGCAATGTCATTGGCGACAAGAGAGAGCTTGATCTGTTCAGTCTTGAATTTGTTCCATTCTTTCACCGTTCCGGCGAGTATCGCTTTTGTTGCTTCGGATATCATGAAGGCTCCTTGGAGTTGAGGTTATTTACATTTTCGATTTGCGGTTTTCAAAATTCAATTATCCTACACGTTCGGGATCATACCTTCGAAGACTCTTCACCGTGATGCGGGAAGACGCCATGATCGCGGTAATTTCTTTAAATTCTTTTAAAAGATCCTGTAACCGATTTTCACTCATTAACCCGGACTCTATGATCAGCTCGATCCAGAACTGGGTCTCATCGGCTTCTTCTTCCACAATTCCGAGCTTATTCAAGAAGTCTGCTTTTGACCGGGCTTTGCATGCAGAGTAATAATTAGCCGCAACCGAGGTAGCGGACCGGATCAACTGTCTCCCGATTATCTCGCCTGTTATGTTCTTCGGCAACGACTGTACGAGACGGATAACCCGCAGCGCAATTGATTTCACTCTTGATTTTAGTTCTTCCTCCGTCATAATCCCCCCAATTGAAAATCGTAAATTGAAGCTTGAAAATCATTTCGCCGTGATCGTCTCCAGCCCGTGAGCGTTCGCCCCGGTTTCGCTTCTCCGCAGCAACAAGGCAAAGGCAAGTCCGACGATCCCCAGCAGCGAGAACATGATCATGCTGGCTGTATATGTTTGTGTAGAATCGCGCAGAAGCCCGTTCAGCCATGGAAAGAGCGCGAGTCCGAAATTCTGGATCATCGTTGTCAGTCCAAACGCGGTTCCAACGCGGTTTTCCTCAACGATCAAAGGGATCGACGGCCACATCGCTGCCGGCACCATGACGAACGCACCCCCGAGCACGATCATCGGAAATGCCGGCGGGATCATGGTGAATGCCATGGACAAGAATGCAGGGATCATCAACACAGAACCGATGACCATCACCGTTGCACGGCGCCCGAAACGGTCAACCCATTGGCCAAAAAACGGAGCGAAGACCATTGAGGCAAAAATAATGATCGTCGTCGTACCGCCGGCGGTGCTGAACATATGGATCACATTATAGAACACCTGGTAGAAGAATCCTCCTTCGGAACCTACGGTCATAGGAATTCCCCATTTGGTATTGAAGAAATCCGTCGAGAGAGCGGTGAATGGGAAGATCGCGGAATAAAATGTGACACAAAGAAGCGTGACGTACCAGTATGAAGGGTTGAACCGCTTTACGTCTGCAAGAACGATCTTGTCACCTGCGCCTTCGCCCTTTAATCCCAGAATTTTTTCTCCTCTTTTATCCAGCAAGATAAACAGCAAATTCGCAAGAACAGAGATCACGCAGAAAACCACCGCCGCCCAGAGCGCCATTTTATAGTTGCCAAAATATTCCGCGATGAGCGCCTCGGTGTTAAAACTAAAGAGCGTGCCCAGCCGGCTCACGGTTAAACCGACCCCGAACGAAAAAGCAAGCTCTTTACCCTTAAACCATCGGGCGAAGATTGCGCTCTGAGCTACAACCAAGGACTCTGACCCCCACCCGAAAACGAACCTGCCGGCGTTAAGGATCCATATGTTCGGCGCAATGGCAACGATCGCCGCTCCAACGGTGACCAGCAGTGAGAAGAGCAAGCTTGCCCTCCTCGTGCCCACCTTGTCGATGAGCAAACCCCCGATAAAGACGGAGAGAATCGCAGCGACGCTGTACAATGTGTACATTTGCCCGATCGCTTCTCGCCCTACTCCGAGAGCAGCGATGAGTGTTGGTGCAATAGCGCCGACGCTGTCGTAGGCAAAATAACTGCCGAACGTCAACAGACTCACGGTGAAAAGAACGCTGTATCGATACGGCCGCCTCGAAGGATGCCAGAATGTTTGAACCGCCGCAGTCTGTTGGTCCATAATAATATTCACCGTTTTCGTTTGATGAATTGTCCACAAAGTTCACGAAAAGCACGACTCCAGGCATTCTGTCCGCAGAAATCACATGCACAGACACGCTGGATCGACGCATATCATTCGTGACCTTCGTGTTTTTCGTGAATTATTTATATTGCATAACGTATGCAGCTAGTTCACGTTTTTCAGAATTCCAAGAAGGAAATTCCAAAATTTCTCCACGGTATCGATGTGAATTTTCTCGTCGGGAGAGTGGACTCCTTCGAGTGTAGGTCCGAACGAGACCATGTCCATCCCTGGAAACTTCTCGCCGATGATGCCGCATTCAAGCCCTGCGTGGATAGCCTTGACCTCCGGTTCTTTTCCGTACAGCGACTGATATGTTGATTTTGCGACCTTCAGAATCTGTGAATCGAGATTGGGTTTCCAGCCTGGATAGCCTTCGGCGCGCACAACCTTCGCCCCGCCGAGTTCGAAGACTGCCGAGACACATTCCACGATCTCGTCGATCTCCGACGCAACAGAGCTTCGCTGGCTGGTCGTGAGAACGATTTTGTTCTTCTCTGTTCGCACGATCGCAACGTTCGTCGAAGTCTCGACCAATCCCGGAATGTCTGCGCTCATCTTCGTGACGCCATGCGGCAGCGCAGCGATCGTTTGAACCAGCATATTCCACTGCGTCTTCTTGATCACCTTCCCTTTTTTCTTCAATGCAATTTCTTCCATCGAGATCGTGAGGTCCGGTTCAACCGTTGCCAGCTCAGCTTTCAAGACCGAATTCCACTGTTCGACGATCGTCCGAGCCTTCTTGATGTTTTTCTTCGGGATGTACACCAGCGCTTCGGCTTCGCGGGGGATCGCATTGCTTTTGTTCCCCCCCTCGATCATTGAAAGGCGTGCATCAACTTTTTGCAGAGCGATGAGAACCCGATTCAAAATCTTGATAGAATTGCCGCGTCCTTTATCGATCTCCAGACCCGAATGGCCGCCGCGCAATCCCTTTACATGGATGGCAACGGCCGACGAGTCGCCGGGAGCATTCTTAAAACTCATGCTCCATGTGCCGACGGTGTTGCGTCCTCCCGAACAGCCGACATAGAGCGCCCCCTCTTCTTCGGAGTCGAGATTCATGAGCGTTTTGCTTTCGAGCTGCCCGGGTTTCAAATTATTGGCGCCAGTCAGTCCAGTTTCTTCATCGATAGTAAAAAGAAACTCAAGCGGTCCATGGGCGAGCGATTTGTCCTCCATGATTGCAAGGTTCGTGGCGACGGCAATGCCGTTGTCGGCGCCGAGCGTCGTGCCGTTCGCCATGAGCATATTACCCTTGCGCACCAACTCGATGGGATCTTTTTCAAAGTCGTGCACCGTCTCTTTGTTCTTCTCGCACACCATATCAAGGTGTCCCTGAAGGCAGATGCTGGGCGCTTTTTCGTGTCCTGGCGCCGCCGGCTTCCTCACAACAACATTCAAAAATTTATCCTGCTTCACTTCAAGTCCCAGGCTTTTCGCAGTTTGCACAACGTATGCGGATATCTGCTTTTCGTTCTTTGAGCCGCGGGGAATCTTGCTGATCTCAGCAAAGTATTTCCATACAAGATCAGGTTTCAATCCATCAATTGCGGTAGACATTGTTTTGCCCTTTCATCATTGAGTACAATTCAACTGTGAAATATTTCTTTTCACCATTCACTATTCACCACTTTCAATGGCAGCTCCTTCATTTGGCTTTCCATTTATCGATAGCGATTGAGACTCGTCCAGCCTGCGAATGAAAACGCCGATACGTTGGTACAGCGAATCCAGCTCTTCATGGAATTTCTCGCCCATTGCTGCGCCGATGTCGCGCACCGTTGTGTTCCCGTCGCAGGCGTTCCAAATATAACTGCCGTACGTGTCGAGCTTCAACCGGATGTGCGGTTTCGCGAGCAGCGGGATGAGCCAGCGCACGGTCCATTGATTTTGAAATTTCGGCACGAAAAGAGTTACTAATCCCTCTTCATTCGTTTCGGACCGGGTATTCCTGACCGGCTTCAGGTCAAGAAGATTGATCGCGTTCACAGTTTCAGAATTCACATCTCTCACCATGATTGATGAAACTGCAGCTTCTCAAAATACGGCCGTGGGCGGCGCCGGGTCTTCCGGTTTTCCCGCATTCTGCAGCGGTATCTGTACAAGAAGCCAGCCGATCGCGAGGAAGATAAGAAGGCTTACGCTGAACGGAAACGGGAGAAATGAAAACATCGACGGCAATGCGTCTGCGTATTTGATCTCAAAAAATGCCAGGGCTGCAAAAAGAAGTCCGATGAGGGCTTCGCCAGCAATCAGCCCGGCAGCGATGAGCACACCCGTATTTTCAACGCGGGCTTTCTGCGCGTCGTTGTGTTTCTTCTTCTCGTTCATCCGTTCGACAATGCCCTTGATCACTCCGCCGATAAAGATCGCAAACGTGGTTTCAAGCGGGAGATACATTCCAACGCTCACAAGCATCGGACTTTTCACCTGCATCAAAATGAATCCGAGCCCCATCAACATCCCGACGATAATCAGGGGCCACGCCATTTGTCCTCCGACGATTCCCTGCGCCAGGAGCGCCATGAGACTCGCCTGGGGAGCAGGAAGGGCTTTACCTCCAAAACCTGTACCGCCCGTATTGATGTCGCCTTGATGCAATACTACGAGAGGGATAAACATGACCATCGATGCAAGAGCTACTCCTGCCAGGTCTCCGAGCTGCATTTTCCACGGCGTCCCGCCGAGGATGTGTCCGACTTTTAGATCCTGCAGCATCTCACCCGCAACGGCGGCGGAAACGCAGACCACAGCAGCCACACCGAGCACGGCAGCGACGCCTGCCGTCCCCTTCATTCCTAGGGCGACCATCAGCAGGGCCGCCACGAGCAATGTCGAGAGTGTCAAGCCGCTGATGGGATTATTGCTTGATCCGATTATTCCCACAAGGTAGCCGGAAACCGCCGCAAAAAAGAATCCGGCGACGATCATGACGACGGTAGCGACGAGAGCCGCAACGATGTCCTGCGCAAAGTAATCATAGATGAAAAACGTTGCCACCGCGGCTGCGAGAATGCCGAACATGACCCATTTGAAATTCAGGTCCTGCTCGGTTCGCACCTGAACGTGTTCGCCGGTGGCGGCTTTTTTTACGTCGCCGACAGAGCGTCCGATGCCCGTGATCAAACTCTTTCTCATGCGGAACAGGGTAAACGCCGCGCTAACAAGCATGCCGCCGATAGCGATCGGACGAACGATGAATCTCCAGACGTTATCTGCCAACGCGATCCATGATTCGTTCGTCGGTGCGCTGCCGGTGGCCGCGAGGGTCGGACCGATAAAGTACGTCAGGATCGGGACAAAGAGCCCCCATGCAAGCAGGCCGCCGCTGAAATTCAACGAAGAAAGTTTTGGACCAATGATATAGCCGACGCCGATATACGCCGGGCTGACGGCAGGCGAGCTGAGCAGCAGTCCGCTTTGGGCCGTCGCGTTCCCGCTGCCTCGCAGGCCGATCGTTGCTTTCGAAAATTCCACGAACTTTTCCCACGCCGCTGAAAAAATATTGAATTGAACAGCCGATTGGATCAATGCGCCGATACCCATGGCGGTGAAAAGAAATTTCGCCCCTGTCCCGCCGCCGCGACCTGCCTTGTGAATTTCCGAAGCAGCAACCGACTCCGGAAACGGGAGCTCGACGTCCTCAACCATCACGCGGCGAAGGAGTGCGACAAACATGATTCCCAGAACGCCGCCGACAAACATGATCACGGTGGAGATGAGATAATGACCTGCCGTCGCAAAATCGGGCCATATTCCGGCGATGAAAAATGCGGGAATGGTAAAAATAGCTCCGGCGGCAACCGATTCACCGATGGAGCCGACCGTGCGGGCAAAATTCTCTTCCAGAATTGAGCCTTTCATCAAGCGCAGCAGAGCCATTCCGATGACCGCGGCCGGATAGGTTGCGGCGATTGTCATGCCGGCCTTCAATCCGAGATACGCGTTCGCGGCGCCGAGAATGACGCACATGACAAGCCCGATCAGGAGCGCGCGGACGGAAAATTCCGTCATCGAAGTCTCAGCCGGAACATACGGCCTGAACACCGATCCGCCGCTTCCCGTGGATTTTGTTTCAGCCATGATACTCTCCTTGATTAGATAATGAATTACGCGTCGATAGTGGGGACTTTATTCGACTTTATATGATTTCAAACAAATAATCTTGGCGTTCTCCGCGCACTGGCGGTGGCATCAGAGACAATCTGCAAGCCATGGCACTTGTATTTATGAATCGCCAAGGAAAATACTTTTGACGATGTACCCTGCCATCTGCGGATTCTCTTTCAATCGGCGCACAGAGTATGCGTACCATCGTTTTCCGTATGGAGTGTACACCCGCAGCCGGTGTCCTTCGCGGATCAATTCGTTGCGTTTCTCTCCGCGAACGCCAAGGAGCATTTGAAATTCGTATTCGTCCGGCGAAAGCTTCATTTCGCTGATCATTTTTTTCGCACCGTTGATCAGAACATCGTCGTGTGTCGCGATGCCCGTGTAACAACGGGCGTCGAACAATATCTTGAGCAGTCGGAGGTAATTCTGCTGGATCTCTTCTTTGCCCTTGAACGCGATCTCTTCCGGCTCATTGTAGATGCCTTTGCACAGCCGAACCTTCGCCTTCTCAGAAGCGAGCCGGCGGATATCGACCTCGCTCCTCCTCAAATATGCCTGGATGACGATGCCGACATTCGAATATTTCTCCTTCACCTCATGAAATATCTTCAGCGTATCTTCCGTACATGTATGATCTTCCATGTCGATGCGGACGAAATTACTCTTTGCTTTCGCGGCCTCCAGGATCTCTTCGACGTTGGCTTTGCAAAAGCCCGTGTCGATCTTGAGACCCAATTGGGTCAGCTTGACCGAAATATTGGAATTGAGCGTGTTGTCCGAAATTGCGGCAAGCACCCGTTTGCATTCTTCCCGCGCGGCAATGGCTTCTTCGCGCGTGGAGATATCCTCGCCAAGCACATCGACGGTCGCCATGGCCTTTCCGGCATTCAGCGACTTCACGGTGCGTATCGCATCTGCGAGGTCTTCACCCGCGATATACGGCTTGGCAAATCGGGCGACAATTGATTTCGGAGTTAACGGGAGGAGTGAAACGATGAGTTGATTGAATATATTCATTCTTTTTATTCGATTCCGGAAATGATGGTTCCCTGCGGGTATTCAACGTTGAATTTTAACTTCCAGCTTTTCTTTTCACCGGGGTTCAACGTAATGGTCCAGTTCATGAACCCCTGTTCATCGCGTCGAACCTCTTTCTCTGCCGGTTCGACCTGTTCGACGGCGATCTTTTCATTCTGCGATACCGGCAGCTGGTCTTGCACGGAAATTTTTTGTCCTGTTGATTTTGTATTCTCCAGCGTGAAAATGAACTCGTAGGTCACCCTGACGTTCTTCGTGAACGTTCCGGTATAGTCGGTGAACTTCTTCACAAGTTTTCGTTCAATTTTGATCGCCGGGTCAACGCCGAGATAGACATTGAACGATTCGTTCGGGAGGGTCGTTCTTATCGATGACGTTGCAACAAAATCATCGTTGGAAAAAATACTCGCATTTCCGCTGAGAAACGGCGCCGCGGTTGTATTCCTCACGGCCGCTTCAAGATATGCGAACGCCGAAAGCTTCGGCGTCGACGAATAGGAAAAATCCGCGTGCATTTTATCGATCGCAATCGTTACTTTATGCGCCACGTTGTCGGAGGGAATGGTGGACAGCGACGGAATGTGGAACATTGCTGAAGTCTGCTCTGTCTCGACTTCCGCATCCGGCGTTTCCATTTCCTGCATTGCCCCTCCGGCTGCGGATCGATCGGAAAATTCGTTGATTTTCTTTGCCGAAAGCTGAGCATTTGAGATACTTTTTTGAAGCGGGGGCATCGGCTGCGCTATCGTGAGGTACCATGGGAATAGTTCCGGCTTTACGCCGCCGACATCGGGACGCGCCGTCGACAATGAAAGATCCGCGTTCGCCCAGTCCTCCCCGGTGTTTTGCTGAATGAAGCCATAATACCCGAGTTGAACGTCCTGCGATTCCGTCGACACGCGCACGTCGTACTCCGGATACCATCTGGCGCCGAGAATAACATAAGCCGGCCGGAGCCGGATTTCCCCCGCATCCGAAACCTGAACCTCTACGACGATATTTTTCACCGACCTTCTCGAATGCGGAGAAATCTGATTGATTTGTTTTTGCAAGGCGTCGATTTTATTTTGAATCGTTGTTCTGTCCGCAATAGTCTTACGCTGTTCGGCAAAGTTCTTATTCAGGTTCGAATCGAAAAATGCGATCGCTTTTTGCCAGTCCTCCATGGTGGGGCGCTGGACTTTAAGATCTTTGTTGATGTTGTCGGCTGTTTGGGCCTTGATCTGCAATATGAAATCGTGTTCCGTGGCAAGTACACTCAGGCGGTCGCTTAGTTCGTTCGCTTCGGTTTGCAGATCCTGAACCTTTGCCTGCAGAGCGTGAACTCTCTCTTCAGGAACTGTATCGAGGAAGGATGTTTCAACGCGGACATCCAGGATCTTCGCGGCCCCAGCTTCACCGGAAACGCGCACCGACTGGTCCACAATGTTGGCGGGGAGGTTATTGAAGACAAGGAGATAAATCCCGGGCTGAAGCGACACCTGGCCGAGCCTTGTTACCGCCGCACGGTCGTTATACACTGTCACGGATGAAACCGCTGAACGCAGGACGATCGGTTCAGCGGAGAGCGATACGCCTCCGGAAAGCCACATCACAACAAAACACAATTTTACATTCATCACGATCCTAGTCACTGAATAACCGGCCCGTCGTGCCTGCCGACGGGTCTGCCGAGGCTTTAAAGAGGAAACACTATCGATACTTTCGGCTCAACGCGTTTTTGGGTGGCGAAGGATGTGTTGCCGTTGGCGTCGACAACAGGCACGAACGTCCACGTATAAAGCATCGACACGATCATGAACGGATACGGTTTATAGCCCACCGATGCATAGAGAAGTGATCGTTCGTCCAGCGTAAACACGTCCTTGTTGTTCTTGATATACTTCTTGTCATATCCCGCGTCGACGATAAATATCGGAAGCATATTACCGGTCGACGTGCCGATGTGGAGCGTGCCGCTCGTATCGATCTTATCGAGTTTCGTATACATTCCTCGAATTTGAAGTCTGCCGAGAATCGCGATCGTCAGGTCTCCGAAGTATCCGGGCTGGGCCGTTGTGACGTTGTCAAGCATTTGTGCTTTGCTGGAAAACAGGGTTCCGGCCAGGTTGTAGCGGTCAAGCTCATAAAAAGTATCGAAGTAGTCTGCAATGAATTTTTCTCCCGTAAACCGCCGCTCGAACTTTGTAAAGATCTCCACGAGACCCATCCCGGAAAAATCTGTCTGCAGCCCGATGGCTTCACCGCTGCCGAACGAGAGTATTTTCGCATAGTCAAAATACAACGTCGAACTGACTGTGGGGACGCGCACCAGAGGGAATCCGATATCGGCGCCGACGATGTTTATCGAGCCGTCGTTCAACGCCGCCGGTGCGCCATTCACAACCGTGTACCCGGTATCTTTCGAATCGCGGCGCAAGTCGCCCGCCCACGTCGCACCGAATTCCAAGCCGCCAATGACCGGAATTCTGCCGAGGGTCGTAAATTTGAGGGGATTCACATGAGCCCTTAGTCCGACGACTCCCAGACGCCCAAAATCACCGTAGACGGTTTCCAGCCCGTACTTGCCGAAGCTCAAATCGAACTCGGATCCGAGCCGCCGACTGTCGTAGCTTGGGCTGTTATTATAGAGGTACATGATGAATCCGTGCCCGAGCTGTGAATAATCCAGAACTCCAACGCGCGCATAGACATCGTCCCCCTTGTGTCCCCAGCGAAGATATCGGATCATGCGGACGTAGTCGTACGCTGTAGAATCAAAACCGACTTTTCGGATCTTGTGGTCCGAGCTGCCGATGAGGAGATTGAGGTCCAGCCCGACGCCGAAATTTCCAAAGGCCAGGTCGGGGGCAAAGTTGATGAGATAGTACTCCTGCCCGTTGATCCAGGTGAGTCCGAGACCACCGGTGATAGAACTCGGGTCTTGTTTGCCGGTCATTGTCGCGAGGGATTTTTGAGCCAACGATGTCGAGGAACAGAAGGCGAACACGACAAATGCGATGCACCATATTTTCATTATTTTTCTCATTTCATACACCAAAGAATATTCGACAAATGAAGAGAGCGCCCAACATTCCAAAAATGTCGGCGATGATACCCGCCGGCAGAGCATGACGCGTATTCTTGATGCCGACGGAGCCAAAATAGACCGCAAGAACGTAGAAGGTTGTTTCCGAACTGCCGTACATTGTAGAAGCAAGAACTCCGATGAACGAATCCGGGCCGTGCACTTTCATGAGTTCCGTCATCAGTCCCATCGACCCGCTCCCCGACAACGGCCGGAGAATCGCGAGGGGGACGGTCTCGGGGGGCATCCCGATAAGACTAGACACCGGCGACAGGACGGCGATGACAACATCCATCGCACCGCTGGCGCGGAAGATCCCTATAGCAACCAACATCGCGACCAGGAATGGTATGATCTTTATCGCGACGTGGAATCCGTCCTTTGCCCCTTCGACAAACACTTCATAGACCTTCACTTTCCGCACTATCCCCCATCCCACGAAAACAAGGAACATCAGCGGTACGGCAGCGACCGAAATAATATTGATAATATTTCGGAATAGTTCAACCACGACTTGATTCCGAAGAGTGATCGTCAACAAGAAGCTCTTTTTTATACCGCGGGAGTTTCTCCAAAATCTTTACCGAAACGAGGCCCGCGACTGTCGCGCATCCCGCACCGAAAATGGACGTTCCTATGATAATGCCGGGTTCAGCCGATCCTTGAGCCGCTCTGATCGCGATGGCCGTTGCGGGTATTAACGTCAATCCGGCAGTATTAATGACAAGAAAGGTACACATCGCATTGGTTGCCGTCCCCAATTTCGGGTTCAGCTTGTTCAATTCTTCCATCGCCTTCAGGCCCAGCGGCGTTGCCGCATTGTTCAGACCGAGCATGTTGGCTGCGATGTTCATGACCATTGCGGCGACAGCGGGATGATCGGCGGGAATGTCGGGAAAGAGGCGCGAAGTTAGCGGCGTCAGCAGATTTGTCAGCAGCTTGAGTAAGCCGGCTTCTTCCGCAATTTTCACGATACCAAGCCACAGCGCCATCACACCGATCAGTCCCAGCGAAATCGTCACAGCCGTGTCGGCATAGTCTAGCGCCGCTTTCGTGATCGCCCGGAGTTTCACGTAATTAACCTTCTCGAGGACAACAGAAACCTCCGCAACGCTTTTATCATCGGAGAACTTTATGGAATTCACCGTTCCGAGAAGTTTATTGCTGCCGCTCGAATTTCTTGCCATCTCCCTCCAGAAATCTGGAGACGAATCATTGATAAGAATTGTTATCGTCGTCTTTCCGGACGACAAGGTCGTCATTTCCACGGGAAGACGGATTTCAGAGGCGGCCGATGTTATCCCGTAAAACCGGTTGAATGATTCCGCAGGGATCACCAGTTCACCCTCCCATGTTTGTCGGAGCGCCGTCGGTGTTTTCTCCACGTGCACGGTCGCCTCGATTGGAAAACCGTTGCGGTACGTATTCTTCACTTCGTCACTGATATCTTTGCCGGCGCCGACGAGAAGCCCGATGACGATGAGCGACATCCATACGTAGTTGAGCATGTGCTACCGGTAACGGTATGATGAGTGATGGAAAATGAACGATGGCCCAGGAGTGCTCGAATGGATCTTCGGTGCCGCCATCCCGCCTCCAGTATGTATGGAATCCTTTTGTTTCATGGTATTGTCATTGTGTTTATAGCGGTTTTCATCAGGAGGCCGCATGCATAGAGAGGCTTTACGTGAAGAACGGAGTCAATATACTTGATTTGGAAAAACGAATCAAGCTCTTTATCGTAGACAGCAAAGCCACGCGCTTGTGCAGCACGTGGCTTTGAGTTTACAATGCTGGTACGGTGAAAAGTAACTGACCGTTTTATTTGAGCAACATCATCTTTTTTACGACGCTATAACTGTCTGACTTAAGCGAGTAGAAGTAAAGACCGCTCGAAAGATGAGATGCATCGAATCTCACCAAATACTGGCCCGATGGTTTGAATTCATCTACCAATGTTTTTACCTCACGACCAAGGATGTCGAATACTTTAATTGTGACTCGGCCATCCTTCGGAATTTGATAGTTGATCGTAGTCGTGGGGTTGAATGGATTAGGGTAATTTTGAAAAAGCTTATACTCAGTCGGAAGTGCGATCGCTGTTGCGCTTAAATCGTTATTATCATCTGCGGACAACTTTGCAAGGCCGACATTGCCCGCGTCGTTTCCCAGCAGGTATTTTGCTTCCTGAACCAAAAGATCATTCGGATAAGCTTGTTCCAATTGCGAAAAGTACTTACTTGCATGCAAGCCGTCATTTAGAGAATTCAGATAGAGAAAGCCGAGATCAAAAAGCGTCTGCTTATAAACAACTTCGTTGGATTGAAAATCGCTTATGATGTTTGTGAGGTTTTTTATTATCGCATTGTAATTTTTGTTTGCAAACAATGTCTCATTGTCAAATGTTAGCGGTTGCGGCAAGAGAAAGCTTCATAAACGCCTCAGTGCATGTAACTCTTTGAACCGTTAGCTGAGGGGTGGTTTTTTTATTCATGTTTGATTCCCCTCGCCCTCCTTTCAGGTATGCTATCTTCTTCCGACGGCAATGTACGCCTGCCCGTTATACCAGCCTGCTGCAATGGCTAAATTGTTTTTCACAGCGACCGATTCATAATTGCCGTTAGGAAGTTGAAGCTGATTAAAGACCTGCCAACTAACGCCGTTATAGTGAGCGACAACCCCAAAGTCTCCTACGACGAAAAAATCATTGTCAGCATTGCCCCGCACCCTATTCAAAAAGATTGAAGGTAAGCCGTTCGTCATTGAAACCCAGGATCCATTCTGCAGCCTAAATATTCCCCCGCCGCATACATAAACCTGTGAAGTAGAAGTGAACCAGACCGAATATGGAGGGTACAGCTGCATCCCCCACTGAATGCTATCTAATGTACCCGAGGATGAAAGTTTTAAAAGCCGCGCATCCCCGAAGTAATACTTGTTGCACATTGGTGCAAGCACGACATTATTGCCGACGGCAGAGTTACTTCCACCCCAAACATCGTGAATTTCTGTGGTAAGGTTCGTCTGTATCTGTTGCCAACTGCCATTATTCCGTGCGAAGAATCCATTGGTGCCAGTCAGATAGAGTTGACCGTCAACTCCCCACATTTTTCCAAGCGAACGTTGACCGTATCCTAAAGACATGCACAATGGCTGGAAATTTTTCCCATCCCAATGCACCAACGACCCCACACAACTTATCCAAATATCATTTGCCGAAAATGCGAATATTCCTTTGGCCGGGTACGATCCCTCGTGTTGATCATTTCCGTTTTCATCGCAAAGCGGAAACATGACTTTTGTCAGTTGCCAGCTTTTTCCGTTCCACTTTAGCACATTATAAGCGTTTTGATCAAAATTCCCTAGACTGTCCTTTATATAGATTTCTCCGACTGCGTAAGCAAGCGTATCATTGACAATCGCAATATCATATAAGTAACTGTTGGTTAAACCGAAAGTATCGACTTGCCAGGCCCAGTTATGGCTAGTCGTATCCAGTGTGGTCTCTTGTGCATTTACACTCCAATTTCCGGTAAGAAGTGTATATGTGTAGGTCTTATTTGGCGAGAGTCCTGCGTCAATAAAAGAAGAATCGCTTCCCATCATCGTCATTTTTACAATCAATGAGTCACCCCGCTTGAGAGTTACAGTTCTTTGTGTTGCGGTCGTGGCAAGAGAAAGTCTCAAAAACGCCTCAGTACACGTAACACTTTGAACCGTTATCTGTAGGGGGTTTGTTAAGGAGCCATTTGGAGGGGCCACGGGATTCTTTTTACAGGTCAGTGTACAAAGAGCTAAAAAACTTATGAAGAAAATTACGGAAGTTTTCATTTTTAGGTTCTCGAATCTTTTTGCGGTGCCAGTCACACCGGGATTTTTTTATTTTCGTCTTATTACAATTGCGATCGCCAACCTTCCATTTTCTCCAGTTGCTATGCATAGATTTCCTTTTACAGCTAAACCAGGCCATGCTATCGCGCTGTTCGGATCGTATGGTAAACCAACTTGTGTCCATGTGGCTCCGTTGAAATGTCTTAGTGTGTTCCGGTCACCTGCGATCCACAAATCGTTGCTTGCATTGCCTCGCACTCTGCCGATAGCGCCTCGATAGAATACATTTTGGTTGCCGCCGAGATAATTCTCCGGCAATGACCTGACGTAATCCCATTGATTATATTTATTCCAAAAAAGCAAGTTCCCTCCTGTATATATCGCATTCTTTTCATCTATCCACATAGTGACAAGTTCTCCATAGAGCTTTGGCCTAAACAATTGATCGGCAGTAATGACATCGCTTTCCTCAAACGTTATGCACGTTGAGCCGTTCAGATCAAGAATTATTCCTTGTGCATATTCGTCATTGAATCCCGCGACAAAAACTTTTCCATTCGCTCCGTAAATATCCGTCAAGTCCATAGTTGTTCCGCTCTGAATTGGCTGCCAACTGCTGCCGGTGTGGTAAACAATTCTACCTCCATCCTCGACACACCATATTTGGCTTGAACTAGTTCCCCAAAGTCTACTTTGGATTCCTGCATAACTCGCTTGCATCTGAGTCCATGATGATCCGTCGAAATGGAACATACTTCCTGCTGCAATCCATATATCATTTTGGTTAAAAGCGAATAACGACGTACCTTCAAGAAACAAAGCCGTATCTCCTATTGACCCAGGGTACAAAATACGGGTATCAGACATAAATGCTTTTAATTCCCACCTCTTCCCATTCCATACCGCGACGTTGTATGGTTGAACTATGCCTGTCGAGTCTGGAACCCCCATATTACCGACTGCATAGGCAAGAGTATCATTAATAATGGCTACATCAACCAACCTGCCAGGGCTGGTCAGAATAGTCGTTAGCGTATCAATCTCGAACGTAAAGTTGTTCGAGGTAGTATCCATTGTTGTTGCCTTCACTCCATCGGATATCACTCCGGCGGCCAGCACCCGGGTCTTGTAAGTGTAAGTGTGTGCCGGGAGAAGATTCCTATCTACTACGATCGTATCCTGCTGTGTAAGAGCTACGGTTAAGACTGTTGAATCATTTCTGAGGAGTGCCACGTTTCCAGGCTGGGAAGGTGCGGAGATTTTGATCCAGGCTTCGATGCATGAAGCATCGAGCACTGTTAATTGAGCCGGCGGCTGTATTGGCTGCGTTGGATGATCCTTACAAGATATAAAGAACAAAAAAAGCCACATT
>Ga0265336_10000076_pt1 | contig 81637 bp, 109 predicted proteins | sample 42119metaG_FD_193583 | JGI IMG/M metagenome (GOLD analysis project Ga0265336, IMG submission 193583) | Rhizosphere microbial communities from Carex aquatilis grown in University of Washington, Seatle, WA, United States - 4-21-19 metaG | ecosystem: Host-associated > Plants > Roots > Rhizosphere... | reverse complement strand
CTGCCTTCAGTTTCGACATCGAGTCCACCAGTCTGAATGCCTACAAGAAACTGGATTGGGAACACAAGGTTCTATGCTTCACATTCTCGTGCAAGGAACGCACAGCATGGTGCCTAGTCCTGGATCACGACGAATCCCCTTGGACCAGGAAACAGCGGGAATACATCCTGCATTGGACAGAAAAGCTACTCCAGCGTGGCTCAGCAGATGGGGTCACCAAGATCCCTCACAATGGGCAATTCGATACCAAATATATCAGGAAGGTGCTAGGGTGGGAAGTCACCAATGACTTCGACACACTCCTGGCTCATTACATCGCAATTTCTGAAGAGCAGGGCACCCATGGTTTGAAAGTCCTGGCCTGGGAATTTACAGACATGGGAGGCTACGATGATGCCCTGGATGAATACAAACAGACTCATCCTGAAGCTGATCCCGACCGTGGGGGCCACTACGGCAATATTCCATTATCCATCCTCTGGTGGTATGCCTGCTGTGATGCTGATTGCACGTTCAGGCTTTACAATATCTTCAAGCCCAGGATTGACGAGGAGTTTTCTTGGCTCTTTGAGAATATCGTCATGCCATCCACTAATGCTCTCGCTTTCGTTGAAGGTACTGGGGCTCCAGTAGACATCGAGTGGCTCAGGCATTGCCAGAAGGTTTACCCTGACCTTCTGAACAGCATTCTTGACAGGCTCAGGGAGTTTCCTGAAGTCCTCAAGGTAGAACGGATTCTGCGTAAACGAGCAAGAGACAAGAAACTACAGGAACGGGTTGACCGGCTAAAGGCCCGAGCAGAGGCCATAGACGAACTGGCAAACACAGACCCAATCAAAGCTGACAAACTGCTCCTACGCCTGGAAAAAGACATTGAGACTGCCAAGACTAAGCCTATTATAGTTGCTCCAATCCCATTCAACCCCAAGTCTCCTGCCCAGAATAAACTCTTGTTGTTCGGAGTCCTGGGAATGACTCCTACCAAGAAATCCAAGGGTGGAGGTTGGAGTACTGACAAGGAAGTGCTCAAGAACTTGTATGAGATGGATAAGCATCCTATCATCCAGGCTTTGGGGCAGTTCATTAAGATCAAGACACTGTATTCTATGTTCGTGGAACACCTGGATGAGAAGATTGATGCGGATGGCCGCATCAGGTGTAGTTACAAGGTGTTTGGAACTGCCCCAGGTCGATTGTCCTGTTCAGATCCCAATCTCCAGCAGATTCCCAAGAATCCCAAGGAGGATGGATTCCTAGTGGGCATCCCACTACCCTCCATCAAGAAACTGTTCTATGCACTATTCGGCTTTTTCATATTGCAGTTTGACTACAGTCAGGCTGAACTCAGGGTGATGGCTGCGTTAGCTGATGAACCCACCATGCGGGAGGCTTTTGCCAATGGTGAGGACATTCATAAACGTGTGGCTTCTGAGGCTTACGGTATCACTCAGGACGAAGTCACGGAGCAGCAACGGCATGCAGCGAAGACTATTAACTTTGGCCTTATTTATGGCCAGGGTGCTGCTAAACTGGCCAAGACCATCGGTTGCTCTCTGGAAGAGGCCAAGGAGTTCATTCGCATATATTTCAAGAAACTCCCAAGAGTGAAGAAGTGGATCAACCAGACCAAGGCTCGGGTGCGAGAGAACGGCTTTGTGATGTCTCCTTATGGCCGCAAGCGCAGACTGGCTTCTGTATTCTCCCCTGAGCAGGATATTGTAGCCAAGGCTGAACGTCAGGGTGTGAACTCTCCCATCCAGTGCACCGCTTCTGACTGCACTCTTCAGGCCATTGTGCGGATCAACCACTACTTCCTGAGCCATAACATGAGATCCAGGATTATCGTGACGGTGCATGACTCGATTGTAAACTTGATCTGGATTCCTGAAGCCATCAAGGCTTATCGCATGATCAAGAAGATCATGGAGCACCCCATTCACAGCGAGTGGCTCAACGGTATTCCCATGGCTGCAGATGCTGATGTGGGATTGAATTGGGGCGAACTTACCAAGGTGAAGTCAGAAGAGGAATTGCTTAAACTTGTGGAAACTTTTCCTCGCTAATCCACGTTCTTTAAGGTAGAAGGAGAATCAAATGGAACCTACGTTGTTGTCTGAAACCGGCGTGTTGAATAATCTCAAGATCCGAATGTTTGGCAAGTCCTTCCTCATGCATCCAGGAGAGGATCTTGCCATCCACCCCTCCACCATTGGAGACAATCTCCAGGAACAGGCCAGTCGATTTGCTTTCTACGCATCCGTGAGGGACATGGCTTCTGCCAAGGTGGATGGCATCACTCTGGAGCTCAAGCAGATGGAGGCCAAGTTGGACCAGACCATCAGGGGTGAGGGTGAACTCCCTGGAGGGGGCAAGATCACCGAAACCGGCCTCATCGCTGCAATCAAGAATGATGGGGATTACCAAGCCACCCAGGAAGAGTTGGCAGAGGCCAAGCACCATCTGGACCTGCTTCAGACTGTGGTGAGGGCTTTTGAGCAGCGCCGGGACTGTCTCCTGGCCTTGTCTTCCAGGGCCAACAACACAACCTTCAATGACAAAGACCTGGATGTCACGGTGATGGCCAAGATCCGTAAGCTCATCCCTGATGAAACCAAGTCAATGGGCGCCCATCCTTCCAAGAAGTCCAACGAAGATTAACCCATCCTCCAAGCATGGAGGCTTTTCACAAGGAGCAAGACATGGCAGTGAAAGAGAAGGTCCAGGCCAAGGCAGCCAAGAAGCACGAGCCTGACTACAAGAAGGCCCTGGAGAAGCTCAACGAGCAGAGCAAGCGGGGTGGTGACCGCAACTACATCGAACTGGAGCAGGGCAAGAATACGGTTCGCGTCCTCCCTGGCCATCCCGACATGGAGGGCTTCTATGAGGAGATCTATTACCACAACAAGCAGGTTGGCAAGAAGGCCCGCACCACGGTGATCTGCCTCAACCATGGCAACCCCGATGGAGAGGACTGCCCCATCTGTGCAGAACTGGAGGAACTCCGTGCTTCCAAGGACAAGGATGACCGCAAGGCGTATGGTCTCCTGCGTCCCAAGGCCCGGTTCTTCATGAACGCTGTCAAACGTCCTGAGGAAGAGTGCAAGATCCTGGCCTGTGGCATCTCCATCATGAAGGAAATCCTGGGCTTTATCACGGATGAAGATTACGGTGACATCCTGGATCCCCAGGAAGGCACTGACCTGGTTATCACAAAGACCGGGGAGATGCTGGACACGGAATACAGTGTCAAGGCACGGCGCAATCCTTCCCCGGTGTTTGAGGATGAGGATGCTGTCAATGCCCTGATCGGCACCACCGCCAAGAATACGAAACTCACCAACCTCACCGAGATGAAGACCCAGTTCGAGGGTGAACCCAAGAAGGTCATGCTGATCTGGGAAGAGGGCTGGGATGCCCTCAAGGACATGGAAGAGGATGATGAGGACGAAAAGCCCAAGAAGGGCAAGAAGGGTGTGAAGTCCAAGTCCAAGCCTGAACCTGAAGAGGATGATGAGGAGGATGAGGAGGAAGAGGTCCCGAAGGCCAAGGCCAAGAAGAAGGCCAAACCTGAGCCGGAAGAAGATGAGGACGAAGAGGAAGAAGAGGAGCCCAAACCCAAGGCCAAGAAGAAAGCCAAGCCTGTGGTGGAAGAGGACGAAGACGAAGATGAGGAGGAAGAGGAAGAGGAGCCCAAGCCCAAGAAGAAGTCCAAGCCCGAACCGGAACCCGTCAAAGCCAAGGCCAAGAAGAAGCCCGTGGAAGACGACGATGACGCGGAAGACCTGGATGACCTGGACGCGGTCCTCAACAAGCACAAAGCAAAGGGGAAGAAATAACCATGACACAGCAGCTTGAATACGATGCACTCGTTCAATTCAAGTTGCTCCATACGGGAAGTGCCCTGCCAGTTCGGGGCACTTCCCATTCTGGGGCATTTGATATTGTATCTCCAACCAGTGGCCAGGTTCGCTCTGGCAAAACCCTTCTGTTTGGGCTTGGAATAGCCCATCAGATCCACGATGACAACCTGTTTCTGCCAGTCCAGTCCCACGCAGCGGATGGCACCTGGAAGCAGATCAACGTGCCTTTCCGGCTCCAGGGCATCCTGATTCCCCGCTCTGGCCTGGCAGCCAAGAAGAAGGTCAGGATGTTCTTTGCCCCCTGCCTGATCGACCACGATTACAGGGGTGAGATCCATGCCATGATCGAGAACATGGGCGACAAGGTGCTGCGTTGGGAAGCGGGTGACAGGATCTGCCAGATAGCCTACCTTCCAGCCTACATGGGGCCCATCATGGAAGTATTCAACCTCTCAGAAACTGACCGTGGTTCTGGCGGTTTCGGAAGCACAGGAGCATGAAATGGCCATCAAAGACACATCCTCAAGAGACTTCTTGTTCACATCCATCAATACTACTTTCGGAGCGGGTTCAATCGGCACTCTCGACAACGATGAGAGAGCCCAGATCCTGCATTGGACCTCCACTGGAGTGTATAGTCTGGATGACGCCACGGGTTGGGGCCTGCCAGGTGGGCGTATTGTGGAATACTTCGGGGCAGAGTCTAGTGGCAAGACCACGGCACTAATGGCTGCTATGGTGGAGAATGCCCGGCGGGATGGCGTCAACGTCATGTTCGATGCAGAGGGCACTTTCGATCAGGACCGATACAAGCAGATGGGAGGTGACCCCAAGGCTGTCATCATGGTTGATCCTGGAGTCATGGAAGAGTTCTATGACAAACTCAAGCGGGTGGTGACCTGGGCCAAGAAGCAGGAAGTGCCCCAGAATGCTGTTGTGCTTGTAGGCGTAGACTCTCTTCCCATGCTCATCACCCAGAAGATGATGGACCTGGAAGGTGAGGACCAACTTGTGGCTGAGCAGTCCAGAGTCAACTCCAGGCATCTTCCCACCATTGACAAGGAATTGGGCTCCAACACCTGTCTGCTACTCCTGAACCAAGTGAGAGACAAGATCGGTGGAATGGCCTGGAATGCGGATGGAAACATCGACACTCCTGGTGGCAGGATCATCAAGCACCTTTGCTCCATCCGGGTGCTCTTCAATAAACAGGGTCAGATCGACAATGGCAAGAGCAAGGATGCCCGAGTGATCGTCGGCATGAAGACTGGTGCCAAAGTCGTCAAGAATAAGGTGGCCCCACCCCTCCGCAAGATCGAGTTCAGGATCATGTTCGATGAGAGGGGCGTGGACAATGTCTTTGCTACTCTACAGACCATGGTTAAGAGTGGCTGGGTGAAGGCCCCTAACAAGGGAATCTATACCCTCAACAAAATTAAGGCAGAGGTGAACTTCAAGGCGGAAGGGTTTGCGGGGGTTCTCAAGGCCCGACCCAAGTGGTGTCAGGCTGCACTCAAAGGCACCTTCGATCTGAAGCACGACTCTCTAGACCTAGACCGTTATTTGGGCAAAACCAGCGTGGAAGACGATGGAGAAGACGATGACTAAACCTAGGAGCACGCATATTATAGTGTTCGATGCAAGCAACGCTGCGCACCGCATCTCAGCTGCCACCCAACCTCTCACTAACTCCAAGGGAGAGCGTGTTGAGGTTATGTTTGGACTTCTGCGGCTGCTCTCTGCTGTGCTTAGGCAGAATCCAGCCAGACGGTGCTACCTGGTCTGGGATGGCAAGGGTTCCAGGAACATCCGGCAGAAGATTGATCCCCAATACAAAGCCAACAGGGGCAAAGAGTTCACGGATGAGGACCGGGAACGCATAGAGGGCATGCACCAACAGGTGGGGAAGTTCTGGGAATTGTTCGGTAAGAACCTTCCCATCACCTGGATGTCCTCAGAACGCTATGAGGCTGACGACATCATCTCAATGCTCACTCATGCTGCTGACGTGGAGCAGTATTCTACGTTGGTGGTGAGCGGGGACAAGGACTTGCTTCAGTTGGTCACCCCACACGTGTCCATATTTAGTCCAAATTCATTGAAGTATTGCACCCACGACAACTTCCAGGAATACACTGGAGGCTATCCCACCCCTCTTGCTTTCCTGTTTGGGAAGTGCCTACAAGGAGATTCCTCAGACAACGTGGCAGGTGTCGGAGGTATTGGAGAGAAGACTGCCCTCAAGATCCTGGCAGAGCACAACTGGGATCTACAGACTATCAGGGACACCCCTTCTGAGGGATTGAAGAAGAGTGCTGTCGGACAGAGACTTCTCAGCGATAGCGGCTGGGCACGGTTAGCGTTAAACTATAAACTGATGTCCCTCCACGCTCCGCTCCACCAGTGTGTGCAGAAGTCCAGGATCACTCTTGACTATGGTCGGATGAACATCACCATGCTCAAGACCCACTTCGCCAAGCAGCAGTTTGTGTCTCTTCTGGCTGGATTCCAGCAGTTTATTAATCCGTTCAACTCTCTGGAGGTTTAATGCCCACCCTCAAAATACTTGCAGGCATCCTGCACCAACTGGAAGCCTGTAACAGCACCATGGACAAGATCGAGACTATCCAGAAGTTTGAGAACATGGGTAGTTTCAAGGAGATGCTGTGGTGGGCCCTGAATCCCTACAAGAAGTTTGGGATTCAGAAGATCCCCTTTGTGAACGGGGTGGAGCTCATCCAGTCTGACTCCGTCTGGAAGGATGTCATCACATTCTTGAACAGGGCCTCATCCAATGCTGTCTCTGGGGGAGCCCTCAAGAATGAGTTTGAAGACCTGCTCAGAAGCCTGATCCCCTATGAACGGGAGGTGCTCCGCAGGGTAGTGCTCAAGGATCTGCGCTGTGGCGTGGGTGCCACTCTGGTGAACAAGGCCATCCCTGAGCTTATTCCTGAGTTTGGCATCATGCTGGCTGAGACTCTGGAAGAGAGGCACCTCAAGATTCTGCGTCAGCAGCAGTTCGTGTATTTCCAGGCTAAGAAGAATGGGGACCGCAGTGCTCACGTGATTGACGACAGTCCTCAAGCCTATTCCCGCAATGGCCACGAGCAGTTGAACTATGGACACATCACTGCTGCATGCAAGACCGTGTGTGACCGTGCCCAGGAGTATTTCACCTTCGATGGTGAAGTGATCATGGATGACTTCTGGGGCACACGCAAGGTCAAGAAACTGGCGGGAAACCAGGCTGAAGGCGCTGTGCTCCATGTCTTTGACATCATCCCCATCGCGCAGTGGGTCACACGCAACACTTCCAGTTATTCCACGCGCCGACGAATCCTCAAAAACATCTGGGACTACGTGTCACCTGAGATGCCTCTCAAACGGGTGCCCAGCTACCAGATCGAAGGGGCCAATGTCACCTGGGAACTGATCGAGGAGTGGAGGCTGAAGTTTGTGGCCATGGGGGAAGAAGGGCTCATGATCCGGTTGGACAAGCCCTACAACTTCAGCACCCGCAACAGCCTCTACAAGCGCAAGCTCATGAAGGAAGGTGACTTCATGATCCTGGAGATCAGGGAGGGCGAAGCGGGCAAGAAGTACGAGAACATGGCAGCCAAGGTTCTGGTTGATCTTGGCAACGGGGTCTCCTGTGAAGTGGGTCTCAAGGGTGACGTGGACACCCGCAGGGAATTGTGGAACCATCGCAACAAGTATGCTGGCATGATGTGCGAAGTCCATTTCCAAGGCTGGACTGAGTGCGAGGACGGTGAGAAGCGACTTCAATTTGGGATCATGCATCGTGTAAGGGCAGACAAATCATGAACGTCACTGAACACCTTCTTGTGTGCTTGTCCGAGGAATGCGCTGAAGTCCAGCAAGCCGTGTCAAAAGCCCTTCGGTTTGGGATCAACGATTCCTACAAGGACTATGGGAATAACCATGACCGTATTGTCCAAGAGATCCACGATTTTCTGGGTGTGCTCTCTTTGCTTGTGGATAGTGACGTGCTGATTATGCCGTTGGACCCCGAACCTCTTATTGAGGCCAAACGCGTTAGAGTTCTCAAATATATTGAGTATGCTAAGGAAAGGAAGACAATATCATGAACAAGATGACTAATCGTTACAAGGGATGGACTCAGAAGTTCATCATCAAGGGACGACAGGAAGAGATGAAGGGATATCTGCGTGTGTCTGAGCGCGATGACGGCACCCTCCATGGTATCCAACTCGACATCCACCGGGAAGGCTCCTTTGCCAAGGCGTTTGCTAATGCCTTCGCTGCAAGCATGAACATTGGCCTTCAGAATGGGGTGCCTCTTTCTGTCTATGTGGAGGCGTTCAAGGACTGGAAGTTTGAACCCTATGGAAAAGTGGAGTGTTCTGACAGCATCAAGATCGCGCAGTCACTCCTGGACTACGTCATGAGGGAACTAGAAGTGAAGTATCTGGGAGGAAAAGCTGATGTCTAAGATTGCATTCTTGGCAGACTTACATTGCCATAATTTTTCGGAGTTTGGCAAGACCATCATCTACAACGACAAACCCATCAATTCCAGGCTCTATGACCTTCTCAATACAATCACAAATGCAGCCAAATCTGCAAGCAACAAGGGATGCACGCATCTGGTCATCCTAGGAGATGTGTTTCACCTTCGGGGCCAGATTCCCACGGATGTGATGCAGTATGTCTACGACATGTTTGACTGGATTCATACCAGGCTGGACCTGGAAATTATCATCATGACTGGCAATCATGACCAGGCAGACAAGGCTGGGCAAATTCACTCTGTGTATGCCCTCAAAGGCGTTGCACAGATCGTTGACACTGCTGAAATGATCGAGGTGGAAGACACCAACCTGTGGATGATCCCTTACACCCCCAGCCATGAGGACCTGATCCACTGCATCGAGCGATTGGATTTGGATCCAGACGATGACACACACTACAACATTCTGTGCCTACACGCAGGGGTGGATGGTTCCTACATTGGTCCTGTGGAATACAAGATCAAAGACCCTCTCACGCTTGAGGACCTCCCCACAGAAAAATTTGCACAGATTCTCCTGGGCCACTACCACAAACCCCAGACCCTTGCATCCAACGTGCGCTATGTAGGCTCTCCAGTTCAGCACACCAGAGCCGAGATGGGAGACACCAAGCGTTGGATCATGTGGGATGAGGGCCATATTCGCTCCATCAAGACCAAGGCCAAGCAGTTCTTCAGCATCAAAGCTTCAAGCAGAGACATGGAATTTCTGCCAGGATACTACGACATAACGCTGGACAATGACTTGTCGGTGGCTGACATCCAGCAAGCCTTTGAAGGGCACTCTGAATGCTCCTACAAGATCATCTCCACCAAGCAAGCCAATGCCAAGAAGGCCCGCATCAAGGTAAACGCCAGCACCACAGACGACAAGTTGCTCCAGAAGTATCTCAAGCACGTGAATGATGGCACCTTGGATGTGGTGCTGCATAAGGTGGGTGTGGATTATCTGGGAAAGGCTACCAACAACCAGAGCGCCAAGACCCAGTTGGGATTCACCCACGTCAGCATTCAGAACTTCTTGTCAATCTCAAACGCCAACCTGGACCTGAATCGCCCTGGAGATGTCATCGCTGTGCTAGGTGACAATCAGGACGCAGAAGGGTTTGACTCCAACGGTTCTGGCAAGAGCAGCCTTCTGCCTGAGAGCATCTATTGGTGCTTGTTTGGACAGGTTGCCAGGGATCTTCCTGCAGACAAAGTGGTCAACAACGTCAACAAGCGTGACTGCTGTGTCAAACTGGAACTCACCTGTGATGAGACCATCGTTGTGGTGCAGCGATACCGCAAGCACAAGGAGTTGGGTGGAACCGGCCTAAACGTATTCGTGGATGGCACTCCCATCACTCAGGGTTCTGTGGCTGAGACTGAGAAGCTTCTGTGGCAGATGTTGGGGTTGGACTACACCACCTTCAGTTCTATCGTGGCCTTCAGTCCTGAGAACCTCCATTTTGTGAGCAGCAACGATGCTGACCAGAAGCGGGTGCTGGATTCCATCCTCCAAACTTCCCGGTTCTCGGCTGCTCTCGATCTGGTAAAAGAGGATGCGAAGGCCCTCAAGACTTCCAAGCAGGAAGCGACTGAAGACCTTCGGGTGATAGAAGGCGGGGTGAAGACCCTCCAGGCCAACCTCGCTGACTACAAAACAGCGAGTGCTCAGTTCATGGAGAAAGAGGCGAAGCGTAGGAAAGACCTGCAGGGAAGTATTGACACCGAACAGGAGGAGTTGTCTGAATTCAAAGACGATCTGAAAGAAGCAGCAAAGGCTGTGGATAAGCAGAACAAAGCCATCGAAGCGTTTGAGATTCCTGATATCACAGAACTGTCCGAACAGGAAGGTAAACTCAACAGGGTATTGGGTGGCACCAAGGCAGATCGAGCCACAGCTAAGGCTGCTCTATCAACATGTGAAACCAAATTGGCATTGGCAGCTGAACAGGCTGGAAAGCCCTGCCCCACGTGTGGACAGCCAGTCATGAATACTGCCAAGTTGATGGCCACTCTCAGCACGGATCGTAGTGCCTACACCAGCGCAATTGCCCTGTTAGATGCCAAGATTACATTGATTGGCGAACGCTTGACTGCTATTGCCACTGCCATGGCAGAATACAACACCAGGACATCTGCCAAGATGCTCATGATAAATGAGTTGGCTAAACTGGAGAAGACCAGGAATACTGTCAACAGCAAGATCACATTGTCAGAGGCTCAACTCAAGAACCTGAAAGCAAGCCTGAAGGATGTTCCCACAAACGAGTATGAGTCCAAGCTAATCCCTGCAACCTTGAAGAAACTGGAAGAGGCCAATGCCAGGTCTCTGGAACTTCAGGAACAGATAGTGGATCTGGATGAGAAGTTGGAGCAACTGTCTTTCTGGATCACAGGATTTGGGAATGGTGGTGTGAAGTCCTTCCTGTTTGACCAGATCATCCCAGAACTCACGGAATACGCAAATTATTACGTGGATCAACTCGCAGGAGACTCTCTCAAGATCGAGTTCCATACTCAATCAGACACAGGGAAAGAGAAGTTCTCAATCAAGGCTTATAACTCAGAAGGATCTGACCTCTATGGTGGTAATTCCAGTGGGGAGCGAAGGCGTATTGACATATGTGTAATGCTTGCTCTATTCCGGGTGGCTAACAATCGGATCAAGATGTCTATCCTTCTGCTGGATGAACTCTTTGATACCCTTGATGAGACAGGACTAGAGAATACGGTTACTGTCCTGGAAGAGATGGCCAAGGACTTGGACCTCACCATCTTTGTGACAAGTCACACCAATCTGGCTAACATGCTACACGAGAGCATTACGGTTTGTAAGAAAAACGGATTGGCTACGCTTATGGAGGATTAAATGGCATCACCTGGGGTTTGCGCAACTTGTAACATCGTTGGATCGTGTGAACTCCAGTTTCCACAGTGTATGGAGGAAGAAACTGACCTCCCTGCCATTGTCACCTCCATACACGGTGATCACCCATTATTCGATTTCGGGCCTCAGTAACTAGCGTTTGAACCGATTTAGACGTATTCTTTAGGTAGAAGGAGAACCCCCAACATGCGAGAGTATGTCCTGGTTGTTGACACCCTCAGAGTCAAGGTGAGACTTGAGCGGAAATTCAAGCAAGGCGATGAGTTCCGAGTGGACGGCCAAAAATGCAAGGTCACAGGAGTTGCTGAGCACCTGACCTTGCCCACCTTTGTTACTCTGGAGATTTGCGATGTCTAGGTCCTCAAAAACTCTCAAGGAGCATGAGCTACCTGATCTCAGGGCAGCTCAACTCCAGGCTGCAGAGTTACACAGACTTGATTGGGTGAAGTGGATGCGAGCCACCTACACCTATGCAAAGGCAGTGAGAATGTCCCGTCATCTGGGCTTCCCCGTTCCAAACCTGTTATTCTATCAGCGTATGCGGGAAGCTGGCAAACTGCTAAAACAGCTGCCCAAACCTGCACCAATCATCCCGCTGCATTGGGGGCTTCTTCAAGACATTGATCTTTTAGGATAGGGGGCCTGGTTTCGATGAGAAAATTCTTGAAATCCATAATCCATTTTTTACTCCCCTCCACCCTAGGATTGGTCAAGGGAACATCACTGGATGAGTCCATATCCAATGTGATCAAACTCCCGGACATTGGCAACCTGCAAGTATACCTGGTCTGGGATGGAAAGGCCAAGAGGTTTTCAGAGGCACTTATCTTCAGGGTTCTGGACGCCAATATCCGCTACTACATATGCAATCTGAGGCGCAGTTCTTCTGAGAGCACTGCGGAACTGATCCACAGAGTTATGGGTGTGGCTGAAGCCCATAATGAGGTGCGGCACCATCCAAATAAACTGCTGGAAAAGCTTGGGATTCACTGCTACAAACATTGATGTGACTATTGGGGAATAGCACATGCATCTGAGGCACAAATTTTTCTTAACCACTTTTGCCCATATAGGGCCAAGTCTCAGCACACACAGCAACAAACCTATCGGGGGCCTCTGGGTCCCTGATCTGTATTTGGAATGATTTGGGACTACTGGGATTCAAGTTTAGCTAGGCGGAATTCAACCTTTCCTTTGGTTTCGCTGGGGAGTATCCTTTAGGTATAGGGGAACGGTCCCCACCCAGGCCCTTTGGGCTAAGGAGGCAAGTATGGCAAGACAACATGCTGAGCAGTTTCCAGGGGCAACCTGGCAGGATATGGGGCACCAAATCTATGAGCTGGAATTCAGGATGGTGCGGGCAGAAGTGTTCTGGGATGGCAGCGTGAAGGGTTTCCGCTATGAAATCCATGGCTGGAGGAAGATGCGGTCCAAGACCACATATGGTTCAGTCGAAGTGGCCAAACTCCAGGCCCTGCGGAAGCTCAACGACATGATCAACGTGGAGGCCACCCGGATCAAGGATGCCCTCACATCTTACATCCCCTTCTGAGGTGCCTATGGATGTGCTTGGAAGTATTTTAAGTTTCACCAAGGACCTGCTCAAGATGGATGATGATCATCCTCTCAAGAAAAGGTTTGAGCAGTCCATCAACGAGTACGCCCTGGAGCGATGGGGAAGACCCATCATACGAGATGCTACAGAGGAGATGAATCCAGCAACCTCTACAATCCAAGAGATCAGGAATGCAGCTACCACACTCTTCCAAGAGGCGGATCGGCTTGAAGCTATCCCGGATGCCAAGAAGCTATTCTCAATAAGGGCCTTGGGAAAAATCGGATTCCTCTATATAGATAAGGACGAAAAGGCCAGCCGCTACTGGGCCCTGAGCAACCCGAGTGATGACCGCAGGATGTATGAGGAATGGTGGGCAGAAGATCCACTGCAAGACAACAAGAAGCGGTGTGTCAAACGTATCCCGATGGATGTGCCCACCATCACAGCCCGAAACCAGATTGCGCAGGAGCAGAGATGAGATTTGCCCGGATAGTTGGTACCCTGAAAATTCTCTCAGTGTACGAGTGTAGCAACTGTGGGGTCCAAGAGCTAGGAACTACCAGTTCAGCGGACGTTGACTGCCACAATCCTGCAGATCTAGCATTTCATTTGACAGGATTGGTTCAACGATCTCACGACATGCCATATGGCTGGAGCTATTGTGGCAAGTTCCTATGCCCCAAGTGCACTCATAGCTTCCCTGTCCCGTCTGCCGACCAGAATCCTTCCCAGAAAAATCAAGGCTAGTCCTTGGGTCTTCTGGGGAGTAAACTTTAATCAGGAGGAAATACTATGTATGCTGATTTCAACTTCAAGACCAAGAAGGCTCTCAAGATGAGCATCAAGATCGGGCAGGTGATCAGGGTGTATGAGCCAGGTCGTGAGTATCTCCCCATTGAAGACGGGGTTCACTCCATCGAAGGCCCTCACTACCCCAAGCCGCACACCTGGTATGCCACGGTTGAGGTCGTGAACAAGAAGATCGTCAAGGTCATCAACTAGCCAAGGAGGCTACAATGCTCACTCTCATCAGAAAAGACAACGTCACTGCCTTGGTGAATAACCAGGGAGTGGCCCACTTCAAGACCCTCACCGACAGCGATGACGTGAAGCGGTGCGTCCAATGGGCCAAGTTCAACAAGCAGGTCTTCATCCCTGTGGAGCAGGTCAAGAAAGGTGGGAAGTGATGTATCAACTCATCCGATCCACCGCAGACGACAACATCAGCCTCCATCTCAATGGCAAGAGTGTGGAACAGGTTACTGTGGCTGAGTGGCACCAGGAACACCTCAGTGCACCCTACGTGGAAACCGGTGTTATAGTGACCGCTGAGGACTTCAGCAACATCTTCATCAGCCGTGAGTTCATGGAGGCTGCTCTGGTCAAGATGAACAAGACACTGGGAGGTGAGTGATGGGTTCAGGAACGCTCATCTACGCAACCACAGCCCAGGTTAAATCCTGGCTTGCCTATGAAGAGTTTTCAGGCAAGGCCATTCGTAGGCTGCTCCATTCTGCCAAGAAGGACGGTGCAAAACTTCAATATGGCACCTTCAACCCTGTTCCCTACCCATCCATTGATCGTGAGATGTGGGTGAAGTGGAACCCTGAGACCCGACTCTTTGAGTGGGTGAGCGAGATTCCCCGATGAGATATAGCCAAATTCAAGATCGTGTCAAAGTGCTGGAACTGGTCATGAAGAAGGTTCACGGTGCTGGGGTTGACCGGACCTGGCACTTCGTGGTCAAGGACCCGCTCTGCCATCTCTATCACGGCTTCCGCAGGGTAGCAGCCCCGGATGTCATCAGCTACTGCAATCGCAAGGTACTCCGCATCAAGAACAGCTACCACTGCATGGACGAGCATGGCGGCTACTGCGGTTGGGCTGCTTTCAGTGTGGTGTTCCCCATGGGTAACTCCCTGGACGAATACCGCATTGAGTTCCACGGCAGTGAGTCCCAGCGGCTCCAGCGCAAGTATGACATCCGGGAATACCTGGACCAACTCATCATTGACGCCATCCACAGTGCCCAGGCTGAGATCCTCATCAGCGAGATGGAGAAAGTATGACCCCTGAGATCCTCCCCATCGATGTGGCCCTGGAGCAGAGGCCGAACCTGTGGCATCTGTTCATGGGTGTGATCACAGGTGCCACCACACTCGTCAAGGAACTGGACGCAGCCAACAAGCTGATTGCTCGCCTGGAGGCTGGAGAACTCCATGAGGAACTGACTGCCACCAAGGCCATCAGGAAGGTGGAACAGGCAATCCTGAAGATGGGAGACACGAGTAAATCGGCCAAGACCATTCGGGTCGAACTCCTGGCCCTTCTTGACAAGGAATACCACCAGGAAGTAGGAAAGCCGCTATGCTGAGAGGTGGCCCTAGAAACCAACCCTTTACTTTGGGGGGCCAGAGCCGTATCCTTCTATTAACGGAGGATAGACCGATGGCTGACCCGAATGTGAATGAGTTCCAACAGATAGACCTGCCAAGGATCAAGAAGTGGATTGAGGAAGGCGGTGAGCTCAAGGCTCAATTGGATGAACTCCTGGATCTGGTGGAAGGCCAGGAGTTTCTCCAGGAGATCCAGAAGTGCAGGGAAGATCAGGTGGTGGATCAGATGCTTCATGATGCTGGGATTATCCAGCCAAAGAAAGGAAAGAATGGCGAAGCAGCAGGATGAATTCAGAGTGTTGGCCTACAGCACGCACACGAATAACGCTACCTCTGGCCCTGTCGTCCACACTCCTGAGGCACTCAAGGAGGATCTGCGGGGATGGATGGCCAAGAAGACTCACAACCTTCTGACTGTGATGAAGAATGGGAATCCTGTGGCATCCTATTCCTACAGGCTCAAGGACGACAAGTGGCACAAGAACGCCTAATGAAATCAAGAGGCCAATCGAGAAAACAAGGATACTCCCTGGGCTTTCTGGGGAGTATTCTTATTACAGGGGAAGGACCCCTCACCCAAAGGAGCCTCTGATGGACCTGAATTCCTTGTTTCACGGCGCACTGAAGGTGGCCGAACTGACGAATTTCCCCAAGGATCGTGTCTGCTTGGTTCATGAACCCGTGGCAATGGAAGTGGCCAAGGCTGGTGTGGAGTTCGCTGGTGCTGGCCTGTTCGTCGCTCTGCTCGATGAGAACACCGTGGAGGTGATCGTTGAGATGGGGACTGCCACCTGGATCCAGCCGCTGGACCGTATGTGTGGCAAGTATAACAACCTCAAGTTGGCCCTGACTGCTGCCGGCATGATCATCGCGGGCTGTGACATGATGGAGCCCATTGAGACTACGCTCTGTGCCAAGACCCACATCAACAACTTCCCCAACCGTCACACAGTCGTCACCGTCGAGAACAACAGCTTTGGAGAGGAGAAGTAACATGAACTACCATCCCACCATCCTCAGTGTGGCCGCCATGCTCGGCCTGACGGAAATCCGGCCCCAGGTCGAGGACGTTCAGCAGATCCACGATGGCAGTCCCGTGGCCAAGTTGGTTTTGGCGGAACTGGGAAGCACCGACTGCTTCTGTGGGGCTCAGGTCCACGTGATGACTCCCAACAAGAACGGGGAGGAGTATCGCATGGCCTGGGATCTGATGATCGAGGTGGAACTGCCTGAAGAGTTTGAAGGTCAAGGTATACCTGCCCTCAAGTTCCAGATCTGCCCCCAGGTTGCCTCCATGCTCCTGGAGTCCTTGGAAAAGGCAGTTCACAAGGCCAGCAGTAAGGAAAATGCCTTGATGGAGTACGCCAACAACCTGAATGACCTGGAGAAGAACCTGGGCATCCAGGAGGCCCCTGAATTCTAGTGGCCTACAATCTCTCCCCAGAAAAAACCAATCCTCGTGTTTGGTTACTCTGGGGAGTATCCTTTAGGTAGGGAAGATCCCCTCACAGGAGAGTGAAATGGCACTGTCCCCTCAACAAGAAGCTGCGATCCAGTGGGTAACCACGGCGCTAGCTACGAACACCCGCAAGGGAATGAACCTTGTGGCCCGAGCAGGATGTGGGAAGACCTACACCCTGATCGAGATCGCCAAGATGCTGAGCAAGACCCTCAGCACCAAGGATGAGGTCTACTTCGGTGCCTACAACGCATCGATTGCCAAGGAGATCAAGGGCAAGCTGGAGGCTGAGAAGATCAACTCCAAGCACATCAATGCCTCAACTCTCCATTCCGCTGGCTTCAGCGCATGGCGCTACGTGGCCAAGAACGTCCAGGTGGATGAGAAGAAGGTCAGCAAGATCCTGAATCGTCTGGCTGATGAACTCACTCTCAAGGCTCCCTCAGAGCGTGACCCCATCAAGGCCGATCTCCTACGAAGGAAGGCCCTGGCTGTCCAGAACTATGGCGGCTTTGTCCTGAAGGCAGTCTCCCTTGCCAAGCAGCGAGCATTCGGCTTCCTGTGCAGCTACGAGGACATGAGCAAGTGGTATGACCTCTCCGACCACTTCGGCCTGGAAGACGAACTGGCTGAGGACTGTCCTGTGAACATGGATGAGCTCATCAGGCTCTGCATCCACGTGTTCAAGACTTCCATCGAGCAGGACATGCAGGTCATTGACTTTGATGACATGATCCTGGCTCCCCTCGTTCACAACGTCAGGATGTGGCCCAAGCGTGTAGTCCTGCTGGATGAAGCCCAGGACACCAACCCGGCTCGCAGGGCTTTGGCGATCAAGATGCTCAACCCCAAGACGGGCGTGTTCATCGCTGTCGGTGATGACCGGCAAGCAATCTATGGGTTCACTGGCGCAGACAGCGACTCCATGCAGCTGATCGCAGAGCACTTCAAGTCAGACACGCTGCCACTGAACGTCACCTACAGATGCCCCAAGACAGTGGTGGCTCATGCGCAGCAGTGGGTGCCCGATATCACGGCTCACGAGTCTGCTCCTCAAGGTGCAGTGATTCACGCCTTTGAGGCTGAGTTCTGGTATCGTGAAACGGCTCTCAACGGGGAGGACGCCATCCTCTGCCGCAACACCAAACCCCTCATCTCCCTGGCCTACACCCTGCTTCGCAAGGGCATCGCCTGTCACGTTGAGGGAAAGGAAATCGGTCAGGGACTCATCGCACTCGCTTCCCGCTGGAAGATCACCACGCTCTCAGCCCTCGTCACTAAACTCAACGACTACAAGGACAGGGAAGTCCAGAAGTGGTTGGCCAAGGAGATGCCTGAGAAGGCCGATGCCGTGGAGGACAAGGTGGGCACCCTCCTGATCCTGATTGAGAGGCTCACGGCAGAAGGCAAGAAGCAGCTGTCTGACCTGGTTGACTTCATCACCAAGCTGTTCGGTGACGACCAGGACAACAGGGTCAAGACTCTCACCTTGAGCACGATTCACAAAAGCAAGGGCCGGGAGTGGAACCGGGTGTTCTGGTGGGGTGCCAATCAACTCTCCCCCTCCAAGTGGGCCAAGAAGGATTGGCAGCTTCACCAGGAATACAACCTGATGTATGTCGCAGCCACCCGTGCGAAGTCTGAGCTCATCATCGTCAACGTGGCAGGGCTCTGATTCCCAGATTCGCTCCAGAGAAAACCAAACCTAGCGTTTGGACTCTCTGGGGCGTATCATTAGTTATCGGAGGAAGATATGCAACCAGTGAAGGTTCCCTGCTATGTCTGTTCAGGAACTGGATGGGTTCCACTGGTTCTGCTTCCCACATGGGCCAGGCAATGCCCCTGCTGTAAGGGTAAAGAATACATCACGGCTCAAGAGTGGGCCAAATACAAGGAGAAGCATCATGGCTGAGAAGGTGAACGATTCCATTATCCGCAGGATCCAGAAACTCCTGGCGTTGGGCAAAGGTCGTGGAGCCACGGAGGGTGAGGCTTCCAACGCAATGGATATGGCCATGGATTTGTTGGCCAAATATAATCTCGACATGGCAGTGATCCAGGAGACTGCGGTGGCCGGTGGCACCGTGGTTGCCAAGGAGAAGCGGGAGAAGTCCAAGATCAACAAGTCAGCGATGTACGGCTGGCAGAAGGATCTCTGCCGTGTGATCGCAGAATGCAATTACTGCTGGCACTGGGTGCAGGAAGTCAAGGAATCCTACAATACCAGGCAGGGTGAAGCCTTCAGGTATGTCAAGCGGCACGTCATCCTGGGCAGCGAAGTCAATGCGGTGGCCGTCACGATCCTGTATGAATACCTGGTTGAGACACTGGAAGAGATCATTCCATATCCCAACACGGAGCGGTTATCCAAGGCAGCAGTAAGCTGGCGCCAGGGTTGCGTGGAGCGGCTGATTGAGCGCATCCAGCACAAGTCCTGGGAACAGCGCCACAACGCCAAGACGGAAGAGGGTCACCAGCAGACCTATGGCGTCAGGACCCAGAACATGGCGCAGAAGGAATACGAAGCCAACTATGACTCCCAATACGGTGAGGGTGCGTGGGCCAAGTCTCAGGAAGAATCCAGGAAATACAGGGAAGCTCATAAACACGATGTGGCAACCCCGGTGAAGGAGCCCACTGCGGCAGAGAAGGAACGTGACAGGAAGCAGAGCGAGAAGTGGCACAGGCAGTATCAGCGTGAACAGCAGAAGATCCTGGACAACCGGGACCACGCAGCATTCAACGCCGGCCGCAAGGTTGGTGAAACCATCAGTCTTGCAGACAGGATTGGTGAGAAATGACCCTTTCATCAACAGGACCTGATTTTCAGCAAATCCCCAAGCGTTATAAGATTGACCTCTTTGTGTCAGGCAGTGGCCATAGAGTCTGTCTGGGATCAGGAACACTGGAACAGGGCAAGAAGCTCTGTGGTCTCCTGGAAGAACTCTGGGAACTCAGACAAGGGGACAATCCACTCGAACTCCCTGAGGGCAGTATTCAGTCCATCATGAGCATGTATGAGGGCTCTGACATCATCGCCACGAGCCTGAGCAAACCCAATGATATGTTGGTCTACACTGACAAATGGGAGAAACTGTGAGCAAAGCACCCACCCTCATCATTGACTTCGATAAGTTCAAGGGCACCTACATCAACCGTGTGACCATGGTGAGTGGCCAAGTGGTCACCATGGTCTCAAAGACCACGGGATTTGAGGAAGATGGGGTGCTGTATGCCTTTGACGATCCCGATTCTAACAAGAAGGGACAGGTCTTCATCGCCAACGACTGTCAGAGATAGGAGCTAACATGACTGACAACAAAACCATCGTGATCGACACTCCCGCAGGGATCGCAACCTTTCAGTTGCTGGTCTGGAGAGGAGCCCTGGCAATCGAGGTGAAGTGCCCTGGGATGAAGGCTAGCAGGGGCAACGTGTTCAAGCTTATCAAGGACCACTGCGGCTTCAAGGGCACGAAGGCCAGTGTGCTCAAGCAGTTTGAGGACTACCTTGAGAATGATTTGGGACTCAACCTGGTCAAACGCTACACGGAGAAGTGAGCCATGGCCAAGACATCCCTCAAGACTTACAAGGAATGGCTGGCTGAAGGCCGGGAGGTCAAGCGTTGGGAGAAACCTCACGGATGGACCTGGAATGACCAGGCTGTGTATTATCAAGAACAAACCAAGGAGATCAAATAAAAACTTTTCTCGCTTCTGGTTCGTTCTATATAGCAAAGTGGATCTTTCCACTATCCAAGGAGGCTTTATGCTGCTGGGGTTCATCATCGGAGTTGTCATTGCCTTCCCGGCTGGAATGCTGGTGATGCGCAACAACTACAAGAGGTTTCAGAGTGAGACCGCACAAGCACAGAATGATTTGGCTATGGCAAAGACTGAGGTTGCTCAGCTCAAAAGCCGTTTCATTAAATAACCAACTGCCACCCATCAATTGGCAGCCTTTCCCAACACAGGAGGCCCCTATGGCCAATCTTTTCCCTCTTCTCAAAAAGATCCAGCAGGATCGTGTCCAGGAAGCTGCCCTGGTGGCCGATGCTCTCGCCCAGACCCAGGCGCTGGATGCTGACGGCACCTTCCAGCCCTGCGTGTTCCTGGACAACGACCTGACGGCCAGCATGGTGAGCCTCGATCCCAATGGCAATCCGGTCTTCACGCCCATGGCCATTCTCACCGATCCGACCATGACCTGGTCCGTGGCGCCCACTCCTCCCCCTGAGCCGGTCGCCATCCCAGGCTGAACCAGACGCACAGGTCTTTGACAGTATAGAGAAACAGGCCCCACGATTTGGGGCCTGAATTATGCCTGAATTTATTGAGGAATCTGTTTTCAAAAGTGAACCCCCTCCCATCCCCGATGTTTGTAACCAATACACCTAGAATTTACCAGGAAACGTCCGTGCATCGTCGTATTCCGAAAGTTCCCAAACACGCTCTGAGAACCGATTGTGCATGCCCAAATAACCCTAGCTTTCCCTCGATTCGGCTCCACCGAGAGGATTTAGCCGGGTGTATTCAGGAAATTCAAGAAGCATTTAGCATCCCGATAATTTGACCGAAACGTCGGTGAAATCATAGGGATTTTGCTTGAAGACTTCCACGCTAATCCGGGTCAATCGATCCTCCGAGCCTAACGAGTCAGGCGAGGATGTTTGAGGGAATCTAGCTGAATGTTACTTGCATGATCAAATTCATGTGCATGTGTTAACGGCTTATGCCGCATATGCGGTGGTCTCAGTCCCCCAGGGTCAACCTTAGAACACGCAGAACCCAATTATCCATAAACACAGCCATCGGCAACATGGGTGTTTGGTTCCAACACGCAGGCACACCACGAAAACATTCATTCAGGGCTCATCCAAAAGTTCAGGGATCAGTTAGGGCAAACGTCACCATAACCAAGATCCAGCCCGTTATTCTCATCCTCGCAACCGGGATAGTAATCAGGGCCACAGCCGTAGTTATTCGCAAGCGAACAGTTACGGTCGAAGCTAGCTTTCCAACGCGCAATCCTCGCAGGAGAAACAGTCACCCGGTAGGCTTTATAGTAGAAGGACAGCCGGTATCCTTCCGCATTTACGTCAGACGTTCCAAAGATTCCATATTTTTTAGACCAAAACGCCAAGAATTTCATCTTACAATCCTCCCAAGTATAGGGCTAATTCCCTATACGATAAGGATACTCCCCAGAGATCCCAATAGAAAGCCCAAAAGAAAACCAACGGCGACTAGGCTTAGACGATACTTAATAGAGGATCGGAATCAATTCCACAAGGTAGGCTCGAAGCCCTTCCGTTTGAGTTTTCTGGGGAGTATCCTTTATTAAGGGGAAAAGGCCCCTTCTTTTGAGGAGATTGTGAAATGGCTGAGATGCGGGAATTGCTCGTTGCGAAGGCTAAAGAGATGGCGAACTATGAGGGGATGACGGGAATACTCCTTGATAGGTCTGAGCGCCGTGACTCCGTGGCCTCTCGGGTTCTTAACTTTGTAAAGTTTGACCGGGGAATGAGGGCGCTGTATGATGACTACTCTGGGGGAACCTTTGGGCCTATGCTTAGGGTTAAGCCTGAGAGTGGTAAGCGTTGCGGGCTGTTTACTGCCTCGTTGAAAGATGAGATGGCTGAGGCGTATTGGGACGCTCGGGCCTTGTTTATCGTTGCGAATCCTGCGACTGAGAGCGTGCTTTATGGGATGAATGAAGCCTATGCGAAGTATGTGAACGATGAGGCCGCTGAGCGTGTGGCTAAACGGAATCTTGGGGAGGTGACGAAATGACCGATTTGGCCTTGGCTATTGCCTACTGCGAGAAAATGGATAGCCTGTTTATTGAAACCTCTGAGAAGGGAGAGGATACCGGAAAGTTTGAGTTGGATGTTCTCTTTGGCGATAACGTCCCGGCTGACTGTCCTGTTCTTGTTGCCGAAATGGCTGCGATGTTTACTGCGGAAGTTGGTGCTGGACTCCTTGCCTGCGCTAATAATGTGGAGGATTGGAAGTATTTGGCTTGGCGCTTGAAGAAGTATGAGAGCCCTGAGTATTTGGAATCTCTGCAAAACTGGGAACTTGGGTTTTAACTACTTGGTTTCGCTTTGGCGAAGATTGGATACTCCCTGGATTCTCTGGGGAGTATCCTTAGTTATAGGGGAATAGGCCCCTCTTTTGGGAGGATTGTGAGAAATGATCTCTGGAATCGTGCGAGATGGAAAGCCTGTCGAACTGAGAAAGTGTAAGATAACGATTGACCGGGTTGGTTATATCTGGTTCTATGTGCTGGATGGGACCCGATTGGCCGGTTGGAATACTGCTTTCTTCCTGGTTTCTGACGCTGAGTTCCTGATGAGGGAATACGCTGACGCGATTGGCCGACCGATGACCCCTGCGGAGTTGGAAGACCCCGACGAAGAGAGAATGGCTGCTGAGGAAATCTACGGATTTGCCCTTGGCTCTGGGATCTATGAGAACCTGCCAAATCCGAATTTTGAGGGTTATGTCGATGTGCTTTTCTGCTTCGAGGGTGGGAACTGCGAGTATGAGGACCCTGAGTTTGACCCCGATGAAGGCTATGACTTGGGGCCGGTGGACTGGGTTCCTGAGCCTGAGCCCCCTAAAGGTTTGGATTATGATAAGACTGCGGATAAGCTGCTGCCGGCTGGGCTTAATGCGAGGGATCGGGGTTTGTGGAAGGTTAAGAACCTGTTAACCGCTGATGAGCGTGAAGCCCTGTTCGGTGACCCATATTGTAAATGGTGGAACGGCTGATTCATGTAAGCCTGAGAAACTCTGGCCCTGGGAAACCGGGGCCTGATTTTGCCTGTTTATGCTGAGGAACTGCTTTTTGAAAGTGAATGGCCTCCCCCTACGAAATGTTATGGAGGAATTGTCTGTGAACTTATGGGCAAATTTGGGTGAATGTTTGCTCTGAGGCTATCGGGAAGATTCTAGCCGGGTGAATTGGGAAATAGTGGAAGAAACTGGCTTGGAATCAATTGTTGCTGAAGTTTTGGTTTCTTTTGGGGAATTGTAATCTGTATCGATGTATTTTTGGATCTGATATCGATGGAAAATATTGGATTGATTGAATTGGTAAAATTGGAAGAGATTGGATTGGTAATTGAGAGAAATGTTCTTTTGGTTTCTTGAGGAATTTGTGGATTGTTTTCTTGGGAATTTTGGGGAATTGATGCATGTGCACAAACAATCATGCACACATTTTAACCACTTTTAAAACAGTTCTCCCAAATTCCCCTAAAACCAACCTTTCCCCTAAAACCGGGCCTCCTATAAATCCATCGTAAAATACTTCCCCGTCCGAATAGTAAGAAAGGCCCTAAAACCCTAAAACCCTAGACTTTCTTAGGCGAAAGGTAAAGAATAGGACGGGCCTAGTAGGGTAAAATTTACTACGTAGCGAAATACGACGTAGCGTAGTAAAACGCCTCTTTCGTCTAAACGCTAGTCTAGCTAAGCTTTCCGCCTAAACGTCCGATTCGAGCGTAGTAAAACGCTACGTTCCCCGTCCGATTAGGCCCCGATTCCCGGTATTCCGTCCGATTCCCGGATAGGCCCCTAATACCGGAGAACCCTAGACTCTAATAGGTAATCGGGCCTGCCCGAAAGTAATACGTCTAGGCCCGTCCGATTCGGTACGATCCTCGCTTCCTTCTAGCTAGGCCCGATAGGACTAGGCCGGATCTTTCCCCTAAAAATAAACGCCCCTAGGCCCGTCCGATTCGGATAGACTCTAGGAACGGAACCGGGTTAAGGCCCGTCCGATACTTCTTTCTCAGTCCCGATAACGCTATAAGCTAGGCCCCGTCCGAATCTCTCGAACGGGAAACGCTAGACTAGGCCCCTAGGGGCTAAAGGATACTCTAATGCGTAAATCTAATAAGACCGCTCCCGTCGCTATCCTCGAAGTCCTCGCTTCCGAAAATCCGAATACTTCGATCCTCGAAATTCTCGAATCGAACCCGGAAGCGAACGAAACGACGGGAACCCTCGAAACGTCCGATTCTCTCGAAACGGGGAACCCGGAACCGGAGAGCGATCCCCTGCCCGAAACCGATAAGACGGAAGAGGCCCCGAAGGAAGAGGCCGAAACGTACCGGGTTATCGGTCGGACTATCGGTTCGAAGGATACGCTCGGATTCGGGGAAGGGACCGTAACGGGCGCGATTATTCGCGCTATCGCTTCCGGGGTCTTTACTCGAAAGGAAATCGTCGAATCGATCCTCGACGATTTCGCGGGCTCGAACGAGGCGAAAAGGAAGGCTACGAAAACGACGATTTCCGTAACTTTTTCGGACGTCCGGAGTCCGTTCGGAAAGTACCACGCTTCCCGGTCCCTTATCCTCCGGGAAGACTCGAAGGGGCGCGTTTCCTTCGAGCCCGAACGGTACGCGCTAGTCGTTAAGGCTATCGCTTCCGGAATCCTTTCGGAGATTCGAGGGGCTTCTACTTCGAAGAAATCCGCGATCCTCGCTAAGTACGGGTTCTAAAATCGGGGCCTCGAAAGAGGCCCCTTTCCCTACCTGCTCGAATCTAATAGGACGGACTAAATGCTCGAATCTAATAGGACTCTTCCCGGCCTTTCCCGTAGGGATTCCGCCTCTTCCCTTTCCTACTCTTCCGCGAATCGGATCGAGCCTATCTACCGGGTTCGGCCTCTTCCCCGGAAACGATCCCTCTTCCTTCCCCTTTTCGGGATCGCGTTTATCGCGTTCCTCGCGTTCCTCTTCCTGCTCTAAACGAATCGGACGGAACTAGGCCCCGGAAACGACCGGGGCCTTTCTACGTACGCCCTAGGCCCCGGAAGGGGCCTTTTTCGTTCTATCGTCGAAGGCCCGGAAGGCTAGGGCCTTCCCGTACGTTATTCCGGGTTCGGATTTAACGTACGGTACGTTTCGACGGGTTCCCCTTCCTGCTTCGAATCGATAGGACGGGAAGAGTCCTAAAAAGCGAAAGGTCGAAGAAATAGCGGAATCGATTTTAAGGGGCCTAGAAGGCCCTAAGAGACGCGCCCCGTCCGTTAGGCTATATCGACCCGTAGAAAGACGAACGGAAGGAATCGAGGAAAGACGCGCCTCTCCGGGGAATCGCCTAGAGCCTTCCGAACCCTACCGGGGAACCCTCGAAAGGGGCCTTTCGCCTTCCCCTACGGCTGGACTAGACGAATCCGGCTCCGTCCGTCCGTTAGATCCCGCTCCCCTAAAACCTAAGATCCGGGGAACCCTAGAACCCTACCGGGGAGACTGGAGCGGAAGGAACGGACGGGAAGGGGCCTTTCGATCTAGTCCAGTCTCCCCGTCCGTTCCGGGGCCTATCCTTCCGGGTTCTATAGGGGAAGCCCTAGCTTCTTCCGGGAAGATCGAAGGGGTCCTCCCTCTTCCCGTCCTATTCGCCGGAAACGCCCCTAGAATCCCTCATTTCCTATTCCGGGGCCTCTAGAGGGGCCTAGAGGATCGGAGGGTCTAGGGGGAAGCTAGGGGCCTTAACGGACGGGAAGGAGATCCGGGTTTATATCCTAGGTTCTTTAGTAAGAAGAGGGGAAATAGTAGGAAGATTCTACCGAGTAGAAGAAGAGGAGAGGGACCGGGAGGACCGGAGACCGAGCCCGTCCGATAGGCTAAACCCTAGTCTAGCTAAGGACCTGGGGTAGGCTTCCCTATCGGAGACCCGTAGCGAGCGGTGGTGGTCCCCCTGGGAATTATACAACAATTTCCACATAAGACGCCACAACACATGCCAAGCACATAAATATGTATACACAAAATCACACATAAGACGCCATGGATCCCTGAAAGAAGGTCCAAGCAGGTGCAGAACGTGCTACTATACACAAAGGAGCCACACTATGCTGCCACTTTCTGAACTACATCCACAATTCCTGAGGATTCTCCATGAAAAGGTGAATGGGCATGTCTGGGAACACGTAGACACGATCCAGGAAGCAGATGGACTCATGTTCTCATGTCCTGCCTGCCATAACAAACGGAATGCTGCTGGCATACGCATGGACCACAAGGTTGCTGTATGGATTCCAGGAACAGACCCAGGAACTGCAGGCAAAGCTAGATGGCACATGACAGGATCTTCCTACCTGGACGTGACGCTGACTCCATCTGTCAGAATCCTGGGACACTGTCAATGGCATGGCTACATCACGAATGGAGAAGCCATAACCCTGTAAAATTTTATAAAAATGATAATGGGCTATAATCGGACGGTGAGAAGAGGCTAAAAAGAGGGAATGCCCCGGGGGTTAAAAGAGAACAAATCGTGGATTAACTGGCCTCTTCGTTTTCCTGTAATACAAGAAGACCCTGCTTGGAACGGCTATTGGAAACATAAGATAAAAGAATAGGCCCAGGTTGAGAAAACCCTGGGCCTTTGTATTGCTTGGAAGACTGTGTTACATCCCCTGCCTTGTGTAACGGGTCATGTCTGTGCCACCACCAATCTGTGTGCTGTGCCCATCCCTCTGGCCTGGGTCAGTTTGGCCGTGTGCGTTGTTAGAATCCTTGTCTCCGAATGCAAACTGTGTGTCCAAGTCCACGATAGCTGCAGGGCCTGGCAGTTCTGCACTAGAACAAGACACATACTCTGCACCTCTTGCCACGTGTGTCATGGATTGGATCTGCTCGTCTGTAATCTGAGACATGTTGGTCATCCTGAACACCCCCCAGCCTGCAACGGACAGGAACAGTGGAGGTGGCCATGGGATATTATTCTTGTCACAGAACAGGCGCTGATCCCCAAAGGGTGTGCCATGGAGCAGGATGAAGTCAGACTTGTGTCTCATGACTTCCGTCCAGTGGTCCTGAAAAGGTGTTCTGCAAGGGGGATAACTCCAATACAAGAACCTGGAGTTAACATAACCTTGCTCACAATGGAAGCCACGCAGTTATCACACAGGCACTTCTTGGGTTTCCACCAATCCTCTCCCTGGAGCCAGTTTTTCTGCTTTGCAGGGTCCACTTCTGAGATCCCACAGAGTTCACACGTGTAAGTTGTGACAGTTGCGATTGACATATTCTTCTTTCTGCGGGAGGTTCCCGCGAGTGGACAGGTGCTACAGGTGTGCTTTGCTGGTGAAGAAATCAGAAAGCATGATCGCCATGTCCTTCTGTGCACCGACCAGGGCGTCTGTTTTCTCGGCGCAGAGGATCATCTGCCAGAAGGTCTCAGCGTCCCTCGCGGTTCCCAGGATGATGGTGATGGGGCTGAAGGCTGGGGCATCCTGCTTGATGAGCATTGGTTCTCCGTTCTGGACAGGTGCTTACAGACGGGCGGCAATGGCGCGGCGGGCAACCTGGCACCCGTCGAGAGTGGACCACTGGGAATCGTTGTCGGGGCAGACGGTGGTAATGGTGTCCTGGATTCGCGCCTCCAACTGGTCCAGCATCTTGAACACGTCCTTGCGGAACGGTTCGGGGGTCATCAGGGACGCGCCACGGATGGCGCTGCAAAGTTCAATGGCTCCGGTTTCGCTCACGGCTTTCTCCTTGGGTTTAGAAGTCGGTGTCGGCTTCGAGGTAGCGTTCAATCAATTCAAGGTTCATCTCGCCGCACTCCTCGCAATCGGCGGTCAGGTCGGAGTTTTCGGCCTCGCAGTTCTCGCAGATCCAGGTCATGGATGCCTCCCGCATCTGGACAACTACAGACGGGTGGCGGTGGCAATCTCTTCCGCCTGCTGGATGTCGGATGAGGTGATCGGGTCGAGGGCTTTGAGTGCCATTCCGACCGCGACGAGGCGTTGGAAAGGGTTGGCGAGGTCGGGAGTGTCCAGGGCCTCGCGGACCCGGTTGAGGACGTTCTGTGCCTCTGCATCGGTGATGGTTTTCATGGGGTTCTCCACGGAAGGCGCGGGGTGCGCCTGGACAGTTATGGTTTCAGAAAATTCTGAACTTCCCTCTTAGCCTGTTCTTGAGCCAGACTCAACTCCCTGCGCTTGGCTACTGACCAGGCTCTGGCAGCACTATCGTTATGGGCCCATGTGTAGTAAGCAACCACATAACTACACGCGTCATAGGCTTCCTGGTGGTTATTGGCTTTGCTTGCCTCTGCATATGCATCCTGGTATTGCAGGATATCCAACGGTGGCGCTCGATGGATTGTAAAATGATGGGTAACCAACCCAGTTGCCACAGAACACATGATTGCAAAGATGAATGCCTCCAGGTGACTCCATACCTTGACCATGTCAGCACTCTCCTGGGACATCCCGGTTGGGGTCCATCCCATGCTTGGCGTGACGCAACTGCATGGCCTCCATGACCTCGCCCTCACAGTGGAACTCAGGGTAACTGAAGGATGTGGAGTTGTGCTGCTGTGCCTCCAGTTCTCTGATTTCTGTCTTGGCGTCAGTCAATTGGCCATACAGCATGGCGGATTTGGCTTCCCAGTCCTTGGCGGCCTGCTTCCAGGCTTCCACCTGATCCTTGAGTTCCTGCACCTGGTTCAGCAGGTCCTTTTCAGACTTGCAGACCAGGCCATAGAACCCCTGGAGTTCCAGGACATGCACGTGGGACAACTGGTATGCCTCCGTGAGTTCCTGGATCTGCTTTGTTGCGTCTTTGACTTTGGCTGTGAGTTCCTGGATTTCGTCTTCCATACCATACATGTTATTCTCCTGAGTATGCCTGGGCCAATGCCAGGGCGAGTTGCTTGGGTGTAATGCCAGAAAGCGAAGTGTGCCCCCAGTTTTTCAGTAGGAAGTCTTCAACACGGTCGTTGGGCCAAAAACCCAACCTGAACTGGCCCTTTCCTTGGACTTCTGACCAGTCCAGCATACGACTGAAGGCCCACCGGAGATATCCATGAGGGCAGTAAGCCCAATGTTCAGTCTTGACCTCAGTTTTGCTCAGAAAGAACTGGGAGATAGGTGTGTTGGGATTCTGTCTAACCCAACGTCTTACCCAAGCAGTTCCTTCTTTACAGGCATCCTCCTCGCTGATCATGAGAAGGAACATTTCACCGTTGATGAGTTTTGCTTTTGCCATGGTGACCCCTATTGGACTTTGGCCAAGTAGGCCAAGTAAACCTCTCTGACGATTCCACGCACGGTGCGCCAGCCGTTGAGAGTGATGTCGAGTTCTGTATGGCAGCAGGTGCAGTCAACTGCTGGTCTCACGTGTCCTGTCTTAGACACCTTTTGCCCTTGAGGGCGCCCAACTGCCAGGATCTGCTGGCATTTGGGGCATGCAACAAGGGCAGTCTTACCATGTGACTCAGGAAGCAATCGCCATGCTCCTGAGACTAAAGGCCGAGAGAATTCAGCTTGTAGAATCATTGTGCCTCCTGAAGTTTGGGTTTGTAGCAGTGGAGCACCTGGGTGTAGTGAAAAACCTCTTGACCGTTGCGGTTAATGGCAGAGGGCATCTCGATGTTGGGAATGACAAACCCCAAGCCTTCCCATACTTTCTTGGGAGCATAGTCAGGCATGACTTCCTGGTTCATACAACCTCCTTCAAGGGGCCAACGATTAGGGTGAGCACAAGGGAAGAGAGAATCAGCACAACCCACTTTACTGGAAGATTCAGGGAATCTGCAGTAAACACACAGAATCTTGCTAGGAACAAGATGCAGGTGCTAACCAGGAAGGACCCACCGACAATGACGATGACCTTTGCCACGCATCGTGGGATTGGCTTACCCAGGATATCTTTTAGTTTGAGCATATTTATAGGACCTCTAAAGCTATTTTAGACCTATTTTTCACCAAAGCTAGAACAATCTTCGAGTTTATTAAATATATCCTCAGATCCCCGTTCACCGTTATACTAAACGAAGAAACGATCTTTCAATCAGGAGGGAAGTGTGGCCAAGGATTTTAAAAGTCAGGAACGCGCAACTGCAAAGATTCTGGGAGATTGGTGGGGTGTGCCCTTCCGTCGCACCCCCAGTTCCGGGGCCTGGAACACACAGAGTAGGAATATGGGGCATGGCACCACTGATTTCTATGGTGATATCGTGGCTCCCCCAGAAGCCAACTTTCCATTCTCCATCGAGTGTAAGGCGTATAAAGAGGTAGAACTTTACAAGGCCCTGTATGCAAAGTCCAATATCTTTGCCTGGTGGGAGCAGGCTCGTGGAGATGCCAAGGCAGTGGGCAAGCAGCCTTTCCTGGTAATGAAGGAGAACCGTAAGCAGCCGCTTATGGCTATCTCCCAGTATGCCTACGTGAGACTGTCAAAGGCAGGAGCAATCCATCTGCCTGTGGTTTACATGCACTTGTGCTGGATGCTGGAGAGTGGCGTGCACCGTAATGTGTATGTCATGGACTTGAAGGCATTCGTGGAATCAGTTCCTGTTAAACTTGTGAAGAAGGTATTCAATGGTAAGTAGACAGATTGTTGAAGAACGTGTCAGTTCAGTTCATGGTCTTGCAGTCACCCTTGCTCTTAGTGCCCACAAGGTGCCTAACAGCACGTATGACCTGGAGGATTTGATCCAAGCAGCTCTCCTGGGGGCCACTGTGGCTGCCCATAACTATGAGGAAGAGCACGACTCTGCAGCCTCATTCTCCACCTATGCCATCTTCAGGATGCGTCAGGAGATCAGGAAACTGTATTACAAGTCCAGCGTGGTCCACATCCCCAAGCGTAACTACATGGCCATGAAGAAGGAAGACCGGCCAAAAATAATGTTCAACTTTGTCTATCTGTCTGCTCCCGTGGGGGACACCAGTTACCGACCGCAGCCATTCGAGTCGCAGCTAGCGGCACCCCCTGAGCCAGACGAACTCTTCAAGACTGCTGCGCAGAATCTGCTTAAACACTTCCTGATGCGTCTTTCCCCCCGGAAAAGGTTTCTCATCAGGGCAGTGTATGGATTCCTGGGAGAACCAATGACCATTGCGGATGCATCGGCTCTCTGCCATGTGTCCAAACAGCGTGGATGGCAACTCATCCAGGAAGCCCTAACCAAGATCGAACGCATGTGTAAAGCTCAGGGAGTGACGTCAGACTGGGCTAGTAATTAGAAAAAACCGATCTAGTCGTCCGATTTTGACCAGCAGAGGTTCCATACAGTCTATAACTTCCAATAAACCCAAAACTTTTTTCTTTTACTCTCCCAACAACCCGTAGTAAGCTACTGGGTATACATGGGAGAGATTTTTATGGCAACTAATTTTGCCCTACACGGTTTTGTCAAAAAGACACCTTCTACATGCCGATTGCCAGAAGCGCAAGTGGCGTTAACGCAACGGCAGTTCTGTAAATGGTTGGCTAAGGAAAAGCACGTGTCTTCTGATGCCCTCTTCACTGCCATGAGCATTATCAGTGATGGCATGGTATTGGCCATCGCAAGAGGCTATCGATTAGTGTGGCGGGGGTTGCTCTCCATCGAGTTGAGGGAACTGCCAGCACGCAAACGATACCATCGCCTTGAAAAGATCATCTATGAGCAGCCACCGAGTTGCAGGGTGCACATTGGTAATGCCAGTGACCTGAACAAGCGAGTGCGGGAAATCGCAAAGGCAGAGGTGGAAAACGCTGTCAGGCAGATATCCCTGTCATACCCTAACCAGAAGTGAGGATGACATGGCTGATTTTTGCTTTGAAGCAGAGCGTGTGTCTCGTTACATTGCCCTGGGCAAACCTAAGAATGAGATTGTGCCCCTCTTTGCGCCACTCATCCGTGGCATCATTCGCTCAGTTTCCTTTGATCCTCGCAACTTTGATGAGAATGACCTGACCCAGTTTGGACTCATCAAAGCCGCTGAGGTGATTGCCAAGTTTGACCCAGCCAGAGGCAACCTGTTCTTTTATGCCACAAAGGTGATCAAACAGGCAATCTGGTCAGAGGTTCGGCTACGTCCTGGAGATTACCAGCGGTCATCAGATGACATCGATCCTGACACACATGCAGCAGTTCCTGAGTATGGCCCACTTGCAAACGCTACTCCTCAGGATGAGTTGGTCATGGACAGCAATCTGCTGAAGAACCTGCGATTGGAGGATGACAGCTATCAACCTGCTGCTCGTTACATCTTCGGTGTGCTTTTAGCCAACGACTATGAGAGTAATCGTGCAAGAGTGCTGAAAACCCTCACACATGGTTATGACGTCAATCCCAAGTATGCTCGCTACCTGGCTGACCATGTTTTGGTCAGCCTTCGTGTTTATTACAGCAAGGGGGCTTTGGAGGTCAGAGAAGACCAACTATTTGCCAATAAGTTCAAATATACCCTCGTTCCTGAGATCCGGGAACTGATTGGAGAGCGTGCCTTTGAACGACTGATCCACTTCTTTGGGGGACTCACTATTTCTGTGCCTTCCATGGACTTCATCCGTTCCATTGACCGGGACCTGGCCATCCTCAAAGCCTTGACGCATGATTGGAACTGTGGTCCCAACCTAGCCAAGAAGTATCGTATCAGCCCTGAAGGCATCAAAGCAGTCTACAAAGCATCCTTACACAAACTGCACACTGACCCTGAATACCGGGACTTGGTGGCAGCACAGTTGGATCTGGACAAGATTCCTGGGTATGAGAACCCTGAGAAGGCCAAGAAGATGAAGAAGCCTCTGCCTTCCTTTGGTGAGAAGCGGATTCCGCCCAGGCGCAAGGTATCCAACACAGATTCCATGGGATTTACACTGGGTAGCAGAAATAGCTTGCTCTACACGTTAATCGTGGCTGGACACTGCAGTCGCAAGGATCTTGTGAGTCTTGTGATGGAAAAGTTCGGTGGCTTGGAATCAGCTGCTAAAGCCACAGTGAGTGCTTTCCTGTCTGACATCAAGCATCCCTTTGGGAAATTCAACACCAGTCGGAATCTGCGGATTGTCGTGGACCCTAAGAACCATATGACTTTCACAAAGGAAAGCCTGGCAGTCGCTCAGGCAATTATCGCTGAGAAACGCCAGGCTCAGATGATCGCTGAAGTGGACTAGATGTTCTCGGGCAGTTCTGTCCTGATCAGCCTACACAAGGTCTTCTTCTGGTCCATCATCTCCACTTGGAGAGCTGCCATACCGAATGCAGGTTGAAAATCCTGAGTGGCTATGACAGCACGAATCCAGTGTAATGGGTGGACACATGCGGTTATCTGGTTTTCACTTGCGATGGATAGGCACAGACGAGCACAACCCTGTAAATACACGTCTGGAGTGCGCAAAGTCAAAATGTGTTTGGCAAACTTCTGAATACGCTGTTGTTCTTTGAAAGTTCCACCGTGTAGCTGGTAGTCCATCACAGGTTCTTGCATCTCAGCAAACGTGTCATGGAATATGAGGGCTCTCTTTCGCTTCAGGCGAGAGGCAATGGTCAGGCGGGCATAGGGTTTCCAATCGTCAGCACTGATCCAGGCTCCCTCCATAAGAGCTATCAGCATGAGCTCCACAGGATGCTGCGGGGATTTCAGGAAGGACTCAGGCAACAACATCTCTGGCATCGTGCCTATACGCAACAGACGTTTGTTGCCCTTGGTGACGCTAAACCACCTTCTTAGTTCTGCTGAGGCACTAAGAAGTCGTCTGTCAAAGGGGACAATTTCAATCGACATGCTTGGGCCTGGAACGGAGATACTTGGGGCAAGTGGGTAGGTTCAACAGGTCTTCCCCAGCCACCTTTCTCAGCCTAATGCGATGGCCTCTGGCTGGCATTGCAATTTCGCCACTAGCCCAACGTCCTAAAGTCCTGGGTTCCACTTCACAGAGTTTAGCCAGAAACGCCACGTCACCCTTGGCCCTCTTCCTGAGAAGCGTGAGCCACCACCCACTGAGAGTTGTCATTCTGGTCATATCGGTCTTCCTCCGTCCCTAAGTATAGGACCGAAAAGACCGATTAGCTACCTCAATTTTTCGTTCAACATTTTGCTGGGTTCGTCCTATGGAATCAGACAGGAGGCTGGTATGACATTGGCTGCATTAGCGGGTTTAGACAGGCTGGGTAAAAAGGCCAAGAAGACTGAAGCAATTAAGAAACCATCACGGGAAGCACAGGAATTGCCCAAACTGAAGGTCAAGATGCCTGAGCAGCCTATCTTCAATGACAACAAGATGGATGATGGAACACAGATCATTCGCACTCCCAGAACCACGCCTGCAAGAATGAACCACGCTGTGAATACCATGCAGACTGGCCTAGCGATGACTGACCCCTTGGGTGCCAAGAGGGAGACTCAGGAACGCAGGGAAGAGGTGGTTCAGTGGATGCTCAACGGGCATACTCATGACTGTAAGTTAATGTCAGTCACGGAACTGGCTGCAACCTTGAATGTGCCTATGGAGACCATCGAGAAAGACCTGGTATCCATCAAAGGCACATTTGAGAAGTTCTACACAGAGAATAACGTCAGGGACGTGACTGCCCTGGCCTACATGCTTATGGAGATGAAACTACAGGATCGTGGGCGTGCTCTGTCCCTATACAACATCATTCGTGGAGATATTGACACGGCTGACGAAAACACAGTGGAGTTTAAAGGCAAAAAACTTGGGGCACTCACAGGTCGGGATCGAGCAGCCATGTATAGCGCCATGCTGTCCTCCTTGGACTTGGCCAACCGAGCTACCAATGGAATTGACAATCTCATCAAGATGAGTGGTGGATTCCAGAAACTACAGCAGGTCATCCATGCCAAGTCCGTGCAGATCAATAATGGCAATGGAGTTATGGCTAGCACAGACCAGTTGCAGGAATTTGCAGCCAGCACTCTGTCCTGTGTGCTCCCCTCAGCCCGCAAGGTAAAGAACATCAGAGACATCCCAGCAGTGATTGAACTCACTGATGAAGACCGGGAGATCATGTCTATTGGGGAAAAGGAGCGGGGTGACGAGTGAGTGTCAAGGAAGCAACCAAATCCAAGAAAAAGACTGCTTCAAGGCAGGAAGTGGTCCTGAAGTATGAGGATACCAGGATTCCTTGGAAATTCACAGATGGCTGGCGGCCCCCTGAGAGCAAGGAAGAGTTGGAAGAGTACCTCAGGAGCGCAGCCAATCCTGCCCATTTCCTGAACAACTACTGCTTTATCCAAGACCCAGTGAAGGGTAGGATTCCCTTTTTGTTGTTCCCGTTCCAGAAGGCTACCCTAAAGCACTTCTTGCTGTCTATTTTTAACATTGTGCTGAAGCCACGTCAGATGGGGTTGTCTTGGTTGACAGCCCTGTTTGCGTTATGGTTCGCTATGTTCCGACCTGACCAGACTGTGGAAATCATCTCTATCAAGGAGAAGACAGCCCAGCGGTTCATGGACAAGATCAAATACACCTACAAGCACTTGCCCCCATGGTTGAAGGGTGAGATTGAACACGAGAACACGCTAGAGCTGATCTTCAAGAACAACTCCCGTATTATGTCAGTGCCTACTTCGGAGGATGCAGGCCGGTCAGAGGGTCTGTCCCTCCTGATTGTGGATGAGGCTGCATTCGTTCGGTGGATCGAGAAGATTTGGTCAGCTGCATTCCCTACCCTGTCCACGGGTGGAATGGCTATCCTTATCTCTACTGCGAACGGTTTAGGCAATTTCTTTGCCAACAAGTGGAAGGATGCCTGTTCCAAGGAATCTGACTTCAACCCAATCAAACTCCATTGGAAGATGCATCCCAACAGAGACGAGCAGTGGTATCGCATTCAGCGCAGAGAGTTGGGACCGGCGCTGTGCGCCCAGGAAGTTGACTGTGACTTTCTGAACTCTGGCCGTCCAGTATTCGACTCAGCCATCATCATGGACTGGGCAGACACTCTCCGGCACAAGAAACCTCTTAAAGTGCTCTATGACAACAATCAGTTTGAGGATATGGAGGGGCTCTATGGCAAACGGGCTGAGGGCCTGTATATCTTCAAGGAACCTGTAGTTGGCCGGTTCTACATCATCGGTGCGGACGTAGCCACTGGGGATGGGGCTGACTACAATGGGGCCCAGGTAGTGGACTGGCAGACCGGAGAACAGGTGGCTGAGTTCCGTGTCATGTGCAAACCTGATACATATACCAACTATCTTGTGGCATTAGGGAAGAAATACAACTGGGCCCAGCTTGTTCCTGAACGCAATGGTGTGGGTCTGACGGTTGTGCAGAAACTCATTGACAAGAACTACCCCAACATCTATGCCTACATGAAGGAAGACGCCACCATCGACGTTGAAGTGAGCACAAAGAAACTGACGACTGAGAACACCTTGATGCTAGGTTTCACCACTACCAAGGCCAATCGTCCTGTGCTCATCTCCACGTTGGAGGAGCTCATCCGAGAGCATGACAGATTGAGAGTGGAGGGCGTGTTCCCCCAGAGCAACTTCCTGGTCAATGGGATGCGCACGCTGAATGAGATGATCGTGTTCAACTGGCAGGATGTCGGCATGCCAAACCCCAGAGCTAATGAAGGCTACAACGATGACCTCGTGATCGCACTCGCACTGGCTCAACTTGCGCGGCTTCGCTACAAACCACAACGAGACTTGCCCGTTTTATTCTCATAGGAGCATTCCATGGCATGGCCAAACATTCTGAGCTTTCTGAGCAAGTCTGGAAATCGAAACACGAATCCCATCGGTGATGGGACTCCACCCTTCAGTAAGGCTGGTCTCCCCACTAAACGTGTTTCCATCCCTGAGGACCTGCCATTCCTGCAGTCACTTGCCAGCGACATGGGCCTGTTCTCCTTCGTGCTCCCCAAGAAGTGGCCGATGGAGATTTACGACCTGCTGGTGAACCTCTCCCTGCAGAATCCTGATCTGCGACAGGCCGTGGGGCACATCATCCAGTTGGGAAACACAGGCCATCTCATTTCGGTGAACGCTGAGGAAGACGCCAAGATCGAAGCTGCTGTGGCTCGCATTGAGAAGATGAGCAACCAGATCTTCCCCTATTCTGTGGGTCCTGATGGTCTTGTCAATGCCCTGTTCGGCCAGATCGCCAGGAGTGGTGCCACTTCTATGGAATGGGTGCCCAATAGGCAATTGGATGGGGTGGAGAAGGTTTTCCTGGTCCCTGTCTCAGAAATCCGTTGGGTTCCCAAGATGGATCGCATGGGCTACTATCCTGTGCAGATTCCCAAGTTCCAGATGGCTATCATGTCTCATCTGGCTCCCATCGTGCTGAATGAGCGTACCTTCCACTACTCCAACCTGGAGATGATGGAAGGCAGCCCCTACGCTTTGCCCCCATTCCTGGCTGCCCTGGAGCCCATCCAGTTGCAGCGCCTGATGCTCAAGAGCATTAACAAGGTGATGAAGAAGGCTGGTCTCATGGGTCTCATGACCTACTCCACGGAACCCCCAGCTCAGAAGCCTGGAGAACTTGGAGAAGCCTACTATGACCGGTGCTCCCGCTACCTGGACAAGATCACGGACCAGATCAAGAACAACTTCGCTGATGGCATCGCTGTGGGTTTCAAGGGTGCCTTTGAGTTTGAGGTTAACAGCGTGACCGCTGATGCCAGAGGTATCGCTGAGATTTTCAAGCTCAACGAGGAGCAGTTATTCTCAGCCATCGGGGCAGATCCTGCGATGCACGGGCGCACCTATTCCACCACGGAAACCTATGCCAGCGTGGTCTATTCCAAGATGATCTCCCAGCTCAAGAGCATTCAGGGTATGGTAGGCCATGCTCTGGAGTTTGGTTGGGGGCTGGATCTGGCCCTGGCAGGTCTCACTGCAGACATCATCGTGTCCTTCAAGTCGTCACAGGCCCTGAGCAACCTGCAAGAAGCCCAGTCTGACATGATCAACATCAGCAATGCTTCCACTCTCTACAAAGAGGGGATCATCGACCAGAATGAGAAAGCCAGACTCTGTGGTTATACCACACCTGCCGAGTCAGAACCGCTGCCTGATCCAGCAATGACAGGAGCTGGTGATCAGAACATCGAGCAACATCCTGGTGGGTCTAGCACTGGCAATAACAATAACAAAAAGAACTCCACTGTCAAGAAAAAGCAGGGCGCCACTAAGTCCCATGCCATCTTCGAGTTCAACAAGGACTCAGGCCGATACAAGCACGTGATTGACATGAACTACCTGGAACTGGACGGGAAACCTGCTACTCTCAAGCAAGTCACGGATGACCATAGTCACTGTGATCATTCTTTCGCAGAAAAGAAGAAGGAACCCAAGGTTGAGGACCGATACCGGAGGTATCTTTGTCCAAGTCCTGTCCGTGATGGACAAAGCTGAATCAACAGCGTTCAACAAGATCATTGAATACATGTCAGCCTTGACCTATGACTCTGCTCTTGTGGATCAGGTCGTGGACAGCCTCTACAGCATCCTGCAGCATGAATACACCCTGGACATGACTTCCTCCCAGTTCAAGGAGATGGTTCACAAGCAGGTGGATTCTACCTATCGTGGGTTTGTGACCGATGACCCACTCAGGAACAGTCCCAACCTGACCCTGGCAGATCGGCGCGCAGCCCAATACCTGGAGAACGCTGACAAACTCTACCTTGGACAGTTTATCCAGGACCCTGGTGTAAAACAGGCTGTGGTGGATTACATCCGCAAAGCCTATATTGAGAATGGCGCTGCTATTGGCAATAGTCCCAGGGAACTCCAGGCTTTTGTGAATGCCTTGGGAGAACAGCTTGATCTGGAGAAGTGGCGGATCAGGATGATCATCGACACGACTGTCTCCAAAGCCAGGACTTACAGTCAACTCCAGGGTATGCGACAGGCTGGAGCACGGTCCTTTGAGGTTGTGGGTCCTGATGATAACCTGACTTGCGTCTACTGCCAGGATATGCTGGGTCGCACCTTTGAACTGGCCCCTGAACTCACCCGATTAGACCAGGTTATCAACGCAGGTCCTGAGGGCATGGCAATTGTGAAGCCCTTCCTCAAGGGTGGATTGGGTCTCAAGGAGTTGGAGAAGACCTCTGATGCCGACGTTCAATCCATGGGATTTGCTTGCCCACCATTCCACCCATCCTGCCGGCATAGCCTCGCCGTGGTTGACTTTTATGAGAACGCTTCTGAAATCCCCTATTCAATGGAGGCAGTATGACCAAAAATGAAACCCCCCTGAAGATACCTGAGAAACGCCCAAAGCGCAAACCAGACAGCATGATCCTCTCCATCAACACCTCCAATGCCATCACTACGGGTCAGGCAGCCTTTCGGGCCCAGTTGAAGGCACAGAGAGAGGGGAACAAGAAATGAGTGGCTGGAAGGTATTTGGAACTGTTCTCATCCTGTGCATCCTGGTCCTCTTCACTATTGTCTATGGAATCGGTATGAGAAAGGAAGGTGAGTAATGGCCTTGTCAATGACTGTCACCCTGAAAGTGGGGTTGGACGAAACTGCCGCTGGAAAGGTTCTCAAGCGAGAATCCCTCAAGCAGTTTGGCATCAACTCCCTGGGGATCGACTTTTCTACCATGTCCGATGAGGAAATCTCATCCTACACCAATCCCAAGGATGAGGATTATGTGCTGGTGCCCACCCGCATGCTGTCTGCCGGAGAAGTCCAGAACAGCACCATCAACTTCGGTCATGAGGGCGGGAAGGCCCTCAAGGAAGCTGTCATGGCTGGGATGTTCAATGACCTGGTCATTCTCAAGAATCACGACTTCGATGTGGATGGTTGGCTCGGCAAAACCCAGGAAAGTTTCTGGGATGAGCTTACTCCTAACGTGCCCCATGGGGTGACTGGAATGATGCGTCTGGATACCAAAGCTGACCCCAAGGTAGCTCGGGGCGTCATCAGCGGTGTCCTGGACAGCGTTTCCGTCACCATCGGTTTTGAGCACATCAAGTCCCATCCCAAGATGTCCGACATGGACTTCTACATGAAGATGGGCGAAGTTGTGGATGGAAAGACTGTCCAGGCTTTGGTGACCAAAGTTAATCGTGTCTATGAACTCAGCGTTGTCTGGATGGGTGCAGACCCTGGAGCTAAGACGCACAACTCACAATCTTTTTCACAGGAGGTATCCGTGGACCCCAAGAAACTCGCACTTGCCCTCGGGCTCTCGTTGGGGGATGATCCCACTGAAGAGGCCATCACTGCTGCACTGAAGGAACAGGCTGCCAAGGCCCTGGAACTTCAGACCCAGCTGACCGCTGCCGAAACGGTCAAGACTGATCTGACCACCCAGGTTACTGCCCTGACGGCAGACGTGACCACCAAGGTCGTGGAACTGGGCACGGCCACCACGGAACTGACCACCCTCAAGGCTGCAGTGGAGGCCCTCAAGGCCAATGCGACTCTGGGTGAGAAGCTGGTGGTTGACACCCGGAATGAGGCTCTGCGCCTCTACAACCTGGTGGAAGCCACCAAGGCCAACGACACCATGCGCAACCTGATCTCCAATTCGGATCTGGCCGTGGCCCAGTCCTTCATTTCCACCTACAAGGAACGGGCTGAGCAGATCGCTCCCCTGCACTGTGTCAAGTGCGGAAGTGCAGAACTGTCCCGTCAGCTTTCCCAGCAGACTGATCCTGGCAACATCCCTGACACGCACAACCACACCAACATGGAAACTGAGCGCCTGAAGGCCAGCGTCACTTCGATCCACGGGTAATACCACACCAACAGCGGGCAATTCGTCCACAACCTCATCTTTTTCTCCAAGGAGAGCATATGTATAAGAAAGCCCCCGAAGGAATGGTGGCCCAGCAGTTCACCATCTCCGATGCCAACATCCCTGTCGGCACCCTGGCCTGCATCACGGGTGACATGACCATCGCCCAGAGTGGTGGCCCCGTCATCGGTGAGATCGTCGCCAAGGACACCCACACCATGAAGGCCACGGTCGAGCTGTTCTGCAGCAAGATCATGGATGTCGTGGCTGGCACCGGTGGTCTGGTCGCCGGTCACAAGGCTGACCTGTCGGGTGAGACCGAAGTGGCCAGCGGTGAGGGCACCCAGATGTCCACCGATCCCAACACCTACACCTCCGTCATCACCATGACCCAGAACGATGGTTCGGCCACCGCTGGCGTCCTCGTGTCGCCTGGCAAGTTCATGGTTCTGCAGGGTGGCGCTGCCGGTGCCGCTTGCGTGGTTGCCTGCCCGTAACCTGTCGTCCATCTCTGTCCACCCTTCGTCCCATTCCCACGCAGTCCTCAAGGAGAAACACCCATGACGTTCCCCGAACAGCTGAGCCCCAAGAAACTTGTGGCAGAGATGGAGAAGAAGCGCAGCAAAGGCTTCGATGTCACCCTGTCCCAGCACCTCAAGGACAACTACGAGGGCATGACCATCGACAAGCTGTATGCTGAGCTCGATGTCGATCCCATGACCGCCACCGTGGGCCTGATCCTGGACCGCGACGAATCCCAGCGTTGGCTGGTTCCTGAAATCTTCAGGGACGCCATTCGCAAAGGGTTCATCAACGCCCCGATCTACAAGGATCTCATCGTCCGTGAAGAGCCCATCCCGCAGCTCACGCAGGTGATGCCCTTCTGGGACCTGACCGGCCTTCCCAACGCCCCACAGCAGTTGGGTGTGGCTGAATCCATGACCCTCGGCTCCCTGAAGTATGGCCAGAAGTCCGTCCGTGTCGGCAAGACCGGCATCGGCCTGGAAGTCGCGGATGAGTGCATCCAGTACTCGTCCATCGCCATGCTCAGCCTCTGGCTCATGGATGTCGGCGTCAAGCTAGGTTCCAGCCTCGGTTCCCAGCTCATCACCACCCTGATCAACGGTGACCAGGCGGATGGTTCCGAAGCTGCCCCCAGCGTCGGCATCACCCAGAAGACCTCCGATCTGTCCGGTGCTGGCGTCGGCCTGCAGTATGCCGACTTCATCCGCATGTCGGTGCGCGCTGCCCTGCGCAACCGCAAGTGGACCAAGATCGTCGGCGGTGAAGACATGATCAACACCGTGCTGGACCTGACCGAGTTCCGGCGCAGCAACAAGATCGCTGACCCTGAGCTCACGCTCAACCTGAAGACCCCGGTGCCCCGCAACTGGGACGCCTACGTTCACAACGCTGTGCCCTCCGGCCAGCTGCTCATGGTCGATTCCGATATGGCCGCCGTGCAGCTCACTGCCCAGCCCCTCAAGGTTGAGTCGGAACGCATCATCCAGCGCCAGATCAACGGCACCTACGTGTCCTTGACCACCGGGTTCGCCATCATCTTCCGCGATGCCCGCATCATCATGGATTCCACGCAGGACATCGGTGCTGCTCCCTTCCCGTCCTGGCTGGCGCCTCTCTACTAAAGCCAGTCGATGGGCCTTTGCAGGCTAAATCCTGGGCCCACACTCATACTGTGGGCCCATTTTCTTTCACTTCAAAAGGAGTTTTCATGTCCAACCTCTTCACCCCTCCCTTCTTTGTCAGGCTGGCTGATCCTGGCATGTCGTTCTATGACCCGCTCAGCAAACTGCTGCTCAATGGGAAACTGGTCAAAGAAGTCACCGTGATCACCCCGCACACTGGCGAGTGGCTGCGTGCTGGTGGCTTGGTGAAGGTTTCCGCCCCCGCCGCTGAAACGACCGGAAAGGCCCCGGAGGGAAGCCCCGCGCCGGTGAGCAATGCCACGCAGAATGCGTCAACGGAACCCTCGGCAGCTATCGGGACGGGCGAGCCTGGAACGGCAGCTCAGAGCCTGGAAGATCTGCTGACCAAGGCTTCCGGTGATCTTGAGGAGGATCTGGCAGCTATCAAGACTGCGAAGGCTGCTCAGACCTCTTCCTCCAAGACCGCCAAGTAAGGAGCATCACATGGCCTCGTTCACTGTTCAAGAATACTTCCTGGCACGAATCCCTGACATCACCACGATTATCCCAGGATTCAACGTGGACCTGGCAGTGAATGGGGCCATGGCTCTTTACTGGGATCGTTTCTTCCCACATCAACTGTCGCTGCTTCCTGACATCAGCGATGATGTCCTGACGGAACGCAGGAAAGCCCTGTGTGCTCTGCGGGCTGTCATCAACATTCTTCCCATGGTCATGCAGATCCTGAAGCCCAAGGTGGTTGAGGCAAAAGCTGGACCTGCTGAATCCAAGTTTGAGGAGCGTGGAAGACTCTTCAAACTCATGTCAGACGTGTGGGCTCTGGAACTCAAGCAACTGGAGGAGATGGAAGGAATCGTCTTTGGCCTTCTGCCTCCCGTCCCTGGCATCCGCAAGACCATCGATGCGGAGCCCATCATTCCTCTTGGGATGGAGTACGTCATGAGCCGTGGAGTAGTCTTCGTGGATGAGGCCGCCCGTGGCTAGCCTACTGTCTCCTGACGACCTCGCTGCCATCAAAAGTGCCCTCATGGACTTGCGGGACACTTTCTTCAAGCGCCCATTCACCCTGGTGCATCGATCCACAGCCTTGGGACCCTACGGGGAAAGTGCTGTGCACGACAGCACAAGTAATTTTGACTTTGTGGGGCTGACTGAGTTCACCAGAGCCAAGGGAGAAAAATACCACACCGTGGATGAAGACCCCACAGGTGAACAGCAGCGGGATGGCTGGAGATTCTACATCTGGAAAGACGATGTGGATGCTGTGGTCGTGGTAGACCCGGAGACTGACAAGGTTCTTTTGGATGGCGTGGAATACATCATCAAGTTCTGGGCTGAATCCGCTCTGTTCTCAGACCTTGGATACGTCTTCTATGAGATGGAAATTTCCAAGGATACTGCTATCCTAGGTTAGAGGGAGCCACAATGTCATTTGACCTATTTGATTTCTTGCCGAATATTTCCAGGGAAGTGGATGAGGCAGATGGAAGTTTTCAAAGTTTTGTGTGGGGTTTCAACCAGATCTGGGCAGACCTCCTAACCACTGTGGAGGCTATGCCCAGTAACCTTTTGGACCCCAAGACCACGCCACTCATTCAGGATCTGGCCACCCACCGTGGGAACCCCTTCCAGTGCTTCAACGATACACAACTCAGGAAAATTGCGGATAACCTGGCCTACATCTACAAGAGGCGCGGTGACACCACAGGTCTGGTCAATGTCATCCGCTTTATTCTGGGTTTGGAAGCCACCATTGAGATGGACTACTCGTTCTGTTGGCAGTTGGGACAGACTGGTCGATCGGAACTTCAGTCACAATCTATCCTGTCTTCCCGTAACAGCCCCTTCTTTAAAATCAGTGTTCCTGGGGACACGCTGCCGGATGAGGTGAAGACCCAGATTGTGACGCTTATCCAATTCATGAAACCCAACTTCATGTGCTTTGTGGGTTCCGCAAACATTGGCAAGGGACCTGGAAGTGAGGTTGAGGCTGTGGTTACCCCCACAACCATTCTGTATCCATGCCCCACCTCTTTCAACCAGAGCACCCCCATATCTCCAGTAGTTCCAACTGGAGTGGGTAATTCCATTTCCTTCTCGGCCACGGGACTTCCCCCAGGGTTGTCCATAGACCCCACAACTGGTGTTCTGAGTGGCACTCCCACAGCAGTGGGAAGTTACACCGCAGTGGTTGTAGTGAAAGAAGACGTGGGTGATCAGACTGTCTATGTTCGTATGACCGTTGCTGATGCTTTTGTAGTGGGCGGCGGATACGACTTTGTGGTGTGGGGTGATGCAGATCGGGATGGGGATGGCAATCCTTATAGTCTTGACAACCTCCCTGCAGTTGGTGCTCTTACCATGCCAACCTGTGCTCCATCTTTTACTGCAGGTGCTCAGGACGCCCCCAGTGAATTCCATGTGCACATTATTCGATATGACGGTTGCACGCTACCCATGGCTTTGGATTTATTGCAGTGCCTTGGTAATCAATTGACAAGTGCTCCTCAGGCAGTCACAGTCCTAGTAGATGGTGTGTCTCAAGACATAAACAACATAAGCAACTTACCAGTGCCAGACGATTTCATTATCTCACTAACCAGTTCCTATGCTTTGTGGTTGGGGCAGTTCCAATTTGAGTTCCTTTTGGCTGGCATGAATGGGTTCATAGGAGCAAATGCTAACACTGCCTATGGCACCATACCTGGTACTGTAGGTGTCAGCCCGGTCCTTTGTATTGCCCCCTCCAATGAACCCTACTACACCATCACAACTTCAGATGCTCCTATGCTTTCTGAAAATCCTGATGGCACTCTGGTCACTCCTGTTGACTGGAATCTCACCGTTAACCATTTCAACGGACACACTGCAGAGGTATCCATTCAGACCAGTCTACAGGGTGGTTATGTAGGAACTCTTAATGGTAGCTCCAACCTTGCTGCTGGAAACACTGTAGCGGTGCCAGATAGTTTCGTTCTTGAGCTAACTCAGGCTGATCCTGCCTACATGCCGTCTGAGGCAGAGCATACTAGTGGGGTGTTCTCCATCTCTTCTATAGACGCAAATGGTTATTCCTTTTCCATTGTTTACTGCCCAGGCACTGTTGGTCCTGCCATATAGGGAGAGGCTATGACAGATGATCTGGAGATGGTGATTACCAACAACAACTTGCCACTGTTGTCCCAACTTGAAGAACTCATTCGACTCAACCTGCATAAGACCATGAGACAGATCGGTCTGCAGGTTGAGCGATGTGCTCGGATGCATATTCAGAACCAGGACTTGAACTGGGTGGCTCTCAGCGACTCTTGGCTGGCAGAGAAAAAGAAGCACGGGTATTCTGAGCAGATCTACATTATGACCAGTTCCTACCTACAGAACATCACCTGGCAGTATACTGAGGCAGAGTTCAAACTGGAAGTGGGCTTGATGCGGTCTGCTATGTGGATTGACCCTAACACAGGGCACATCACGCCTGCATACCAGATTGCATTTGCACTGGAATACGGGTATGATCCCAAGCACATTCCTGCCCGTCCCTTGTGGCACCCAGTGCTCGAAGAGAGCCGGCGCAGTGCTCAGACCAAGATTGGTATCTCCATCAAGAAGGCGTTTCTGGAAATTGAGGCACGAGCTACTAAGGGGACACCATGACCAACATGTATGAAGACGTAGAACGCAGCATCTGGATGAATGTGGCCCGAGAGCAAGAAAAGATGGGCACTAACTTCCTGGTATACAACAACCTCGTGACCAAGAAGGACTTCCCAGTAAATTCTGGCGCACTCTCCATCATGAAGAATTCAGACACCCCCAATTTTCAAAATGGTGGGGGTTGCCAAGCAAATATCCACACCTCTCTGAGAGGGGACAACGGGCAAGACATGGTTCACTCGCTTGAACCCTGGCCACAGTTTTACAACTTGCTGTATCAATTTGTTACCTTGGCAGATAACCTGCCAGCTGCCCGCCAGATTGACCTGCTGATTCGTAGGTCCCTGCGCCCCCGACAAGGATTGCTACTGTATGACAGCAACCTTGGAGTATGGACCACTCAGCGCCTGGACACTGAATTTGCTGGATACATCAATAGGGATGTGGTCCAAGACTTTAAGTTCTGGCGGGTCACTCTCATTCGGGTTGAAGTTCCTGACTACATCCATGAAGACGCTGTGAGTTACCCAGCCATCACCCAGATTCAGGCTGACGTGGATCTCATTAGCACGGATGCACCTGATGAACTGGAATCTCTCTTCATTATGGGCCAGGCAACTGCCGTGTTGAGTGCGGTTGTTGAGGCTGAGAGTTCTGTCACGGCTTCACTACCCTCTTGATGACCTGAGCTTTGATGCTTCAGAGTGCCCTTGTAACATTCCCTAATAACAGGTGAGCAACACGCCACCACACACCATCGGAGGTATTCATGGCAACATCTGCGAAACTGCCCTTTGTCGGGTATCAGGAAATCGACAACTCCGGGGTGCTCCCTGTCCTCCTGAATGGAGCGCATGGCGTCATCACCCCCACCCTGTTCGGGCCCACCGACAAGCCCTACAAGATCACCACGCTCCAGGACTTCCAGAACACCTTCGGTGGCGCTGACGCCATCCGCTCCCCGTTCTATCCCCAGATCAAGAGGGCCTTCCAGCGGGGTGCCTCCTTGTTCGTCCAGCGTCTGGTCGCTTCGGATGCCGCAGCTGCGGCTATCACTGTGGGGGATACCAACTGGCTGAAGGCCAGCAGCAACTTCACCATCGCTGCTAAGACCGTGGGTTCCTGGGCCAACGGCGTCCTGGGACTGGACTTCGTGAGCGGCGCAGCCAATGGCGGTCTCTGGGCGCTGAAGACCCGGTATGCCCCCAACACGGATCTGGAAGAGGTGTTCGTCACCCCCGCTGGTGGGACCATCGAAGACCTCTTCAACTTGATCAACCTGTGGTCCAAGCTGATCACCGTCACCGTCACCGGCACTGTGATTGCCCCCGCCACCACCACTGCCACGGAATTGATGGGCACCACCGGCTCGGATGGCACCTGGGGCACCTCCACCCCGGACCCCAAGACTGTCGCCGTGAACGCCCTCTTCACCAACTTCCATGACGTCCTCAACATGGACACGCTCTGCGCCCTGGGTGTCTACACCGTCGCTCACGCCCAGAACCTGATCACCTACGCTGAGAGTCGTGAGGATTTCATCGGCCTGTATGAAATCGATCCCAACTCCACTCCTGATGAGGCCCAGACCCTCCTGGATGGGGACCTGGCCACCGTCAATTCCACCTACTTCGCCGTCTACTTCGGCACCGCTCTCACTGCCTACAACAGTGACCTGGGTGTTGACGTAGCGGGTGGTGTTCTGATGGACGTCATCGGTGCCTACAGCTACAACGATACTGTGGGTGCCCGTTTCATGGCTCCTGCTGGTTCCCAGCGTGGTCTGCTCCCCAACGTGAAGACCTTTGCCCTCAACCTGCTCAGCCCTGCTCGCAAGACTGTGGCTGATGCTCTCGTGGGTAGCGGCTGCAACGTGATCGGCAGCCACCCCTCCTTCGGCCCTGTGATCTGGGGGGCTTCCACTTTCAACAAGGGCATGTCGGCCAAGGGACCTGCCGGCACCGTTTCCGCCCTGGACGCCATCCACGTGCGCCGCATGTTGATCGACCTGCATGAGAACCTCCAGCCGATTTACACCAGCAAGCTGTTCGATCCCATGCTGCCCAAGACCTGGCGTGCTGCCTACAACAAGGTCAAGCCGATCCTGTCCATGCTGGAGAAGGCCAGCGCCATCTATCCTGGTTGGGTCTACTACGGTGACCAAGATGCTTCTGTCGTCACCGATGCTCGCTACAACGATCCCACTGATCTGGCTGTCGGCAAATACAAGGTCAAGATCAGCATGGTCCCTGTCGGCTTCATCAACGAAATCGACCTCACCAGCGAAGTGAACAGCCTCCTGTCCATGTTCAACACGGCTGTCTCTGCCCAGGGCGGCTCGATGCCGAGTGCCACCTAAGACCGTCATCAACCTTCCCTCAACCGCTTGAACTGAAAGGAGAACCACATGGGAGCAATTGGAATCCCCATCAACCCCCGCAAACTGTTTCGCTTCGCCATTGAGTGCGATGGACTGGAAACAGCCTACGTGCAGAAGTGCAAGATCCCCAAGACGGAAGTCAAGGTGGCCAAGCACGGTGAAGGCCCCTTCATCATCTCCACTGCCTCCAAGGTCGAGTTCGGACATGTCGAACTGGATTGCCTGAAACCTGCGGAATCGTCTGCCGTATGGTGGAAGGACTGGTTGGCCCTGGTCATCAACCTGAACGATGGGTCGATGGGCACCCCGGACATCTACAAGAAGAACATCACCATCAATGAGTATTCCAGTGACGGTGTCACCATCGTGGACAGTTGGGAAATCGATGGCTGCTTCCCTGTGGAAATCGATCCCTCTGAGCTGGACAAGATCGGTGAAGGCAATGCCATCGACAAGATCAAGCTGTCCTGCGATGTGATCATCCCTGGCAAGGGCAAGGGCCTGAGCATCAGCATCGGAGGTGCCCTCAACCTCTAAGTCTGATTCATTGCGCGCAGTGGTTTCTGTAAAACAAGGGCAGGCAGAAATGTCTGCCCTTTTCCTTTGGAGGTTGTATGACCGAGAATGCGCCAGTGGACATGATGGCACTCCTGTATGGCCTGAGTGACGTCAAAACCATCACCCTTCCCAGTGGCCGAGTTGCTACTGTCAAGGAAATGACTGGCAAAGAACAGCGGAACTTTACGGACAAAGTCAAGGTCATGAATGGCACCGCCATCAACGAACTTCTGGCTGCATGCGTGGATTCCTTGGATGAAGCAGATCTGCCTTCTGACTACAAGGCCAAGATGGATCTGGTCACCAGTCTCCTGTCCGGGGATCGTCAGGCCCTGCTCTTCAATATTCGGAGGGAATCCATGGGCGATGACTTCAATTTCAAGACCAAGTGTCCCCAATGTGCCGTGGAAAGCGAGTGGGAGGTCAACCTGTCAGATGTGGACTCATTCCCCATCACTCCCTATCCCATGGGGAATGAGCGCATGGTGGAGTACGATTCCACTGTGCGACCTGGGCTCCATATCCGTTTTAGCCTCATGGATGGGGTTGCAGAGATGAAGGCCCTGAAGAAGCGCAACTCCATGGACCTGCTCACGGATCTGGAACTGCGCAATCCACAGTTCCTGAACAACGGTGTCTACACCCCCATACTTCTGAACAAGGTTGGGGACAAACTCCTGGCAGAACTGCGCAAGACCGTGCGGGAGCACGAGGGTTTCCAGGACACGTCGGTGAAGATCAACTGCGCCAACTGCGCCACCGAGGTTTCCTTTGACCTCCTGGAGCAGCCGGATTTTATGATCCCCAGCGTGATCTCCTAGCCAACTGGTATTACCTCGCCAAAGGGGGAGCACAGCTGGGGTTCGCTGATTATCTGAGTTTAAGTATCTCGGAAAGGAAGGCCCTGTTACATATTCACGATAAACAACTTGCACATGAAGCCAAAATAGCTGAGGGGTGAACTGATGGACATGTTGGGAATGGGAGTTTCAATTGTCCTTCGTGACTTGTTCTCTCGTCAAGCTGGCAACATCGGGGCATCCTCTGCCCGGTTAACCAAACAGATGCAAGGGGATGCTCTGAAGACCACTGCAGCCTGGAAGACCTTTGGAGTCAGTGTTGCAGCCATGGTGGCGGGTGGAGCCTTAATTGGCTCCCTCGTCATGTTGGGCAAGGTATCTCTCCAGAAGGCCGCTGACCTGGAAGTGTTCCGGCTCCAGTTCCAGACCCTCACCAAATCCATCCAAGTAGGAAATGCTGTATTTGAACAGATGAAGACCGCAGCAGTCAACATGCCCTTTACCCTTCCCCAAGTCATGGGGGCTTCCAAAATGCTCCTGGCATATGGAATCTCAGCCCAGAACGTGGGGAAGGAATTAAAGGTGGCTGGTGACTGGGCCTCCATGTTCAATGAGCGCATTGAAGTCATGGCTCAGACTCTGGGCAAGGTTCATACCGGAGCCTTCGGTCAGGCTATGAGGTTTGCTCAGGCTCGTGGTATCGGTTGGCGGGAACTCATGGCTGCAGGTGCTCCTGTGATCCAGGACAAGCGTGGCACCTTCAAGTCTGCCCCTGGTGCTGATCCTGAGAAGTTCATCGAAGCCTTCAACAAGGTCGTGGCGGGTAAGTTTCCCAACGCCATGCAGACCCTGATGACTACCATTCCTGGTATGCTCACCAACATGACAGACCGGATGATCATGTTGGGTGCTGCAATCGGGGATGAGTTCAAACCCGCCATGAAGGAACTATTCCAGGACTTCATCAAAATCTTTGATCCTCAGAACCTGAAAGGATTTGCCACTGCCGTGGGTCAGGGCCTGGGATTGGTCCTGAAGGGCATCCTCTGGATTCTCACTCCTCTGCGAACCCTTATGACCTGGCTCATTGACATTAGCAAACAGCATCCCAACATTGTCAAAATCGGGGTTGTGCTCATGGCTGTTGCAGGTTCTTTGCTCTTCCTATTGGGTGCGTCTCTCCTGGTGTTTGTAGCCTGGACCAAGTTGGAACCTATCTTCTCTTCTGTGGCTTTGTCCCTCTCAGGAGTTCTCCCAGTCATTGCCCTAGTTGCAGCTGCTGCAGCAGCCCTCTACATGACCTGGACCACTAATTTCCTGGGTGTGGCGGATACCATCACCCGCTGGTGGAACACCGCTAAGGCTGTGTTCCTTGGTGTCTATACCCTGATTGCCAGTCTTCAAGATGGGGTAGGCAGGATGTCCATGGGCATGGCTAACAGTCTGCAAAAGGCTGGACTCCTGGATGTGACCATCTCCATCTTCATGGCCTTCTACCGAGTGTATCAGGTCTGTGCTGGACTGTGGTCAGGTCTCATGCTTGTGGCCAAAGGTGTGGGTTACTTGGGTGGAATCATCTTCTGGCTCCTGACTCCCGTATGGAACCTGATCTATGGGTTGGGCAAACTTGTGGGATTATTTACGGATGCTGGAAATGCTGCATCACCTAATACCTGGAAGGATCTGGGCAAGGTCATGGGTGCTGTTGTAGGGATCTTCTATGCCGCCCGACTCGCAGTGTGGCTCTACAACATCAGTTTGGCAGGTGGCAAGGCGTTGATGGGAGCCTACATGCTTCTCACCAATGCCACTGCTATCCGCATTGCTGCCTTCACGCTAGTTACCAAGGGAGCCACTCTTGCCACCCGCTTGTGGAATGCAGCGTTGATGGTTAACCCAATTATCCTGGTAGCTATGGGTGCTATGCTAGCTGCTTATGGGGTTGCCAAGTTGATTGAGCATATGCGAAAATACCACACCCTCTCTTCTATGGGCAATTGGTTCTCTGAGCATCTTGGACGCGCAACTATCAATGCTGGGTGGTTGGCTCAGGCAGGAACCCTGGTCATGAAATACTGGGAGCCCTTGATGAACTTCTTTGCTGCTCTTGGCAGAGCCATAGGGACTGTCTTGGGTGGCCTCTTTACTTGGATCAAGGACAATCTAAATTGGGCATTCAATTGGATTGGCAAACTCATAGACAAGATCCAGAATATCCCAATGTTCAAGAACATGACCGCTGCGGATCTCCCCCTGGATCCAGACAAGCGTCCTGTGCCCACTTCCACCCTAACTGTGCGTCAGGCTGAGAGTCTTTCAATTGCATCTCCTGCAGCGAAGACTAACATCATTAAAGACAGTTTGGAATCAGTCACAGCTAGCTTGAATAAATTCGCAGGGCACGGACCTGAGATGATTATGGTGACCTCACATACTCATCTGGATGGCCGAGAGATTGCCACTACCGTGACCAAGCACCAACGCAACTCCCAAGCTAATGGTTCCAACTAGGAGTAAGCCATGCCCAGTGATGTCGATAACAATGGCTTTTCGTCCTCCCCCTCCGTGCCCTCCAACCCGGCAACTGCAGCCGGCCCCAGGAAGCATGGCAGTCTTATTGACGTGATCACTCTGGCACAGTTCCCCTTCCAGTTTGAGCCTTTCACCCACAAGGATAAGTGCACCACCCACTTTGGTGAGAAGCTCATCGTGGGCCAGCGCACTGCAGGATTCCATTGGGTAGGTGGTGGCAAGGATGATGTGGAACTGGATATCTACCTGGTTGGGGCTGCCTATACGAATCCAGGAACCCCCACGCCTGGAGACATCGGGGCTGTCAGAGCCGGGGCCTTGAGTGGCTACTCGTATTGGCTCCAGGTTCCTACAGGTGGGGTCAATCCTGATGGTTCTCCTCAGATGACCATGGTCAAGAACCTGCAGCCTCCCCCAGCATTGAGTGACTCTGACGCTGCCAAGAACAGAATTACAGCTGACCGGGTATCTGCCAATAACGCAGTTCTGAACCAAATTGCTGCCTTCAAGGGTCTTATTCGTCCACAGGATGACATTGGGGCACCCCACCCCCTATTCATCAACATCGGTGGCCTCTACACTGGAATTCAGTTTCTTTTGGAGGACCTAGAAGTGACCTACATCTCCAGAAACCTGGATTCTCTGGTTCCTTATGAAGCATCCATTAAACTGAAACTTGCTGCACTTGGGGATGCCACCAAGTATTCCGGGTCAGGAGCTAAGAAATGATCAACGTCCCTATTCATGCCCTCACCACGCGTTGTCCCCTCATCCTTATCAACGGGGTTCCTGAGTGGAGCATCCGTGTCCCTTTCGCGTGTAAGGACCGGCCTGATGACTCTGCTTATGAAACTCAACCCAGGGACACTCTTCCCAAGTTGGCTTTTAGGTTCCTGAATGATGTCAAACTGTGGTGGGTGATCTGGGACGACAATTCGGATGTGCTGTCAGGCTCCCCCATGTATCTGGAACCCGGTGTTCTTCTGCGCATCCCCTCAAAGCAAACTGTAGAATCGGAGATTCTCCATGACGGTCAACAGCTATAGTGGAGTTGAGGTCTTTGTCACAATTGGTGGCAAACTGTTCAAGTCTGAAGACCTGAATATGTTTCAGGTGGATATCATCGACAAGGACGAAGGCGACAACGAGGTTGACATCCACTGCTATGACAGTGACTTTGCAATCTCAGACAGCACCCTCTTTCGAGTCGGTGCTGTCCTGAGTATTAAGTGGGGCTATTCCACGACTGGCATCTTTAGTGGAGAGCGCACTGGCTATGTGCTGATGAAGTCCTCCACGGAATACGACAAGCACGGGATTATTTCCGTCATCCATGCCACTACCAAGAGTGCCACCTTGGCTGCTAGACGCCCTCAAAAGAACTATGGCCAGACTACCCTTGCCACCATCGTCAAGGAAGTGGCCAAAAGAAATAACCTGATGCTGAGCTTGAAGGGCGGCACCGAATCCCTAGATGGTTTCTCTCAGGGAAATTGGTCAGACCGTCAGATGCTGCGGGTCTTAGCAGACCGATTCGGATACCAGGTTTCCTACTCATCAGAGACAATCACTTTTGCACCAAGAGATTTCAGTGCGACCCCTGCTCTCACACTGGTATTCGGTCAGGGGGAGGATAGCACCATCATCAGTGCTAAGATGGAAGTGGACGTGCATTCCAACTTAGGTGCAGCCACCAGCACTATCATCAAGACTGTCGATCCTGGTTCTAAACTCGTGAGCTGTCACGCTTCAGGAAACCCTGCTCAAGAGTTGAATGTGTATGCCGGGGATGGTCATGACTGGGTGGCAAACGCAGTTCAGCCTCTCATAGACAAGGCAACTGTAGTCGTTACACAAAGCATGCCACAGTCACCCACGGGAGGTCTACCTGATAACCTGCCACCTGACATCCAAGCAATCCTATCTTCACCTGATTTTGCAGGCATAAACGCGGATCTTCAGGCATCCTCCATCAATCAACGGGAACAAAAGAAGCATGCAGATCTCACTGTGGACTCTGTGGGTATCCCATCTGCCCTGGCTCGTATGGTCGTGGAGGTCAAGGGTGTGTCCAAGCGTGATTCAGGGCTTTACTACATTTCTGAGGTGCACCACGCCATCAAGGTCAAGGGAACCTATGAATGTAAGTTCAAGCTAAATCGGCATGGCACCAACGCTGGCGGAGGGGCCAAGGTGAAGGCTCCTGTCAACATGCAATCCTCGCATGACTCTTCTCTCAAACCTATTTCCGCGTCTGTGAGTGCAACCACCGGGCAACTCTGGCATTAGAGGTAATCATGATAAATTCTTTTGGTGAGTTTATTCAGCGCATTATGGAGTCTGGCCTGGAGGCTATTGGCCTATATTATGGTGTGTATCGAGCCAGCATCATCGACAATGCAGATCCCAAGAACCAGGGAAGGTTGATGCTACACTGTGAGCAGGTACACGGTTCTAGCTGGCCTGAAGTCTGGAGTTGGCCTGAGACCCCATACGCTGGTAATGGATTCGGTTTCTGGGCTATTCCTGATATTGGGGAATACGTCTATGTGCGGTTTGATCATGGCCGCCCAGACAAACCCATCTGGCACGGTGGTTGGTGGGGAGACCAGGATATGACTGATGACATGGTCCCTGGAAAGGTTGTATTAGCCACAGCGGAAGGCTTAAAGATTGTCATAGACCGAACGGCGGGCAGCATCCTACTGGAACAGTCTCCCGGCAACAGTGTGTTGATTGACCCCACTCAAATCTACCTGACGAGTGATGGGGACATCAAGTGTGAGGGCAAGAACGTCACGGTTCAGTCCATGGGAGCCGTGGAAGTCAGCGCACAAGGCACATGCTATGTGGAAGCCTTTGATGAAATACGCGTTACATCCCTGGGTTTGATCAAGATCGATGCTGCTGACAACATCGACATCACCTGCTCAGCTTTCGTCTCCATCTACTCTGCCAACACGCTTACGTTGCAAAGCGATACTCTTGTGGACATTGTCAGTCTGACTGCCATTAACGTGTCAGCCCCCACTCTCAATTTCACGGGTGAGTTTAATCTACTGGGGAACGGGACTGTTGATGGCACTTTCCTCTCCACCCAGAACTCTGCACATCATGTTCACCCCTTGGATATTCCCAACAACACTGCTCTTGAGGGGCCAGTATGAATACCAGTGTATCCAGCGTCCTAGCCACTGAACGATTGGCCTTACAAAAGGCCCAACTCGTAGTATCCATGGCTGCAATGGTAGTTTCCAAAGCCCGTATGGTAGCCAGGGGAACATCCGCGTTAGCTTTGGGGCCTATCGGTGCCCTTAAAGGGGCAGGAATTGTCGCAGCTACAAATGCAATTGGTGCCAACAACCTGCAGATGGTCAAACAGTTGGCAAATATCACCACTCAGCAGACTGCATGGGCAACAATCAATCAACTACAAGCTGCCTTGCGGTATGCACACGGGGGCAAAACCACCCTGATACTGCAACAAATCCATGATCAGATTGCTCTCATTAAACAAGCTGAGAAGGACGCGCTGATGATACGGGATTTAGTGAGAAACGCCATTCCTGACATCATGAAGTTAGTTCGTGAAGTCCAAGACCTTTCTGACTCCATCAAAAAGATTGTGTAGGAGCTACCGTGGCAACCTCCAACCAACAGCTTTCTGGGTTTGGCTTTCCCATAACACAGCGGGGATTACCCCAGGGTGTGCTACGCTTTATCAAAAACAACACTGCCCAGATTGTCAAGGAGTCTATCCAACAGATCCTCATGACAGTGCCTGGAGAACGGTTCTTCAATCCTGAGTGGGGATGCCGAGCCCGGTTGCTTCTGTTTGAACCCTCAGCAGCCACTACCAAGGAAACTATGCAGAGCCTCGTGTATGAGGCTCTCATACGTTGGGAACCCAGAATCGTTCTAACCCCCGATGGTGTGACTATCACCGAAACCTACTCCCCCAAGAACAAGTATGCAATTGACGTTGTATACACGCTGAAGAGTCCTGGGCAAACTTCTGGTTCACAACACACGACCGTCATCTATTAGGAGCCACCATGTCTGTTGCATCGTCCTTGCCCCTCACCAGCGTGACCGCTGCTGATATTCAGCAGGACCTGATTAGCATCATTAGCAACTTCTACCCAGACTGGTCTGACAAGTCCAGTTCCAATAGCATGTTTGCGCTCTTGGAATCCACTGGGGCTCTGGGAGAATTGATGTATGCTTATATCAATAAGATGGCGAGAGAATGCTTCATTCAGTGGGCCTTGGATCCTCGTAGCATCACGGCCCATGCCAAGGGATGTGGGTATACTCCACAGTGTGCCACCCCCTCAGCTGTGAGCGCCAATCTCTCTATTCCAGTGGCTGTTACGAATGACACTGTAGTCCCGGCAGGGTCCACGTTTGCCACCTCGCTTCCTGGGATCACGTATGAACTCGTGGCTGATGCTACCTTCCTGCAGAACACCACTGCCGCTGGACCTGTGAATCTTCTTCAGCAGAAGTCTCAGACTCAGGAATTCACTGGAACGGGAGCACCTGGTCAGACTATAACCTTGAACCAGGTTGGGGTGATGCCGCCCACTATCTCTGTCCTGATCGATGGAACCCCCTGGGACTATGTGGAATCGTTTGTAGACTCCACGTCATCCTCCTTGGTCTACTCAACCATCGTGTCCTTAGTGGACTATTCAGTTTCCATCGTCTTTGGAGATGGCGTGACTGGGAGCATCCCCAGGTTGAGTGGAGCTGGGCAAATCAACTTCAAGACGGGTGGAGGTTCCCTGGGAGCCATCGCACCGCACTCTCTCCTACAGTGCCTCACGGAAGTGCGAGATGCTGGCAACAATGCAGTCCTCTTCATCTCGGCTGACAATCCTACTTCAGCTGATCCTGGTGGCAACCCTGAGAGCATGGACCAGATCCGACAGCACGCCATTGCGTATCTGCGGGCTCCCCGTGTGCTTCTGGACCTGCCTGATATCCAGGAGGCTGTCTCTGCTATCCCTGGGGTGCTCTCCAGCAGTGTGGTCAATTGGGAAGTAGACCCCTCTCTGCCCCACTACCTTCTCAAGATTTATATCCTCCCAGAGACTTCCACCACTGGAACCATCACGCCTTCGGATACGTTAAAGGAGGCAGTGATCAACTACCTGACAACTACTCGGCCAGTAGTTATGGGCACCGTTCCCCAGATCGGGGATGTAGCCTACCATGAACTGAACTTCAGCTTCCAGTTATTCATCAAACCAGGTTTCACTGCTGCAACCGTGAAGGCTGCAATCGTGTCTCTTCTGAATTCCCTGTTTGACCCCACGCAGACCAACATCTGGGGATTCGTGCCTACCTTTGGGATGACGTTGTATACCTCACCCCTCATTGCCATCCTGCAGAGCGTTCCTGGAGTCCGCAACATCGTGATGTCCTACAACGAAGACATCAATCTGAATGCCAATGAGTTCCCTCATGTCGCTTCCATTGATTTCAACTATATCCCCTTGGCATAGGAGCCAGTCATGAAATTGCTCAACTTCTTCCTGGATCAACTTGTGACTATGGAGGACCTGAATGACCTTCAGGCCAATGTGGATGTGATGTTTGCATCCTTGATCAAAGACCTGGGAATTCAGTATGCCTACAGTGGTATGCTACCCAGGCCCTTGGACACTCCTGGTATGGGTATCACCGTGGGTGCTGGCCGGTGTTACTTTGGACTGCTTGGGGGACAAGGGCAACATGGGGTTCTTCCTTCAGACCAGGGAGTTGATCTTTCTCATGACTCTCAGAGCGCCTCCACAGTTGTCGTAGGGGTAGGCAACCAGAAATGGTTGAGTATCTTTGCCTTGCCTAGCGTTGTCAATGACACCCCAATTGTCACCCCTGCAGGACCTACCGTCAACTACAACACATGGGGTGGAGTCACTTTTGCTATTCATCAGGGTGTGGAAGGCATCACGCCTGTTCGGCCTGACCCCACCGGCACGGAACCTTCTGGAGTGCTGATCTGTGATGTGCTGCTGACGTATGGACAAACCATCGTCAACACGGACAGTATTGATCTCACCAGGGTGATTTCCTATGACGCTGACGGTCATCGCAACGCCACCCTGCCTTACCTGGTCAACACGCTGAATACGATTACCAACATCAATATTCCTGCGCTCTACAGTGCTCTCTCAGGGATGTCCGCTACTTTGACGACAGCATTCACGTCTGCTGTGGGAGCAGAGGCCACTCGTGCAGAAGGGGTTGAGGCTCTGAAGGCTGCTCTGGTTCATATTCATGATGCCAGTGCGATTGCTACTGGCACCATCGATCCTGCCCGGCTTCCCATCCTGCCTTCCTCGGTCCAGATCGTGTCTTCAGGGCTTCTGGTTGATCTGACCACTGGACAGGAAGCTGAGATCGGTAACGGCACTATTGTCATCACCACGGATGGCAATCGCTACTGCTACACTGGAACTGGAGACAAGCACTTGTCAGCCAGCTACATCCAGTTGGCTGACCTCCTTCCTGATTGGAGCGCCATCCAGAATAAGCCCACAGCCTTCCCGCCTTCTGCACACAACCACATTCCTGCTGATATCACAGGCTTGACCAGCTTCATTGCTGGCCTTCTTATTGTCCCTACTGGTGCTGTGATCCCCTTCGCTGGGAGCGCCACACCTACTGGGTGGCTTGTGTGTGATGGCAGCTCCATCTCGCGCACCACATATGCTGCCCTGTTTGATACTCTTGGCACTGTGTGGGGAGCTGGAGACGGCGTTACCACGTTCAACCTGCCTGACGCCAGAAGCAACATGGTCATGGGTAGGAGTGACTCCCATCTGCTGGGAAGTACCGGTGGCGAGGCAACCCATACCCTGACTGCCAACGAGACTCCTGTGCACTCCCATGGGATTGATGGCGCCTGGCCATTTGGCAATGGCCTGCAAGAGGCAGTTACCGCGTCCCTTGCTGGTGGGCCTTTCCCGATCACTGGCAACAGAGCCTGGAATGGCGGAAGCCCCTTGGCTGACTCTACCCTGAACACCACTCGCCCATCCCCAACCACAGGTGGAGGCGCAGCTCACAACAACCTGCCTCCGTTCATTGCGATGAACTTCATCATCAAAACCTGATCTAGCAAGTGCACCTACCTTCAACTGAATTGATACATAGGAGACAAAATGAGTGGGATGAGTGATTACCTGGAAAACAAACTCTTGGACTTCCTGTTCCGAGGGCAGGCATTTGTGCCTCCTGGTTCCCTGTATGTGGCCCTGTTCACCGCTGACCCCACGGATGCAGGGGGTGGCACGGAAGTGACCGGCGGTTCCTATGCGCGTGTCGCTGTGACCAGTTCCCTCGCCAACTGGGCTGGTTCCCAGGCGACTGCTTCCACCACGGCTTCCTCTGGCACCAGTGGCACTACCTCCAACAATGGCTCCATCACCTTCCCGTCCCCCACCGCCAACTGGGGCGTGATTCAAGGCATCGCCATCATGGACAATTCGGTGGGTGGCAATGTCCTGTTCTATGGAGCCTTGGGCACTCCCAAGACCGTGAACAATGGGGACGCGGCTCCCACTTTCCCTGCCACTGCCCTTGCGGTTCAGATCGACAACTAACTCAGTCAGGTTTCTGACGGTGAGAATTTGGGATGCCGTCTGCAACGACGGCATCCCATTTTAATTGAGAGGACTGTATGCCACTGCAACTATTTGCCAATAACGTTCAGACTACGATCAGCGCAGTATCCACTGGCAAGACCTCTCTCACCGTGGCGAGTGCAACTGGCATTCCAGCTATCTCAGGGGGTAACTGGTTCTATGCCACCATCTGTGATACTGCCAATCCTCCCACTACCTTTGAAATTGTTAAAGTCACGGCAGTGGCAGGAACGACCTTAACCATCGTAGCAGGTCAGGACGGGACTTCCGATGCCAACTGGGCTTCTGGTTCAGTGCTATTCATTGGTCCTACCCGACAGTCCATGATCGAAGTGCAAAATGACATGCTCACCACCCTCGTCAATGCTGAGTCTGCCATTACTGGAACTAACTCCCCCACAGCGTTTGATACGATGTATCTTTGCTCCGGCACCACAGCTGACTACACGGTCTCACTGCCCACGTCCCTCACCGGACTCAAGAATAAGATTATGGGCTTTAGGATGGACCCTGGATTGACAAAACTTGTCACAGTAGACGCAGGTTCTGGACATCTGATTGATGGTCAGCGCACCCGCATCATGTGGGCTAATGAGGTTGCGCTGTTGAAGGTTAATACTGATGAGACCAACTGGGCTAAGGTGGGAGGCAAGTCGATCCCAATGTCATCTGCCATTGGTTTCTCTACAGACCAGAACTTTTCTGGGGTTACGTTTACCCTGCTAACTTGGTCAACCAACCTTTACAATAACGCCCCTCCAGCCATGCAGGTTACTGCTTCATACAAGATCGTAATCCTTCGCCCTGGGCGATATCAACTGACGCTTGATTTCCTTGGGGCCACCACCAATGGCACGGCAAATAATTTCTTGGCCGCTTGTTATAAAAACGGTGCCTCGTTCTTTTCTGCCAAGCAGTTACTTCCTGGCGGAACGGATGTTCCACAACAAGCAACCTTTACGGGTCAGATGGCGGTTGGGGATTATCTACAGCCTTATGGGTATTTCAATGGGGGCAGCTACTCGCCAACCGTGTTCTACAATGATTCAGCTAATCCTGTTTACAACGCACTTATAGCCCAGGAGGTACCATCATGGTAGAAGTCCTTGTTCTCTGGGTAGACCACGGGGAAGGCCCCGTGCAGAATCCTGATCTCACGCAGGACGAATTCAACGCTGGCCTAGCCACCCTCGCGGCACAGAACGTCCAGGCGCTCTGGCAAGCCGCCACGGACTATGAGGTGTCACAGATCAGTGGCAGTGCCATTGGCATGCTGGCCATCGGTGTGCTGAAGGGGCTTCCCAAGAGCCTTGCTGTGGAAGCCTGGATCCAGTCTATCTGGTCCCTCTACTACACCCGCAAGTCACAGGTCACCTACCAGTGGGATGCCACTCTGCTGGACTTCTCATCCTGCGGCCAGATGCCCAACACCGTGCCAGAACTGATGGCAGAATTGGGGATGTGATGCAGTATGCACAGGCTCGCCCATACATCAAGAGTGGAGACGTGCTGCTGTTCCGGGGCACTGGTCTCATGGCTTGGATTGTGAGACTGAAACGCAAGTCTCAGTATTCTCATGCTGGAATAGCTTGGTGTGTGGGTGAGCGGGTGCTGGTTCTAGAAAGTCGTCCCAAGCACTGTGGGGTAACTATTGACCGTCAGTTATCTGCAGCCCTAGACGATATGCCTACTTGGATTCCATCCTGGGCTTGGGACAGCAACTGTGAGGCTCGGGCTCTTTCCCAACTAGGCGTTGCCTATGGCTGGCTAAATGCAATCAGAGCAGGACTGGGGATGCGGCCCAAAGGCAAAACCCTGGATTGTTCTGAATACGTGGCCTATGTTCTTGGCATGCCAACCATCTACTGTGAAACTCCCCAGACCCTTGCAAACAGACTTAGCACCCATCCGATGTATACACTGGAGCCATAATGTCTGCAATCTTGGCTACCTACAACCGAGTAGCCTATAACACGGTTACATATGATGGTGCTCGTGCTTCGGGGGCTGTGGCCTCGTTTTCAGTCAATATTGCTTGTGCAGTAACTGCCACTCCAACCTTGACCACCTCTATTCAGATGGTGGACTCAATTGCAACCCTTAGCTCAGTTGCTGTAAATCTCACAACGCACATCACCCTATCTGACGCAATTGCTGCTGTAGCCACGGTTCAGGGCAACCTGACTACCGCAATCAATGCGACTGCTAGTGTTGCTGCAATCTCCACGGTATCTTCAACTTTAACCACATCCATCACTGTCACTTGCAATATCGCTGCACAGGCTGCAGTCACTGCAAACCTCACCACATCAATTCAGAATACTGTAAATGTCTCTTGCCAGTCCAATATAACTGTTGGTCTTTCTACCAGCATCCAATTAATTGACACAATCGTATCGCAGACTGCAATCACGTCTGCGTTAACCACAGGCATCTCCATGGTCTGTGCCATTGCAACACAAAGCACTGTCACGCCTGTCCTCACAACTTCAGAAACGCTTTCTGCCTCCATAACTGCTGCATCGAGTGTTAGCGTGGACCTTTCCACTAGCATTCAATTGGCGGCAAACATTACGTGTCAGACCTCCACAAACGTTGGATTGAGCACCCAGATTTACCTGGACAGTTCCATACTGTCTGTGTCTACAGTCTCATCTGATCTTTCTGCGTCCATTCAGCTTTCTAGCAGTATAACTGCTGTTGCTGGGTTGGTTGGGAATCTTCTCACTGAGATTGATCTTGCTACCAATCTTCTTGTAATTGCCACAGCATCCGCTGAACTTCAAACCAAGATCCTGTTAGATACAGCAATTCAGTCTTCAAGTAGTTGCAATGCGGAATTAACGACTGGATCTCAGTTTGCTGTTGCGATTACCCAGGTTGCCTCTGTCACTGCTGAACTCCAGATTGGCGTCCTCCTGGATGCAACTTGTAGTTCAGAATCTCAGGTTCAATCAGAACTCGCTACTGGCATAAACCTCCAGAGTCAAATTACAGACACTGCTAGTGTCATCGTAGACCTTGGGGCAACTGCAGTTGTAAATGCTCTGCAGAGTAGCATACTTGCGTCCACCCTGCTGCAAGCTGCGCTATTCACAGGCATTGTATTTGGGGCTTCCGCCTTATGCTCCACACAGGTTCATGCTGATGGGCTTCTCACGTGGGTGCTGACGTCATCATCGATCCCATGTCAGACCTCTTTGCAAGCGGACCTAACCACAAGCATCACCTGCAAAAAACAGATCTATAGTGTATCCAATCTATCAGGAGACCTACAGACTCAGATTCCACTGAGTGCAAGTATCAATGCACAGGCACAAGTTCAACCAATCTTGAAAACTGGCATCACGTGCAAGGCTGGAGTCTTTAGCAACAGTGCTTGTGTATGCAACCTGGTTACCCAAACTCTGTTGAGTAGTGCTATCAACTCACAAAGCAGTGTAAATGGAAACCTGTATGCGGCTCCGGTTCTGCTCTCCGGGTCTTCGTCTGGTGCCGTAGCTGTCACCGCGAACCTGGAGACTTCCATTCAATTTACTGCCAGCGTCTCGTCTACGGGTCGAACGGCAGCCGAGTTAACCACCCAGATCCTACTCCAAGGAAATTGCACAAGTCCCTCCTCCATCAATGCTGCATTGGTTACTACCACATGGCTGAATTGCTCTGTTGTCTGTGATGGGGAAGTCTCCACCAGCTTGTATACCAACATCAAACTGGTTTCCAGGATTCGTGCAATTACCTCGCTACAAGCTGCTCTGGACACTGGGATTCAACTTCACAGTGCTATCGGGAATGTCTGGCGAGTCTATGCACCATACTTGGTCAGTGGAAGCATTGATATCAAGGGGCGCAAGATTGACTTTGAGGGTGACCATTCGGTTCTGACCTCTCTGTCTGCACCGCAGTTGGTAGCAGCGTTTGAGGTGGATCATACAATCACGCCACCGATTAACAAACCTGTAGTGATCCCACTGGAAAACCCCTATGACCGTGTCATCCCCACATTTGTGGTGCCCCTTGGTTCTATCCGTTTGGTGAGCAGTCAAGTCTCGACCTTCCTGCCCGCCTACAATAAGACAATCAACCTGTGAGGTCTTTATGCAAGTTGGATCCTATGGCTTTAACCTTATTCTGACCACCCAACTCGACCTGACCACCACAGAAGAGATGCAGGTGCTTGTCCTGCGTCCTGATAGGACCACCGTGCTGAAGTCTCTGGATTCCACTGCTTTCTCCGCGCCTCCCACAGACACGGATCAACCCTGGAAGGTGGCTGTTCCCATAGCATCCGGGGATCTGTCTATCCCAGGGACTTACCAGATTCAACTTTCTGATGTTACTTCAGGGCGCGTGCTTCCCAGCGCTGTGGGTTCTTTCAATGTCTTGAAGAACCTCGTTTAACACATACCCACTAGGGAGCCACCATGTCAGATCAAGACAACCAGGATAGACAACTGATTTTTGTAATTAATGGTCTCATGATAAAGATAATCGCAGGAACCCTAGTGGTTGGGGTGGGTTTTATTGGGTGGCTTGGACAAAGCACCGTGGCTTTGAGGGAAGACATGGCAAAGTCTATGTCCCAACACGTGGCTGAGACAGAATACAACAACTTTCGATTCAGGGCTATCGAATTGAGTGCTGCTCAACACAAACGGGATGACGACGACAGGGACGAGCAGATCAGGGCCATTCAACTTAGTCTTGCTGCTATGGGCCAAACCATCAGAGTCAATTCCAAAGGCAGAGAGACGTTGCAAGGTGAACTCAATGGGCTAGAAAACAAAAGAGTGAGTAGCCCCATTCCTGAGTCTAAAGGAACCAACAGCCACTAGGAGGCGACATGACATACTCTGACCGAGAACAACGAGCCATCGAATTCACGATTGGCAAACGAGGTGGAAGCGGGAATGAGGGTGGTTTCTCAGACAGGGCAGATGACAAAGGTGGAGCCACGTTCAGTGGCTTTACTCTTGCCACTGTGCGTCAGTTGTCAGCACAGATCCACGGGTTCACCTGGGATGCCGATGGGGATGGAGAAATCACTGCTGAAGATCTCAAGCATCTCACCTACGATGAGCTGGAGGCTATGGCTGATACTTACTACCCCAAACGCCTGGATATGTTTGAAGATCCCCATGACGTGACTGCCATCAAGACCTATGACCTGGGATTCAACTGTGGCCAGGCATCGGGGATTCGGTTGCTCCAAACCGCTGTGAATAGGTGCTTACACAAGTGTGCCCTGATCATGGACGGGCAGCTAGGCCCACAGACCGTGGCTGTCATTAACTCCTGTGATGGGGATGTGCTCCTTCAGAATCTCATCCAGGTTGCCAAGGAACATTACATTGCCATCACGAAGGCCGATGCTTCACAGCAGAGTAACCTGAATGGGTGGCTTAACAGAGCAGCGAGGCTTCCACAATGAGTGATCCTAACTGGTTCATGAAATTCTGCACTTGGCTCCGCAGGACTGTTGGTGGGATGGTAACGGAGCATGACAACAAGACTCATGACCTTATCAAGCATGGCGGCTGGATAGGTCTTGTGGCGCTCTTTGCCCAGGTCCACTATCAGGAAGTTAGCGGCATCCACACGGCTCCCAAAGACTTTGCCATGGCTATCGGCATCATTCTTGGAGCATGCGGAGCAGGTGTGGCCCTGAAGCGGGGCTCTGAACACAACGATGGAGGCGACAATGCCTAGTCCTGCACAACTCAAAGTATGGGGAATCGGGCTGCTTGCAATCCTCCTTTTCTCTTTAGGCTACGAAACCTGCCACTGGTTCATGAAGCCTGAGACTCACACCATCACGAAATTCATCACTGTGACTATGGGGAAACCAGACCAGACTCCGACCGCTCCTGTTGTGGATCACGGTGTGGTAAATCCTGGAACTCACTATGTGGAGACCAAGGACCAACCTAAACCGCCGGCCTCAAGCATCCCAGCGTTGGATAAACCTGATCAGACCACTGTCATCACCGTGCAGGTTCCCACCGCCATGAAGTTGCAAGTCTTCCACCAGTCAGAACTCAAGTGGTCCCGCAACGGAGACAACTACAGTATCTGGGACGAAGGCCGTATATGGACCCTGGACGAAAAAGGCCAACCTCTTGAGGGCATCACAGCAGACACTGCCTACAGTAAGGACGCCAGCCTTTCCTTGCCTGTGAGTTTCGCATACTCCTGCCCGAAAGAACGGCCATGGGCTGCAGGGGGAATCCTCAACCTAACTCCCAAGGGTTACGGTGTCTTTCTCGACAGGGACTTCTCCATACTTCGCTTTGGCGTTGAGGCTGTAAAAATTACAGCGCCAGTCGCTGGAAACCCATCCTGGAATACTTCCATAAAAGTTGGAGCAAGGTTCTGATGTGGTAAATACACGTGACCGACAGAGGCCCCTTGCGGGCCTCTTTTCTTTTCAGTCAACTGTGATGTTTACATACATTACTTGAAAAAGTCCTTTCACCCCGATAGTCCGTTATATAGATTGAAGGAGTTTACCGTGAAGAAGTCTGAGCTGAAATACCTGAAGCTAAAAGTCAAGGCGATTAACCTGCGAAAATACGATGAGTATTTCTATTGTATGAAGCACCAGCAGTATGTGACCCTGGCTATGTGCCACTATCGTGCAACAGTTTTGGTGGCACAGCACGTGTGCTATGACGTGTGCAAAAACTGTCCAGTCAGAAAGCAGTCCTTCCATGTGATCCACCGTCCACGAATGATCGTGAGAAAACCGAGGAAAAAATAATGTTGTGGATTGAGTATGGCCCTGTCACATCGCACCTGCGTGGAGATAACCGCAAGGAGTTGAAAGAGGCTTATCTGGTTCTCGACAAGGCTTTATCGGTATGGGTTGAGGGTGCAATCTTCAGTGCCAAATACCAACTAGGCGTGTGGGATGGATGCCAACACTTCTTTAAACCGGAGTCTGGCAAGTTTCAGTCTGGGTTACTCTCAGCGGTTGTGCGACAGCTTATTGCTGAAGACCTATATGTAGAAATTCAGGGTTATCCTGAAGCATGTCCTGACTATGAAAGCCTCACACGAATTGAATTAATGGATTCCAAGACAGACATGATTGTCATGGATCATGCTGATCCTGTTCGTGGCTACCAGTTAGAAGCTGTGATACAAGTTCTCAAGTGGCATCGTGGAATCCTAAAGCTGGCTACCAACGGTGGAAAAACCGAGGTGGCTGCAGCCATCATGCAGTATCTTAAAACGCCTTCCACCATTTTCATGGTTCCCAGTCGAGAGCTATTGCACCAGACTGCAGAACGCCTGGAGGAACGCCTAGGTGTGAATGTGGGTAAGGTGGGAGACAACGTCTACAAACCCAATCCCGATGGAATCACAGTCTGCATGTATCAGACCCTTCACAAGCATTTCGACGCTGCCACGAAACGATGGTTTGCAAAAGTCAAACTTCTGTTTGGTGATGAGTGCCACCTGGCTATGGCGGATACCTATCAAAAGTGTCTCAGGCGTATCCCGGCAGAATACCGAGTGGGATTAAGTGGCACGCCTTTTGATAAGAATTATGGCAATCGGCTTACCATCACGGGTTACTTCGGCCCTCTGCTAAAGGTGGTTTCTAACCTGGAACTCATGGACAAAGGGATCTCTGTTGCGCCTTCGGTCTTGCTCCTGGAACCACAAATCAGTAAGTCTGAAGCCATAACTCTGGACCTGGCAGACTATGATGTGGCCACCATGAACTGCAATTCCAGGAATAGGTTGATTGCAGAGTTAGCCCAGGGATTTGTGAAGTCTGGACGGCAGACCATGGTCATGGTAAATCGGGTTGCTCATGCCAAAATGTTACATGCACTAATCCCAAACTCTGTGGTAGTTACAGGCCGAACCTCCCACAAATACCGGGATAGAGCCAAGGAAGGTTTAGCACAAGGGGTGGGATTCTGTTGTATCACAACTGTGTTTAGCACAGGGTTGTCTGTGGATTATATCGAGGCCATGATTATGGCTTCAGGTGGAAAGTCTGCAACTCTGCTCTTACAGCGTGTGGGCAGAAGTGTCCGCACAGCTGCAAACATGCAGAAGGATTTATGGATTGTGGATTTCTTTGACCACTACAATAAATACACTCGGGCACACTCCCGCATACGCCGAAAAATCTATACCCAGGAAAAGTTCAAGATTACTGAGAAGTTTGCAGATGCCCCACAAGAACTTTTAGACTTTGTAAATCCGGGTCTTGTGCACCACAAGCACTTACAGCGGCCTTTGGCATTATAAAACCTAAGATAGCCTATATGCGCGAGCATTGACATCAAGGAACATACGCGCGCAACGACCGCTATACTATAGGGCGCCGCAGGTACGTTAGATACTTATGTCAGTTAAGTACCTTAAAAGATTAAAAGATTGGGGATTTATGTAAAATGACGCCGCTTTTTTACTATTTCTTGTGAGTTATCGGACGTTCTTTTACAGGAAAATGCGTAAGTAGTGTTAGCTTGATCCACTTATCTATCGAACAGTCGCTTTGCTCCTGTTCGTGTGCTACGCACAAGAGTATAAATTTAAATCCTTTCTCGTTATTTGTTCGTTATCTAGGTCAGGAGTCGATAGTGAACACCCCATTAAATTGGAAAATGGTGTTAGCAGAGCAGAAGTTAACCTGTAAAAACCTGGAACTGGAACTAAAGGAAGCCAAGAGATGCGAAGACTCCAGGAAAACCCGAACCACGAGAATTGCCATACTGAGGTTGGTGCACATCACTCGATCAACCTACAAAGAGTTCTGGAAATCCAAACCACCCATGAACTCTCGAATTGCCCTGCCGTCACCTACCATGGAGATTCTGAGGCACAAGAACACCCCACTGCTTCTTACAATCTTCTGGTTTTGCCAAGCTGAAAAGATTCCACTCAGACACTGGTTCACAGCCCAGTTTGATACCCTGAAACGAATCCCATTCATCTGGATCACATGTTTCTACGGTCCCAACGCCATGAAGAGATACCTGGACTGGGATTACAAGCTAGCACGAAAGTTCATTCGCACAGAAGACCGTGAACAATCCTTCAACAAAACCCTGAAATTGACAATTCGTAATGCCGTTTTTGCAGGTCACAGAGATGCTTTGAAGTGGCAACCAGTTTTCAAAGAGATTCAACCGCCTACAACAAGTGCAGCCCTGGCCTACATAAACACCTACGTTCCTGCCTGGTATCTAGTCGCTCATCAAGCTTTCAGAGATGAGATCCTAGAGCCAGGTATTCTCGACTCTGGGAACCTAGTGAAACTTTGGACGCAATACAAGAAGTCCCCCTGGGCCCGAAAGTTTTGTCATGATGCCCTGGAAGAAGCTGAAACCCGATATGGAAAACTGGAGACATCGTGAGATTAGACCTGTTCCGCCAGAATGTTCTTGCACTCATGACAGTCGATGCACGGTTCTTGGTAGTAGCAAATGCAATCTTACATCCGCGATACTTTGAGCAGCCGGTAGAACAGCACCTTGCCAGGTTCATTTTGGAGCACTACAGAGAATACAATAAACCACCCAGCAAAGTGGTCCTGCTGAATCGGGCTGAAAAGTATTTCAAGGGTTCCAAGAATTCAGATGTCACGATGGAAGACTTCACAGAATTTTTGAGTGACACCATAGCACAACGGAAGGACGCTGCTGAGGAAGCGGAATACATAGCAGGTGAGGTGGTAGCCTTCTGCCGGGAACAAGCAGTAAAGGAAGCCACGCTCAAGACCGTGGATGACATTCAGAAAGGTGATCTAAGCACAATCGTTCCACGAATGCAGAAGGCCCTTGCCATCGGATCTGAACTCCAGGGCAGGGGTGTTTTCCTATTTGGGGATGCACAGAACCAAGAGATTAATGAGAAGGTCCGGGATTGTGTGCCCACAGGACTTCCGTTTATCGACAAACCCACCAGAGGCGGATTGGCTCGGGGTGAATATGGCATGCTTATGGCTCCACCCAACGTGGGGAAGACCACAGGGTTAGTCAACATTGGTGTGGGAACCTGTAAACAGAGATTCAAAGTTGCACACATCAGCATGGAGATGAGTGAACCACTCATGCTGGCGATGTATAAGCGGTGCTTCCTGGATCGTAGTTGGGAGCAACTCACGAACCTGGACGATGACCAACAGGTGAGGGTAGCCAAGTGGCTTTTCAAGCACAAGGCAAATCTCAAGGCAGACGTGAACATCAAGCACTTCTCAGCCCATAGACTGTCTGTCGCAGGGTTACGGGCTCACATCATGCTATTGCGATCCATAGGGTTTGATCCAGATGCAGTGGTTCTGGACTACATGGACTTGATGGAGATGCCCACGCATATCCGTGACGAAGTGAATCAACTTACATGGGTGGGTGAGGAACTCCGGGCCTTGGCTGAGGAAGAGAACCTGGCTATGTGGTCGGCTACCCAGACCAATCGGAGTGGCGCCCAGAAGCAAACTTCCAAGATGGAAGACGTAGCAGGTGACTTCAAGAAGATGGCTACGGCAGATGTGGTGTGGTCCCTGAATCAGAACGAAGAGGAACAACAGGAAGATCTGATGCGTTGGTTTGTGGTAAAGAACCGTGTAGGCAAGAAACACAATACCTACAGCACTATCACGAACTTTGAACATTCAAGAATCGAGCCAGCTTAATGAACCTCATAGGGTTTCTCTCAGCTTGTGGTGGCAAGCCTTCTGGCAAAGGCAACGAATGGGTATTCGATTGCTGGATGTGCCTGGGAAAAGAGAAACTGTATTTCAACACAACCAAATTAGTTGGGTTCTGTAACAAGTGCCAGACTCCTGTCTCTCTGAAGGATCTGGCAGCTGAACTCGGTGGGGTATCCATAAAAGACATCAACCAGTTCATAGAAGACGCCACCTTCAGTGATAAGATGGCAGTTGGATTTAAAGAGTCTGTGCTGGAATCCTTACTCTCAGAGTGCCGCACACATGCTGTAAAACCTCGGGAGATTCCCCTACCACCTACCTTCCGGTATCTCGCTGAGGGAGAGAACAGCGTGATTGGGCGAAAGGCAATAACCTATATGAAAGACCGGGGCTTTAACCTGCAGACTCTTTACGATATGGGATTTGGGTATTGCTCGGGGGGTTACTATGAGAACCGCATCATAGTGCCATTCTGGGAGAATCAGAAACTTGTCTACTGGCAAGCACGTGATTTTACCAAGAAAGTGCCAATGTCTGAGAAGATTCTCAATCCCTTGTCTTCCATGGTATCCATTGGAAAATCCAGCGTCCTCTTTAATATAGATGAAGCCTCCAGGCATCCCACCATAGTCGTCTGTGAGTCCTGGGGTTCAGCTTTGGCCACAGGGTCAGCGGCTGTAGGCATTAATGGCAAGAACATGTCAAACACACAGATGGAGAAACTCTTCAGGACTCCTGCGAAACGCTATCTGGTGTTGCTAGACCATGGTGCAGAACCTGAAGCCTGGAAGTTAGCTGCACGACTGTCTACTAGACAGGAAACTCTTTTGGCATTTCTACCGTATGAAGACCCAAACAGCGTGCCACACTCCGTCCTATTACAGAGTATAAAAGATGCACTGCCATACAATCAGTTAAACCATCTCAGGTATTCTGCGGAGCACATGCAAGTAGGTTAGTCGGTAAGTGCACTAGATTCTGTATCTGAGAAGAAACTTTAGATCAGTGAAAATAAGTATTTACTTTCACGATAGAACGACCGATACTTTAAATCTACCGGGGAAGGGCCGAAACGGCACCCCACAGTTGCGAGTGCAACTTGCCTTTGAGCCCTTCCCCAACTTACCCTGACTCATGAGGTTTCTGTGGTCTCCTGCGATGAGGCAATTAAGAAGTTCGACAAATACGTCTGGGCCGTGGCTCACAAGTTTGCTAGGAACCTGCGAGGATACGATGTTTGTGATCTGCACCAGGAAGGGTTGATCAAGTTGTATGAGGTTTACACCTCTGCGGCGAACAGCGGCAAACCTGATGCGGAACTGGACAAGATTTTCAAGACCTCGTTGTCCCACAGGTTTATCGACATCCAGCGTGAGCAGTTCCTTCAGGACCACTACTTGGTTACCATGGACTTGGAAGAAGCAACCTTGTGGTATGGTGAGGATGCTTTTGCGGAACTTAACTTGCGATATTGCCAAGAGTATCTGGCCCACTTCGTGAGTTCCGATGCAGCCTTGCTCCTGGATTTGCTCGTGGAGCCCTCTACAGAGTTGCTGTTGGAGTTCCAACTTCAGACCATGCGGAGAGAGCATATCAAGCAGCAAGGTTTCAAGACCCTGATCACCAACAAGATTCCCCACCGTCTCGCTGGAAAGACGCTAGGGTTTGGCCTTAGCAAGACCAAGAACCTGATTCGTGAACTTCAACACGCCTTTATGGAGCATATGTGCTCAGCCCACAGTTACAAGCTGAACAAAGCCATGTGCTGAAGCTCATTGTCTTTGAGCTTGGTGGGTTAGCCCACGATCACATGAGTCTGCAGGAATTGGACAGCATCATCGATAGCATCCTGTCCAAGGGGATTCCCACCACCCTTTCCCCAGCCTTAACCCGATGGATTCGTGCGCACTGCAAGAAACCTGAGTTCAAAATTCAACAGATTCTGAGGACAACCATGAGCGACAAGCATTCGTTAGTGCCTGACTGTTTCGCCCGATTCCATGACGGAACCGCAGTGGAATGCAAGGTCTGCTTGGATCGAGTGGAGTGCAAAGCAAAGTGCACCCACAACGGATCTGCTGAAGTCATGGTTCCAGCAGAGCGAGTTCACGTGGTCTATCCCCTTGGCAAACGTGCTGATGTGGATGATCTGCGGGAAGTGCTTTCTCAAAAAACAGGCCAGATCGCAAGAACCTTGTCCCAGGGGAACAAGGTTGTTCTGGTAGTTTCTCACAACCAACTCCAAGTGCTTGCCCTGGAAAGCACCCCGTCCCAGGAGGACACCATCATGAGCAAGAAGCCCGACACCAAGGCCAAGAAGACCGTGGAAGAGGATGACGAAGAGGACGAAGTCATCACCAAGACCCCCGCGAAGGCTGCGGCCAAGGACCTGAAGCCAGTCAAGAAGGCCGCCAAGCCCGTCGTCGAAGAGGACGATGAGGAAGACGAAGACCTGGACCTGGAGGAAGTGGACGAAGAGGGGGATGAGGACGAAGACGAAGAAGAGGAAGCCCCCAAGAAGTCCAAGAAGACCACCAAGGCCGAGCCCGAGCCCAAGGCCAAGAAGGAGAAGAAGGCTGCTCCGGCCCTCAACACCCTCCAGGCCGAGTTCGTGGACAAGCTCAAGACCACCTACAAGGAGAACGAGGCGCTGTTCAAGGCGGCCAAGAAGGCCGGTGTCAAGTGGGACCGCAAGGACGATCCGCGCATCGACCGCATGCTCTGCGTCATGTCCATGAAGAAGTTCCTGGGCGAGCAGGGCAAGTCGGCGGCCAAGGCCAAGAAGTAGTTCAACACCGGCGCCAAACCTACAGGGGAATGCCATCACGGTGTTCCCCTGTTTTCCTAGAAAGGACCAGAAATGGCCGCTGAGACCAAGAAAGCATCCACCGAGACCAGCATCAGTCTGACTTTCGTCAAGTCCACGAAGGGCACCCATGTGTTCTCCAACATGGATGAGGGCATGTCCAATGTCTACTTCCCCAAGGACCTGGCAGTGTTCAACGGGGCTGACGTGGAGCCCCCCAAGTCCCTGATCATGACCCTGAAGGTCAGCAAGTAGCTTCACAACACCAACGGCAGGGGTCCATGCGACCCCTGTCTTGTATTTGGAGTCTGATGTGTGCGGGATTGTAGGATGTAGGTTGTTGAACAAAACTCATCAGCATGAGGCGTTGAATTTTGTTGAACAACTTATGCTTCAGAGTCAGATTCGTGGGATGCACGCCACAGGAGTATCCTGGTTACGTGGGCCTGAATACACAGACCGCTGGAGACTACAGGTCAGGAAGTCCCCTGTGCCCGCTAGTGAGTTCCTGAAGTCTAGGGAGTGGGAAGATATGCGCAGGGACAGACCCATGTCCCTCATCGCGCATACCCGCTACAGCACGAGTGGAGACTGGGAAACCAACGCCAATAATCAGCCTATCGCGGTTGGAAGATTGGCCATCGTTCATAATGGTCTTGTGTCCATGGCCACCCGTGAAGAGTATGAGCCCCTCTACAACGTGTCCTGCAAGACTGATAATGACTCGGAGATCATCCTTGAGGAGATTGAAAATGCCATCGTGGTCATGGAGGGATCAGGCATCACCGATGAGGGATCTGGCGTTATTCGATCAGCGATTGCTGAAGGACTTGACAGGATTCACCGGGTTGACCCCCCAATCTTTGCCTGTGGATTCCTGGATGGAGATGGAAACGTCTATGCCATCAGGGACCACATTCGACCGCTATGGTTTGTGTTCATCAAAGCCTGGGGATTTATTGGATTTGCTTCCACTCGTGACATTATCCAGAGAGCTATCAAGAAGTCAGGTATCACCGAGGATCTTGGAGTTGCTATCTGGGAAGCAAAGCCATATACTGTCTACACCTTGGACAAGCACATTAACCGGGATGCTATTGAGCTCCCTTTTTCATACCCCAAGGAATTTAGGTTCCAGCGGCCTGACATCATTTATCATCAATGGTTGGACAACAGAAAGCAGACCAACCGTGGAAAAGACCTGCAGATGGACAATGGCAAGACCAGGGATTACCGCAAGGACATGCGAACCTGCTTCAAGCACTACTCTGTGGCTGCCATCACGTCCTGGGAAATTGACGTTGCATACCCCATGCTCAATTACCTTTTTCAAAGATTTGAGTTCAGCAAGTCTCAGGAATATTGGATTTGTTGGCTCTATGGTGTTTTCTATCAACCTGGGACCGTATTCTATGTGCTCCAGGAGTTTCCAGAATTTGAAAAGGTGGATGTAGGCAGACTTGAACGGTGGCACGCTGCAAACTGGCAGAAACTCCGGTATAATACAGACCGTAAATGGGAGAAGGGGCATTTCGTGGAGATGTTCCTGTCTTACAAGGACATGATTGGTTCTCAGACTCCTAATGCTCAGGAAGAGTTTTACAGCAAACTTCTGAAGAGCAAAGACCCAGTCAAGAACTTTCACAAGGTATTTGATAAACTCAAGACTCTCACTCGATTTGGAAGATACGCAACCTATATCATGACTGAAGCCCTTGCAAGGTGCATGGGCATGCCAATACAGGCTGATACCGTTTTCTTGAAAGATGCCGCATCTCCGCGTGCAGGCTTATGTTACGCCCTAAACAGGCCCGATTGGGCAAAAGCAAAGCTCACTCAGGAGGAGTGGACAGAACTAGAAGAGGGTCTGGAGGCTCTCATGAAAGAGATCAAGGATGAATATCCTGATGTGCCCATGGATTATTGGTTCATGGAATCCTGCTTGTGCTCCTGGAAGGGCTATTGGAGACCAACCAAGGGCAGGTATTTGGGATACTATCTTTCCAGAGGCGCCGATGAAATCCTGCAAATGCAAGAGACCGATATCACAAGTGGCGTGGATTGGATGGTGCTTTGGCAATTCCGTAAAGAGTGCCTGATGTGGGAATTGCTTGGAGAATATCAGAAACCTCCGCAACTGTGTATTCAGAAAAGCATGGAACATGTAATGCGTGATACTGGTCACATGATTGGCCTTGCACCGTTTACCAAGAGAGGGATTCTCAATGGCACGCAGATCTATCGAAAGAGATGAGGAACTTTGGATCAGCAGCTACGATGGGATTCCCGTCTGGAGACTTTCCACGCTAAAAGCTGCGAAAGGCCCCCGAAAGCCTCTTTACGCAATCAATCTTAAAGGCGCAAATGGCACAGGCAAGTCCACCATTCCGATGAGGATGATTCAGCATGACAAGAAGGCTGTCTTACTTACGCTCACCCAGTTGGATAAGAAGCCTGTTGCTACGTTTCTACCCCAATATGGAGTGGTCCTCATCGGTCTTTATCTCAAGGATACTGCGTGTGGTGGTTGTGACTCATTGGGAGACACTCAAGTTGTCAAACAGATCCTTAAAGCGCTGTGGAAGAAGGATGTCCACATTCTCTTTGAGGGGGTCATCGTGGGGGATATTTGCAGCACTTTTTACGAGATCATGAAAGGTTTCAGAGAAGTCCATTCAAGGCAAGTAAGTTTCTGTTTTATGGGGACTCCTCTCAAAGAGGCACTCCGTCGCATTCAGATTCGCAATGGAGGCAAAGAGATAAACACTGCTCTCGTGGCGCAGAAGTATCAGAACAGCATAAGGCAATTGAAGTTCTACCTGGAACAAGGCGATGTGGATTGTAAAGTTCTGAAGACAAGTGGCACCATGGAAGACGTGTTCAAGCGGTTCTGTGGGCTTTACCCGGATCTTGGACCTGTTTTTTAGGAGTGTATTATGAGTGCGACTTTGGACGCAATGGTCACCCTGCAGGATTCTCTCCTGGAAAAGAAGTTGGGTATCAATCAGGAAAATCTGGACAGGTTCTGGCAGTTCATCTATGATCGCCAGGAGATCTGGCACAAACGCTTCATCATGGGCATGAGGGCTCCATGGAGTGACAATCCCATTTTCAACGAATACAAGTTCACGAATGTCTACCGTGAGCTGGACCGGGGCACCATCTACCTGCTGGACAACATCTGTGAGAAGATGGAACCTGTAGACCAGGTGTGGAACATCATCGTGTATCGCATGTTCAACCGTGTCAGCACCTATGACCACCTGGGTTTCAGGTCGTTTGGGCGCTGGGCCACGGACAAGGGATTCCGCAAGGCTTTCACCATCTTGCGTGAGTGGGCTGACGATGGCAACTCACTCTACACGGATGCACATATGACATGTGCATACGAACATTTCCCTGGGAAAGACAAATTGGAACGCTTCGAGTATATTTTCCATGGTGTCATCATGGGCATGGAAGTCTTGATGCGAATCATTAACAAGGCAAAAAGCCTTGAAACGATTCACAAGGCTCTGACTGCATTTCCAGGTATTGGGCCTTTCCTTGCATATGAGATGGCAGTTGATATCTCCTATTGTGAATGGAATAATCTTGGAGAGGACGAGTGGGTCAACGCTGGCCCAGGGTGCCAGAGAGGACTTGCTGCTATATTCCCAGGTATCAAACCCAATGATTGTGCTTGGATGATAAAGGTTCTCAGGCAAGCACAGGAAAGGGAATTTGCGAGGCTTAAGCTCCCTTTTGAGGCTATTGCTTACGATGGTCGTTGGCTCACCCTGAGAAATATAGAACACTGTTGCTGTGAGGTATTTAAGTACCTCAAGGCTCTGAATGGAACTGGGCGCCCCAGAAACAAATTTACTGTGCACGCAAAACCAGGTCAAGCAGACTTTGAACGCCTGAAGGGGTGACTTGTGTCCATTGGTGTCTATTGCATCACAAATATGGTGGACGGGAGGGCTTATATTGGCTCTTCCATACACGTGGAAAAGCGATGGAGTGAACACCAGTCAGAGCTGAGACGGAACGTGCATCACAGTGTTTACCTCCAGAGGGCATGGAACAAGTATGGCAAGGATGCCTTTCAGTTTCGAGTGCTTATGGAGTGTTCCAAGAAGGACATGCTACGGTTGGAACAACTTTTCATGATCATTTTCCAGAGTGCAGATTGCAATCATGGCTACAATATGTATCCCATTGCTGGATCTCCTGGAGGCACCAAGGCCACTCCTGAAGTGAAGGCACAGCTGTCCCAGATAGTAAGGACCAGGTTACAAGACCGACCTGAACTTGTGCAGCAGTTAAGACTAAACGCTTTGAATCAGAAACCATGCTCGGACCAAAAACGACAGAAGTGTATAGCAGCAAAACTCTTGTATTGGGCCAACAAGAAAAGTCTGGAAAAATAAATTTAATCCTTTCGTCGCCCCACCACGTTACTTAGTGCAGAAGGGAAAATTCACCTATGCGCTTTTTCGTTTTCACCCTCTTTGGGATGCCTCCCACGGTGCCGATGGTCTACAAGACCGCACTGGCGCCGTCATGGCCTACCCGCTGCAGTGAGGCTGCAGTCGTGGACCCCAAGAGGGGATGCATAGCCAGGGACGGATCACCTGGCTTTCTCCGTGGCCCACGTGGCCTGTTCAGGCGGGGCAGCCGCCACGCCAGAGACATCTGTGCTTAGGTATGCCTGTGGGCGCCCAGAGCGTCACTGCACTGCGAACTCGCTCTGAGAACGATCCAATGTGAGACAAAGGCCCTGCCCATACAACGCGGCGGGGCCTTTCTCTTGTGAAACTTTTCCTAGGTTCTACCCGTTATTTAGGGTAGGAGGCAGTATGAAAAAAGGTCGTAATCTGTTTTGTATTTACCCAGACTTGTTGGAGATGGTTCAACGAGAAGGCCACTACGCAGCACCCCGAGGACAGTCAGTAATTGAGATGGAGCATCCTGTAGGTTGGAGTTTGGAAAAGCCCCAGGAGTGGGCACTTTTTATTCCAGGGCGCAAACTCAATCCATTCTTTGCCTTGGCTGAAGTAGTCTGGATGTGGTCAGGCAAGGGTGGTGCTGATTTCATCAAGTTCTACAACAAGAGTATCACCAATTTCCTGGATGCTGGCATCCCTTACTTCCATGGGTCTTACGGAAGGCGGGTGAGACATGCTGGTTACAACGAATCCCCATTCAGGGAGATCCCCCACAACCGCACTGTGGGCATCCAGTCTAGCGAAGTGGAGATTGACCAACTGCAGTATGTGATCTCCAAGATTTTGCAGGATCATGACACTCGTCAGGCTGTGGTGAGTCTCTGGGACCCCGTGAAAGACAACCTGGTGCAGTCCAAGGACCACCCATGTAATAATCTATTGTATTTCTGGGTGCGCAAGGGCAGGTTGAACATGACTGTGGTGCGCCGGTCAAATGACCTGATCTGGGGTGTGCCCTACAACATGATCCAGATGTCTCATTTGCAAGCCCTTATGGCTGGTTCCCTTCAGGTGGAGGTGGGTGACTACCACGTGACGGCCAATAACCTGCACTATTACAAGAACCTGTATCCTGAGACTCTTGATACTGTGGAAGGCTGGGTTAGCAAAGGTGCAGACCTGGACAAACTGTCAGACACGTTCTATGGCAAAGGCTGGGACATGCGCTGGGCTCTCCAGGAGTTTGACAACTTCGTGAGCAAGTATTGGGACCCATTTGAGAAGCAGTCCAGGAATTTCTTGACCAATCAGATGCTCACTATTTACGAGAATGCCAAATCCAACGATCATGCTGCCAGAACAGTGTCAGCCTTCTACAACACCTGTATCATGAATATGGATCAGGCATTCTCAGAATACGAAGTGCCTGAATACTGGTGTAATCTGTTTCGTATGCTCCTGATTTATCACTGCCGGAAGGCAAGGGCGCTGGACCTGGCTGATGCTTTGCTCTCTCAGATGCCACGTGCCATGCAGTGGTTGGCTAACGATTTTCTCAAGAAGGAGAGTGTGTGATGGATGGCAAAGAAATGTGCAGACTTCGCAGGTCTGTCCAGTTTGCGGTGCTGGGAGGCCAAACCAAACGCTTCCATACCTGTAACACCATCGGTGAAAACTCCGTGGCAGCCCATAGCTTTCAGGTGGCGTGGCTCTGTCATGTATTGATGCAGGGGGCTTCCTACAACCTCATTATGGCTGCTATTGCACACGACATGGCTGAACAGACCACTGGGGACTTGCCTGGTCACATCAAGTTGCAACTCCCTAGTGGCCAGGAACTTGAGGACATGGAGCACAGAGCTTTAGTCCAGCGTGATTGGAATTTTGTTCTAAACGCCGATGAGCAGTTTATCCTGAAACTGGCAGATTATCTATCAGGAATGCTATTCTGCTGCCAGGAACGCATGATGGGTAACAAGTCCTTGAATGGATGCTTTAGCTGGTGGAATGAACGTGTCATGGATATGGTCTATGGCCTCCAGTCAGTATTTTCTCCCAACGAAGTGATACGAATCGTGGTTAATGAAGTTCAACAACACTGGCTGGAGGCTATCAGATGAGTAATCCAAATGAATACCAGGTAGGTGGCAAGCACTACCAGACCCAATACCAGCACTGGGACTTCGTGCACGACTGCCTGGAAGGCCGATACTTGGAGGGGTGCATTACCAAGTATATCTCCCGCTGGCGCAAGAAAAATGGGCTGCAGGACCTGTTGAAGTCCAAGCACTACGCTGAGAAACTGCTCTCCCGTATTCAGGTCAAGGATTGGAATTATGTGGTGCCACTCTGCATCATGCATACTAAATCCTTTCCGGCCAATCTTATCCGGTTCTGCACGGACAACGGCTTGACTGCTCTGGAGGTGGAGATCATGGGATTGATTTCCAACTGGCGTGGCGCCGGGGATGTGGAACACGCCATATTCCTTCTGAATCAGCTCATCCTGCCTGAGCAGGAGATGGCCGATGAGCTGGCTCAGATGCGTCAAGAGAATCCGTAATGGGTGAGGTAAAAATATCCTGTAGTCAAGGGCCTAACTGTGAAACGTGTAAGCTTCACGTAACAGACAACACCTGGAGACCCCCAGAAGATTTCAACTACAGTCCCAAGTTCCTGTTTGTGTGTGATCAGTTTACTACTTCAGGAAAGGCTCGACTCAAGCGGTTGCTACGTGCTTGTGAATTTGATACCAACGACATGGAAGTGGCCTATCTCACCCGCTGCAACGCGGGTGAGGCAGTTAAGGCACAGATTCGTGAGGGCCAGCACTGCTATCCTCTCACTGAGAAACTTCTGGCTAAGGTGGACAAGAAAACCATCATCGTGCCTATGGGTGCAACTCCCTGCAAGATGATTGCCAAGCAGAAGTCGATCCTCACAGCCCATGGCAATGCAGTGGAACTTGATGGGCGAGTTATCGTGCCCACTCTCCATCCTGGTCAGGTCATCGCTTATCCCGATTCGATGCCAACCTTCATGGCAGATCTGGTCAAGATCGCTGACGCAGGGGAAGGGGTCTTTGCCATCAAGTCCTCTGTGAACTACACCTTGGTGGATACCATTGCCAAGTTCAAGCAGATGATTGTGGAACTGTGGGATGCTCCTGCCTTCAGTTTCGACATCGAGTCCACCAGTCTGAATGCCTACAAGAAACTGGATTGGGAACACAAGGTTCTATGCTTCACATTCTCGTGCAAGGAACGCACAGCATGGTGCCTAGTCCTGGATCA
>Ga0265336_10000072_pt1 | contig 84279 bp, 52 predicted proteins | sample 42119metaG_FD_193583 | JGI IMG/M metagenome (GOLD analysis project Ga0265336, IMG submission 193583) | Rhizosphere microbial communities from Carex aquatilis grown in University of Washington, Seatle, WA, United States - 4-21-19 metaG | ecosystem: Host-associated > Plants > Roots > Rhizosphere... | reverse complement strand
TGATTGCCGAAAATGCGGCGGCGTAGCCGAAGAGAGTCAAAGGGTTCGTGAGGGCGAGCAAAACAGTTGACGCAAAGATCCCTGCCTCACCGATTCCCTGTACCGCGGGAAGGTTTGTCCCTGGCCGAGACCGGAACGTAAAAATGCCGGCGCCAAGAAGCATGATGCCTCCCAGGAGGCGCATCCACTGCTGGTACGAAACGACGAGATCGAAAATGAGCTTCACACCAAAAACGGCGGCGAGTGCGTACACAACATCGCCAAGCGCCCCGCTTAGACCGATCACAAAACCGCGCCGTGTTCCATAGAGCATTGTTCCTCTGGCGCAGAGAATCCCAATTGGTCCTATCGGAGCCGCGAGGGAGAAACCGATAACTATGCCTTTGATGATGTAATGCAGGTGTGCGGACATATTCTTTTCCCCGACCTGGAAATGTATTGCTGAACAAGCGGTTTCAATGTACGACTTATTTACTTTTTGACCAACCGTATCGTGTAAAAAATTTCATTTCCCAAGAGTACGCCTAGCGGCCAAAACGGCATGAGGTCGAAACAACATCTGAAAAGACCGAGAATTGGTAGTGGGCATCCTTTGCTCTGATCCTGTATTGGATACTGTCTGACCCGGATTCTGCGATCGCTATTGATTGATCCACAAACTTGCTGGTTGACCCGGTCACAGAGCTTATCATGCTCCATTCGGGCCAATCGCTTTGGGATCTTTTCGCTCGGCGGAAGATGAGGATCACGCCCCCGGAATCAACGTATGGTTCCGCCATGGCGGTCCACGTAAGCAGCGGATGATTCTCATTTCCAATTTGTTCAGCGCATGCGGCCAGATCTTGAGGCTTTGACGGAGATGCGAACTGAACTGTGTTGATGAAAACATTCAGAGAATAAGTTCCGTTTACGACGCCGGTAATTTCAAAACCAATTTTGTCTGCGCTGTTATGAATGTCGGAGCTTGGATTACTCGCGGGAGTGAACACCGGTGCGCTGCCCGTATCGAATTGATCTTTGCCCCCTCCGCAAAAAATTGCCGGCGGGGCCTGATGCATTGTCCAGTTCGTTCGATCTATATAATAGTGGATCGCCTCGGGTTTCTGTGGATTGCCCTTCCAACTCCAGGGAACGGCTTGCCGCGTAGTATGCCCGTTCACACGGTTAGAGCTTCCTCGGAGGAATACCGGCAAATTTCCGGTGCCGCCATACACATTAGGCGACTCTGAAGGAACACTCCAATTAAATCTTCCATCGGCGGAGATAACGCCAATGGCATCCCCTTCGTCGAACTTTTGAAGCATCACAAATATTCCTTTTGCGGCGGAAACATTATAATCAGGAACGTCAAAAAAGGAGATTCGTTGATGATTTTCCAAGAGATAATACTCGTCGGGCCCTCCGCCGGGTACCTTCATACGATAAGCTGCTCCGGTCGATACAAAATCGGGCAGAGAAACGTCGAAGATTGTGCGCGGAGTAGAGATGTCGTCTATTGTTTTGAACTCGATCCACCCGAGTTTATACCGCTCAAAGGAGTTCATACAGCCGCTCGGGGTTCCCCAGCCGTCGAGCAGTCCCCATGTTCCTATCTCGGTGTGGTACTCGTTCCCTCCGAGCAGCCAATGACCGAATTCGTGACGAGCGTATTGCCAGAGAATTCCCCGTCCAAGGTCTCCTCCTGTCGGATGAATGGCGGTAATGCCCGATCCTTGTTCCCATCTGCCCGACCCCATCCCTATGGTCCTTGCTCCGCCGTCAACACTGAATGAACTGTTTCCAAAAACTCCGCTTCGATATCCCAATGAGGCTTCTCCGCCAGGGACTAGGTCTAACCTTGATCGCACGTCGATCGTATCGTTGCAAACGTTCCTCCACATCATAAAAATCATGTCAACGATACCGTCGGGCTTCTCTGAGTTATTGTATTGTGCGGAAATATTGGAATGCCAGTGGTCAAACTGCGCAAAATCCATCGTGGAGTCGAGCTTCCTCAGCACCTCTTCCTGAATATCGCCGCGCCTCCAGCCGTTGTCCAAATAGAATTTACGCGTATGCGGCGTGATCACCGAAACAGTCTTCCCCGTGATCCTGAATTTATTCAACGACATCTGATTAAAATAATCCGTGATATTTCCCGGCGTTGGATTCGGGCTCCAGGCAGAATCAACGGTGGCGTTCATATATACGGGAGCGTTTCCTTTCGGCCAGTTAACAGATGATGGGAGATAATTATCGTCAGGAAATTGGAGGTAGACGAAAAGCACATTCAGTGCCCCGGACGCCGTGATATACCTTCCACCTCTAGGACTGAGGCTGCGATCATGAAGAGGGGCTGGTTTTGAATCTTGTGCGGTCAAGAGAGAGAAGAGAGATGCGCTCAGGAGAATCAAGCTAACGCATCGACGCATATTTCCGCCATCATCGTTCATTTAATGAAGGCGTTTGGTATTGCGTAACGGAGAGAACATATGTCCGCAGAAACAATTCGTTTGTTTGTCGTTGCGACTTGACGGCCGCATTTCCTTTCCGATCTAAAATCTCAGCGTGAAGACCGTTTCTTTATCGGGGAGTGAATGCACGGCTATTCCTCCTTTATGAGCACGCATTATTTGGCGCGACAGACTTAAACCGATGCCGGAGCCTTCTTTCCGCGTGGTAAAGAACGGAATGAATATCTGCTCCTGTAATTCTTCGGGAATCCCATGGCCGTTGTCCACGACCTGGATAGTAGTTCCGCCGCGATCGTCGAATTTGCCGACGAGCTTTATCATCGGCGAATCGGCTGCGGAGAGGGCGCTCATAGAATTCAGCACCAGGTTTATGATGACCTGTTCGATGAGGTCGGGGTCGGCTGTCATTTCCAAATTTGGGGGTTCGATCGACTGCACAAATTGGATCTTTCGCTGTTGGAACCTGTCGAGGAAGAGTTTTTGAACTCTCCCAAATGCGTCCGCCACCTTGACGATTTGAAAATTCGGCACAGGAATGCGGGTAAGGTTCCGGTAATCATGGACGAAGTGGAGCAACCCCTCGCTTCTCTTTGCAATCGTATCGAGAGCACTCTTCACATCCCGTAGCACTTCGGAACTTTGTTCTCCAGAAAGGGGAATGGAAACCGGAGGCGGGAGACCGGAGGCGCTATCATTGTCTTCTGCCTCCGGCCTCCTGCCTCCATGCTTTTCTCCTCCATTCTCTGCTTCGAGGAGGGAGGCCGCCGTTGACGACAACGAGACGATCGGCGTGACGGAATTCATGATCTCATGGGTGAGAACACGGATCAGTTTTTGCCAGGCATCCATCTCCCGCTCCTCCAGTTCGTTTTGTATATTCGTCAACGACACGAGCGTATAATGATTTTCGCGCAGCTTGAACTCCGTTGCGTAGATCGACAGCTGGGAGAGCTCGTTATTGACCACGATCTTGACGAGCACCTTGTCGCCGGCGCTAATTGTCCGCAGCGCGTTGACAAGAACGGGACTGATGCCGGCAAGGTCCTCAATATTCCTGATGCTGTTCAATTTCAGCAGCTTCTTTGCCGCGGTATTTGTGAGTTCTACGGTGCCGTCCTGGGTGTACGCAAGCAGTCCCATGCCGATGTGCTGAACGACGATCTGAAGATAACGGTACTGTTCTTCTTTGTCGGCCCGGGTCTTTCGGAATTCGTCGATCACTTCGGAGAAAACGTTATTTAACTCCTCGAACGAGGAGCCTTTCACGGTGCTTCGGAAGCTTTGCGAGAAGTCGGAATATCGTATCGAATCGAAAAACCTGGCGATATCCCTGTTCGTCTTTTGCACGTAATGGACGAGCGAGGCGACCTGCGCAACGACCAGCAGCGCAACGATAAACGGCGTTGCAATGAACGTCGTCTGGGCCAGAAGGTAGATCAGCACGAACGCGGAAATGCTGATCAGCAGCGTCCGGAATATGACATTCAGACTGAATCGTTTAAAGACCATATTTTTCCAGCCTTCGGTACAGCGCCGCACGGGTGATATCCAGTTCCTTCGCAGCCTGTGTCAGGTTGCCGTCGTGCTTGCTGACGGCTTTGATGATCAGGATCTTTTCCGCTTCGTCGAGGTGATAGTTGTTGAGCGCCATGAGGTCCTTTGACGAATGGTCCGGCGAAAAGAAGAAGTCCGACTGCTGCAGAACGCCCGACTCGCTCATGATGATGACACGTTCCAGCATGTGCTGGAGTTCCCGGACATTCCCCGGCCAGGAATAACTCTTCAATTTGTTCAGTGCTTCTCCGCTCAACGTCTTCAAATCCTTTTTGTACTTTCTGCAGTACGATGAAATGAAATGGTTGACCAGAAGAGGGATGTCGCTCGTACGTTTACGCAGCGGCGGCAGCTGGATCTCGACCGTATTGATACGGTAAAGGAGGTCTTGCCGGAATTTATTCTCTGCGTTCAACTCTGCTGCCGGCAAGTTGGTCGCACAGATGAGGCGGATGTCGATCGGCTTGGGAATATTCGCACCCAGCCGTGTCACCTGTCTGTTCTGGAGCACCGAGAGAAGTTTCACCTGATGATTCGGAGTGAGATTGCCGATTTCGTCCAGGAAGAGCGTTCCACCGGATGCCACCTCGAACCGTCCCGCGCGGTTTTCCCTGGCGTCGGTAAATGCCCCTTTCACATAGCCGAACAGTTCGCTCTCGAAAAGCGATTCGCTGAGCGCGCCAACGTCAACGCTCAGGAAAATTTTTGTGCTTCTTCCCGAATGCCTGTGAATGGCGCGCGCCACTAGTTCTTTTCCGGTACCGTTCTCCCCAAGGATAAGAACGTTCGCATCCGTTCTCGCAACCTTCTGGATCATCTTAAAGACGCGTTTCATTTCTTCCGAGGCGCCGATGATCTCCTGGAACTGGCTGTCGAGGTCGCTCGTCAACTGCTTCTGTTTCGAGAGAAGATCTTCGATCTCCCGTTTCGAATCGCTGAGCCTCATCGCGGAAGAAATGGTTGCGAGGAGTTTTTCGTTCTCCCATGGCTTCAGGACAAAATCCGTAGCCCCTTCTTTGATTGCTTTCACTGCCAATTCGATATTTCCGTATGCGGTAATGAGGACAACGATCGCGGTCGGATCGATTTCGAGAATTTTGTTCAACCAGTTGAATCCCTCGGTCCCGCTCGTCGCATCCCCCGAGAAATTCATATCAAGGAGGATGACGTTGTAATGTTCATCCTTGAGGATCTCCGGAATTTTGCCCGGGTCTTTTTCGATGCGGACGATCGAATAATGCTGCTTCAGCAGCAGGCGGGCGGAGAAGAGGATGTCGTCGTCGTCGTCGACGATGAGAAGTTTGCCTGGTTTATTCATCGTTGGGGATAATTGTAAATATGCAAATTGCTCTCTCTAAACACAGGGAGGCCGGAGACTGGATGCAGGGCACAGAATTGTGATATAGTGAAAGATAATTAGAAAAAATCTGTCCTGGTTTGTATCAACTTGGACAACATGGCTGAGATTTTTCGGGTTTGGTTAATTAACTCGCGCCCTTTGCTTTTGTCAATAAATCTCAGCTCCACCGCAAGATAAAGTTGAGTTCTTAGTTCACCCGATGAACCTCGAGCAATGAACAAGAATTGGATAAATACTCTGTTAGATTGACGCTCGTAGCCTTCTGCGATATTTGACGGTACTGAAACTGCCGCCTTCTGAATTTGATTTCGGAATCCAAAGTCGTTCAAATTTCCAATCTGGTTGTAGATCTGACTCGTGAGCCGCATTGATTCTTTCCACACTTCTAAGTCCTCGCACCGAGAAATTTTCTTTCCCATAGCTCCTCCTGATTTGTAAAATTGCACTAATTTCGTTCCCCCCTCAATTAGTGTCTCCGGTCTTCTGTCTCCAGCCTCCCAGCACAAACTCTCTAGCGGCCCGGCCCTCTATGACTCATCGTCCGTTTTCGGACACCCCCGTTCATTATCGGACGCTTCAACTTTAAAAGAAAAAACCATAGAGTCAAATATTAACTGAAAATGTCAGTTTTTTAATGTTTCATGCTGGGAATCGAAGGCACGACATTTGCTTTTCCTCTATAAAGTGTCATAACTATTCCCGGAAGACGAAAAATGGACAAGAAACTAGAAAATAAGCCACTCTATAAGAAAACCAGATTTTGGGTATACGCCGCTTGCTGTATTCTCTTTCTTGCGCTGGTCGGACTTATTCTGAGCGATACGGGCTCCAAGCTGAACGTCGAAGGAGAGAAGATCACCATCTCCACGATCGTTGAGCGGGATTTTCAGGAATTCATTCCTGTAACCGGGACCATCCTCCCCCGTACAACATTTTATCTTGCTGCGATCCTTGGCGGGACCGTCGAGCATAAGTTTGTGGAAGAAGCTACGATACTCAAAAAAGGGGACAAGATCCTTCAACTTTCGAACACCAACGTACAATTAAACGCGCTTCAGCAGGAGACGTTCACATACCAGCAGATCAACGACGCCCGGAACACACGGCTGCAGATCGAGCAGAACAGCAACTCGCTCCAGAATGCCCTCGTCAGCGCAAACTACGCTCTCATCAACTCAAGCGAAATATTTGAACGTCAAAAGGCATTGTGGGAAAAGAAACTGATCTCCCAGCAGGACTATCAGCTGGCCGAGAACAGTTACCGGCTTTCGCTCGAGCAGCGGCAGCTTGCCTACAAGAATTTTGCGGCGGACTCAATTCTAAAGCAGACGCAGCTCACGCAAATCGCCGCATCCATCGACCGGCTGCAGAAGAACCTCGAGCTGATAAGAGAGAACATCGACAATCTGACCGTGAAGGCGCCGATCAGCGGGGAACTGACATCGCTGAACGCTGAAACGGGGCAATCGAAAGCACCCGGCGATCAGCTCGGACAAATCGATGCCCTCGACGGTTTTAAAGTGAGGGCGGACATCGATGAGTTCTACATTGCACGAGTCATAAGAGGATTGCGCGCCACGGTTGAAATCGATTCAAAGAACTACAGCCTGATCGTCATCAAAGTCTTCCCTCAGGTCGCAAGCGGGAAATTCCAGGTCGATATGGATTTTGACGGTGCTGTGCCGGAAGGCATGCGAAGAGGACAAACTCTTCAGATCAGACTTCAGCTGAGCGAGAGGACCAAAGCGGTACTTCTTCCCCGCGGCGGATTTTACCAGAAGACCGGCGGGCAATGGGTCTATGCCGTGGATCAATCGGGAAACCTGGCTTCAAAAAAATCGATCAGCCTAGGGAGACAGAACCCTGATTATTTCGAAGTATTGAGCGGCTTACACGCGGGAGAAAAAGTCGTGACATCATCGTATGATAATTTCGGCGATGTTGACAAGTTGATCATCAAACACTGAAAATGGAGACAGAAGACGGGAGGCGGGAGACCGGCCTCCTGTCTCCTGCTTCCTGCCTCCATCAAAACAAAACAGGAGAACACATGATCCGAACAAGCAGTCTCCGGAAGATCTACACAACCGAGGAAGTGGAAACGACCGCCCTTGACAGCGTCAACATCGAAATACAGGAAAAGGAATTCATCGCGATCATGGGGCCATCAGGATGCGGCAAATCGACGCTGCTCAACATTTTCGGCCTTCTCGACAACCCGTCGGACGGCCAGTACTTCTTTCTAAACGAAGAGGTTTCAAAATACACGGAACGGCAGCGAGCGAACATGCGCAAAGCAAACATCGGCTTTGTCTTTCAGAGTTTTAATCTGATCGATGAATTGACCGTATTTGAAAATGTCGAACTCCCCCTTCTGTATCTTGGCGTGGCGGCAACGGAGAGGGAAAAGATGGTCAACGAGGTGCTGGAAAAGATGCAGATCATGCACCGCAAGGATCATTTCCCGCAACAGCTTTCAGGGGGACAGCAGCAGCGCGTCGCTGTGAGCAGGGCGGTTGTCGCAAAGCCGGCGCTCATTCTCGCCGACGAACCGACGGGAAATCTCGATTCCGCGAACGGCGAAGAGGTGATGAACATCCTGACAACACTGAACGAAGGGGGAACGACCATCGTCATGGTGACTCACTCACCGCACGATTCAGAATTTGCCCACCGGATTATCCATTTATTCGATGGACATGTCGTCACAGAGAACTATAAAGAAAAATTTCACGTCTAGGCCCACCTTTCAGGAAGCTTGTCATGCTTAAGAACTATGTGAAAATATTCTTCAGAAGCTTACGGAAACAAAAGATCTATTCATTCATAAACATTTTTGGGCTTTCTTCCGGATTTGCGGTCTTCATACTGGTTCTCACCGTATTTAATTTTAACCTGAGTTTTGATTCGTTCCATAAGAATCCTGAAAGAATTTATTTACTCACATTCGAAACGGTGTCGTCGAGCGGCTCCAGTGAGAGGAATGCATACTCGCGGCTGCCGCTGGCACAGCTCATCGCCCAGAAATATCCTGAGGTCGAAAGCGCAACAACCGAAAGGCAATACTTCAGGAATATCTTCAGCTATCAAGACAGGAAATTTTATGAACGGGGAGTACTTCTCGCCGACACTAATTTCCTGAAGATATTCAATTTTCCTGTGATCGCTGGAGACGTAGGATCGCCTTTGTCCCGGCCGAACTCGGTCGTACTCACCAAATCGACCGCTAGAAAATATTTCGGAGACGAAAGCCCGATCGGGAAGATGTTGATAACCGACCTTAACGACGCCGGGCTGACCGTTACTGCCGTGGTCGAGGATTGTCCGCCGAATTCGACCAACCAGTTTGATGTTCTCGTCTCACTGCCTCCGGGGTACAATGATGATTGGGGAATTGCAGGGAGTACGCACACTTTCCTGAAGCTGAAGGACGGTGAAAGTGCGGAGTCGCTGGACTCTAAATTCCCTGCTTTCATTGACGAAAACGTTCCCTTCTTGCGTGACACGAAAACAAGGTTGTCTCTCCTTCCGCTAATGGATATTCACTTAAAATCGATGGACATAAACAGCGGATTTAACAACATCACGCCTATCATCCAGTATTATTTGATTTTGGGGATCGCGATCGGATTACTCGCCGTCGTTTCGATCAACTTCATGATACTTTCCACATCCCGGTACAGCAGTCGGGCCAAGGAAGTCGGAATCCGGAAGGTCATCGGCGCGCTGAGAAGACAACTTATCATGCAATACATCGGGGAATCCGTGATCATGGCACTTATCGCTCTCCCGATGGCATTCGGAATTTTTGAGATCATTCGCCCCGGCTTCGTTGCTATCGTGGGTGGAGGAGTCGAGCTGAGTTTGACCACCAATCTCCCCGTGTTCATAATCGTTCTCGTTGTTGCGCTGTTTGTAGGATTTGTATCGGGGATTTATCCGGCTTTTTTCCTTTCTTCATTTCAAGCGGCAAGCGTTTTCAAGAGCCAGCAGGTCGGCGGAAAAGGCAGAATCAGCTTTCGGCAAGCGCTCGTGGTACTCCAGTTTGCGTTGACGTTCACAATGATTACGGCGACCCTTCTTTTGATGAAACAGCTCGACATGTTATCGAAAATTTATCTCGGGTACGACCGCGAAAATATTATTACCGTTCCATGTACTTTTGAAATGAAAGACAAGTTCGATGTTCTCGAAAAAGAGTTGAAACAGAATCCCGATATTGCAATCGTTGCCGACGGCCACATTTTGCCATTCGGAGGAGGATATCGAAAGGCAGGAATGCGTGTCGAAGGAACGGATGAAAAGAGTTCGGAAGGGATAGATTATTATCCGTGCGGTTATAAATTCATCGAGACGCTCCGCATCAAACTAACGCACGGGAGAAGTTTTTCGAAGGAGTTCAACGATTCGAACAGTGTCATTGTCAGCGAAGGATTTGTGCATCATTTTCATTTTGATAATCCGATCGGGAAGAATATCATTCTCGATGCGAACGGTAAGAAGAAAACGATCATCGGTGTTGCAGAGGATTTTCATTTTCCGCACGTGTTTCTCAAGAAGGCGCCCGCCGTGCTTTACTTCCAGCCTGCGGAGCCATTCTACGTTTTTGTAAAAACTATCGGCACTCCGGATGACGGCACGATCAATTTTATCCGCGCGAAATGGAACGAGATCGTCCCAGCCCTTCCTTTCGATTACTTTATCCTTGAAAATGAATTCCAGGACCAATTGAGAACATCAACGAAGTCGCTCGCAATCTTCGAATCTATCTCGGTCTTCTCGGTGCTGATCGCTGCCCTCGGTTTATTTGCCCTCACTTCTTTTACCGCCGAGAAAAGAACAAAGGAGATCGGCATTCGGAAGGTGCTGGGCGCATCATTTGGAAGTATTATGTACTTATTGATTTCGGAATTCTTACTGATCGTCGCGGTCGGAGACCTTCTCGGACTCCCGTTTGCCTATTTTCTTTCAACCTACCTCGTTAATATCGCATGGGTTTACAGAACAGATGTGAGTGTGATGCTCTTTATCGCCACGACGGGAGTCTCCGTCATTGCAGCGCTCTCTGCCGTTGGGATCCAATCCATTAAGTCCGCGCGGGCAAATCCTGTTGAGGCGTTACGATACGAGTAACAATTCCATCCAACAACTACCACACTGTAACGGAATCCATCCATGATCAAACTACGCGGCATCGAAAAGTACTACTCCAACAAAATCATTAACACCTATGTACTTCGAAACATCAACCTTGAGGTGAAAAGGGGTGAATTTCTCTCCATCATGGGTCCTTCGGGATCGGGGAAGACAACGCTGCTGAACATCATCGGGATGTTAGATGTTCCGTCAAACGGTGAATATTACTTTCTCGATGAGCCAGTCCACAAGATGAGCGAGAAGAAGCTTTCCGAGCTTCATAAAATGCATATCGGGTTCGTATTCCAGAGCTACCATTTGATCGATGAGTTGACGGTGTACGAGAACCTCGAAACGCCGCTCCTCTATCAAAAAGTGAAATCGGACGAAAGAAAAGGGAGAGTTGCAGAGACCCTTGACCGTTTCAACATGGTTGCAAAAAAAGATCTATTCCCCAGCCAGCTTTCCGGAGGACAGCAGCAGCTCGTGGCAATTGCGCGCGCCGTGATCGCAACGCCGGGGCTGATCCTCGCCGACGAGCCGACCGGAAATCTTCATTCCGACCAGGGAAAGGAAATAATGGAACTGCTCAAAAAATTGAACGAAAAGGGGACGACGATTATCCAGGTCACTCACTCGGAGACGAACGCGGGGTATGGGCAACGAATAATTCGGCTGCGAGACGGGTGGATCGAGAAATAATAAAGGGAGACGGGAGGCCGGACACTGGAGACTCATAAAAATCTCTTATCCGGCCTCCAGCTTCCTGTCTCCGGTTTCCACCTATTGCTCACTGATCATTAATTATTGGTAATTGGAGAAATGTTATGCTGAAGAATTATCTCCGCGTCGCGCTGAGAAATCTTACAAAATACAAGGCATTCTCACTCATTAATATCAGCGGATTTGCGGTGGGCATCGCATGCTGCATCGCTATTTTGCTTTACATGAACGACGAATTGAGTTACGACCGATTCAACGTACATGCAAACCAGATTTACCGTCTGGCCATTCACGGCCGACTTGACAGCCACGAGCTGGATGGTGCCATAAGTCCGTCCATCATGGGACCTTCGCTGTACAAAGATCTGCCGGAAATCGCTTCGTATACCCGGCTTGTTGGCACGATGCACATGGGAACTCCGCTGATCAGGTATAACGGTAAAGCGTTCGTCGAAACGAAATTCATTTGGGCCGATTCAACGTTCTTCGATGTGTTTACGTGCAACGTTATCGCCGGCAACATGAAGACAGCCCTTGCACAACCAAACACGGTCGTAATTACGCGGTCCACCGCCCGGAAATATTTTGGGGATGAGAATCCGATGGGGAAGGCGCTGAATGCGGACCGGCAGCATGATTACATCGTCACGGGCGTTGTCGAAGATCTACCTTCGAATGCTCATTTCCATTTTGATTTCATTGGTTCTCTGACCACGTTCGAAGACAGCAGGAATCCATTCTGGCTGAGCAACAATTATTATACGTATATCCTCTTACGAGACGGCACAAATATCAATGACTTCCAGTTAAAAGTAAACAATGAAGCACGCGAGCATATCGGTCCGCAGTTAAAAGCCGCGATGGGAATCACCTACGAGCAATTCGAAGCGGCTGGGAACCAGTACGGGTATGTCCTGCAACCCTTGACCTCCATTCATCTATATTCCCATCTTGATTATGAACTTGAACCGAACGGCAACATGTCATATGTTTACATTTTCTCAGCAATTGCAATCGCGATACTTTTGATCGCGTGCATTAATTTTATCAATCTTTCTACTGCGCGGTCCGAACGGCGTGCAAAAGAGGTTTGCATCCGAAAATCCCTCGGGTCGAGCAGGGCAAGGCTGATCTGGCAGTTCATCGCAGAGTCGGTGATGACCTCAACGATCGCCGTTTTCTTTGCCGTCGTTCTCGTCGAACTCTTTTTACCAGTGTTTAACGACCTGACGAACAAAAACGTGCACTTGGAACTTCTCGACAGTGCCTTTACGATTCCGGCATTGCTGGTGCTTTCCCTTTTGGTCGGTCTCATCTCAGGATTCTATCCGGCATTCTATCTTTCTTCTTTTCAGCCGGTGCAGGTGCTTAAAAGCGGCGTGAAGCGGGAAGGACGAAAAAGCCTGCTGAGAAGCGGCCTCGTCATCGTCCAATTTGTCGTCTCGATAACGTTGTTCATCAGCACACTAGTAATTTACGACCAACTGAAATTCATACAGAATAAAGATCTTGGTTTTAACAAGGAACAGGTGATCATCATAAAGCACGGAGAACACCTTGGCGGCCAGATCCAGGCGTTCAAGCTGGCGGCGGCTCAAGACTCCCGCGTGCTTGCAGTCAGCATCTCGGATGCAGTGCCCGGAGATCAGGCCGGGGATGATCCATACAAACTCGAAGGCGCTCCGATTCAGCAGACGAGGAGCATTCGAACAATGAGAAGCGATTTTGATTTTTCAAAAACATATCAAATGAGGTTGACCGTGGGAAGATACTTTTCCGGCGATCACCCTTCGGATACGCTTGCCATTATCCTCAACGAGGCGGCACTCCGTACGATTGGCGTCGACGACCCAGTCGGCAAACACATCGCCGGCCCGAGCGGCGTGCCGATGTATGAAATAATCGGCATCGTGAAGGACTTTAACTTCCAGTCGCTTCACGAACCGGTTCAGCCGCTGGCGATCCGATTTTTCCGTGCACAAGAATACCGATACAACAGGCAGATCGTTTCGATCCGGATCGCTCCCGGCGATCCCCGGCAGGTCATTGCGTTCCTGGAGAGTACCTGGAAAAAATTTGCCGGCGACGAAACCTTCGATTATAGTTTCTTGGATCAAAATCTTCAGAACCTTTATACTATAGATCAGAGAACGAACAGAATTGTCACATCGTTTTCCCTCCTTGCACTCTTCATCGCCTCCCTTGGTCTTCTCGGTCTTGCTGCCTTTGTCACGGAACAACGGACGAAAGAGATCGGAATGCGCAAGGTTCTTGGTGCGTCTGTCGTGGAAATCATGATGCTTCTATCAAAGGAATTCATTAAATGGGTGTTGATCGCCAACGTGATCGCCTGGCCTCTGGCCTATTATATCATGAACAATTGGCTGAAGAATTTTGCATACAGGACAGACCTTAGCGTTTGGATCTTTGCCGCTTCAGGATTTGTCGTCATGCTTCTTGCCTTGCTGACGGTCAGCTCCCACGCGATTAAAGCGGCGACGGCGAACCCGATAGAATCGCTGCGGTACGAATAAATGGAGGCTGGATGCCGGAGACAGGAGGCTGATGGCTGGAGACAGATAAAAGACTTTCTATCCAGTCTGCCGCCTGCTGTCTCCAGCCTCCAATTATTGATCATTGACTATTGATAATTAAGGGATATTTATGTTGAAGAACCACATCGCGTTGCACTGAGAAATCTGAAAAACAACAAAGCCTATTCTCTCATAAACATCATCGGCCTTGCCGTCGGCATTGCATGCTGCATAGCGATCATGCTTTATGTGCAGGACGAGTTAAGTTGTGACAAATTCAATAAGCACGCCGAAAGAATTTACAGGGTTTCTTTCCATGCGGTTCTGCCTAACCTTAAAGAGGACGGTACCTTAACTCCTTCGCCAATGGGTCCGGCGCTGCTGGCAGAATTCCCACAGGTTGCCGCGTACACGCGCATTGAAGGCTGGATGGCTCCGGTGTTGAGATCTGGAAGCAAGGCATTCAGTGAACCGCGGTTTCTGGAAGTAGACTCGACTTTCTTTGATGTCTTCACTGTCCATTTCCTTGGAGGTAACCCGAAAACGGCTCTCGCGCAGCCGAAGAGTGTCGTGCTGACAGAATCTATGGCCAGGAAATATTTCGGCAGTACAGATCCGATGGGAAAAATATTGAACGCAGACCACAAGAGCGATTGGATCGTTACGGGGGTGATCAAAGACTGGCCGGAGAACTCGCATTTCAAGTTCGATTTTCTTGGCTCGTTCTATGCTGACAGCATCAGCAAGAGTACCAACTGGCTGACCAATAACTGCCTCACGTACATTCTCCTCAAGACGGGAACAGACCCGCAAACTTTCCAGAAATCGATGAATGAGATCCTGATGAAGAAGTACGTCAAACCGCAATTTGCAATTGTCGGCACTGCGGCAGCGCTCTTTAATTCTACAAGTGGGGCGTGGGGATATTCTCTGCAGCCGCTGACTTCAATCCATTTGTTCTCCCACCTGGAATACGAAATTCAACCGAATGGCGACATTTCTTATATCTACGTCTTATCGGCAACAGCGATAGCGATTCTTCTCGTCGCTTGCGTAAACTTTATTAACCTCACTACGGCACGGTCTGAAAGACGCGCGAAAGAAATCGGCATACGCAAGACTCTCGGGTCAAGCCGCTCTCAATTGATCAAGCAGTTTCTCACAGAGTCCATTCTATTGAGCTTTCTTGCCGTTGTTCTTGCAATTGGACTCGTTGAGTTATTCCTCCCTCTTTTCAACAGCATTGCCGGACAAGACCTAATTCTGAATTTATTGAGAAATCCTCTTGTGGTTCCGGCATTAGCAGCTCTTGGAATTATTGTCGGCGTCATCGCCGGTACATACCCGGCATTCTTCCTTTCATCTTTTGATCCGGTCCATGTGCTACAGGGGGGGACAACGTCGAAGAAGCGCAAAGTAATATTGAGAGGCAGTTTAGTAGTATTTCAATTCGTCGTGTCGATCGTTCTCTTCATCGGCACGTTTGTAATTTTCAGCCAACTGAAATATATCCAGGCCAAAAACCTCGGCTTCGATAAAGAGCAGGTCGTCGTGATAAAGAAAGCGAACGATCTCGGCAACAGGCTTGAGGAGTTCGAACACGAGCTTCTGACAAACGCGCATGTGGCCAGCGTGTCCACATCAAACGCTATTCCCGGGAGTGAGCAGAACCAGTCCATGTTTTGGCTTGAAGGATCTTCCGACCAGACTCCCCGGGAGTTGCACGGGGTATATTGCGACTATAATTTCCTAAAGGCTTAAGGGATGAGTCTTGCAAGCGGCAGATTTTTTTCTCCCGAATATCCGTCAGACTCCGGCGCCGTGGTGCTAAACCAAACGGCCGAGGCCGCATTTGGCGCCGGAAGTCTTGCGGGCAAAACTTTATCCAGACCTCATGTATCGAGATCCCCGTGGTCGCATTTTCCGGTCGTCGGGGTCGTCAAAGACTTTAATTTCCAGTCCTTGCATCAGTCTGTTACTCCGCTCGTCTTGCGGATGATGCCACCTCGGTACGACGAACTGCCTGTTTTTGTTTTAGTGCGTGTCAAGCCGGGTGATTATCCGGCAGCGATTTCATGTATCGAGGATACATGGAAGAAATACGCAGACAACGAGGCCATCGACTACAGTTTCCTGGACCAGGATGTTGGGCGGATGTACATTGCGGACCGGCGGATAAGCAGAATAATAACAACGTTCTCAATCCTTGCAATCTTCGTAGCGTGTCTCGGCCTGCTTGGACTCGCGGCATTTGTGACTGAGCAGAAGACCAAGGAGATTGGGATAAGAAAAGTTCTGGGAGCTTCCGTTGTAGAAGTCGTGGCGCTTCTTTCAATGGAGTTTGTCAAATGGGTTTTGATGGCGAACGTGATTGGCTGGCCTCTTGCTTATTATGTCATGAACAAGTGGCTCCAGAATTTTGCATACAGAACGGACATGAGCTTCTGGATTTTCGTCGTTTCCGGGACCATGGCACTGTTGATTGCCCTCTTAACCGTGAGTTCACATGCCATCAAATCGGCGACGGCAAATCCGGTCGAGAGTTTACGGTATGAGTGAGTCAATTATCAATGAGCAACAACAATGATAAATTAAAAAGAAAAATGGAGATAGATTATGAGCAAGTTTTTTTGCACGAGAATCCTCATTCTCATCGTTTTCTTATCAACAAGTATCTGCATCAATGCGCAGACTTCCCTGAAAGATGAGACGCGTTTTCCATGGGGAACAGCAACGGGAGGATTTATTCAAGACTGGCTCGTCATAGGCGGATTCCCAAATCACAACGACAAAGGCTATGATACAGATTTTCTTCAAGACCATGGCGGCGAATTGGGAATTACACCTGAGCCTGGAATGATGCACAAACTTCCAGACAGCGCAACATTCGAGTGGAAACAATATCACTCGCCCTATAATTACATTAATTTCTTTGATGTGCTTCAGGAAGGCGAATTTAACAGCAAAGTTATTTACGCATTTACGAAAGTGAAACGAGTGAACGACGGAAAGGTAATTTTATCGTTTGCCCAGAACAACAGCAACAAACTCTGGTTGAACGGAAAACTTGTTTATCTAAGCAGAAAGGATTACCAAGCCGCGCTGGAAGACAATCAAATTGAAGTTGACATGGTAAAAGGAGAAAATTCACTTCTGATCAAATCCGTTCACGATGGATGGACATGGGGATTCAGATTCCGAGTCATAGAGCCGGATAAATTCTCACTCATCGACGATTTCAAATTATCGCCAGGCATTGTAAAAAACAGCGCGGACGATAAGCTGGTGATAACAACCGACAGAACGCTCAACCCGGAAATTCAAAAATTTGATGTTCATGTAAAAGCGGTTGCTGCCGGCGGTAACGTGGCCGCCGAAATAGCCGCAAAGCGCGGAGAGCACATTACATTCGATACAAAAAAATGGCCCGACGGAGCGTATGACATATTTTTTAGAAGCAACGACACGCATGAAAAAATAATGACGGCTTACCTTTATTGGTATAAAGGAGACGCCATAAAGGAGGCAAGAAAACTTTTGTCAAGCGTTCCTAAAAATCCTAAGACACCGGAAGATTATCACCACAAGATGCTTGGCGAAATGCTGACCCAGAGATTCAATTTTGACCCAATTAAAATTGACTCCTCCATAATAGAGAAACTATATTCGCCGCTGCTGGAATACGAGGAATTATTGCTCGATCAAGCCGGCAAAAAAGGAAGCGTTCATGCCGAAGGTTTTGTCCGGCTGACGTATATAGATCCAGTTGATAACACGCCGCAATTCTGCCGTGCATATCTTCCTCTGAATTATGATCCAAAACAGAAATGGCCGCTCGTAGTAATGCTTCACGGATATAACGGCGCAAATCCGGTCTATGTTAATTGGTGGTCGATCGATCAAAGGCACAATGATGTCGTCGATAAGTATCCCATTATCTATATCGAACCCCACGGTAGAGGCAACACAAGTTATTTAGGAATCGGAGATCAGGATATTCTCAAATGCATAGAACTTGCTAAGCAGAAGTTCAACGTCGATAATGACAGAGTGTATTTGAAAGGCGAATCGATGGGCGGCAACGGAACCTGGAACGTCGGAACAAGACATCCTGAATTGTTTGCAGCAATTGCCCCTGTTTACGGCGGATTCGATTACCATGTTGGATTAAGTGAGGAGGGAATTGCAAAACTTTCTGGCCGTGCTCTTTTTAATACTGAGGCCAGCAGTTCTCTTTCACATGCAGACGCATTATTGACAACCCCGGTTTTTGTTACACACGGCGATATCGATAAATCGATGGACGTTAATAACTCAAGATATATAGTCAAAACACTTCAGAGGTGGGGATATGATATTCGCTATCATGAATATCCGGGATTCGGCCATGAAGGCATTGAATATTATGATCAACTGATTCCATGGTTCCTGGAGCATAAAAGGAATACGGACCCTCCGAAGGTCAGAGTAAGATCGGCAGATCTGAAATACGCTTCAGCACATTGGGTTAAGGTCACTCAGATTGATAATCCGAAATCATTTGTCACGGCGGAAGCCGAAGTACTCATCAATAACACAATTAGGTTGTCAACGGAACATGTTCTAGGAATTGAACTTTCTCCTCCAGCGAAACTGATTGATCCCAAGAAACCGGTTAACGTGATTTGGAATGTGAATGACATACGGAACACTAAAGTTATAAACGGAAAGATCACATTAGGAGATAAGAGCTACAATCCCGCACCTGTACATAAGACTCCACAATTAGCCGGAACAATCTCTGATCTAACCAAAACTTCTTTTGCAATCGTTATAGGGACAATCGCGAGAGATTCACTGATGACAAGGGCGATAAATGCCAAGGCTCAACAGTTTATTGACTATTGGAAGAACTGGCAGAAATATGAACCGCGTTCGATGAAGGATGTCGATGTCACGGAAGCCGATATGAGAAAGTATTCACTTTATCTCCTTGGTGGACCCGCAGAGAATAAAGTATCACAACGGATTTTTGAGAGAATTCCTTTTTTTATCTCGGATAGTACGATCACTATCGATGGAAGATTGTTCAAAGCGAGAGACGCCGTTCTCAACGCTATCTATCCAAATCCATACAACAATGAAAGGTATGTCGACATCGTTGCAGCAACTTCCGGAGCGGGATTTTGCTTTTTCGATCCGTCCAACGAAGCAATCTCTAATTTCGACTACTACATAATTGACGGGAAAGTTCCGGTCTACTCAATCGGCGCGACCGAGGAGAAAATCCACGTCGCGACAGGTTTCTTCGATTGCAACTGGAAGATCAGCGATGCCTTTCTCATGGCTGGAGATGAGGAACTGCGTTCGAAGTGTGCCTACACGGTTGTGAACAGCGACCTGAGCACCAAGATTGTCGGAAAGGCAAAGCCCTCTGTTGAACTTTTGAAGTCTTATGAGGGGACTTATGAGCTGAATCCAAATACTAAATTAAAGATACTTCTTGAACAGGATGTTCTCAAGCTGGTTCAAGGACAATTTTCAACTCAATTATTGGCGATATCGGACGGTGAGTTCTACGTGAAAGAAGTCAACGCAAGCGTTTCATTCAGAAAGAGCAAGACAACAAATGACAATGAAATGGTTATATACCAAAACGGGATGGAGATCATAGGCAACAAGGTGCATTGATCTCGGCTGGGAAAAGAAGCGACAAAACGAACTATTGCATTCCTTGAAAAATGATAACGTGCGGAATTGGCGGCGAACCCGGTGGAGTCGCTGAGGTATGGATAGATGGAGGCGGGATGCCGGAGGCAGAAGCCCGGAAATGCGGATCCGGCCTCCTGCCTCCGGCGTCCACTTTCCAACCTCTGAATAATCAAAGGAACAAAACATGCTGAAGAATTATCTGAAGATCGCGCTGAGAAACCTGATGCTTCAGAAAACGATCTCGATTATCAACATCAGCGGCCTGGCTATAGGGTTGGCAAGCTTCATCGTGATCTTTCTGTATGTGCAGAGTGAGTTGAGTTACGACACGTATCATGCAAACTACAAGAACATCGTAAGAGTTGCAGGCGATAATTACGCCAGAACGCCGGCTCCTCTTGCGGAGAAACTACGGAATGCGTTTCCGGAAATTACCAACACCGTAAGGATCGCAAAGGCGGACAAAGTGGCACTTGGGGCCGACAAGAGGCAGTTTTATGAAGAAAACATTGTTTTTGCGGATCCATCGATACTCACCGTTTTTGCATTTCACGTTGTCGAAGGAGATCCAACTACTGCGTTGAACGATCCCCTTTCCGTCGTCCTTACTCAAAAAGCCGTTAAAAAATATTTCGGTACTGCCGATCCGCTGGGCCGATCGCTAAGGTTCGATAATAAGTATTCTCTGAAGGTCACCGGCGTGCTCAATGATGTTCCTCTGAACTCACATATCCATTTTGATTTTGTTGTCTCGATGGCAAGCACAAGCGAAATCTACGGCAAAGATTTTCTCGCCAATCCTCTCAACACTTCTGTTTACACATACGTATTATTGCGGGATCCTACAGAAACTGCAGCGCTGCAAAAGGAATTTCGCGGCTTTATCAAAAAATACTATGGCGGCTTGTCGGCTTTTATGCCGGCATCATTCACTCTTCAGCCCCTGTCGGAGATCCATCTCCATTCCAATCTTGCCGGCGAGGCAGAACCAAACGGAGATATCCGGTACATCCAGATCTTTTCAGTGATAGGATTCCTGATCCTCCTCATGGCATGCGTGAACTGCACGAACATTCTCGCGGCGCGCTATTCAACGAGGACAAAGGAAATAGGAGTGCGGAAAGTGCTCGGCGCGGACAGGCTGGCCTTAATAAAACAGTTTGCGGGCGAATCAATGGTCACGGCAGTGATAGCCGCTGCCGTTGGAGTGACGCTGATTGAATTAGGTCTTCCGACCATCAATTCGATCATCGATCAGCGGCTTGCTTTGGACTTCAAGCATAACATTGAACTCGATGTTGTCCTGGCAGCCGTGACCGTGCTTTCCGGCGTTCTCTCTGCGGGTTATCCGGCACTGGTTCTTTCTTCATTTCAGCCGGCACAGACATTCTGGAAATCTCCAGCGAGCAATTTTTCCGTTCAATCCGTCAGAAGGGTGCTCGTTGTGTTCCAGTTCCTGGTTTCTACCGGTTTAATCATTTCAACGGCAATCATGTCGAACCAGCTCACTTATATTCAACACAAAAAACTCGGGTTTGATAAAGAGCATGTCGTCGTCCTTCCGTTGAGGGAAGAAAACACAAGAAGGCAATGCGAGACTTTTAAAGAAGAACTCTTAAAGGAGAGCGCAATTGTGTCAGCCTCCTCCTCATCAGTATTACCCGGCGACGTAGAGTATCATACTTCGGTGATGTGGAACGGGAGCGGCTTCGACAAAACTATGGATTTTATTTACACCGACTTTGACTTCATAAAAACATATAAGATCGAGCTGGCGGAGGGAAGAGACTTGTCAAGGAACTTTACAGGCGACATGCGGGGGGGATATATCCTCAACGAGGCCGCAGTGCGGGAAATAGGATGGAGAAACCCGATCGGCCAGAAATTCGGACTTGGAGCGCTAAACGAAGGCACAGTCATCGGTGTTATGAAAGACTTCAATTACCAGAGTCTGCACGAGAAGATAAAGCCGCTTTTCATCGCCATGACTCCAGACGCTGCAAACTTTCTTTCAATAAGAATAAGTTCCAGCGACGTGCCTGCCACACTTGCTCGCATTCGCGAGGATTGGAGCCGGCTCTTTCCTCAAAGTCCTTTCGAGTATTTTTTTTTTGACAGCCATCTCGACAAGCTCTACAACTCCGAAAGCAGGCTTGGGGAGATGTTCCATTGGTTTTCGGGATTGGCGATGCTCATTGCGTGTCTTGGACTGTTTGGCTTGACATCCATAAGCACGACGGCGAGGAAAAAAGAGATCGGTATCCGAAGGGTTCTGGGAGCATCCGTGGTTTCGATCGTCGGTTCAACCTGCAGAGAATTTCTCTTTTTAGTTCTGCTGGCAACCATCATTGCCTGGCCAGTGGCGTGGTACACAATGGAGGCATGGCTTCAAACCTTCTTTTACAGGATCGAACCAGATCTATTGTTGTTCGCGGCGGTTTCATCTCTCATACTTGCTGCTTCTCTGATAGTCGTCACCCTTCAGGCTGCTCGTGCAGCGACGGCGAACCCCGTAGAATCGCTGAGGCATGAGTAAGTTCAATGAACAATCATCAATGAACAATGATCATTTATGATGATGATCGATGATTGAAAATTGATAATTGATCATTGTTCATTGAAAAAGGTCCTTTGAAGAGCCGACGAACTTCAGCAGCTCTTGTTTCGGAGGAACCTCGGGGCCGCTTGCTTTAAGCTGCTGTTGAAAAGACTTGAATGAAGGCATTTCAAGGAGAATTTTTTCGTCTTCATCCGCGTTAAAGAATGCCGTATGGATGAACGTTTTGCCGTCGGGGCCTACGCACGCGTTATAGTTGATGCCCGCATGGTGGAGTTTCTGCAGGTCGGCCATGACAGTCTGAATGTTCTTCTGATTTTGCTCGGCATACTCTGCTTTTGCCGTATACATCACCTTTACTATTTTCATTTTGTTTTACCCGTTGATGTGATTGGAAATTGTATTCCGTCCACGAAGAACACGACGGGACTCGAAGTATTGGATTTACTTCACGACCGTAGTGTCCTTCGTGGATAACTCAATCGTTAGTAACTAAAAGTGACCGTTTGTTTTAAACCGGGATGAACGCTTCTTCCTACCTGGGAATTGAAGGCAGCCGCCTCCAGCTTCTTCTTTTGCTCGTCGGTGAAATTGTTCTTGGGCATATCGAATTCGATGATAACTTCCGTAACCGTATGCGGGGTGTCGATCATGATCTTTGTCGTCCGCACTTTCGTTCCATCGATACTGTTTCCGAATGCGGGACTCTTTGCAACCCCTCCCATCCCGGAAAGCATACTGCTCACGAGTGAAGTACAAAAGAGGTCCGTCGGCGAAAACGACTCCCCTTTGCCTCCCCGGTCCTTCGGAACATCGGTGATCACTTGAATCCCCGACAGGACGTGTGTCGCCTGCGCGCGGAGTTCTCCCGGATAAATAGAGTGTATCGTCTCCATACTCTTCTCCTCTAAATTAATCGTTTTCCTGCGCCCGCTATTTTGCCATATCCTTAATCGGCGAGAAACTTCCCATTATATTGACGGCCATCGTTCTGCTCATCAGCTTATGGATGAAGAGCATGATATGGCTGAATGCTCCCGAACTTATTTTCGGTCTGTTTCGTTTGGTCAATGCGCTGACCAGGTTCTTCGCGACCTTCGACTGGCTTTGCATAACGAATCCAGGGAAATTGTCTTTGTCGCCGCCGGCCGAATTATGAAAGTTGGTATATGTGGGGCCCGGGCAAAAGCATGCCGCGTAGATTCCTTTCTTTTTATATTCCCACCAGAGCGATTCGCTGAAAGTTGTCACGTACGCTTTGCTTGCGGCATAGGCGGCCGCTCCCGGATACGACGTTGTACCGAGTGTGGATGCCACGTTTATCAGGGCGTCCCCTTTTTTGGCCTGATACAAATAGAAATATGACAACGAGGTCACCGCCATAACATTCAGGTTCAACATTTTTTCCTGCTCGGGCAGCGGCATTTCCGTAAACCTTCCGTACATCCCCGAGCCGGCGTTATTGATCAAGACGCCGTAGTTATTTTGCTCTATGTCTTGTCGCAACGCCTCTACGTCCTCATGCCGGCTGAGGTCCGCGACGATGATCCGGTGTCCTGTTCCCGTCAACGAATCAACGGCCTTCTCCAGTTTCTCTTTGTTGCGTGCAACGAGCGTTATCTCGTTAGTGTCGGCGGCGAGGAGTTTTGCGACTTCCAGGCCGATACCTTCGCTGGCGCCGGTGATGAGTATTTTCATTGTGTTTTTGTTATCTGATTGATGATTTTAGAGGTTGTTTGACTATGTATTAGGGGAGACTTCTTCATTTTGGCAGTGTCCTAAATTGAATAATGATTGCCAAAAGACGTTCGCTCAATGACGGTGATTATGCCGAGTCTCTTAGCAATACCGTGTCATTCGTGCATGAGCGAAGGATCATTCCATTTAACCGCACGTGGGTTTGCGATTATTACGTTGTTGCGTATATTTATCGTTGTTTGGCACGTATAAAATGCATATATTGCTTGCAATATGCAAGTAGATTCCGACGGCGGTATTTCCATAGACGAACAGCGCGGGCGTATATTGTTGAGTATTTGCCGCCTCCGATTGTCGACCATGCGCCATGACTAAAAGACTCCGTAAAAGATCCGATTGTCCCATCAGCCGCTCGCTGGATATCTGGGGCGACAAATGGTCGCTTCTGATCATCCGGAATATCATGTTCCGGGATATGCATACGTACGGAGAATTCCTGCAAGCCTCCGAGCGAATTGCCACAAACATCCTTGCCGACCGGCTGATCTCCCTGGAACACGCCGGGTTAATTTCAAAAAAGGAGCACTCCGAAAGCAGAGCGAAATTCTTCTATACGTTGACTCAAAAAGGAATTGAACTTCTTCCGGTGATGGTCGAGATCACCCTTTGGGGAAATAAGTATTTCGAGGTCATGCCGGAAGCAAAAGAACTTGTCAAACTGGCGAAACGTGACAAGGCGGAACTTATACATTCCATCTCCGTTCGCCTCCAAAAATTACGATCGTAGTTCATTCTTTGAAACGAATCGCACAATTGATCATGGAACACACCAATCAAAATACTGCGCTGCTGGTGATGGACGTTCAGGAAGCGACCATGAAGATGCTCAAGGAGAGCGAAGCCTTCATCAGCTCCATTTCTAAGGCAATCGAGACGGCGCGCGGCAGTGGCATACGCGTGATCTACGTAGTTGTCGGGTTCAGAAGAGGGTACCCTGAAGTGAGTTCCGCCAACAAAGCATTCATGCGACTGAAGAACGGGGCGATGGATTTTGATACGGATAAAGAAGGACGGATACACGCTTCGGTGGCGCCGCAGCCCGGCGATATTCTTGTCACCAAAAAACGGGTGAGCGCATTTACCGGCAGCGACCTGGAAGTTGTGCTGAGGTCCCTCGGAATAACCCATCTGCTGCTTACCGGTATTGCAACCGGCGGTGTTGTCCTGTCTACCGTACGTGAAGCGGCAGACAAGGATTACGCCATCACTGTGCTCTCCGATTGCTGCGGCGACGTCGACGAGGATATTCACCGCGTGCTGACGACAAAAATTTTTCCGCGTCAGGCAGACGTGATGACGGTCGATGAATGGTGTTTCAAGCAGTGATCCAACGGATGATGAGCTCTCATTAGATGAAGGTGAGGAATAACAATGAAGGTTGAAATCTGGTCAGACGTGATGTGCCCTTTCTGTTATATCGGCAAGCGGCGGTTTGAACTCGCGCTGCAGCAGTTTCCCGGCAGGGATGAGGTTGCTGTCGAGTGGAAGAGCTTTCAGCTTGACCCGGCGATCGTCACACAGCCCGGAAAAAGCGTGAACGAGTATCTTGCAGAACGTAAAGGCTGGCCGCTGGAGGAAGCGCGGCGGCTGAACGAACGCGTCACGGAAATGGCTCGTGAGGTGGGACTAACGTATGATTTCGACAAAGCCGTCGTTGCAAATTCTTTTGACGCACACCGCGTATCCCATTTCGCGAAGAAGCATGGACTGCAGGATGCCATGGAGGAACGGCTATTCAGGGCATATTTTACGGAGGGAAAGAATACCGCCGATCACGAGACATTGGTTCAGCTGGCAGTTGACGTCGGTCTCAAAGGAGGCGACGTGAGACAGATGCTTGCCGGCAGCGATTTTGTTGACGATGTCAATAAGGATGCCTACGAAGCGCAGCAGGTAGGAGCGCGGGGTGTGCCGTTTTTCGTGTTCGACAACAAATACGCCGTGTCCGGCGCGCAGCCGGCGGAGGTGTTTGCACAAGCGTTGAAGAAAGCGGCGGAGGGATAAATCAACCTTTGCAGGCAACTCCTATTCATGCAGGCCCCTGGCAACATCCTTAGACTGAAATGAGAGGATGGAGGGGCGAAGATCGCGCTGAATATGAACCGGTTCTGCATATCTTGCCGGCAGTCGCAAGGCCCGTGTCAATACAGGGGTTTTTGCATTTTTGATGAGGGCTAGCAGCCAATCTGTAACATCTTTTTTCAGCAATCTTACTTCGTTCACCCGGCCACAATATCCTCAGGCCCCAAATAAAGTTATTCCGTCATAGGATCCTCTTTTAACCCAAAATATTTTTGAAGCCTCTGCAGCGTATCGCCGCTTGTCAGTAGATCCTGCACAATAAAGCCTTTTTCTATAACTGCGATGCGATCGCACAATTCGGTAACGTGATTCAGATCGTGACTGGAAATGATAAGCGCGACGTTCTTTCTTAAGCGAAGATTTTGCAACACTTCCTTAAGCCGAATGACCGTTGTCGGATCGAGGTGAGGAAACGGTTCGTCAAGTATTAACACTTCAGGCTTCCCTATCATTGCTGCAGCGATGCCGATTTTCTTCTGGTTCCCTTGTGAAAAGTCGCGGATGTATTTGCTTTGATCCAAAATTTCGTTGTTGAAAAATTCCCTGAACGATTCCAGGAATTCGCTATACTCGGATCGAGTAAGTCGATTGAGGCCTGCGATGAACTGGAAGTATTCCTCGGGAGTCAGAAAATTGATCAACATATGCTGGTCGAGGTATGCTCCGGTATATTCTTTCCAATGGTCACTTTGCATCACGGGTTTCCCATTCGACAGGATCGTGCCTCCGGTTGGCCGAATCAAATCTAAAAGCAGGCTCAGCAATGTCGTCTTCCCGGCTCCGTTATTACCTACGAGCCCGAAGCTTTCGCCGTCCGGAATGATCAGCCGCGGAATGTTCACCGCCGTTACCTTATTATAGTTCTTGACGAGTTTTTGAATTTCAATCATCGAGGGTCTTTATGTTTAAATGAAATGACCATTGAACATGACCTCTCCTATTGCCTGAAACCAACGGCAATCTTATACTTTTGCCGATTGAATTTACTGGAGACAATTCTCAGCAGCTGACCGTGAAAGAGTAATCCCGCTGCTCCGAGTCCGGCGACAACAATGGCCGCAATCTCCGTCGAGAACAATGAGCGCACGGTTAAAAAGAGCATCATCGGCGGAATGCTTGAGATCAGAAACACCGTGTATTTTTTTACTCCTTTTCCCTGGGCCGACATAACACCGGCGTCCAGGTCAAATCTGCTTCTGCTGTATGTCGCGAGGAAGAGCAGGGCAAATGAGTTCACACCGCAATTGTACAGAAGCGCGACGGTGATAAAACACATCAGCACACGATTATAAAAAGCAAGAGGCAGCATCAGCACGTAAAAGAACAATCCCGAAACAAGCATAAGAAGGAATTTTGCTTTGAAGTATTGTGCGAATTCAATCTTCCGGGAAAGAATGAGATCAAAATAACCGTTTTCCCACACAATAACGAATCGTCCATACATATACATGACTGAACCGGTTAACAATAACCCCAAATACAAATAGAACAAGTCTACATATTTGGCCTGAAGTAATTTTTCCGGGGGCGACGACTTCCAGGAAGCAATATGAAGCATAACGATCGTGTCTCGCTCTACTTGTAAGTGAGAATTGTCCGGAATGCGACCGTTTTCTCCAAGCGCTTCCGATCCCCATGAACCCAACGTCAGTTTATATTGTAGATCGATTCCCGGGGGAAACGCGAATGGTCGGACCCAATCGCTGTCGTCTTGGCGCTCTAACGGAATCTTGTCAGCGTTCCAATTTCCCAACTGATCGTTGTTGCCGGTGATATAAATAATTGCATCTTCGGGCAAATGACCGGCCGTAACATGGAAGACAACTTGTTTCTGAACTGGGAATGTCTTGGCAGAGGCGGCCATGGGAGTTGACGAAGACACCGGTGCATTTCCATTTCCAAACATGATTACCGACAGAGTCAACGCACTCACGAGCGGCACAATGGACATAAGCATGAACGCGCGTGAACGTTTGTTTCGAACGATGAGCTTAAGTTCCAGGGTAATAAATTGTCCAACGCCGCCGAAACGATCAAGAAAACGGATCTCAGTGGAACTCTTATGCCGTACTCCTGCCGTTGACTGCAGATCCTCCGTGTAAATGTTGTACAGAAAGAAACTGTAATTCAGCAAATACATAAATACCAGGATTGCCAGCGCTCCTGCCGCTGGCAACAATGAATGAAATACCGCACCAAACAGATACCCGGAAAAGACGGAAAGAGAAACGACATGAAAATAGTCAAGCAGAGCGATCGTCAGCGCCACGACGGGCAATATTAGCGTGACTTTCGGGTTGGCGATGAACTGTTTATTAAAATAGAAATTGATAAGACTATTGCATGCAGTGAGAATCATAATGATCGCCATCCAGGCACCGACCGTCAAACCCGCATGACCTATGTCAATCACCCTTATTGCAAATGGTACGAAGAGGAAAAGGGGGAGGACGTTAAAGACGCTAAAGAAAGATTTGGTCAAAAGGATATGAACAAGCACCGATCTCTTTATTGGAAGGTGTCTGTATGGTTCAATAATTTGAGATGGGATTCTTTGAAATAAGAATCGTAAGCAGAGGTCGGCGATGAAAAAATAGAACAGGTATTTGTTCAGAATGTACAGGGGATCGTCGAAAGGCCTGAGGAAAGTAATCAGCGGATAAATGATCATTCCTATCGACAGGAAGAAGGCGGAGATGCTTACGCTTGTCATCGCGGTAAGGATTCCACCTGCGACGTTCCTTCTCCTTATTATTGACCTGCGTAGTTCCTTCCATTGAAACAACAAGAGCTCTCGGATCATAGTCAATGATTCCATGCAGTTGTGAAAACGAGAGTAATATTCCTGCATCGTGCAAGAACCCATCACCGCAGCAGCGCCTCCGGAAATAACGCTGCAAACGACTAAAGGCGAATGATCACCGATACTTATTTCAAAGCGGCTGGAGCAAGAAAAGTCCTTTGTGCCTGAGGGAGCTCGTGAAATCGGTACGAGGAGGAGCTGCAAAAATGTAATCAAATAATCGCAAAAAAACCTTTCTCTTGATGAAGAATATTCCCGGCGCGGTGCACGGGGTTGGCTGATCACACATTACGCGGAATTCTGACCTTTCTATGCGCCAATTCGCCGTCAGCATTTTCTTCCTATAATATTCTTTCTTCCCCTTTTGATCATCTGCTGTCAAGCGAGAGATGTGCATTCCGGGCGCACGATTTGATGCATTCGAATCTTCTTGATGGCTCCGCGAATCATTCCATGCATGGAATAACTTTGTTTGGTTATCGTGGACGGTCAAGAGCTCTGCATCGTTGGCCATGAGAAATAGAATGCCGTTTCCGCATTGTGTTGCGCTCAACTCACGGCTTCGAACCGTGTCCTACAAAAGGAGATGAATGGGGCAAGGAAATCATGTGCTGAAGAGAACAAATGTGAACCCCAAACATTTGTAGAGAGGTGGTCTGGCATCTTGTAGGTTTCGATCTATTTGTATGAGTGGGGTGTTCCCCCAATGGCATATGCAATTCTAGTTCTTTCCATCTGAATATTAAAGCTTGAGATTTCCAGGAAGGCGGCCATAGGGACAACGATCAGCCCAGACGGCGGATGTCTGGGGCTGATCGCTGCAGTTTGATATTATTTCATCAGAACGAATATCTTCGTCGCCGTGAAACTGCCGGCCTGAATCCTGTAGAAGTACACTCCGCTTGCCAGTTTACTGCCGTCGAACGTTGCTTCATAGTGGCCTGCGATCTCTTGTTCATTCACGAGTGTCGAGACTTCCCTGCCGATGATGTCATACACTTTCAACGTTACAAGACTGTTCTTGGGAAGCTGATAGCCGATCTTCGTCGCAGGGTTGAACGGGTTCGGATAGTTCTGCAGTAGAGCATAGACTGTCGGAAGCAATCCGTTGTCGTTCAGAACGTTGGTCGTCGTACCGTTTATGGTAAAGACGTGCGGTGAAGAATACGTGAATGCATACGTGTCCACCGAAGACATATCGATCGATTTGCCGCTGCCGTTGTCGACCAGTATTACTTTCCTGGTCAACTGGGACTTGTCCCACGAAAGTGTGATTGTGCCGTTCTTGCTCGATTCGACCGTAAAACTCCATGTCGGGCCGGTAGAATCTTTAAAGTCCTTACGGTGACGATCGGGGCTGGGAGCAAGAGCAGGCGATAAAGTAAATAGGGAAACAAAAAAGTGCAACAACGGATAATTGCAGAGACCGCCCTCAATTGAGCAACGTGCGCATCAAAAGCGCCGGAATGGCATCCTGCCCCTTAACGCCCCGAGGACTCCTTTACGCCATGTAGTGTCTTAATTTGAATAGTGATCATTACATGTCACTTTGAGCCGTACCGAAGGGTCCATCTTTTTTGGGACAGCTTCTGTTTATTTTTGGAACATATAGTTGAATGTCACTGATGCCCAAACGCCGACCGGAGTTCCTTTTACCGTGGCCGGAGAGAATTCCCACTTCATGGCACAAGCCACTGAGTTTGGAATAAAGATGGGATCTGTGCATTCAACGACCTCGTACTTCTGGGGTATCCCCTGTTTGTCGATCCAAAGCCGCAATTCCACTTCACCCTCCAACCTCTCCTTTATTGCCTCGCTTGGATATTCTGTGCCGACGCTAGAAAGACGAGTAGGCAGATGGTCGACCAAAGCGCTTTGTGTCTTAGAAGTATCTTCCTTGTCCAACGCGCCGACATAAATAGAATCACGCTCCACAGCAAGGGCGGCTGCAGTATCCCTGGCGATGCTCGGTGAGAATTGACGCGGCTTCTCTATCGGTAACGGAGTTGACACCATCGGTGCGATTTCTTTTTGTTTCTCCCGGCCCGAAATTTCAATTTTGATCGCCCCGAAATCCTTTCTGATTTCCTTTAATGAATCAATATCATAAGTGATTATTATTGTTCTCATTTTTCTCGTTACTTCTACATAGACCGTTGTACCGTCTATTTTTACGATGTTCCCCTTGATTGCTTTTCCGTTTGAAGAGATAATTTCGTCCGGGTAATTCGGATCTTCGTTTTCCGCCTGAGAAAAGGAACCGATCGAGAACAAGAGAGTTAGTACAAAACAGTGCAATGCCGAATAGAGGATCGGTCTGCTGATCATTCTTCGCCAGAGTTTCATAAATACATGCCGTTATTGAAAGTCCGCCGTTACACGCCTCGCGTGCGGGAATGTATGAGTAATCGAATCGAGATTCAAGATAAATCAAAAAGCTCGAAGGCTGTCGTGGAGGCGAACGTTCCTTCGTTCATTGTCGCAAAGCAACAGCGTTTCCTCTGCCGTGATTTTCTGGAAGGAATATCGGCTGTCAGAGTCGTCGGATTCTTCGCATGAAACGCGGCAAGATATAAGAATGGTTTTGGTAAGCAGCGAAGATGAATGAGACCGGTAAGTGCACGCGAAGAAGCGGTTTCAGTGCTGAGTTTCCTGCTGGATCCAATTCGTTTATACTTATCTTTCGATATTCCAGACCCCCTTACTATTCAAATAGGAATACGTCACGATACTCTGGCGAATACTCTGTATCTTTACAGAGCCTAACGAATCCCCTTCCCGCAGGAAATAAACCTCTCCGCCTGCACTCTCCAGCATCGCCGTTCTCTTTTTATTGTTCATGACAATGCCGGTAAGCTTGAATGGAGGGGGCGCCCATATCGGCAGTTGAACGATCTTTTTGAGAATTGTATCCTTCCTGGCGGGAACGATAAGTCCAAACGGGTCGCGCACATTTGCGGTATACTCGTACTTTGCAGTAGTGCTGTTCCTTCTCCACTTGTTATCCGCTTCGTCTGCAGCGCCACGGGGGGCGCTTGAATTATCGGCAATGAAAAGCTGATAGACAATTGTTCCCCAAATTCCGAGGAGTAACAGTGTCAACAAGAACGTGATTGTTCTATTGCTGGTTTTCATGATTTGCTGTCGAGAGCATGTACGCTTTTCCCTCTGTCGAGACATGGACCGTCGATGATTTCTGAGGGTCCGAAGCGATATCCATTTTGACGATGCTGACGGGCACCGGCCCCGTTTCAATGGCATTGACGAATTTCCCGGTTTGGTGGTAGCCCGCATCAAAATCGACCTTGAACGCAAATTCTTTCAATTGTCCGTTGTCTATCGCTTCTTTAGGGGTCAACGATTCGAAACGTATCCCATTTTTCTTTGCGTTTGAATTAAGATATTCAAAAACCCCGGAATGATCCTGGCTATAAGCGGTCATTGTTTTCGCCAGAGTAGCTGTGAGCGCCTCATTCTCGGCAAGTAACGCGCTTCTCTTTGTGCGAAGCTGATCGGGGGTAAGGAGCTTTACGTATTTATCCTGCACTTCGGCATATGTTTGCGCTGTCTCTTGCCAACGGTCAAGGACTTCGGTCGCAAGAACATAGATAAATGAAAGAACCGTAACGCCGATAAGAAGGACATATTTTTCTTTGGACATCGTCATATCAATCATTCACGACGGCTTTTATTTCAAATGTAACCATTGATGAGGATATTTTTCTTGTGTTCACGTGCTCTCCGCTTTCGCGGGAAGAGCCGGAGCGAAGAAGAACCACCTTTGAACATAAATGGTTTGCATCGAGCTTTCGTAAATATTCTGCTATGCCGTCGCTTTCGTTCGAACAACCGGTTATTGAAAGATCGTATTTTTGATTTTCAGTCCTCGTCAGCGTCAGCCTGTTCAACCACACGCCGTCGGGAGTAGCCTTGGCAATTTCGTGCAGGGCGCGTGCAGCGTTCGTTCTCCGCGAAAGCGTCCTGTCTTCCTCTGTTTCTTTTTTCAGGCCGTCGACTCTTCGTTCCAACGCTGTAACCTCGGTATATGCCGGCCCCATTGCGGCAATTTCGCTGTTCAGCCGTTCACTCTTTTCTTGCAGATACGATGACACGAGGCTTTGCGAGAGCAACAAGACAATGACAGCTGCACCGCACGCAAGAACGACCCTTTTGAAAAGCGACGCGTAGACCTCTTCTTCCCTGCGCGCCTGGTCCGTTTTCTCGAGAAAATTTACCGGATTTAATTCCGGTAAAAATCCTCTCAACGCCAATCCGGAGGCGAGAGTGTAACCGGAATGAAGGCCAAGCGGCTGGAGTATTTCATTGCCGCCAGATTCCATCCCTTCCGGAAATTCACCGGCAACGATCATCTTTCCGGCTCCGGAGATCGATGAAACCTCTTCACTTGATAATGCATCCGCAGCGCCTCCGGGTTCAAACGCAACGGTTTCATTCTTGACGTTCCCGCCGTCGTGAAATGTCGTCAAGCATATTTTATTTTCCGTGAAGTAAGCAAATGTAGGGCTTACTCCCTGGAGAAAATTGCTATTTCCCAACACAACATTCTGCGCATCCCGAATGCCGGCACCCAGGCCAATTAATTCGAACCCCGCATTTTTAAAGAATGTTGTACATTCCCGGATGTTCGATTTCTTTACAAACGTAATCTCTGCCGAGATCGAGGAATTGTCCCTTGAAAGGATTTCATACGCAAACGAAAGATCCCGCAGCGAAACCGGGATTTTCAATAGCCGCTCACAGTGTTCTCCTATCCATTCATCAATATTCGGAATATTCGACGGTAACGTCGTTATGAGGGATTTGACGCCGATGGATTGAATGCTTGAAACGGCAAATTTTGTCCGGATGTGTTTTTCTTGAATTAGGTTCTTAAGTTTCTCCCCCCGCTGTTGCGGAGAATCGTCCGGTGCGAACTCCAAAGAGAAAGAATTCGTGACGTTGAACTTAGATTTAAACTTGTCGAACCATCCCCCATGCCGTTCGAGCTCGACAACTTTGACACGGCGTTCATCGAGGTCGACGCCCAGCACTTTATTCATGCCGGCAAACCTTCGAACGTCAATATTCTTAAAGTGAAGGGTCAACGCTGTTGGGCTCCTTCAGGCAAGTAGACACTCTGGAATGCCTCACCGTAGGAAATATGCGGTGTGACATAGATGATCAATTCCGATTTTTCTTTGCTCTTCGTCGTCGAAGAGAAAAGAGTACCCAACAAAGGGATAGAGCCTAAAATCGGTACTTGCGTTCGGTTTTCGGTTTCAGTCTCTTGAATCAGTCCTCCCAAAACGATCGTCTCCCCTTCTTTGACTTCTACGGTTGAACTGAGCGACCGCTGATTGATCGTGGGGGGAATGTTGGGACTCAGCTGTCCGACCGGTGTTTTGAAGTCGGGTTTGATGTCGACGACAATGAGACCGTTTGCCCCCACATACGGAGTAAGTTCGAGCTTCACATTTGCCTCGATCGTTTGAAAGGACTGGCTTTGCTGCAGAACAACGGAGTTGCTTTGAGAGGCATACGGCGTTGTGGTGTTCAACAAAAAATATTGCGTCGTTCCGATGCTGAGCGTCGCGGGATAGCCGTTGATCGTCGCGAGCAGCGGACGGGAGCGCACGTTGGCGAGTCCCTTCTGCTCCATTGCTTTTAAGTTCAGATAGAAATCGCCGGGAAGTTTCCCGAGGTTCGCGATTCCGATATCCTTTCCGAGGAGGCTGATCGTTCCCACTCCCTGAAGCGCGGCGTTGATGGTGTTGCCTCCCATCTGAATATTTAATGCCGGGAGAAGCGAGGCGGTTGGAGTGACCGTGTCCGCGGCGGTCTTGTAGCCCGCTCCGACGCCGAGCTGGCTTCCGTTGCTGAGATCGTAATCGACCACGAGGGCTTCAATAAGCACCTGGGCGACCGGCCTGTCAATTTCATGAATATATTCTTGTAGTTGACTCACCGCGTCGCTCGCCGCGACAACGACCAGGCCGTTCTGTTCTCTCATCGGCTTCAGCATCGCTTGCGCGGATATCGATTGAGGGATGAGGTCGACTATTTTTTCGGCGCGCAAATATTTCAGCTTGATGAGTTTTGTGGTCAGCAGGGCTTTGTTCGTTTTCTCTCCGACAAAATAGACCCCGTCATTTTCCCGGTAGGTAAACGTCGTGTTCCGCAGCAGCATATCGAGAGATGCCGCGAGAGAAACGTTCGTCGCCCGTGCGGTCACGTTGCCCGTGACGGCATTATACTGAATCAGGTCGGCGTTCAGCTGCCTCGTAATATCTCCGAGGACGCGGTCGAGCGGCGCGTTGGTGACATCGATCGTCACCAGCGAGTCCTTTACGCTGATCCAGTACGGACCCGGCTTTTGATTTTGCCCGGCGGCTTGCGGGCCGACAAAATAGTCGAGGCGGCTGACGGTGTAGATATTATTCTTCGCCTGGACTGCGAAGCCGTTGTTGTTCATCAATTGCGTGAAGCCGATGTCGAAATCGACGTCTGTCAGCTTGCCCGAGATCGATCCGCTTGTGCCGTTGAGGATCAGGATGTTCTTGTGCGCCTTTTTCTGAATATCCAGGACCACTTCTTCGAGATCGTCATTCTTCAGGTCGACCGACAGTCCTGTATTGTCATAATAAATAAAGAGGCTTTTCGGAGGCGGCGGAATAATCTTCGCTTGGGGCGCAGGACTTATCTTAAAAATGCCTCCTTCTAATTGAAGAACCAGATTGTTTTGTGCACACAAGAATTTTATGGCATCGTATACGCGAATTTGATTGAGAGAAATCGTTGTGCGTTTGTTGACCGCATTATCGACGAAGATATTCACTCCATGCTGGTACGCCAATGCCCGGAAAATATCGCGGATATCGGTGTCCTTAAAGCTCAGGCTCGTCGTATCTTTTGCGGCTTGAGGAAGGATGATCTCTTGCGGCGCGAGGCTGTCGGCCAACACTGCGGGCAGCTTTCGGGAGAGAAACTGAGCGCTTGCCGAAACGCTATCCGGTGGCTGAGCAAAGACTGGTAGGACAAACAAAAACAGCACGACAAGTTGGTAATATTTTTTTGTTTCCATAATAATCTGATAAGGCCTTAGAACTCATTCTGATATCTCGTAATACCGAATCGTCGAATGTCTTTGAAATACCGACGTCGGCTCTTTATTGCTTTTCACATCAAGGATGTCACATCAACCGTCCATCAATGCTCAAATGCGGCTTAACTTTCTGAAGTCCTAGAACAAAGTCTTCAAGGTTTCTTAGTATTGATTTCGATACGTAAATTTTCGTACTTCTGCCACTGTACTCAAAGTAACCACTTCTTGAAATGAATAGACTTACCAATCGGCTATATTCGATTCTTTCAATCTCATTGATATCAAGAGTAATGTCATTACGGAGGTATCGTTGAATAACGATGCCGTTATCATGAAAGATCATTTTTTGTGGAATCGTGAAAAATCGCAAATAAGCTCCCACTATTTCCCTAAGAAGAAAGAGGCTCCACAACAACAAGAATGCAATGCCAAAGAAATTACGGGCGACACTATTCACTCCTAAGACTAATGCGACGGCACCAACGATGATTCCGGAAATCAAAAAGATGTTTTTCCTGTAATCCTGCCATGTTTCATTGACTGTTAGACCATTTCCTGAATCCATCATATCATTCTCCCTTTTGCATGAATAATCAAAATAAGTTGAGAACTAAGCCACCTCTGACTTTTATTATTACCCCATCCCTGCGTCAATAGGGCACTTAGGATTATATTTCTTTACTACGTCAATCAGACTATCGTAGTTATTGAAAAACTTTTTGTTAATCACGTATTTCCGTTTTCTATTTGAACAAATCAACCAGCCGGTACGCTTTAGAATCAAACTAAGGAATGGACCATTTTCAATCTTTTCTATATCTGTAGCTTTAATGACAGTTTCTGCGCGAAAGAGAAAATTAAATGTAATGACATCATTTTTAATGATAATGCGTTGAGGGCTGAAGAAATAAAGCAATATTAGTTGAGAAGAAAAGTTAATTGTTAAAAGCCCGCCAAGTATAACATTAAACCATAGGATTTCTGGTATAGGAATTTTTGCATATACCCATATTGTACCTGTCCCAAAAAGGAGTAAACATACAATTAAAAATAGTTTATTTGTTTTCGATTGCTCGACTTTAGTAATGATCTCATCTTTAGGCATTATTACCATATCCACTCCGATAAAAGATTAATTAATGCTATGTCTCATACTGATTTCGCCCATCATATTTCTGTCAAAGCATATCCCCTCACCATCTATGATGGGCCTAACAATGTCCAATCTTGTGCCTCCACTATCAATTTCCGAGAGCTTTTCCTTTTACGACTGTTCCAACAGAGTCACGTCTACGTCTAAAACAACTCCGTCATTTGCACGCAGTTCTTCTACATTTTGTCTAGAGATGATTATCCACATCGAGCTAGGAAATATTTTCCAATGTACACTGTGCATGTTAGACAAAACTTCTCAATCAATACCGACGCGCGATATTGGGAATCCGTATGCTGTAATGCTTGATATCAAAGACCATGTGGCTAGACTTCTTAATGTTCCATATCGCAAGCATACTGAAGTTTTCGCCCAAAGGCGAGGAAATTTCTCCCAATCCCTAAAAGTACATTGATATGAAACTATTTTAAATTATTTATCCGTACTGCCTGGGTGATCGCAACTTGTAAAGTACACACGGCTATAGTAATCGCAAACTCTGAGCCTGCACTACCGTTATCTCTCGCCATAGCTGCCAATTGCGACGATACGCTAACAGCAACGGTAAGAGCGAAACTAGCCTTATCTAGCTGGCTCATGTTTCCTTGATTAAGTATCAACTGAGTCGATAGGTTGAAAAAACTAGCAGCAGCTGTCTTTGCTACAAACTTCCAAAATTCATCGTCAATATACCCTCCAAAAAGACTATTTGCCATTCCAGCAGCAAAGCCTGTGCCGCCAGCAGCAAATGCTTTGCCAACATCTCCGGTGCTGGCGTAGGTGGAAACGGCATTAAGTAAACCCTGAAAGGATCCCAGCACAACTCCTTTTATAACTGGATCTTCGAGCCATTTACCGTTTCGGTCGTTGAGGTTTAACGGATTGTTTAGACAGTACAGATATAAATTTTCCTTTGAATCCTTATATAGCGAAGGATCTTTACTTGTCCACCTTCCAGTTATTGCATCATAGTCTCTCGCTCCAAATCGCACAAGTTTTGTCTGTTTGTCGTATAAACCTCCGGCAAAACCAAAAGGTAAATCAAGCGAATCTATTTGGCAAGTAATATTGCCGTACTCGTCATAGTCAAACCACGACGCAATCGCTCCATTGCTAACGTTTACAATAAGTCGAACACTACCGAGATGGTCCGTAATTACTCTATACGTAGTACCATTTTTAACCACATAATCTGGTACATTCGGTTTTTGATTATAAACAAACCGTGCGGTAATATTCCCAGCACTATCAAGTTCTGCAAGAGGCCGTAATTGATTTTCATATAGCCATCGCTTCACAATTTGTCCGTTTAATCTCTTCCCAACACGGCGATTGTTTGCATCAATTAGATACTCAACCACGTCTCCACTAGGTAGAACAACTTTGGTAATGTTGCCGAGGGCATCGTATGAGTATTTTGTTGTATCGTTGCCTTCGATTTTTTTCTGTAGGTCACCATTCTTCGTGTAAAAATAATATGTATCGCCATACAAAATCATCCTATCTTGTGCATCGTAACTGCCACTGTCAACCGTCGTTGGAGTTATTTTCGCGAGACGATTCCCTGTCGAATCGTAAACGTAAGCTGATAAGAGAGTGTCATTCCTCCAAATCTTTTCCAATCGCCCTGCAAGGTCGTAACTATATCGGAATGTTCTTGATTTGCCCTGTATCGTTTCGTTCAATACATTTATTCTTCCAAGCGAATCTCTCGTATACGAAGTCGTAAAGATTGAACTTCCCGCGTATTTCGCGTCTATTCCGCTTATCTCCCCATACGATGAGTATGAAATACTACTTGTTATATTCCCTAGCGTATCTGCAATTGGTAACCCATTTGTTGAATTATAGGCAATTTTTATTGCACCAACATTTGTAGGCTGGTCGTCATTATTATACCTAAACGCGATACTGTCTCCGGAACCAACCTTTTGTGCTATAACTCTGAAGTTGCTGTCGTATTGTGTGGCCACAAATCCTTGCAAGCTGCCACGCCATTCTTCTTTTGTGGGCATAGTACCGTTGTATGAGTATAACAACGTATCGCCTTCCGGATTAACCATACGTGTTACAAGTCCAGTTTTGGCGTCGTAATTGTACTGTGTTGTTCCTCTATCAAATGTCAATGATTTAATATGGCTGTTTACCCCATTTTGGCCAGCGGTCGAATCATAGACAAACACGAGCGTTGTGCTGTCGGCACGCACTACCTTTACTTGTTGCTTATCGAGATTATACTGGTAATTAGTCGGTGTCGCGCCGATAGTTGGTAGTGAAGGAGGATTGTACAATATTTTCTGGTCTACATCGTCATAGTCGAACGTGTGAACAGGCCTCGACGGGGGCGTGAGCGATATGTTGTTTCCGTTCGCATCGTACGTGTAATTGATAACCCTTCTATCGGATAGTATTTGCTGCAGCGTTCTTCCAACAGAGTCATACACTGTCGAAAATATTCTCAGGATTGGGTCTTGTATGCTCACAACGCGGCCTAGATTATCGTATGTAAGGTTTGTCACCCTCGTTCCTTGCGTTGTCTTTATCAACTGTCCTTTAGAGTTATATGTGCTAACTGTCGGCCTAATTCCGAGTATAGAATCCTTTACAACTCTTCCTTTCGTGTCAAGGAAACTTATCTTCATCCTTCCCAGCGGAGAAGTATTAGTCATTGTGCGTGTAATTCCATTATAATCGGATTTTGACACGCGCCCATTCATAATTGTACTGTCTCTTAATCCTAGAACCTGCAAGCCACTCATTTGTGTAATCAATCTGCCACGGGATTCAACGCTTGTTAAACCGCTCGGCTTACGTGTTGTTTTGATTTTTTCAAGTGGCACCATCATGCCAAACCGCGGGTCGGGGCCTGGAATAATGCTTATTACCGTGCTGTCGGGCGAAGTAATGGTCGTTGAACCGTCGGTGTTTTCACTTGTTAAGGTTATTTGCCCGTTTTCATCCGTGTCTGTTTCAAGAATTCCACCCGGCGTTACACGCTCGACACGGCATGTCGTTTTCTTGCCGAGTGCGGTTGTCATCGTTACCTGGAAGCCAACATTTCCGCACGCAGAACAGCTGTCGTTGTAAATCTCTGTTCTGCTCAACGCCTTGAACCCGCCGAGAGGATCCTGATCTTTTGCCAGCCGCCCGAGTGAATCGTACGTCATCTGGTACAGCTGGTTCTTTGCGTTTCGCATCGTCTTCAACAATCCGCCGCCGTCGTAGGTAAAGCGGTGTGTTTCTCCTGCCGGATTTGTCAACGAGTCAAGGTAGCCGCTGTTGTTGATATAAAGATAGGTCGTCTGCCCGTACGGAGAAACGATCGCCGTCGCTTTGCCGGTGGAGTCGCGCCTGATGGTTGTATAGAGGCTGTCGATATCACGGATGTACGTTAATCTCCCTTGCGCATCGTAATAGAAGTCGTATTTCACGACGCCGGTAAGCGCATCGAGCGTTTGCTGGTGACGCCCGGTATAATCGAAGACGAACAACTCGCTCCCGTCCTCGGAAGGCACGACATTCGTGTTGAGCGAGAATTGCGGAAACGCCTTGGAGATTTTCGTGATCTTTTGATTCTCCAGTTCACCGAAATACATCGAGCCGTCGAGACCAACGGCAATGACTGACGGGTCAAAAAGCATGGCAGATTTTGCAGGGATTTGAGCAGTAGCACGTACATTTGTGATGTATTGTTGCGATGGAGTGCTAAGAATATTGTTGAGCACACCGCTTCCCGCGACAGAGGACATCGTTCCGCCGGAACTCACCCTTCGAACATATTGATTACTGGGAGAGTAGTAGACATTTGCTGTACTCCCCCATTCTACATAGGCGATGTCATCATTCTTGTCAACTGCCATGCCATAAGGGATAGTTAGTGTCGCCTGCAGAGCCGGACCGCAGTCACCGCTGACTCCTGCATTTCCCGTTCCGGCAATCGTTCGAATAATTCCATCAGTTCCAATCCGGCGCAAGCGCTGTGAGGAACCCAAATAAATACTTCCATCTTTGCCGAGAGAAAGACATCCACTCACAAGACCTGAGGCTCCTAATGATGCTTGCGTCGCAGGAATGCCGTCGCCATTATAGGTAAAATTGCCGTTGCCCGCAACCGTACTAATGATACCGCTGGGATTCACCTTGCGGATGCGATAGTTTCCCTGGTCAAAGATAAATAGACTGCCGTCTGTTCCCACTTTAACGTCAGACGGATAATAGAGTTTGGCGTTCGTTGCGAGACCTCCATCGCCGCTGAATCCTGCACCGCTCAAGTACCCCACTGTGTCAGTACCTGCGATCGTCGATATGATGCCGTTGGGATCAATCTTACGAACGCGGTTAATGTATGTATCTGCAAAATACAGGCTTCCATCCGGGCCGATATCCATTCCTTGCGGCTCAGTGAGCTTTGCAGATCTGGCGGGAATGCCGTCACCGTTAAATCCCGGAACCCAGAATCCATCGTTCCCGATATAGCCGGCGACTCTTGTTTTTATCCCATTGACCCCAATTTTTTCTATGGTTTCAAATCCCTCGTTAGCATAGTAAATGCTTCCGTCAGGTCCAAAGGTAATGCCCTTCAGGCGGCCTACTCTTGTGTTGATAGCGGGCACACTATCTTTGTATGTACCGCTTTCAGTAGAATTTCCCGCAATGGTTTGAACTACCAGGTTTGCATTTTCCGAGCTGCGACTATTCCCATCACCAAAATGAATAACTTTAGCGACAGCATCATACAGGTGATGAATATTCAAACTCCAGCTTCCAAGGCTGCGCGAGGTCTCATCCCACAAACCGATCAATCCGCTCCAATTTTGCCACAACGTTGTTGTGGTGTATGACCTGCGATTGCTCAGGGGGTTGCCGGAAGTATTCCCGAATGATTGGTCGGCGGTTGGAACCTGGAATGTTGCGTTATAATTATACCCGATCTGAGTATTCACCGGATGTTTACCTTGCACGTTTCTGCCGTACGCGTCTTTTCCATTCCATACAAAGTTGTACGAAAGATTCGCCGACGGGGCAAAATCAAGATCGATCTCCTGCCCTTCTACCTGGATCACAAGATAGACCCGGTTGAGACCGGACGGAAGGGTTGCGCCGGTGAGAGGAATGTTCAGAGAGTATGCGTCGACGCGTCCCGGAACCCTGTCGCTCTTATAATAAATGCTGAACGGTGTTCCCGTTACCGGCAGCACTTCTCCAAGCGTCTGATCCTGGATCCCGATAATGGATCCGGATGTGGTGCAATCTTTGTCGAGCGTCTGCTTTGTCGGACTCGGCATGCTGGGCCACTTTGCCGTAAGTGGTGGACCGAAGGGCCAACTGTAACTCCATGGACCGAGACGGCTGGCTTGAACGCGCATAAAACTCTGGCCGACCGAAAAGAGCAGGGCAAGTTTTTGCCGCTCATCGTTGCTGATGCCCAGCGAATCTAAATTGCTCTGTCCCGAAGCCGTTCCGCTCCCGGTCACGTCGAGGTTCGCCATCCCGCCGGTGATCGAAACGATCTTGACGACTCTTCCGTTGTTGACGGGGATCCAAATTCCTTTTGTCGAATCGAAATATGCCGCAGGTACTTTGCTGCCGATCGTGAAGGCGAGGAAATTGCTGGTGTATATGGCGAACGGTTTATCGAAAGTCACCGATTTTGCATGCTGATTGATCGCTTCGTCGGCCGCCAGATCGATGCCGTATCCGAGTGCGCTGGCGGGAGGCAGCGTTCCGGGAAGACTCCTCACGCACTCGGCGCCCGTGCCGTACTCCGTACCGCGCAAAAGAAACGACGGCAATGGCTGCGATGTACCGTTGGAGAATGTCATCGTCGCGTTCGTGAACCGCGAAAAAATGATCGTCGAATGCCTTGTCCCGTCCACGTCGCTCACAATACTTGTCTGCGCCGCCTGGACCGAGTCGATGTTACCGGTAATTGTCGTGGCGATCGAATCCGCTGCGATCAGATGAACGCTGTCGGCAAATACAAAATCCATCCAGGGTGTATTCACCTGCCGCTGTGCAGGAATGAATCCTGCTTTTGAATAACTCAATGTCAGCAGACCGCCCCCGTTGACGGCCATATCGAACATGCCGTCCGTGCGCGTGCTGGTATAGCCAAATTCCGGGTGGCTTACGATCGTGATCTTCACTCCGGACAACGGCGTGCCGCAGTTTGCTAAAACCTTCCCCCGAATAACCGCAACGCGGGTGGCGACGATCGTCCCTGACGCAACGCCTTTTTGAATTGAATCCGGTCCCGCATATAAGAACTTTGTCTCATCGTACGGGTTTGTCACAATCGTCGTATCAAGCGGCGGGGCAACTGTGACCGGGTCCGGAGGCAAAGTACTGTATGTCGCTGTCCACGTGACCGAGGAAGAATTTCCCGCCGTGTCGGTTGCAACGACGATGAATGTATTTAAACCTGGTAACAAAACAGCTTGAAGAGAGAAAAGTCCGCCCGTACCAACTTGAACGGGATTTCCGTTGATCGTGAGCGTTGATGATGTTGAATCGGTGACAATCCCGGTGATAGATATGGTCTGACGGTAAACAGTAGCTCCATTGACCGGTGAAGTAACGGTGATGACCGGAGGGATCGTGTCCAGGCGTACAGAGCGTGTCTGGCTCGAACTATTCCCTGCCGCATCCGCAGCAACGACGGTAATGGTATTGATCCCTTCGCTCAACAGAACCGTCGTGCTGAACGAACCATTGGTAACGAACACACTATCCCCGTTGATCGTCAATGCGACCGCAGAGGAATCGATCACCGTGCCCCTCACCGTCATCGAGGAATGGTTCGTTATGACTCCATTGATCGGAGAAACAACGCTCAATGTCGGAGCTAGTGTATCTTTAACAACAAAAAGATCTTCGGAAGAAATATTTCCCGCTGCATCCGTGGCCGCTACGGTTATGTTGTTTCTCCCCTGGCTCAGAAGGAACACGTAACTAAACGCGCCGTTGACACCGATGGTAACGGGGGTACCGTTGATCGTCATCGTCACGGCGGTTGAATCGCTCACAGAACCGTCGACGACCACCGAGGATTGGCGGGTGATCAGTCCGCTCGCCGGATCGGCAACTGTTAGGGTCGGAGCTTTAGAGTCTTTTATTACCGACCGGGTCACGGTCGAAGCATTTCCCGCCGCATCGGTCGCAACGATTGATAGAACGTTTGCCCCTTCAACAAGCGGAAATTGATAGCTAAACTGGCCGTTGCCGGCGACAGAAACTGCTATTCCATTGAGGGTTAATGTAACGGCAGTCGAATCGGCTACCGTACCTTCGACAAGGGTCGTATCTTGCTTCGTAAACATCCCATCTGTTGGATGAACGATCGTCAGGGTCGGTGCTCTCGAGTCTTTTATTACCGAGCGGGTCGCACTCGATGCGTTTCCCGCCGCGTCGGTCGCTACGATTGAAAGAACATTTGTACCTTCGACAAGCGGAAGTTGATAACTAAACTGGCCGCTGCCTCCGACAGAAACAGTTGTCCCGTTAATGGTTACCGTAACGGCAGACGAATCGGTCGCCGTCCCTTGTATGAGGATCGTATCCTGCTTTGTGATCGTTCCATTCACCGGTTGAACGACCGTCAATGCCGGCGGTGCCGTATCTCTGATCACTGTCCGACTCACAGTGGTTGTATTTCCCGCTGCGTCAGTCGCTGCGATCGTGAAGGAATTTAATCCCTCGGACAATGGCACCTGCGTCGTGAATGCTCCATTAGCGCCAACCTGAACCGGAATTCCATTTACCGTTATGGTGACGGCAGTGGAATCCGCAACCGTGCCGCTCACCGCGGCATTCAGCTGGTTGGTAATCAAACCATCGGCCGGTGAAGTCGCGGCCAGCGTTGGGGGAGTTGTATCGAGCCTGACATTTTCTGTTTGGCTGGAACTATTGCCCGCGGCATCGGTCGCGACAACGATGAAAGTATTCAGTCCCTCCGTCAGCATGTACGACGCACTGAATGTTCCGTTGGCCGCTGAAACGGCAGTGCCGTTTATCGTCAGGGTGACGGCCGTTGCATCCGACACCGTTCCGCTGACTGTTACCGGCTTTTGATTCGTAACGGAATTATTCTGCGGCGCGGCCACAATAAGCTGCGGAGGCGCAGTATCCAGGCGGACGTTCCGCACAACCGTTGTCTTGTTGCCCGCTGCATCCGTGGCAATGAGCGTAAGGGCGTTAGTTCCTTCCAGCAAAGTCATGGATGAGGAAAACGACCCGTTGGTTCCCAACGGCGTAGTAACGCCGTTGATGGTCAGGGTAACGGTCGTTGAATCCAGTGCCGTTCCACTCACCGTCGCCGAAGATTGATTAGTAACGGATCCATCGGCTGGGGAACTCACGGTCAGTACCGGTGGCGTCGAATCTTTTATAACAGTACGCGTGACGGTCGAACTATTTCCAGCCGCATCGGTTGCCACAATTGTAATGGCATTTGTTCCTTCGGTCAATGCCACCGGGGCGGAGAACGCTCCTCCAGTTCCGACGGGAACCGACACACCGTTGGCCGTTACGGTTACGGCTGTTGAATCAGAAACCAAACCCTGTATGGTCACACTTGATTGCGACGTGATGAATCCTTGTGCCGGCTGGGCAAGGGAAAGCGAAGGAGGAATGGAATCCTTGTACACGGTACGAACAACCGAAGAGCTATTCCCCACTCCGTCAGTCGCGGTAATCGTAATCGTATTTGTTCCTTCAGAAAGCGTTACGGACGTGCTAAACGTTCCCCCCGCCCCGATCGTTACCGAAGCTCCGTTCACGGTAAGCTGCGCTGTGTTTGTACTCGTCACTGTTCCGCTGACTATTACCGTGGATTGATTTGTGATGGTACCGTCTACGGGTGAAGCAACGGTAATGGCGGGCGGAACAGAACTCCTGTTTACCGTCCGCGACACTGTCGTGCTGTTTCCTGCGGCATCGGTCGCGACCACCGCAATGATGTTCGTTCCTTCCGTCAATGAAAAAGAATACGAGAATACGCCGGAGGGATTCGCGGAAACAGTTGTTCCGTTTATCGTGATCGCAACTGCAGTCGAATCGTGGACCGTGCCTTCGACCAAAATGGATGCTTCGTTGGTTGTTGTGCCGTCAATGGGAGATGAAACGGAGAGTGTCGGCGCGGTTGCATCCTTCCTCACCGTCCGGGTTACTGTAGAAGAATTTCCCGCTGCATCTGTTGCGATAACGGTAATCGTATTGATCCCCTCAACAAGCGTATACTGCGTATTGAATGTACCAGTTCCGCCGATGGTGACCGGGGCTCCGTTCATCGTCAGGGTCACAGCGGTAGAGTCATGGACAGAACCTGCTACGGAAATTGCCGCCTGATTTGTGATCGTTCCGTTTACAGGATTTGTGACTGTAAGAACCGGCGGGGTGTCGTCGCGGGTCACGGTCCGGGTTACTGTCGTGGTGTTAGATGCTGCATCAACGGCAGAGATCGTAATGACATTGTTTCCTTCCGCGAGGCCGACGGTTGTCGAGAATGCGCCTCCGGGGCCGACATTCACCGTGCTGCCGTTGACCTTCACCGTTACCGCCGTGGAATCGCTCGTTGTTCCCGCCACGCTGATCGATGTTTGGCTGGTGACGGCCCCGTTCACAGGACTCGACACCGTCAGCGATGGAGGTGCGGTATCTTTAATAACGTGACGGCTTACTGTTGTTGTATTCCCCGCAGCATCGGTTGCAGATACGGAAACCGTATTTTGCCCTTCATTCAATGATACAAGAGTTGTGTAAGAGCCGTTCGTGCCAACTGTTACATGTGTCCCGTTTACCAACAACGTCACGGTTGTAGAATCAAAAACAGAGCCGCTGACACTGATTGATGCGTCCTTCGTGATCGTCCCCTCTGCGGGCTGTGTGATGGTTAGCGTAGGGGGCGTTGAATCTTTCCGCACAGTTCGTGTAACGGACGCAGAATTTCCTGCCGCGTCTGTCGCAAGTACGGTTATGGTGTTGAGCCCTTCATTGAGCGGAACGCCGCTTAAAAACGCCCCCTGAGCATTGACAGAAACCGCCGTCCCGTTGATCTTTACCGTTACTGCGTTCGCATCGGACACCGTCCCCGAAACAGCCACAGAGTTCTGGTTCGTGAGACTGCCGTTGATTGGTTGAGAAACCGTTAGAGCCGGCGGGGTAGAATCGCGGACAACCGTCACCGTGCCGACCGTCTGATTATTGTTTGCATCTTTTGCTACGACGGTAATCGCATTAGACCCTTCGGCAAGATTTACCTGTCCTGAAAATGTCCCGTTCGCGTTTACCTGCACGGCGACATTGTTGATTGTGAGGGTCACTGCCGATTGATCGGTCACAGTGCCGCTTACCGATATTGAGCTTGCGTTGGTAAATGTCCCGTTCGCAGGCGAAGTTATGGTCAGCTGCGGCGGAGTGTGGTCTACGCTAGCCTTCTTTCCCGTAATGCTCAGGATCAGGAAAGTATTTGGCTTTCCCGCTATTCTCACTTTTAACGTGTTGTTCGCGGCGAGGGAAATGGTCTTAACAATATCCCTTTGATGTTTATTAAAATCCGAGGGTGATAATACTTGTACACCATTAACCGTTATCGTCGCACTCGTCACATCATCCTCGTCGCAAAACCCATTATCAACGATCAGTGTGTACGGTGCAACGACGTTGCTGGGGAGAGGGAATGTTTTTGTCACCGTGGTTGGATTGCCATGGGACCGCTCGAATTTTTGCGGACCGTAGATCGTCACAGTAGAGTCGTTTGAATTGCTCAACAGCGTGGAGAAGAACACCACGAGAGCGCACAGGAGAAGAGATGCGGTTTTCATAATTGATTTCATCTTCATATTGTGGTAAATACTTTATCCAAATTTGCCATGCGGCATTTGGTTTTATAGAATACACTCATCCGACAGTTTCCCTGATAACTTCGTCCAGAGAAGTTTCACCCCGTTCCGCTTTTCTCAACGCCGCCTGCCGTAATGTTAACAATCCATGCGATTGTGCCTTCATCCTGAGATCGGAAGCGCCAACCCCTTTTCCAATCGATTCCACCAGGCCGTTTTGAAGCTGGAGAATTTCATAGACGGCCGTTCGGCTTTTGTACCCTACGTGATTGCATGCCGGACACCCGGCATGTTTAAAATATTGCACCGAAGACTGAGAACTCGTTAACCCCAGTTCTTCTTTTTCTTCCGCTGTCGGGAGAGACTCTCTTTTGCAATTGTCGCATAACTTCCGGAGCAGGCGCTGTGCTAAGATCATTTTCACCGATGAAGCGACCAGAAAGGGTTCGACTCCCATATCGATCAACCGCGTGATTGCCGAAGCCGCGTCGTTCGTGTGGAGCGTCGAGAAAACCAAATGCCCGGTCAGCGCCGCCCGGATCGCGATCTCAGCCGTCTCCGCATCTCTGATCTCTCCCACCATGATCACGTTCGGGTCCTGACGCAAAATTGAGCGAAGCGCCGCTGCAAAGGTCACCCCGATATCCGCCCGCACGTGCGTTTGGTTAATACCGGGAAGATTGTACTCGATCGGGTCCTCGATGGTGGTGATATTGATTTGCGGATTGTTGATGTAGTTAAGCGCGGCGTAGAGCGTTGTCGTTTTTCCGCTGCCGGTGGGACCGGTCACCAGGATCATTCCATACGGCAAATGGATCGTGCGCTGGAAGAGTCTAAGGTCGCGTTCTTCGAAACCGAGTTTGGCCATGTCAAGCTGCAGCTGCGATTTATCGAGAATTCTCAGCACCACCTTCTCTCCGAAGTCGGTCGGAAGCGTGGAAACCCGGATGTCGATGATCCGCTCCTTCTGTCTCACCCGGATCCTCCCATCCTGCGGCCTTCTCTTTTCTGCGATATCCAGGTCCGCCATGATCTTCAAACGGGAAATAATCGGTTTCGTCTTTTCTACCGGCGGCTGAAGAACGTCATGCAGGACTCCGTCGAGCCTGTACCGGATCCTCAGGAGACGTTGATACGGTTCAACATGAATATCGCTCGCCCCCATCTGTATCGCATCCGTGATCACCCTGTTGACAAGCGTGACGACGCCCGCATCAGCGGAAAATTCGACCTTGTGTTCATCGTCTTTCAGGGAAAGGAACTCGGCGGCATCCAGCGTGCTCGACTTTCGCACGTCAATCGTGGAAACATCATACAATTTTTGAATGACAGGAAGCAGTGCATCGATCGAAACCGCCTCCACTCTTATTTTCCTGCCGATCATGAATGCGAGGTCGGAAAGTATCTGACGGTCATGCTTTTCCGGCAGTGCGACGACGATGGAATCGTCTTCCGCATACAACGGCAAAACGGAAAATTCAAGCGCCGTTTCTTTCGGAACGAGCTTTAAGATTTCCGGGTTTATTTTTATTGAAGTAAGGTCGACCATCGTTCGAACAATTGATTTATCGCGTCCCGAGAAAACATCGCGGCCATCGAGGCGAACGCGAGAAAAGAACCAAACGGAATTTTCTCTTCCTCCGGATTCTTCACTCCTTGCTGCCGTACAAAGCCGAACATCGCCCCTGCCGCCGATGCGAGCCAGAGCGAACCGAGAAAAAATTGGAATCCTATAAAAAAGCCGATTAGGCCGGCAAGCTTCACGTCCCCCCAGCCCATTGTTTCCTTTTTGAAATATGCGTTTCCCGAAAAACGGACCGTAAAGAGTGTCACAAACGCAAGCATAGCGGCAACGGCGTCGCGGATGATCGACGCATCGCCAAAAGAAAGTTTCACGACAATGCCGATGACAAATCCGCTCACGACAACAACATTCGGTACCGCTAAATATTGCCAATCGATGATCGCGACGGCAAGCATCAGACAAGAGAACGCCGCTGCAAGCGCAAACTCCGTCGACATGCCGTAGCGGTAAAAAAGAATGATAAAGAGGAGAGCGACGATCACTTCATTCACGAGATACGTCACCGATATCCTGCCGGAACACTTTCTGCATTTTCCTCTTGCGAACAGGTAACTTCCGACCGGCACCAGCTCGTACCACTGCAATTGGCGATTGCAGTGAGGGCAAAATGAACGGGGCGAAATCACCGAAATGTTCCTCGGAATCCGGTACACGCAAACATTGAGAAAACTCCCCATCGAGAGACCAAGCAGCGCGGTTATGGCGAACGATTCGTTCATCATTGTATTCTGTCTAAGGACACAGCCTTCGTCGTCCCCTCCTCTTTGTGATTCGTCCTAATCAGGGATCTTTTCTTTTATTGCGCCCGTCTCGTCGACGATCCACACATTGAATACGCCGTTGTTATTGAAGTCGACAATTGACGTGGCCTGGGCAGCAAAAGCCTTTTCATCAGCGGAAACAATTTCGATCTTATAGCGGGCCTGCCCCCCATCCGACGTCAGTTTTTCCTGTTCAAAACCGACGTCCGGCAGCGATTGAGAATAGCGGTCGTGCTCAAATTTGTAACTTTGTTCCAGCGTATACACCTGTTTGAGCATGAGCTTTGCCTCGGTTGTTTTTGCTTTCGTTACCACCGGACGGAGTTTCGGCAGCGCCAAAAGAACCAGAACGCCGATGATGACGAGAACGACCATGAGTTCTACCATGGAGAACCCGTCGACGCCGCGAACGATCTTTGCTTTTTTCATAAAAGTTTCATTCTCCTTGGATGTTGTTCTAAAGCCGTCGGCCGGCCTCCATCCGCCTGGCTATTTTCACCGGGTGCGGAACGCGGATGGCATATATCTATTGACCTCCGACCACGTTCACAAGGTCAAACATCGGCATATAAATCGAAATCAGGATCCCTCCCACAAGGAAACCTAGCAAAACGATGATCACCGGCTCTATCACCGATGATAATGTTTCTACCTTTCCGTCTATTTCCTTCTCATAATACTCTGCGACGGCCATCAGCATTGCGTCGAGCTCGCTTGTTTCTTCGCCGACGGCGATCATTTGGGACACCATCCGCGGAAAAAACCTCGATTCAACGAGCGGTTCTGCAATGGTCCTTCCCTGCCGCACATACTGCGTAATCCGCGCAATCTCCGACTTGATCTCTTCGTTGGAAAAAATACGCTGTGTCACTTCCAGAGCATCGACAAGAGAAACCTGCGCCCGCAACAATGTCCCCAGCGTCCGGCAAAAACGGGCAACCTGATTCTTGACAAGAATTCCCCCTAGAAAAGGGAGGCGATAGACGTACCCTTCCATTTTCTGCCGTATGAAAGAAGAACGCAGCGCACTGCGGAAGACCACGACGAGGATAAGCAGCAGCAACAACGCGGCCGGCCCGTACGACATCATCATCTCGCTGATGCGAAGAACAACGCGGGTCGAAAAAGGGAGTTCCACCTGGAAACTTTTAAACATCTCGGCGAAGGTCGGTACAATAAACGTCAAAAGAAAGACAACGGCGCCTAAAGCAACCGACAAGACGAGCGCGGGATACGCCATGGCCTGAATAATTCTTTTCCTGAGAGCGCTGATTTTTTCCAGATACACCGCAAGGTTCGAAAACACGTCGGGCAGATGGCCGGTCTCCTCTCCGATTTCCGCGCTGACAGCGAAGAGATTATCGAAGACGGCCGGCTGCAGCGACAACGCCCGGCCGAATGAGTTCCCCTTCTTGACCTCATGGACCAGCTTCTCCACCACTTCTTTTACGCGCGCATTTTTTGATTGGTCGAATAATATTTCCAACGCCCGGGTGAGAGAGATCCGCGCCTGCAGCATCACGGAAAGCTGAGTACAGAACTCGGCTTTCTGCTGAACGCTCATGGCATTCTTACTGAACAATCCCGAGAAAGGGAATTTCAATTCCGACGGAGCTTCAGCCTCTGCCGGAATACCCCGATTCCTTGTTATCGGTTTTATTTCAAAGGAAACATTCATGTATTTCACTAGAATTTCATGTCGTCAAGATTTTGACGTGCGCTGTGAGGCACTTCTACTTCAGTGCTTGCTTCATATCTGATTCCGCCCGCCGTTGTTCGCAGCGTTATGAGGACGGCCTGGACGAAGTTCTTCCCTGCACCCCTTTTTGAAGACGCCATCAGTATCGGAATTACCGACACGGACCCCTGGAAAAGAAGAACGCCGTCGCGGCGGAGCGTGGCATCGTCAAAGAAGTATGAAACCGAGCTCAGCCTGCTCCGTTGAACGATCAACGATGTATCGTTGACGTTGGTGACCTCCATTGAGTTTCTTATGTCGAGCGCAAATGTCTGGAGAGCGCAGTGGACTGCATCTTTTCGTTCGCAGCGACGCTGCCACGAGACAAATACCCTGTTTGAAAAAAAGAACAATGAAAGACAGAAACTGATGAGGAGCGATCCGACAACGAGGGCAACGAGCAGTTCCTGGATTGTGAATCCCTTCTCACTTTTGAATGCCGGTTTCATACTCATTAGTACACCACGATGCTTTTGCATAAAACGAGGATCGGTTTATCGGCATTTTCCCGCAGGGAAACCGTCACTTCAATATCCACGCCGACGTTGTTTCGTTTGACCGATCGCGAGACAAGGAATCCATCGGCAACTTCGGTGATCCCGTCGGCAAAAGTTCTGTTCACCGAAATGTGAGTCATTTCTTTTTCGGCGATGCACAGCGCTGCATTCATCTGTTCAGGCCTCCTGTCGGTGAATGGGCTGACGATTGAGGCCGTTAACGGCAGCAGCACGGTAATGAAAAGCGCAAGCGCTACTGCTGTTTCGACAAGGGTATAACCGGATTCACCAGGGCGAACTTTGGTCAGAACCATTCCAACACGTCCAATTGAGGGTTTGAAGAAAAACCGACAGGCATCAGGAAATCTTGCGGAAGTAATTTTCGGTCGATGCTTCCCGTTCGAAGCCAGCCGTTATATTTCGTGGGGGTCTGGTAGAAGAAGAAGTCTGTGGTTATAACGGTGCCAACGACCCTTCCGTCAAGCGTCGTTGTTCCCTGGGAATACAGGACGCCGACAACGAGTGCAGCGGCGTCGAGTTGAACAATATCTTCCTGATTCATCTTATTGCCGTTCTGAAGAAGCATCACGGCCCCTTCTATTCTCGCATTGCCGTTAAGAACGACTCGCTGCGGACGGGATTCATCTTCTGCGCCGTACGAAAGCAAGACCGAGGGATAACGTCCCACAGAACCTCTTTGGACGCAAATGACCGGAGAGATAATTTGTGCCGAGAAGGAAATATTTTCTCCCACCTGGACGGAATCCAGGCTGAACAAAATTGCCTGGTCGACGGCGGCGGCATCCGAAATGACGATGTTTTTCGACGAGATGATGGAGAGAGGTCCCGCCACGGAGGCACGATCCCGGATAAAAACGCGGCCAAGAACAACAACCGACAGAGGCGCACCCCTCCTCACAGAACTGTCGGTAACAACGAGGTCACCCTGAACGACGACCATATTTACAGAGTCTGGAATTTTCCCCAGTCCTGAAGAAAATGTGCTGCCCGGTGAATACACGATTGCGTGAGAGTTATTCTCATCCATGTCTCTACATCCCGAAAGCAAATTCTTATAATAGTGTAATTCAGAAAACAGCAGCGTTGAATCATACGGTGAAACGGCCGGTGACGGCTTTCGCAGAACCGATCCTTCGACCGCGGCGTTTCCCGTCGTCGTGACTCCTGAAAGTGTTCCTGTTGTTATTCCCGGCGAGCCGACGACGATATCTCCTTTTATGAAGGAGTTCCCGGCAAAGACGAGTTGATGATCTGCATTTGCAAAGACCAGCGCCTTCGCAAGATCTCCGGTCGGTCGCGCGGCAGTTATTGCTGTTCGCCGGTACATAACATGTTGAAATCGCCCCTCCGACGTCACAAGAAGGAACACCCCCCAGGGTTCGGCAGACACCCGGGTCCCGCTCCCATCGATGAAAGAATAAATCTTGTTCCATCCTTGCAGACCCGATATCGAAACCTCTTGTGCTGATACCGAAGAGATCATTTTTGCGATGCCGCTTTGAGCTGCATACTCCGCTTTAACTTTCGCAGCCGCAACGGAGGACGTCTGCCTGCGAAAATATTGAAGTGCAATGCTAGAGAGGGCTATAAGTGCGAGAATTGTTATGAGAAGTAAAATGGAAGGAAGCGCGAATCCGCGCGTAGAAGCGACTGGGTCCATTCTAGAATTGTGCACGCCTTCATCCACCATGTGAGACCGATACTCAAAGTTGCTTCGATCAAATCTCACCCATGAACGGCACTAAAGCAATGAATAAATATTGGCGAATACGGTTGATGTCTACGGTTTATCTTGGCGGTATGCTTTTGCGGTTTGTTTTTGCGGTATACGTTTAGGGTTGTCTTTTGGGGTTTGCGTTCCCGGGGCGCCGGGTTTAAAAGGACTTTGCTTGATGAAGTTACAAAGTACCCGGACTATTTGTATTTGAATGTCCGTTCTTTCCATTTCCGTTGCCGTTGGTGGGAATTTTTATTTCCGGTTTTAACGGTGCCGGGAAGCTGTACGTTATCGGCTTATTGATTTGCCTCGATGGCGATGGACAGGACAGCTTGTTCGCATGTGACAACGCTCGATATGACTCCATACTCATTCCGACAACACGTTTGAATGTTGTCTCTCCGGAATCTTCCCTTAAGCCGAACATAAAGCATATTTCAAAACACCGGAGTTCGGTAGTTTCCAGCAGATATTTCATTTTTGCAATACGCTGGTTTGATATGTAATCCGATATCAGAGTATTTTCCTTCCGCAAAAAATCCTTGCGCAGCGTCTCCGCAGAAACATGTAGCTTCGCGGCGATCTCCTTGAGAGTTTTCAATTCTAAAATGTGTTCCTGAATGTATGTTTTTACCTCATCTATTTTGATAGCCATTGTTCCCCTCTATTTACTTTTGATTCAGATGGAGGAAGTCTCCGTTAACGAAGGAACACTCTCCTGTTTTTGCAGCGTAAAGCGGATATGCCGGATGACAATATTATCTATATCTGAACATCCGTTCTTTGAACTAATTAGAGGTAAGATCTTAGATTGAATGAGTGTGCGAATGCGTCCTGGATTTTATTCCATCTATTATATATATCCAAGAAATGAAGAGAATGGAAACCGAAAAAGAAGTTTATTGCTTGGGGGTGTTTAAGTAAAATTTGGTCGAAATACAACAGTAAAATTTAGGTATTTCGCCATCCGATAGAATGTTCAGTTTTACGTAAAAACTGCAAGATTATTGAAAAGAGAGGCCTTGATTTAGCGCAATCTCACACTAATATTTGACAAGTTGGGCCTTGAGAGGCCGCCAGCCAGAAGGGCTGGTTGCATTGGCAACAATCTAGGAGTAATGGAAAGAGGATTGTTCTCCCATAACGATTTGTCACCGAATTCTATCATCTTGTCTTAGACTAGTGAACTTCAATCCTTTACCCTACTAAAGAAAGTTGGCGGAAGTTTTTGCTTTCTATATAGAGCCAAAAAGTTCTATTTTGCTTTCTCGACGTAAAGGTATCTCATTGCATCGCCTGTAGACAACATACAAACGGCATTCCCTCTCTTAGGTTCTTTTCCTTTCAGGAGTATTTTGGTTTACTTCTTTCCATCGGGCGCTGCTTCATGGTGTCAGCCAGCCCTTCAGCGAATCACGAATGGGCGCTGCTTCATGGTGTCAGCCAGCCCTTCAGCGAATCACGAATGGGCGCTGCTATCTTCTCAATGGGGTCGTCTTTTGGGAAAAGCCAATCTTCGGTGATATTATCTTTTGCATTATCGTAGACAATACCTTCATGCTGGCGAAAATAGATCGGTTGGAAAAAATTGTGTGCGGCCCAGAGATTCCAGCCTTTGATGAAAACTCCTTTTTGTCGAGAGATGCGGTCCACGCCTTCAACATAAACCAACTTGAGAGCTCTCAACCCGCTGGTAACAATATTCTTCCTTTGTCCCGCCAACCGAGTACCATCAAGATCCAACGTCGACTTGAGGCTTTCCAATAAATGGAGCGCATAGGGATGAGCCAGGTGGTAACGGTAAATAACTCCATTTCCTCCCGAGTGAAGACTTCGTGTCGCAAAGAACGCCGCGACTTGAATGTTAGTCGTAAAATCAAGGAGCGAAGTCCTAAAACCGTAGTGTTGTTGAATAGCCTCGATTTTTTCAGAATTAAGAGCGGGCGGTATCACCTGGCTGAGGGCTGCACTAAACTTGGCATTCGCGAAGAGTTCACGAAACCTCCAGTATAGCCTCCCGATAATACCTTCCGGCGATTTAGGCTGACGAAACAATTTAGGAAGCAGAGGCCAATCCTCGCATTGTCCGCGATAGTAAGTAGTCCAGAATAATGGCCCTGGTTTCATTACAGGACCCGTGAGCAGCTTCCTGGTGCTTGGGATTTCCAACTGCGAGGCGAGTGAATCAAGTTGCATGCGGATCGTTATCTCATCAAGGAGGATCGCAAGCAACGCGGCGTAGATCGACGAATAAGGTCCGGTACCGGCAACATAGCTTTTTCCATCCTCCTCAATTGCAGCACTTATCCTGGCGAGAGTCTCACCGAGAACTGAAGCCGCTTCAGTGAGTGACGCAGAGGCCGGGTGTTCCGGTGAGAGTTTCGGTTTTTTGGATTCCTCAAGTTCCAGAGCAGCGAGGACCAAACCCTTTTCCAGGAATGCCTGGATAAGAGAATCCATCCCTGTTTTTCCGCCCGCCCCGGAAAGTGAAGTTAGAAGGTGAGCAATTGTATGAATGGCGTTTGGTCGATCCTCATACTTGACTTGCTCCGTTCTAAGATAGCTCCTGATCTCCGTGATAAGTGGTGTGAACGTGTCGGGAATGCGGTCGTACGTATCCAGCTTCAGGTAGCCGCTTTGCAATACCTTGTCCCACAGTTGTTTGGACTTCTCTACGGAGTCGCCCAATCCTGATTCAGTAAATAAATGTGTGGTCATTCTCTGTTTGGCCTATGACTTTTCATGCGTCATTCAATTCTTGAACGAGATAGTGCCGTTTCTAATATTAAATCTTGTATTATGACCGCAAAGGACGCTAAGATCGCAAAGATGTTTTTGCAAAACAAACTAAGAAATCCTCGCGTCCTTAGCGGTGAATTGGTTTTTTAAGAATACAATATTTATTTTGGGAAATGGCACTAGTCCCTTTTGTTGGGGGTGATTCTGTTAAATTCAATTCGACGACCGCCGTAACGAAGCAAGATTATTCCGGCTCATTGGCCTCCTTCATGGGCGGGAAGTGATCTGTCGAATTCCTCGACTACCCGCTTTTCGCTTTTGGATTTACCGCCCCATCGCTGGTCGGAGAGGATTTCGTTGCAAACAATGTCTTGAACACCTCGGATAATTTGTTCGTAAATTCGTCGATAAACAGTCCCACCATCGAACTCAATGCCAGCACTCCGAACGGGTTGAACAGCGAGAGGCCAGAAGCACCTAAAAGTCCGGCGTGCAATATTGCAAGTGAAATAACTGCAAGCATCCCGCCGAGAATCGGCTGACCCCCGTAGTTCCAAAGCCAGGGATAGAAAAGCCTTCTGTTTGATCTGTAAACCAGGATTGACGAAATCCCGCGTGAAGCTCCTCCAAGAATACCGCCAAGCAATGCGACAATAAGGAACTTCTTTTCGTCCCAAACGTTTGCCTGCTCCTCTCCATTATTTGACTTCGATGTTCCAGAGTTCGCATTCTTCGCGTCGGGGGCCTTTGGCACATCAGATGGAAGCTTCGCGGATGAACTCTTCAGTGAATCCGGCGAGGAAGACATCTTTCTCTCGTTCGCCGGCTGCGCCGCTTGGGCGTTTCTAAAGAGCGAATCGATGTGTTTCGACTGCGAAACAAGCGCACTATCGATTTTTTGCGGAAGGTCTTCGATAGCTGCATGCTTGTTCGGCCATATTTCAATGAGAGCAATAATGGACACCGCACCGCAAAGAATAAGCCAGCCAAGCAGCCAGATCATGACCCTGTCGGGCATTTTTTTCATTTCCTCGGTGACGAAATACTCATCGGTAACTTCTTTAAGCTTCAGGTCGTCGGGCGCGACGACGTTGGATTTCCTATAGAGATTTTCTATCGCCTGGAGAAAGTTTTGGTCTTCCGTTGCATCTTGCAGCGAATTTCGGCTCTTCAAAGACATTTTCCCCTTCAGCACCAGCGTTTTGAGGTTCACATCAAAATTGATGTTACAAGACTTCAACGCCTCTGTTGTGATACCGGTGGGAAGGGAGTCAAGATTTTCAGTATAACTCCGCTCTTCCGATGCGATTGGAGGCGGTTGAATCGGAAGCGCTGACGGGTCATTCTTGGGATCGCCTGGCATGGTTGGTCTCCTTCATTGATTTTAGTAGACATCGTTTGTTTTCTCACAGCAATCCGTCGATCTAGGATCGACGTAGATGATCAGGAAGAATGTTTCATGACCGCATTCATTCCTTCTTTCATCCAAAGGTTGAGGAATTTTTCAAAGCCGTTGAAATAGTAATGGCAATCTGGGAAAAAGAATTTGTAACGGTTCCTTGACTCTGTACCTTTCGACACCACAATTATTTCTGGTTTCTTTTCCCCTTCTTAGCCGCAGCCGTCTGTGAATGAAATGCGCGCAGTAGTATAGATCGGATTGCGATGTCTTCATATGGGAGCGAATAGCCGACAATAATCCACACCGGCGAAGAACGCACCACTTCAAGCGATCTTTCCCACACCTGGACAAGTTTCGGATCGTGAATGTCTCTGACGAGGGAGGGGACGATCAACGTCGGCTTAAGTGGAGCATGGAAGCAGTCGCAGGTATTCGAACCATCTCTTTCGTGTCGAAACGCCTGATGGGTCATGGCGCCGGTTACGTTGACGTAGGTCTGCTCGCAAAGGTCGCAGCGGAGCCAATTGAGCGACCCGTGCAGCTTGTACAAGTGATATTTGGGATACTTCGGTCTCTCATGTTCGATGAGCTCATCCTGCTCAGCTTCCCGCCAGGCGATGCCGAAATCAAATTGTTCTGCGATGATCCGGGGCGAATTATCTACAGTTTCAAACAACAGTAGATCGACGGCAATGTCATAGTTCGTTGAGATGATGCCAATTGAGTTGTCTCCCCGAAGGCAATCGATAAATCGACGAAGCTTATTGCTAACACGTTCAATAGATCTTTTGTTCTCATCTTTATCTTCAGAGTCGATGCTGTAAAAAATCGCAAACTCGAGAAGCCTGCGGAAGCGGAGCCAGTCTTCAAGGTTTCTTTTGGGCATAAGCGACTGGGAGTGCTGGATGGTGTAATCTACAAGAGAAAGAACTTCTGTTATTGAGGGATAGTCGGGCGCCTTCGCGTCGCGAAATCCGTGAAAAAGTTCATTCAAAAATTTGGCGAGTCTTTTCCTGTCTGCAACCAAGTCCTTCTTGGGCATGTCGTGCTCGAGTTGCTCAAAAAGGCTTTTTTTGTCGATCTCCTTTTTGATCTCCGGCAAGAGATCTTTCGTGAGTAAATATCCGAGTGGCTTGGAAGCGCCGGCGCCGAGAACGAGTGTTGCCGCAATGTCTTCCATCTGTCAGTCCGCGGATTTTTCACAGTTCGGATAAGCGATGCCGACAATCCCTTACCCGTGTTGAAAATACATACCTTCAAAGTATTCCGCACGCAATTTCGATCGACTGTCAAAAGATAATAGAATGTTTCTCAACCGATTGAATGTACGCGCGCGGCAGAATTAGCGCTGAGGGTCTTTGTATTATCAAAAGAAAATAAGGTGTACACCGATACCATGAGGAATATTATCCGAACGAACATAATCGTAACGAACCTGTGCGATCACTCCAGAATAAAAAATTCCAAGGGGAAAAGAGCCCGACTCAACGGCTACCGAATAGATTTCTCCGTTTCTTCTCCAGTCAACATTACAGGCCCACCCCAGTTCTAATCTCAGGTATTCGAGGAATCCCAGTATTTTTGTTTTGCGCTACCGTACCGATGACAATAGAACCATAGCCGGGAACCGCTCAAATACAATGGATACAATGTTCAACCTTTTCATTGGAAGCCAAAAAAATAAGACAAATGCTTCTCGTAGATTTGAGAGCATGAATCGAACTTTCAATGAAGAAGAATTCTTATCGATTGAGGAAAACAATTGCCAACGCGGACGCTAAGGCAACTACGAGAAACAATTACTTTTTGTTGGGTGGATTAGAATAACCAGATGTGATCTCCCCCTGCCCTTAGTTTGCTGGACAGGTCTTCTCCTCCCTTAAAGATAATGACATCCTACGCTGCATCATCTCTAACAACATCGTCAGGCTGTGTTCCGCAAATATTAGCGATTCTTTGAAATATTGTCAAGCACTTTTTGCTTAACTTGTTTCAATGCGTAATAGCTTCATAGAACTTTCAAGGCTTGTGCTTACTAACAATGTCAGGATATTGCCATCTTTGAGCCTCACAATAACGCGAGGAGAAGATGGCGGAGACCCTGACCATGAGCACAAAAGAACGACAACGGTTGCAAGTCGTCGGCCGGATACACCGCCGAGATACCGCCGTTGCGGCAGCTGCTGAAAGCGCGCAGATCAGTGAACGGCAGATGTATCGCCTCTTGCGGTGCCACAAGCAGGATGGCGTTCAAGGGATCATTCATCGGATGCGAGGCAAGACATCTAACAGACCTCCCAGCACATACGACCGATCATCCCTGGAGATGGAGAATCGCCGGAGCCACCCGCGCTCAACCTAATCACAGCTGCCATCTAGTGCCGTTTCAAGAAAGTAGGCTTGTACTTTTGTTATAGGTTTTGCACATTTGAGGAGATTCTTCTGAAAGGATTCCTAAATGGCATTGTATGTTCGTTCTTTGACAGAGATAGAAGGCAATCGTCTTCTGCACATCATACGTCACAGCCGTAACGCCGTGTCAGTCCGTCGGGCTCATGTACTGATCATGTCGGATCAGGGTTCCACTGTTCAGGAGATTGCCCAACAAACCCTGATGCACGAGGAATACGTGCGAGAATTGATCCGTCGGTTCAACGCAGAAGGACTCGCATTATTACGCGAGCGGCCGAAAACCGGACGTCCGTTGGAGTTTGTTGAAGAACTCCAGGCGGAGATCGTCCAGGTCGCGCTGGCTCCGCCGAAGTTACTCGGCCGCCCATTCACGGTCTGGTCGCTGGAAAAGCTGAAGGAGTATCTCATTGCGACGAAGGTAGTCAAAACCATTAGCATTGAGACACTCCGAAGCATTCTCCACAACCATGGTGTCAAGCTTCAGCGAACAAAGACCTGGAAAGAATCGAACGATCCAGCTTTTGCCGCTAAAAAAAACGGCTGAAACGACTTTACCATCGCATCCCGACCGGCTGCCATCTGGTCTGCTTTGATGAGTTTGGACCGATCGAACTGCGACCCATCCATGGCCAGATGTGGGCTGCTCAAAGTGCCGTGGACCGTTTGCCGGCCACTTACACACGCCCCCATGGGGTCCGTCACTGGCTGGCCTTCTATGATGTGCGCACGGACCGCCTCTGGGGCTACTTCTGCAGGCGAAAGCGGTGGTCGGAAACGCTCAGAGTCCTCCAACGACTCCGTGCGATGTATCCTGTCAAAGAACGCGTCTACGTTATCTTAGACAACTTCTCGCCCCATCGGCGTGTCGAAGTCCGACGGTGGGCACGAAAAAACAACATCATCTTTGTCTGGACGCCGACGAACGCTTCATGGCTCAATAAAATCGAATGCCAGTTTACCGAACTCAAGCGTTTTGTCTTCCACAACTCTAACTATACGTCGCATGTCGAAGTCCGTACGGCAATGATCAAGTTCTTACGCTATCGCTTCTCCAGAAACAAAAAACGAAAATACAAGCTAACTAATTTGATACGGCACTAGATATAGGAAATCCGGTACTCATACTCCTAATCATCCTGCACTCTGACATTTCTACTAAGCAATAAGAGAGATCCTCTCCGGGACCGCAAGGATATCGCCCCATTTCTTACCACCGTTAGTCTATTCTCTCTCCGCTTGTTCCCGGCCTCCCCATCCTCTTTTTGTTGAGTTGAACAATTCCATTATAGAGAGCATCCCTCAAAAAATTCTATTTACTCTCCATATTTTGTCCGGCGCCGGTCATCCCGCCCCCTTTGATACGGGTCCGTCATTTGCCAAGCCGGAGTGCGCCGATATGCGCGAGCGATTAATCCGACATTGCTGTCAATTTTTCGGTGGAGAGGCATCCGGGTTTCGCTTATCTTGTGTGCATCGGGATACACCATGAACAACAACACCGGTTATCAATGACTCATCTTCCTTCCGCCCGGGAAATGGAACGGGCATACAGAGCAAGCGACAAATCGTACGACGGAATTTTCTTCCTCGCGGTGACGACAACCGGGATTTTTTGCCGCCCTACGTGCGCGGCGAGAAAACCGAAACCGGAAAACGTGCGTTATTATTCGACGGCCCGGGAGGCGTTGTTCGCAGGGTTCAGGCCCTGCAAGCGCTGCCGGCCCCTTGACTCGCACGGAAATTCTCCGGCGTGGATGAGAACGCTTCTCGTGCGGGTCGACCGCGATCCTTCGGCCCGATATTCCGACGTGTATCTGCGGTCGATCGGAATAGATCCAGCCGCTGCCAGACGGCACTTTCAAAAGAATTTCGGGATGACCTTCCAGGCGTATTGCCGCGGACGCCGCCTCGGAAAGGCACTCGAGCAGATCCGACGGGGCGTCGACCTCGACGACGTGGCGCTTGGGTACGGATATGCCTCGCATAGCGGCTTCCGGGACGCGTTCGCCAAAACGTTTGGACAGTCGCCGGGAAAAAGTCGTTCTACGGAGTGCGTTGTCACCGCATGGATCGAAACTCCCCTTGGACCTCTCGTGGCAGGAGCAACATCCGCAGGAATTTGTTTGCTGGAATTTACGGACCGCCGGATGCTCGAAGCGCAATTCGTTTCCCTCCGACGTCATTTCAAATGCGCAATTCTCCCCGGGGAAAACAAACACATTCTTGAGCTGCGAAAGGAGCTTAAAGAATATTTCGACGGGTCGAGGTTTCAGTTTCATGTGCAGACGGTTCTTCCCGGAACGGAATTCCAGCTTTCGGTGTGGAAGCAGCTGCTCAAAATTCCTTACGGCACGACGGCATCATACGAGGAAATCGCCCGCCGCATCGGTTCTCCCGGTGCCAGTAGAGCGGTCGGGCATGCGAACGGGTTGAACCGCATCGCGATCGTCGTGCCGTGTCACCGGGTCGTTAATAAGAATGGAGAACTCGGAGGGTACGGGGGCGGGCTTTGGCGAAAGCAGCGCCTGTTGGAGTTGGAGTCCGGCAGCAGGCCTCAACCGAACGGCGGATTCGCAGCGGTCGATGCGCCGGAGAAGAGACGATGATGAGCGGACGAGATCATCTTCTCGGCACAGATGACGAAGAGATCGCACGCCTTGGATTGCAGCACCGGACGCGGCGGCCGCCAAGGAAGTGCGATTGACGTTGAGCGGCCTGACGAATTCCGGCCTGAGCATTCGCGCGTCGACGGAGCATAGGCCCGTTCGGAATCGACGACGCGCCGTGCACATCATCCTCCTGCGCATTCAAGTCAGTCACCTCGCATCCCAACCATTCGTTGATACCCCGACTTTCCCGTTCCATCATCTCTTTGATCGCTGTGCCCAGAACTCGGTCCCGGTATATTGAGATCCAGGCAACATGATACGTGTCGCAGTGGACAGCATGAGAAGGTTTCTTATAATCGCGCATGCCGTAAACCCGCGCCCATTATTCCGGCAAAGCGTCCTGGAGTTCCACCGCCAAAGGCGAGGGATTTCTGCTTCGCACAAATCTACGCGCGTGCACATGCACTGTGGGCAAATCAAATTTTCTGCTCAATATTGTACACGGGAAAGTTCACGAGTAAGGTTATACCTTATTCTCATCGAATACGAAATACCAGGAAGACTAATCGGCATAGGCTCATCCGTACTCCGTGCACGGTGAGGCATCCAGACATTCAGCTGGCCGCAGGGACTTGAAGGGGAACAAGACAAGGTGAGTGATCGATAAACTATCACCCCGGAAAGCACAATTTTGTCACTTTGATTCTGTAGCCGGGGGTGTTTCCTGCTCGCGGCCATTTTCATGAAGTAGTTCAAAAATCACCCTTTCCAGCTTATTTTTGTGTAATTATTGAGCTATTTGTGTTTCTGTGTCAATTATCTCTAAAGGGTATTCGCCTCTATTATATGTGCAATATTATCTTTGAAAAATAACTTGACAATTAAATTGATTTAATTAACATTGAATCGGTTCAAATACTGAAAGTGTTGACAGGCAGGGTACACACTTGTCAGCCTGAGATTGAGCGCTCAAGAACGGAATGTTATAGACATTTACTTGACGGCTATGGTTACATTGAACGGAATTCAGTACGTTGATGCGCTAACGGAAACTTCTATGGCAATGACATTCTTCTTCGTAAAAAACACTCTCCGAAGTTCTTCTCATTTTCACTATACCAAAAACCAATCCATGAGAGCTATGTATGAAAATATCTAACATTTTATTTGCACTCTTTACTCTCTTGATGCTGGGTGCAAGCTCCCTTCTTGCACAGCAGGAGTCGGGTCAGATTCACGGTACTATAACAGACGCCACTACAGGCGACGTGTTGATTGGTGCTAACATTGTAATAAAAGGTACTAGTTTAGGTGCAGCATCTGATATTACTGGTGCATACCGAATAACCGGCATCAGTCCGGGGACTTATACATTGGTTGTCCGATTTATTGGATACAAAGGGAAAGACTTGCCTATTCAAATAAAATCAGGTGTATCTCTTGAGGAAAATTTTGCACTCACGATAGAAGCGGTCGAAGGTCAGGAAGTCATCGTTACCGCGCAGGCCCAGGGACAGAGATCGGCCATCAACCAGCAGTTAACGTCCAATACGATCATCAATGTCGTTTCTTCGGAAAAGATCCAGCAACTTCCCGATGCGGATGCTGCAACTGCGTTGAGCCGTCTGCCCGGTGTTTCCCTTATGAACGGGGACCAGGTGGTTATCCGCGGAGTCCAGGCTAAAATGAATCAAATCCTGATCAATGGAATTGAATTGCCTTCAACCGACATGAACAACCGTGCAACAGATCTTGGTTTTATATCATCAAATTTGCTCTCCGGCATTGAAGTCATAAAAGCACTTACGCCGGATATGGACGCAAATACCGTCGGCGGCGTGGTTAATTTACAACTACGGGAAGCCCCGACGGGTATCCATTTTGACCTGCTGACCCAGGGAAATTACAATTCGTCAGATCAAACCACAGCGAATAATAAATTTTGGGCAAGTGTCAGTGATCGTTTCTTTGATGATAAGTTAGGTGTTTTCTTGCAAGGAAATATGGACCGTTCTGACGGCGGCAACCAAATAGCTTCCATCACTCCGACCCACCTCGGAACAAACGTCAACACATACGGTCAGTGGACGTACATCACCAATGGTGCGAACCTTGAATACGACGCCGATGTTGTCAAAACCAGCGGCGGGAGTCTCATATTGGATTATCGGCTTCCGAATGGTAAAATAGTTTTACAAAATACGTATGCCGGGAATGTTACAGATCAACTGCATAGTTATATCTTACTTAACTTTGATCTTACTCGGGCGACATACACCCCGGATCGCAGTTCATTTGGAAAGGACTTATGGATTAATGCGCTTCAGGCAGAAAATTCTTTTGGCGATATCAAAGTGAATGCAAGCTTGTCCCATTCTGCCACAGAACAATATACAATGTACGGATATTCGCCCGGCATTAATGGCGCTGCATGGAGTCAATTCCAGAATGCCGGATCTGTCGCGCCCTTTGGCCGCGATGCTTCAGGTCACCCGATACGATATAGTTCCTCTTCTGCGCAAGAGGTGATGACACTTCCAAGTGCCCTTGGAGTCTTAAACAGTCTTGACCCGGCGGATGCCGACAGTGCATCGATAACAGGATGGACTCAAAGTATTTCCAATCAGTTCTATCAGCATTTATATAATGGATCCCTTGATGTGTCGGCGCCGGTTAGCTTTTCTAATGATGTCACGGCCACATTTAAGGCCGGCGGCAAGTATATAAGAACGACACGTGAAAATAATATTGATGAGCTTTTCGCCCATACCACGAACGATTTGTATGCGAACCCAGCCGCTGATAGTTATCTTGGGGTTAGTGCTGCTCATCCGGTGAGATTTTCTCAGGTTATGAATGCCGACTTTGCGAGAGGGAAAAATTATCTAAGCAGTTTATATGATTTTACGAATGGCGGTTTTAAGTATACGTTAAATCGGAATATCTATGATACCTGGCTGCAATTGTCACAAAAGAACTGGGCTGTGCCCATACAGTACGCTGACAGCTACAAAAATGATTGGAGCGGTGCAGAACAGTATTCAGCGGGTTATGTCATGGGCACCATTAATATTGGTCCAAGGCTGACCTTACTGGGCGGTGTTCGCTTCGAAAGCTATAATATGGACTACCATGCCCAGTTTACTTATGTTACCCATACTGTTTTTGGCAACAGTGTTAGCACTGAAGGCGGGTCAATTAGCGTTAACGACTCCACGAATCCAGCGAACCCACATTACGTGGTGCCGCATAGCGCCTTCAACGTGGATCGGACGGATAACAATTTATTCCCCGATGTACAGCTCCAATATAAAGCTAGTGAATGGTCGGATCTTCGGCTTGCCTATACAACCGGTATTTCCCGCCCGGATTATACAGCAATTATTCCTAAAGTTGCTTTTTATGCCGGCAACTTTGAACTAGGCAATCCTATGCTAAAACCTGCTACGGCGCAGAATTTTGATGTCGTCGGGTCCTTTCACGATAATTCAATAGGTCTCTTCACAGTAGATGCATTCTACAAAGTAATAAAAAATCAAATGTATAATACCTCGATCTACTATGTGAATCGGGCTCAATATGCCGCTAACACCTATATCCCGGACTCATCATTTTTGGCGCAGAGATTTGGTTTTAATGTGCCAAACAGTCAAACCGTTGGCCTCCCTCTAAACAATCAGAACCTCGGCTATATAAGAGGTATTGAAATTGATTGGCAGACAACTTTCTGGTATTTGCCCGGGCCGCTTAGCGCTATGGTTTTAGATGTCAACTATACAAAATCGGGATCAAATACGGGCTACACTAATCTTACGCCTACTGTGGCTACTGTTTACGATACGGTCACAGGCAGACCACACCTTACGTACTCTACAACAGATACGTCGTATGTCGGAAGATTAATTCAGCAGGCAAATGATGTGGTGAACGTTGCGCTTGGCGTCGACCATAAAGGCTTCTCCGGTCGTATATCATTTAGCATGACCGGTAATGTACTGAACTTCGTAGGTTCAAGACCTGAAGAGAATTCCTTTACCGGCAATATTTATCGATGGGATTTTACGCTACGGCAAAATCTCCCTATCGATGGTTTGAGCGTAGCGTTGAATGGAGTAAATATTTTTCACAATGGAATAAGCACGTATCGTAATTACAGAACGATTCCGGGTGGTCCAATAACTAAAAACTTAGTCTCGGTCTTATATTCGCCGTCATTATTCGAGATGAATATGAGATATTCTTTTTAATGGGACAATCCCAATACTATCGTAGTTCACGGAAGGAGGTGGAGGAGTTCATAAGAAAAAAAACAAAGCGTAACTAATTCACTAGTATTTACAGAAAAACAACTCACTTAAGGAGTGTAAAGATGAAAAGCGCGATATTACTTTTCAGTATGCTGTTTCTCCTAGTAGCGTCGGCGTTTGCTGATTATGATCCGCAGTATGTTCACAGCAAAAGCGGCGATACTCTTGTAGTCAAAGATGATGCTGAATTTGCTAGCCCAAATACTCTGTATCTTCTTATGCAATCAGACAGTCTTGCTCCGGCTACCCGTGTCTATATGTTGAAAAATGGCGGAACTTATTCATGCGTCAATCCTCCTGTAACGTCCTCTACCAATAGGACCGTTATCATGGGACCTTATCAGACCTCCTTGAAAAAAACCACAGGTGCTAACCCGCCGGTCGTTTCGGGTGATTATGCCACAGGGACCAGCACCTATGGAGGTATCAACATCAATAAGGACCTGCTTATTAAGAACATCGATCTTGAAATAGGTAATTCTGCCGGTAACAACGGAGGATGGGCCTTCTTTAATTTCGGTGGCGCCAATATGCGGCTTCAAGTGGATAACTGCATTATGGAGCATACTTGGTGGTGTTGGGTTGGAGGTCCTCCTTCTGGCACGAGTGTATTTTTTACAAACGATTACGTTGTGAATATGGACGGTCATACCTGCCGTCGAAATGGTGGCGTTACAGATTTCAATGCTTCCGGCGTTACTCAAGTGGATACTCTTTTTGTTGAAAACTGTACACATGTGAATACTCAGGGTACTTTGTACAAATTTAGGTACGGGGTTTTGGTTAACAAAGTGCTTATCAATCACAATGACTTCATCGACAACTCCGGCTATGTTATGATGAATAACGGAGATCAGACGAATATGAGTGTCACGAATAATATCTTTGTCAATTGCCAGTTACAAGGCTATTGCAATGTCCTTCAAAGTGCTGATGCAGGTGAAGTTGATGCTGACAGCGTTGCAATGGGTCTTGTTAATCTGCGCGTGGATTCCACCTTCACGTCAAACGTCGGAACCCATGGCTTCTATGCTGATCACAACTTGACTTATTGGGATCCATCTCTTGCCAGTATCGTTACAACATTAAATACTGGTGCTGGAGTAGACCACAATACACACTGGGTCTCCCAGATGATTCCAATGAACACGAGAACTGCAGCCTTATTTGCCGATAAAGTGCATTATCCCCGGCTCACAAATGGTACATGGGTCAGTAAATTGCCTGCTTTTGTGAAAGCGGATGCTTTGTTGACGACTCAGCTTGCAGCAATAAAAGCCTATTCAATAGCATGCGTTGACACGAGCTACGGGACTCCAATGACATCGTGGCGTCAACCGGGTAACGCAGAAGCTGACAGCTACGTTTATGCTGATTGGCCAATTCCAGTCGATCTTTCATATACCGATGCAGATTTGAAGGTTGCAGGAATGGCTGGGCTCCCTCTAGGCGATTTAAATTGGTTCCCAAGCAACTATACGACGTGGAAAGCTCAAGAAACTGCTGAATTGACTCACATTCAGGGTATCTTGGACGGCACTACGGGCGTTGCCACTACACAACAAGGGCTTCCCCAGACGTTCCAGTTGCAGCAGAATTTCCCGAATCCGTTTAACCCAAGCACTGATATCAGCTATACAATTGGTAAGGCCGGAAATGTTACATTGAAGGTCTATAACATGCTCGGTCAGGATGTTGCTACTTTGGTGAACGGCTATCAGAGTGCAAATACGTATCACGTTAACTTCAATGCTTCCAGTTTGTCGAGCGGCGTTTACTTGTATGAACTGAGAACAGGAAGCAACGTAACTACTAAGAAAATGGTTTTGATGAAATAACTTCCTGCCATTTCTTAATACATTGTACAATCAAAACCCCGGTTTATCCGGGGTTTTGATTCTAATCAACAAAGTTGCCATCGTAACTTATTTTGCCTTAACCTGCCGTAAGATTATATATCTACCTTTTAGCTCTTGTTTTTCCTCTTTATTTCAACAAATTATTTTTAAAGATAGGTTATGAGTGACGTGCGCATCGAGCTATTCATGAAATCGATAAAGTATCTTCTTTTTATCATCTTATTTTCTGCCATTGTGGGTCGTGCGCAAGGTAAGCCAAAGATCATTGACGATAATAAAGTGGTCGCCAGGCTGAATAAAGACTTTTTGGTAACTCTAAAGGACCTGAGGCAATATATAACAGACTGGAGGTACCAGGCTAGGTTCCACAACAAGTCCGATGTTTACAGGAATGCATTAAAAGATTTGACAGTCAATCGTCTGAAGATTTTTGATTTTTTTGATAGAAGATTAGATGAGAATCAGGATTTGATGGGGAAAGCACGTCGTATTATTAATAATGAATTGATGAACGCTTTCTTTGACAAAAGTTTTGCCGATAAGTATGCTAATGAAAAGACAGCAGCCGAAGCCTATAAAGGTATGGATAAGGAAATTATCTGTAACGATATAACATTACCGATGCCTGCAGATCCGACAAAACAGAAGCTTGACTCACTGAAAACAATTGCATTAAGAATAGAAACCGGTCTTCGTCAGAACAAGGGCATCGATAGTCTGATACAGTCTTATTCATTAAAGGGTTTTAAACGAAATGCCAAAAGGAAGGTGACGTGGTCAGAATCTATGGTTGACCCGGTTGCCAATGTCATTTTCGGACTTCAGAAAGGATTTACGCGAGTCATAGAAGCTGGGGATGGGGTTCACATTGTAAAGGTGGTGGAGATTAAAAAAATAAAATTGAAACCGTTTGAAGCAATGAAAGATAAAATAGTATCACAACTTCGGAAGAGATACTATGAGGCATATAATAACGCGTATGATAACTTCAGGCGCGGACTTATCGATAAAAGCACAATAACGTGGAATCAAAGCGGATTAGACCAGATCGTGAAATGGTCGTCCGAAAACGCTACGTTTTACGGGGGCGCCTATGAAGATACTATTGGCAATGCTCTCCGGAATGGCAATAATTTTGAAATACTTTCCTACGATAATGGAAAAGTCGATTTAAAAGAATATCTCAGGCTGTTGGAAGAAGTTGTAGTTTTCAGTCCCAATACCCTGCTAAGCTCTGTCAATGTTAAAGATTTCATTTTAGAGGCTGAATACGATAACAATATTGTTCTGGCTGCAAAAAAACTTGGTTTGGAAAAAAAAATAATAGATCCGCATACGCAGAACATTATCATCTATGACAGGCTTGTATATTTATACAATCAGGCAGTTATTGAAGGAGGCATACCAAAAGCGACACCGGAGACACTAGGTAGATTTTATGAAGATCATAAAGACCCAATATTTTATCAGTTAAAGAAAGTATACATTTACGCAAGAATCTATTCGGATAGTGTAAAGGCCGCAGCAGATATCAATGAAATTAGAAAAGGAACTCCCTTTGAAAAGGTCTCAGATGCCTGGTTGATTAAAATATTTATCCGTGAGCGCGATGGCCGGCTTAAAGCCTATAGGACTGACGGCGGAGACTACTTGGCAAAAGCTGCAAATAACTTGAGCTTAAACGAATCCGTCGGACCGATCGAATATGACGATTCTACAAATGGTAAACAGTTTGCTGTTATCAAGTGTTTTCAGATCGAGCAGGAAAAGCAGCTTACGTATGACGACGTCAAAGGCAAAAGAGTAGAAGAAGAATTCAAAACTTATTACCGCAAACAGATATCAGACGAGGTCGACGCAGAGTTGAAGAAAAAATACGGCGTGGAGATATTTGAAAACGTTCTGTCCGAGGCAATCGCGCACAAATAGCGATGAATAATGCAAAAGGCGTAAATCTCAGTATTCTTGTAGTCTCAGCGGTAGTTATTTGCTTTGAAATACTCTCCACAAGGATTTCTTCCCTCATCTTTGTTCAAAATTATGCTTTTATAGTTTTGTCTCTGGCTGTTTTGGGGCTGGGAAGCGGCGGAATCTATTCCTATTACAAAATAAAACCTGAAGAAGGGTCGCCAAAAAATCCAAGAATATTCAGCCTGTTTATTGTCCTTTCGGGAGTTTCACTAATTATTTTTATTGTACTGGAAATTATCTTATCCATAACTAGCCCGTATATTTATTTCTTGTTCCTTTTTGTTCCCTTCTTTTTTGCTGGAGTCGTATACGCTGAGTTTTTTAGCAACTATGCAAGTGCCGGATTTAGAATCTATGCTTCGGATCTCGTTGGCGCAGCATTAGGGTCTGTCGTATCAATTTACGTTTTCAGCGTTTTCAATGCTGCAAATGCAGTTCTATTTTTGGCTCTTGTTCTATTTATCACATCAATCAATTATTTGAACGCTGGAAAGAAAAAACAAACTTTGCTGTATCTCTTCCTTATCAGTCTGGCTGTTGTGCTGACAGTTTTTGGGAAGAGGGAGTTATTAGGGAACATTCCGATCGGGCACTTTCCTGAGAAGGACATTTATTATACCTATGACGATCCAAATATCACTCCCACGATCATCGATAGCAGGTGGAGCATCAATGGAAGGTCGGATTTAGTCGAATACAGCAACCAAAATATCGTTAAAGATCTTTTCATCGACGGAGCGGCAGGGTCCCAAATGTACAAGTTCAACGGGAACGTTGCACACCATGATACACTTCTTCATAAGATTTTGCTTCACCATTCAACGGCGGTTCCTTTTCTATTCCTGACTAAAGAAGAAAAGGAAAATATGCTGGTCATAGGTCCCGGCGGCGGCGGAGAAATTCTTACGGGAATTCTCGGAGGGGCTCAAAAGATCACCGGTGTGGAGGTGAACCCGGATTTTGTAGAGATAGTGAAACAGTACAGCGACTTTAACGGAGGTATTTATACAAATTTCCCGAATGTGAAAATCGAGGTGGCTGAAGGCCGCCATTTCATAAAACGCACCCGGCAGCATTACAATATCATTGTCCTGGCCCTTCCTTCAACCAAACAACTGCAGAATATTGACGGGCTTGCTTCCAACGAGAATTTTCTTCTAACGGTGGAGGCGATAAAGGATTACTTAAACACCTTAACTCAAAACGGTCAGCTAATTTTTACTTTACATAACAGATGGGAACTTGTCAGACTTATTGTTACCGCGTTGTATGCTTTTAAAGAAAACGGGATCAATAATTCCGATGCGCCCAATCACTTCATGATCTTGGGCAGCGATGATGCGCCGACAATCGTAATTAAAAAATCTGCTTATACAGCCGATGAGATAAATGCTATTGCAAAAGTTGAAGGGTCTTTGCCCGCAGATGTTCCTCGGGTAACATATCTCCCGTTTCTCAATAATACGGTTAATAATGAAATTGAAAATGTTCTGTTACACTATGTTAAAGATGAGCACATCCCTCTCGAAGAATTAATTGCAAAAAATAGCTCTGATATCTCTCCTGTTCGCGATGACAGCCCGTTTTTTTATAAAGTGAATAAAGGCATACCCGGTGACCTTGCAAACCTTTTAACGGCAATATCGGCTGCTGCCTTGTTGTCGGTCATAATCCCTTTTAGGAAGATAAGATCAAAATTGAAAAACAATAAAAAGGAGAAAGAGAAAGGTACGGTTGTACTTCCTCTCTTGGTATTCATTAGCATTGGCATCGGATTTATGGTTTTGGAAATATCGCTGCTCCAAAAGTTCATTCTTTATCTTGGCTCGCCGACAATTGCGTTATCAATTTTGCTTGGCTCTCTGCTGGTTGGAATGGGAGCCGGAAGCTTTTTCGGAGGACGAATATATTCACAGGACGTTGTAAAACGTTTAAAACATATTTCTGGTCTCATAGTAATTGCCGGCGCGCTCCTGTTTGTCATCCATTCGGCCATTCTCAGTGAATTACTGGCCTATGGGTTGGTTGTTCGAGTGATTGTTTGTTTTGTTTTACTGTCACCGTTCGGTTTTTTACTAGGCATTCCTTTCCCAACCGGGATACAAATGTTAAAGCAAAGCAATTTGGCAAAATATATACCAATGATGTATGGAGTGAATGGCATTTTTACCGTTCTCGGTTCGGTATCGGCAGTCATCCTATCCATGACTTTTGGTTTTACGTCAAGCTTTATTGTCGGATTAAGTGTGTATTTAATCATTTTTATATTCTTGCCTTCAGGTGCTGTTATCGGTAGACAGATCTAGCATGAAAATATCGAAAGAAACAAAGGAGCAGCTTTTAGCCGATAAAGATCATCTTTCATTAAACGAGATTTCAAAAAAATATCATCTTCAACGATCCGAAATTAAAAAAATTATTGAGGCGGCGGGAAAGAAAACTCCTAAATGGTTTTATGGTGTATCGATTGTCCTTCCGGTGATACTTTTTGCCGTACTGGAGATATTCTTAAGGATCATAAACTATGGCTATAATTTTGATCAATGGGTGGATGTTGGGGAAGGGAAATATGTAGTAAACTCTAACATCGGAAAAAAGTATTTTACCAGCGGCAGCTTCAACCCGACGACCAGTGAAGATGAATTCGACATACACAAGAGAGCAAATTGTTTCAGGGTTTTTGTTTTAGGAGAAAGCAGTGCGGAAGGTTTTCCATACAGCCCGATGGGATCGTTTTCCCGTTACATACGGAGAAGGTTGGAATTGGTCTATCCTCGTACGCCGATCGAGGTTATTAATTTAGGGATGACCGCGATAAACTCGTACACGCTGTTGGATCTTTTGCCGGGCGTACTGGATCAAAAGCCCGATCTCATCTTAATCTATACCGGGCATAATGAGTATTATGGGGCAATGGGTGTCGGTTCCGTAGAATCGTTCGGCTCTTACCGGCCTCTCATTAGGTTGATGATATATTTGAATGGATTCAGGATAACTCAATTAGCACGCAATTCGATAAACTGGGTTTCGTCGTTCTTTTCGTCCGGAGATACGAGGGCCGCAGGTACATTAATGTCCCAGATAGTGAAGGATAAGTACATACTACTAGATTCAAAAGAGTTCGACGCGGGTGTCCAGCAATTTGAAGATAACCTTACTGAGATGTTGCGATCAATAAAAGAGAAAGGAGTACCGGTACTGATAGGAAGGCTGGTAAGCAATGTAAAAGATCAAAAACCGTTTATTTCTGTTAGTGCGTCCGGTTATCAAACTGCCGATCAAGTGTATGAAGAGGCGGAACATGAGGTGCACAATAATAATTTTACAAAAGCAGATTCCCTCTTCAACTTGGCGAAGGACCTGGACGCGCTTCGGTTCAGAGCGCCAAAACAAATGAATAAGGTTGTTGACGATGTGGGGAAAGAGTTTCATGTGCCAACTGTTCCGATAGACTCAATATTTGATTCCGCAAGTCCTGGAGGAATCGTAGGCGATAATTTACTAGTTGATCATCTGCATCCGAATGTAAAAGGGTATCAACTTATGGGGAGAGCCTTTTATGATTGGATGGAAAGAGAGGGATATCTTCCTAAAACAGAAAGCCCTGAAATTCCGTTTGGCGAGCAGGATAGTCTTACACATGCTAATTTTGTCTTTACAGAACTCGATTCAATCATCGGTAATGATGATATTACTTTGCTGAAAAATAATTGGCCGTATGTAAAGACGAGCAAGGTAATGTCGGAGTTTCACGAGAAGGATTTTGCAGATCTACTTCAGCCCAGGGATCTGATCGATTCTATCGCGATGGTCAAAATAGAGGGGAAGATATCCTGGACTGATGCGCATTTACTTGCCGCCGCAACGTATTTGAAAAGGGATGATATTGAAGATTATTTGAAACATCTCAATCTTTTGCTTTATCAGTATCCAGCCCTTAAGGATTTTCATACTTTTATCACATATTTCTACTATAAAAAGAAACTGGATTTGTCAGATTATACTTCAAAGAGAGTTGGAATAATACAGCTGAACATGGGTGAATACGATGATGCAATTAAATATTTGACTGAAGCATATACATCGACCCCTCATGATCCAACGGTGTCATATAATCTTTCCTTGGCGTATTCAAAAAAGAAGGATTTCAATGCAGCTCTTGACATGATTAATAAATGTTTAGTTGTGAATCCGAATTACTCCGAAGCAAATACTTTAAAGCAACAAATATTGAGTGCATTAGAATGAATTCATCATCAATAGTGTCCGACTGTTCGAAATGGAAGATTAATAAGCCGTAAGTAAGCAGTACATAATTCACTCACTAACACGTTGAGAACCAGTCTCAAGAACAAAGAGATTGCTACACTGAACTCGGATCAGTATTTATTTGTAATGTAATGTAAAGATATAGATTCCGAAACAAGTGGCGCTGTACGCCATGGCGCCAAAGGCGCTCATTCGGAATAAATCAAGTTGTTATTGAGACCGCTGCTAGGAACAACTGATTTATGGAGATTCCAAATGAAAAGTATAATATTGCTTTTTGGCATAGTTGTTTTTTTTATCTCGTCTGTATTTGCACAGGATATGCAGTATGTCTCGAGACAAAACGGCGATACTCTTTTTGTAAAAGATGATATAGAATATGGCAATATGAATACTCTGTATAATCTCATGGTTTCAGACAGCCTCGCTCCCGCAACCCGTGTCTATTTTCTGAAAAGCGGGGGAATTTATTCGTGCTGGAATAACCCGTCAAGTTCTAAAAAATATAGAACCATTATAATGGGACCGGAGCAAAATTTGAAAACAGGCTCGTCTGCAATGCAACCACCGATTATTTCAGGTTATGGACCAGCAGACTTCAGCTCCAATGGAGGTATGAATGTCAATAAAGACCTGCTTGTTAAGAATATCGATCTTGAAATAGGTAATATTCTTGGCAACAGCGGTGGATGGGCCTTCTTTAATTTTAGCGGACCCAATATGAGACTTCAAGTAGATAACTGCATTATGGAGCATACCTGGTGGACATGGGTTGGAGGTCCTCCTGCTAACGAGAGTGTGTTTTTTACAAACGATTACTTTGTAAATTTGGATGGTCATGCCTGCCGTCGAAATGGCGGTGTTGCAGATTTCAATGCCAATGGTGTTACTCACCAGGATACTCTTGTTGTTGAAAACTGCACACATGTCAATACCCAGGGCAGTTTGTACAAATTCAGATATGGGTATGCGGTTGACAGAGCGATTTTCAATCATAACGATTTTATTGATTGTGCAGGTTATGTAATCATGAATAACGGAGATCAGACGAATCTCAGCATAACGAATAATATCTATGTAAACTGCCAGCTACAAGCCTTTTGCCCCGTCCTTTATGTTACTGATAACATTGAAGTTGATAATGACACTTTGCCAATGGGCCTTGTTAATTTGCGCGTTGATTCCACGTTCACGGCAGGCGTCGCAACCCATGGCGTTTATGTTGACAAGAACCTAACGTATTGGGATCCGAGGCTTTCCGATATCGTTTCAACATTAAATGCTAAACCCACAAATGGCAGTACAGCGTGGGTCTCCCAGATGATTACCATGAACACAAGAACTGCGGACTTATTTGCCAATAAGGCGCAATATCCTAAGCTTTACAATGGTCAGTGGATTAATAAATTACCTGCTTTTAAGAAAACGGATGTATTGTTTTCAACTCAGCTTGATGTGGTAAAAGCCTATGCAATAGCATGCGTTGACACGAGCTACGGGACTCCAATGCCATCTTGGCGTCAACCGTCTAATCCAGAAGCTGGAAATTTCATTCATGCTGATTGGCCCATTCCTATCGATCTTTCATATACCGATCCTGATCTGTTGACTGCAGGATTGGGTGGTTTCCCTTTAGGCGACTTAGGCTGGTTCCCAACCCAGTATGCGTCGTGGAAAGCTCAAGAAGCTACTGAACTGGCTCAACTTCAACATGGCTTGGACACACCTACTGGTGTTGCCACTTCAGCACCAAGCCTTCCCGAGGAGTTCCAGTTGCAGCAAAATTATCCGAATCCGTTTAACCCAACAACAACGATCAATTATAACATCCCGCAACGAACGTTCGTTTCTGTGAAGATCTACGATGTCCTTGGACGGCATGTTGCCCAATTGGTCGATGGAATCATACAGCGGGGAAATCACTCGGTTCGGTTTGATGGAACAAACTTGCCGAGCGGAGTTTATTTTTGTTCGATTAATGCAGGTACTTTTCATCAAGTGAAGAAAATGCTTTTGATGAAGTGAGTCTCGAAAAAAGCCGCGGCGTGCAGAACACTCTTATAACCTTCTTTAGAGGAGAACATGATGTTACAAATGATTTACCGGCTCAAAAGAAATCCGACTGCATCTGGATTTGCGGCGAAGAAGATTATGAGCAGTCTATTCACAGTAGTGGTTCTGTTCTTATCGTTCAATAATGCTTTTTCTCAGAAACTCCATTTGAATGACCTCGGCTACTTTGAAACACGAGGACTCAATGTCTTTGTCTTCAGCAACCAGTACAATGGATTTTTCTTTGATGAGAAGACGGCAGGGGTAGAGCTGATCCATCACGGCGTGCGAACGGCAACGGGCGGCGCAGTGCGTTTGCAGCCGACACCCGAACAGTGGGACCAAATCCCGGTGATGACGGACCGCAAAGTGGACACAAAGAACAATTCAATCGAAGTGACGCTGCGGTACAACGAATTCGATTTCGATTCCAAAGTTACCGTAACGCCGAAAGACGACGGAGTGCTTATTCGTGTCAGCCTCGACAAGCCGCTTCCGGAAAAACTTGTCGGCGACGCCGGTTTCAACCTTGAATTTCTCCCCTCCTCCTATTTTGAAAAGACATACTTGGCAGACGGCACGCCGGGTATTTTCCCATTGTATCCCTCGGGCAATACGGAGATACATCCTCTCTCTCAAAAGATCCCTCAATTCAACGGGTACTCGACCTTTGACGACAGAGGCAAGGGAGAGTTTCTGGTGCCGAAACCTCTTGCCTCAGGCAAGACCTTGATCTTGGCTCCCGAGGATCCGGAACGTTTCGTCAAAATTCATTCTTCAACTGAAGATCTGATGCTGTTCGATGGCCGCAATCTCGCGCAAAATGGATGGTTTGTCGTACGCAGCCTGATTCCTGCAAACAAGACCGGAGTTGTACTGGAATGGTACCTGGAGCCGAACACAATTCCAAACTGGAAACGAAAACCGGTTATAGGATTTTCGCAGGTCGGTTATCACCCTTCACAAAACAAAATTGCCGTGATAGAGCTGGATAAAAACGACGATCCGTTAAAGGAGGCTTCTCTTTTGCAGGTGATGCCCGACGGAAAATTTGTGGAGAAACTTAAAGCCGATGTGAAGCCCTGGGGTAACTATCTTCGGTACAATTATGTGACATTCGATTTCACATCAGTGAAAGACCCCGGATTGTATGTCATTAAATACGGCGACCAGCAAACAGAGGCGTTTCCCGTCGGAACGCAGGTGTATCATGATGTGTGGCATCCCACACTCGATGTCTGGTTCCCCGTACAGATGGACCATATGCTGGTCCGCGAAGCCTACCGCATCTGGCACGGCCTCCCCTTCATGGACGATGCACTCCAGGCGCCGGTCAACATCAGGCACTTTGACGGTTACTGGATGGATTCAACAACTCATACAAAATATAAACCGCTTGAACACATTCCCGGTTTGAATGTCGGAGGATGGTTTGACGCAGGAGACTTCGATATTGAAACGGCTCATCACTGCACGGCTATCATGAGTTTTGTGGACGCGTGGGAGCTGTTCGGAGTGAACCGTGATGAGACGTATATCGATCAGAAGACGCGGTATGTCGATATTCATCATCCCGACGGCAAGCCGGATATTCTGCAGCAGATCGAACATGGAACCCTTCAGCTTATCGCTCAAGAAAAAAATGTCGGTTTTGCAGTCCGGGGAATTAATTTCCCGCACTTGTACCAATACCATCATCTTGGCGACGGCTCGACCATGACGGATAATTTGTTGTACAATCCTGCGCTCAAGCCATACGAGACAGACGGATTGACAAGCGGAACGTTGGACGACCGGTGGGTGTTTACTCCGGCAATTCCAAGCCTCAATTATTCCGCGATTGCAGCAATCGCTGCTGCGAGCCGTGCCTTGAAGGAGTATAACCCTGCGCTTTCCCGGGATGCCCTTTCGACAGCAACCGAAGCATGGGAAAAGCAGCGTAAAGAACCGATGCCGAAAGACAATTCGCGGTTCGCCTGGTTCTTCAACAACGATGAATGCATTGCAGCACTTCAGCTGTACATTACAACGAAGGATGAGCAGTATTCAAAGCGATTCAACGAATTAATTTGGCCTCAATTGGATTCAGGATTGGAATGGAACATCTCCACGGCAGCACGTGCCGTTCCCTATATGCCTCGCGAGTATAGATCAAAACTTGAAAAATATGTTTTGAAATATAAGGGCGAAACGGACAAGCTTGTCAAACAAAATCCTTACGGAGTCCCGATAGGAACCAGGGGATGGGCCGGTAATTCTGAGCTTATCAATTGGTCTATTACAAATTATTATCTCAATAAAGAATTTCCGGATCTTATCGATCGGGAGAGCGTGTTCAAGGCGCTGACGTATGTGTTTGGCTGCCACCCGTATTCCAATATTTCATTCGTCGCGGGTGTCGGGACGCATTCAAAAAAACACACCTATGGAAGCAACCGGGCGGACTTCTCCTTCATCGCAGGCGGAGTCGTTCCAGGAGTCCTCCTTTTAAAGCCGGATTTCCTCGAGAACAAGGAAGATTGGCCCTTCCTCTGGGGTGAAAATGAATGTGTGATCGATATTTGTGCCGATTATATTTTTCTTTCAAACGCTGTGAATGAACTGGTAAATACAAAGGAGGCACGATGATAACTCGTAATAAGATGACTATTTAGTTAAGGATAAATCTGCAAGAGTGTTCATAGTGATAACACTCGGAAATCGTCTCAGCATCAAAAAATTGGTTTCGTAAAATATTAGCTCTCTACTTACAGATATACATAATTAACTAATCTAGGAGGAGTTATGAGAAAGCTGTTCTACGGGATGATGTATTGCGCCATCGTCTTCTTCTTTGTTGCCACTGGCGCGGTTAAGGCACAAAGTGTCTTATCGCGGAATTTTGAAAGCAACAGCGTTGGAGATTCTATAGCACACTTGGGCTGGTACGCTGCGGACGCTCAAGCCGTCGTTGCGAATGACCCGGTTGTAAGCGGGAACAAGGTTCTGAAAAGTATCATTCACAACTATAATGCTGCCCCATTTCTTCAATATGTTTTGCCGGCTGGAAAAACTTTGGCCGATTTTAATTCCTTCACCTTCAATGGATACTTCGCGCAGGGAGACGTAGGCTATAAGGACATCCTTGTTGAAGCCTACCAGACGATGCCGACAGGTCCGTTTTCTAACAATGCGGCCGCCAAGATAGGCGATTGGAATCGCTCACAAATGGGTTCCACGGCTTGGGAGAATATCACAGTCAATGTTACGAACAGTTCCAGCCTGCATGATACTATTTACATTGCCTTTGGGATAAGCTGTGCAGGCACGGGAAGCGTCGGAGCCGCGGGAGATACAACTATCTGGTATGCCGACAATGTTACACTTGTACCAAAAGCAGTGGCAAGCTATTTGTCCTGGAATTTTGAGAGCAACAGCATTGGAGCTCCTCTTGCTCACATTGGCTGGAGCCAGGCGGACGCTCAAGCCGTGGTCGCGAACGATCCGGTCGCAGGCGGGAACAAAGTTCTAATGAATACTATTCACAACTATAATGCGGCCCCTGTTCTTCAGTATATCCTGCCGGCCGGAAAAACTCTGGCTGACTTCAGTTCCTTCACTTTTAAAGGATACTTCGCGCAGGGAGATGTAGGCTATAAGGACATCGTTGTTGAAGCCTACCAGACGATGCCGACAGGTCCGTTCTCCAACAATGCGGGGGCTAAAATCGGCGACTGGAATCGCGCCCAAATGGGCTCGACGGCCTGGGAAAACATCACTGTCAATGTTACGAACAGCGCCAGTCTGCATGATACCATCTATATTGCCTTTGGCATAAGCTGCGCCGGGACAGGAAGTGTCGGTGCTGCGGGCGACACAACGATTTGGTATGCCGATAGCGTGACACTTGTGGCGAAACCGCTGACAAGTTATTTATCGTGGAATTTTGAGAGCAACAGCATCGGAGATTCGTTAGGTCACATGGGCTGGAGTACTGCGGACGATCAAGCCGTGGTAGCGAACGATCCGGTCGCAGGCGGGAATAAAGTTCTCAAAAATATAGTCCACAACTATAACGCTGCCCCCTTTCTTCGATATATTTTACCGGCTGGAAAAACTCTGGCTGATTATGACACTTTAACTTTTCAAGGTTACTTTGCGCAGGGAGATGTCGCATACAAGGACATTGTCGTTGAAGCATATCAAACTATGCCGACAGGTCCATTTGCCAACGTCGCGAGCGCTAAGGTTGGCGATTGGAATCGTGCCCAGGGCGGATCCACAGCCTGGGAAAATATCGGTGTGAATATTACGAACAGTACCGCTTTGCATGATACCATTTATGTTGCGTTCGGAATAAACTGCGCAGGTACGGGCAATGTCGGTGCTACCGGAGATACAACGATTTGGTATGCCGATAATGTCACGCTTGTATTAAAACCGGCAGCAAACCTGAGCGCTATTTTTGCGGCTTCAAAAAATTCTGTCAACTTCGGAAGTGATACTGTCGGCAATGCTAAAAAAGACAGTGTAAAGATCTATAACCATGGAACGGACACGCTGAGAGTTACGTCAATTGCATCGACCAATGCTTTGTTCACATTTTCACCCTCGGTCATGACTATTGGACCCTCAGACAGTTCGAAGCTTACTGTAACATTTACGCCAGTTGATACTTCCAGCCAATCGGGATTTATTGTTCTGACGACCAACGCGGCTGGGTCACCCGATTCAATTTCCGTGAAAGGAAAGGGAGTTGGAAATTCTATTCCAATTGTAACGAACGGAGGATTTGAGAGTTCGGATACCGCCAGTTCAGTGAATAACTACGATGTTAAAGGCTGGTTCATACAAACGGGTGCATCCGTGACCACGCCGCCTGTCTATTCCATTGTAAAGGATACGGTTGAAGAAGGCCATCGTGCATTAAAAATTCTTGTTAACGCTTTAGGAACAAATCCTTGGGATATTCAGGCCGTTGCAGATAGTCTTCGGGTTAAACCCGCAGGCGTCTATAATTACTCTATATGGGCCAAATCAGCTCTGCCAGGTGGTCGGGTTGATTTTACATTGGGTAATTATGCGTTTACTGAATACAAATCTATACGGCCGGCGAATCTCACTACTACATGGCAGCAATATACCATGCAGTTTACCATCAACGATAATCAAACAGTTATCCGCGCACCTATTTCTTGCAGCTTTGCGGGTAATATTGGAAACGCTATCTATATTGATAATCTGCAAATCACTGAAAATGCACCCACTGATACCGGGTTCATTTGGAGGGGTCCGGCATTGGCAAGGAGGCAAAGTAAATTCCTGGGCAATGCTTACGGTGATGCAGTCGATAACATTTTTGCTGCTTATTGGACTCAGTTGACACCGGGAAATGCAGGCAAATGGGGTACGATCGCAGGTTCGCAGGATACAACCCAATGGAATTGGAGCGAGTTGGATGCCCAATACAATTATGCAAAAACCAATGGCCTAATTTTCAAAGATCACAATCTCATCTGGGGACAGCAGCAACCGTCCTGGATTTCCAGCCTTGATTCCGCAACACAGGCAAAATACATCGAAATATGGATACGGAACGTAGGGCAGAGATATCCAAATATCGATATGATCGATGTGGTCAATGAAGCCCTCAACGGACACAATCCTCCTGATGGAGGCGGATCACCCGCACGCGCAAATTATAAAAATGCTCTGGGCGGCAACGGTGCAACAGGCTGGGACTGGGTAATAAACGCTTACAAGATGGCAAGAAAATACTTGCCAAACGCCAAACTGTTGATTAATGACTATGGCATTATCAATGACAATACGTCCACAACCTCCTACATTCAGATCATCAATCTACTGAAGCAACAAGGATTGATAGACGGAATCGGCGTGCAGGGACACCGCTTTGAGCTGGAAAGTGCCGATACGACTGTTGTGAAAAGCAATCTCGATAGACTTGCCGCAACGGGGCTGCCGGTTTACATCTCTGAAATGGACTTGGGAAATGTGGGTAATACCGGAACTCCCGATGACAATGTACAATTGCAGCTGTATAAGAAAGTATTCCCTGTTTTGTGGAGACATCCCGGCGTAAAGGGTATTACACTCTGGGGATATCTTGACGGTCAAACGTGGCAGACCACGTGCTACCTGGTTCGTTCCGATGGAACGGCAAGGCCGGCACTCTTGTGGCTGTCGCAATTTATTCAAGCCAATCCAATGGGCGTTGAAGAAATAGGCTCCACGGTTCCAACCAACTTTACGTTGGAGCAGAATTTCCCCAACCCTTTTAATCCGACAACAAATATTCACTATAGTATTCCACAAGCATCACAGGTTACATTGAAAGTATACGATATCTTAGGGAGGCTTGTTCAAACGTTGGTCAACACTGAACAGAAGCCCGGTAATTATTCTGTTACTTTTAATGCTCAGAACCTTTCCAGCGGAGTCTATTTCTACCAACTTCATGCTGGGAGCTTCACCGGAACAAAGAAGCTCATGCTGCTCAAATAGTACTTCGCGGTATCAAGTGCTGTCACGGCTGGCAGATTGATTATCCCCTTCAACGGTCAAGCGGTATCGGGTAACGATACCGCTTGACGGCG